>Ga0137397_10002381_pt1 | contig 13137 bp, 8 predicted proteins | sample czorhiz116metaG_FD_106658 | JGI IMG/M metagenome (GOLD analysis project Ga0137397, IMG submission 106658) | Vadose zone soil microbial communities from Angelo Coast Range Reserve, California, USA - czorhiz1.16 metaG | ecosystem: Environmental > Terrestrial > Soil > Vadose zone | place: USA... | reverse complement strand
CCTGGCAGTCAAGGTTCCGGAGAACCGCGACGTCCTCTACATGGTTGCCGTCAGTCAGCGTTATCTGCAGCAAGTTCCCGAGGCGCTTGCCACCCTGGAGCGGCTCGAGAGGCATCATCCCGGCTTCAGCCGCCTGTTCCAGGAGCGCGGGCATTGCTTCGTCGCACTGCGCGACGCTCCGCAGGCGATCGAAGCGTTCATAAGAGCGGTCAATATCAATCCTGCCCTGCCGGCCAGCTGGCGCACGCTGCAAACGCTGTATCGGATGACCGGGCAGGCCGAGAATGCCGAGATGGCGGCCGGACACGTCGCCAAACTCGCGCAACTGCCCGCGGAAATCATCACGGCCACCGCGATGTTCTCCGACGGCGAACTGGTACCCGCCGAAGGCATCGTCAGGGCATACCTCCTCAAGCACGGCGACCACGTCGAAGCCATGCGGCTGCTGGCTCGGATCGGGCTCCAACAGGAGGTGCTCGACGATGCGGAAACCTTGCTCGAGGCCGTTCTGACGCTGGCGCCGGACTATCGTGCCGCCCGCTACGACTATGCAATGGCTCTACTGCGGCGCCACAAGCATGTGCAGGCCGTCGCGGAACTCGACAAGCTCCTGCAGCTCGATCCGGGCAATCGAATCTACCGAACGTCCTACGCGACCGCACAGGTGGGCCTCGGCGATCATGAACGAGCACTGGGGCTCTATCGAGAACTCGTCGCAGACGCCGAGCAGGCGCTCCCGGCCAGCGAGCTGCACTTATCCATCGCGCACTCGCTCAAGGCGCTGGGCCGGCAGCAGGAATCCATCGATGCCTACCACGCCGCGGCGGCCGCGCGTCCGAACTATGGCGATGCCTATTGGAGTCTCGCCAACCTTAAAACATATCGGTTCTCAGACGATGAGATCGTGCGCATGCGTGCCGAAGAGGCTGAGGCTGCGACTGCCCTGGTTGATCGCTATCACCTGTGCTTCGCGCTCGGCAAGGCGCTCGAGGACCGCAGTGAATTTGCGGAATCGTACCGCTACTATGAACGCGGCAACGCGCTCAAGAAGGCTGAAAGCCGGTACCGTCCCGAGCCGGTCGAACGCAACACGCGCCTGCAAAAGGCGATTTGCACCCAAGAATTCTTTGCCGCCCGGGAGGGCGTCGGATCTCCCGGACCCTCGCCCGACGGGATACCGGACGCGGTCCCCATTTTCGTGGTCGGACTGCCGCGCTCCGGTTCCACGCTGCTGGAGCAGATCCTCGCGTCGCATTCGAAGGTCGAGGGCACGATGGAGCTCGCCGATATTCCGCGCATGGTGCTGGATCTGCAGGGGCGCGAGCCGGACAACGAAAACCCGCGCTATCCGCGGGTGCTCGGGGAGCTTACGCCTGAGGATTTTCGGGCGCTGGGCCGGAAATACATCAACGACACGCGCATCTACCGAACGGACAAACCCTTCTTCATCGACAAGATGCCGAACAATTTCCGGCATCTCGGCCTGATCCACCTGATCTTGCCGAATGCAAAGATCATCGATGCGCGCCGCAATGCCATGGCCTGTTGTTTCAGCAACTTCAAGCAGCTGTTTGCCGCGGGTCAAGAGTTCACCTATAGCCTCGAAGACATCGGCCGGTATTACCGAACCTACGTCGAACTGATGACGCACTGGGACTCGGTACTGCCGGGGAAGGTGTTGCGCGTCGAGCATGAAGACGTGGTCGAGAATCTCGAAGCCAATGTGCGCAGAGTTTTAGATTTCTGCGGTCTCGGGTTCGAACCGCAGTGTGTGGAATTCTACAAGACCGAGCGAAGCATAAGAACCGCGAGCTCGGAGCAGGTGCGTCGGCCGATTTTCAAGGAAGGCATCGATCAATGGCGGAACTTCGAACCGTGGCTTGCTCCTTTGAAGGAGGTCTTGGGCCGCGATTGATGGCGGAGCTCGTCGTTGGCTCTACGCGATATCGACCGCCGTGAACAGTGAATCAAGCGCCCCGCCGAACTACGTTCCAGTGGAGGGCTCTCGACCGCCGCTATTTTTTCATTGGCTTCGCGGCGGCGGGCTCCGTCGGCTCGGTCAACGGGAAGAATCTCCAGGCGGGATTGCTTCTCAGGAAGTTGAGCGTCGTGATTCCCACGGCACCAGGACCGGGCGCCGGCGCGGCCGGATCGGGCTGCAACGGCATCACCTTGCGAAAACCCTGCCAAGCCGCGGTCGCGGCCGGCCCGAATTCGCGCTTCGCATCCTGCGTCTTCCGTACGTCCAGCCAACGCGTGCCGGTGAGCAGATCGATCGCCAGCAGCCGGAACGTATCGTCAACCGCGGTCTGAGCCCGGATGGATTTGAGCAGCGACTGCGCCTCCAGCTCCTCGACGCCCGAACTGCCGCCATAGCCTTCCGGGGGCACGGGCATGATCTGCGCCTGAATGTGCTGCCAGGTCTCGTGGCTGCCGAAGTCTCCGCCTAATGACCTGCCGCCGCCCAGGCTTCTCAGGGTTTTTTGCGAGCCCTCGCCGGTGAAGAACTCACTGCCGAAGCGTTCGGTCCGCAGCATGATGGCGATATCCATATTGGCGATCGCGATCGTGAAGGCCTCGAGATCGTTGGACAGGGGGTAGGGATCCCAGTTGGCATTCGAGAAAATGAAGCCGTGCTTGCCGTTGCTGTTCTTTCCGCCCTTCACGTAATATTTGAGCATCTCGGGCGTGTTGAGATCCCAGGAATCCTGCGGCGAGATACCGACGCGGATCGCCGGATTGTGATCCGACGAGTTGAGTTGGATCACCACGTCGTCGCGGAGCATCGCCCACATGGCCCAAGCCGACGCCTGACGGATCGATGAGGCGCGCAGACTTTCCGGATCCTGGATGATCCGGCCCTTGTCATCGTCGAATAGATAGCTGCCCTTGATCATCTCCTTGACCCGGTTTGCATCCCAATTCAGCCATTTGAAGGGTCGGTCGCTCTGCACCAGATAGTTGAGCGGCGTGACCGAACTGTTCATGCCGTTCAAATCGATCGCGTAGGTCAGATCGGCCCACGCCAGCGCCTGCTTCGCATCGGCCACGACGAACACCGCCCGCGCGGTGGCGTAGGCATTGCTGCTGGTCAGCGCGTTGTCGTCGGCGGCGAAAGGTTGAAGCGGTGTCAGGCCGGCGGCCTTGAGCGCATCGGCCGCCGACATGCGTGTCCCGTTGGAGTAGGCGTCGCCGGACCCGACCATGGTTGCGCCGATATTGTTGATAACCGACAGATCGCCTTCTCCGACCGTACCGCGCGATTGCATCACCGGCGTTACGCGCCTGTTCAACAGGTCGATCAGCATCTGTGCGAGTTGCGGACTAGGTGCGTTGAACGTCATGGCGTTGGCGCGAACCACCATCACGGCGCGAACCAGCGCTTCGTCGTTGATCTCCGGGCCCTCCAGCGGGTTGGCGGCGCCCCGCCGGAACGACGCCAGCATTTTCTTTTTGAGCAGGTCCTCATTGTCGGGCGACAGGGGATCGCCCTCAAACTGCTTGACCTCGCGCCCGGCACCGGCGCCGCGCGTGAACCAATAGACCGACACACCTTCGGCCGGCGCTTCGAGCAGAAGTCCATAATTATCGGCTTCGCGCTGCTTGGCCTCGGCGCTCAGCTGAACTTTGGCGCCACCGCGGGCCACCTCGATTACTTCATCGATGGTCATGTCGTGCCCGGTCAGCGTGATCGTCTTGCCGGCCTCGGTCGGGTCGATGGGGTGATAGCCGAGGTCGCTTTGCGCCAACGCCGGGAATGCCGCAATCGAGGCGACCGCGATCGTCAGGGTTGAGATCGCTCGGCCTCGCCTTGCCCATTGGTCTTTCATCAGAAATTCGGCACAGAAACCCTGGCCTTAAGGCCAGGGAGGAAGTGCCGCTCCTCACATTGAATTACCATTGCATTGCTCCTATTATTGCGGTCTTGCCAGGTTTCGCGATTACGCGCTGGCACCATTGAAGCGGCGCACCTGTTGCCGGTGCGTGCGACGGCTCGGCGGCTTAGGCTGCGAGAGTGCGTCGGGTAACAGAGCATTCAGTGCTCTGCGATCAGGGCATTGATCGCCATCAGGGAATCTCCTTCATTCATGGAGGGGAGGATGTCAAGCTTTGATATTCCTTGAATGTGCATCAAGGCGTAGCCAATCGATTTGCATCCGCGCAGTGTCATTTATCGCCGTCGATCTCTTTGGCCAGCGGTGGATAAAAATCCGACGCCGGGTGTGTCGTCAAGAAAGCATGGACGATGTCCCCAACCGGCTGGGGCGGCCGCGTTTGCGGCTTTTGCTGCCAAGGCACGGCTTGGCGGAACGCAGTCCAGGCGGCGGTGGGCGCGCGGCCGAAGTTGCGGTCCGGCGACTGGGCACGGCGAACGTCCATCCAGAACGTTGCCGTCAGCAAATCCTCCCCTAGAAGCAGCAGAGTATCGTCCACGATCTGGCGCGCACGGGTTACCTTGAGTACGGTTTGCGCCTGCAACTCCTCGACATCGTTGCTGATGGGATTGCCCTCCGGCGTGAGCGTGGGCGCAAGACTTTTAATGTCGTGCCAGATCGCCGTAGGGTTATAGCCATCGATGTCCGAGTGAACGCTCGCCTCCAGTTGTTCCGGTGTCAGCACATCCTTGGGCGCAATCACCGTGAAAAACGTGCTGCTGAAGCGATAGATCCTCTGCACGACGGCCACATCCATATTGGCGAGCGCAGTGGTGAAAGCTTCAACTTCATTGGCCATTGGATAGGGGTCCCAATTGGCATTGGAGAGTACGAAACCATGCTGGCCGTGACTTTCGGGGCCCCCTTTCACGAAATACTGGCGCAGCTGAGGCGTATCGAGCTCCCACGAATCCTCGGGCGCCGCTTGCACCTTCACGGCGGGATTGTGGTCGGAGGAGTTGAGTTGCGTCAGCAGCGTATCGCGAAGGATGGACCAGGCTTTCCACGTCGCGCCCTGGCGGCTGAACGACGCACGCTGGCTCTCCGGATCTTGAATGATTCGCTTGGGGTCGGCCTCGAAGAGATAGCTGCCCTTGATCATGTCAAGCACGCGGGCCGCTTCGAGATTCAAGTACTTGAGCGGGCGGTTGGCTTGGACAGGCGTCGTCAACGGCGTGACGCTGCTGTTCATCGCTTCCAGATCGATCGCGAGGATGAGGTCGGCCCAGTCGAGCGCAAGCTTCGCATCGTGCACTAGAAGCGCGCCTTGCCCGACCGAATAGGCATTGGTGCTGATCAGCGCCGAGGGGTACACGACGTCGGACGGTTGAAGGGGCTTGAGGCCGGCCGCAGCAAGCGCAGCCGCCGCACTCATCCGCCGTCCTTGGTAGTACGCATCGCCGGCACCACCCATGGCACCGAATACATTCGCCATGGCCGCGAGGTCTGCCTCACCGAGCGAGCCGCGCGATTGGACCACCGGCGTCACGCGCCGGTTCAGCATCTCGATCAAGATGCCGGAGAGCGCCGGGCTCGCGGCTTCATAGATCATCGTGTTGGCGCGTACCGCCATCAGCGCGCGCACGATTTCCTCCTCGGCCACTTCCGGACCGATCCCCTGGCGAGGGCCATTGAGGAACTGCCTGGCTACACGTTTGGACAGGAATGCCTTGTTTTCGGGCGCCAGCGGATCTCCGGTGAACAGCACCACTTCGCGCCCGGACCCCGCACCGCGATTGAAGCCGTAGACGGCGATTCCCTCGACGGAAGCCTCGAGCAGCAACCCGTAGGCGTCTGATTGATGTTGCTTCGCCTCCGGGCTCAAAGTTACCTTGACGCCAGATCGGGCGATCGCGACCACTTGATCGATGGTCAGATCGTGGCCCGTCAGAACGATCGACTCGCCCGATCGCGTCGGCGCGATCGGGCGGTATGCGGTTTCGGCCAACGCTCCGCTCGCCGGCATTATCGTGCCGAGAACTGCCCAGACTACGAAGGACCGATGCATCCGAGGCAGCCTGAGCGCCTGCATGGAACTCAACGCGGCAAGCACGATCGTCCTGGCGCCGGGTGCTGATGGCATCGGCCTCAGCCTATTGCTTTTCCGACGAGGCGGGCATCGGCGCACCGCCGCTATAGAACTTGCTTGCGGGCGAGGTTCTGAGGAACGCGGCGACGGTCATCGGCCGCGACTGCGACTGGCCCCCGTCCATGGCCGGCAGCACCGGCACGATTTTGCGAAGTGCCGTCCAGGCCGCAGTCGGGCCCTCGCCGAAATTCCGGGACGCATCTTGTGCCTTGCGCACATCCATCCAGAAGCTCGCGTTCAACAGGTCATGCGCCAGGAGATCGAAGGTCGTATTCACCGCTTGGCGGGCGCGGTAGGCCTTGATGCGGGTTTGCGCCTGCAGGTCTTCGACCGTTCCGACGATTGCCGCCCCGGACGGCGCAACGGGATTCGTCAGGCTCTGGATCTCCTGCTGCAAATCCACCGGGGTGTAGCCGCCGCCCCCGGCCAGATAGACCGCGAAACCGTTGCCCGGTGGAATATGCAGCGCGGTCGCCGGATCGGCCGCCGTGAAGAACGGATTGCTGAAACGATCGATTCGCAACGACACGGCGATGTCCATGTTCGCCAGCGCGATGACGAAGTCTTCGAGCTTGTTCGCCATCGGAAAGGGGTCCCAGTTGGCGTTCGACACGATATAGCCATGCTTACCGTTGCTGTGCTTGCCGCCCTTGACGTAGAACTTCATCAACTGAGGCGTGGACAGCTCCCACGAATCCTGCGGCGACAAATCGGTGCGCACTGCAGGGTTGTGATCCGATGAGTTCATTTGCAGAACCACGGCATCGCGCAGAGCGCCCCAGTCTTGCCACGCCGATGCCTGGCGGATGGAAGAAGCCCGCAGGCTCTCCGGGTCCTGAATGATCCGGTGCGGATCGTCGCTGAACAAATAACTGCCCTTGATCATGTCGCGTACGCGAGCGGCTTCCCAGTTCAGCCACTTGAATGGCCGCTCCCTCTGCACCACCGTGCTGAGGGGCGTAACGCTGGAATTCATTCCGTTCAGATCCATTGCATAAATGAGGTCAGCCCATTCAAGGGCTTGGCGCGCATCATCGACGACCAAAGCCGCAATGCCGGTACCGTATGCATCGCTGCTGGTCAGGGCATTGGTGTCGGCGGCAAAGGGCTGGATCGGCTTCAGTCCCGCCTTTGCAAGCGCTTCGGCGGCCGTCATGCGTGTGCCCTGGTAGTAAGCATCGCCGGCTCCCACCATGGCCGCACCGACATTGCTCAGCTGCGCCAGATCGCCTTCGCCGAGCGTGCCCCGCGATAGAACCACCGGGGTGATCCGATGGTTCAAAAGGTCGACCAGCATCTGCGACAGCTGCGGGCTGGGTGCATTGGAGGTCATGGCATTGGCGCGGATGACCATCATGGCGCGCACGATTTCTTCCTCGCCAACCTCCGGTCCGTAGCCGAAAATCGCGCCTAGCCGGAATTCCTGCAGTTGAGATTTCTCCAGATACGCCTTGTTCTTGGGCGTCATCGGATCGCCGGAAAACATGATTGTCTCGCGCTGATCGCCGGCTCCGCGATTGAACCAATAGACTGCGACCCCTTCCGCGGCCGCCTCGAGCAGCAATCCGTAGTTATCTGCTTGGCGTTGCTTGGCTTCGGGGCTCAACTGAACTTTCGCTCCGTAGCGTGCGACATCGACAACCTGTTCGATCGTCAAATCACGGCCCGTCAGTGAGACCGTGTTAGCGGACATGGTTGGGGTAATCGGTTGGTAGCCCGACGCAGCAAGCGCGGACATACCCGCGCCCAAGCAGCACACCACGGTCCAACCGGCCATCTTTGCTCTACGCCAGCCGTTCATCGCATAAGTCATGATCGTGCCCCCATAAACGCGAGATTGCCGTTCCATATACTCGAGATGTGCGCGGTCCAGCGCCCACCCTCACATGCTACCCGTATGCAACATTTTTAACTGACATGCAAATATAATATTCCGGACGCCCCGGCGAATACATGGGTCGGATGAGCAAAAATCTCATTTTCTTCGCCGTCTTAGGGCTGTATGTTAGCGAGTTCTACCGGGTATCTATCCGCGGCACCGCCGCCAGGGGGCGCTCTGACCAAGACCAGCACAGCGATCGACCGCGCCAGACGCCAGCTCGGCGAAGTAGAGAACGCGCTGCTCGACGATTTGCTGACGGAGCGGATCGATCGGCGCACCTTTCTGCGGCATGCCAGTAGACTGGGTGTCGGATTGCCGCTGCTGGGCATCGTGGCCGCGGCCTCGGGCGCCGGGTTCGCCTCGCGCCGCGCAGCGGCCGAAGGAACGCGCCAAGGCGTCGTGAAAGCCGCGGTCGCCATGCCGCACGGCGCGATCGATCCCATCCTGGTCAACGACAGCGGCAGCTATCAACTGATATTCCAAGTCGCCGAATTCCTCTGCGTCACTCAGCCCGATCTGACCCTGAAGCCGGTTCTGGCGGAAAGCTGGTCGCACAACAACGATGGCAGCGTCTGGACGTTCAAGCTGCGGCGGGGCGTGAAGTTTCACAACGGCCAGGGACTGCGGGCGGACGATGTGGTGGCGAGCTTTGACCGCCTGTCCGATCCCGGGGGTGCGTCGAATGCGTTGTCGGTGTTCAAAGGAGTGCTGTCGAAAGGCGGCTCGCGAAAGGTCGACGATTTTACCGTCGCCTTTCACCTCGACGCGCCGAACGGGAATTTCCCTTACACAGTCTCCATCGATAATTACAATGCGGTCATTCTTCCTGCGAATTATCACGGCAATTACGAGCGTGACTTCATCGGAACCGGGCCGTTCCGGCTCGATAGCTATCGGCCGCGGCAAGGCGCCACGTTCGTTCGCAATCCCGACTATTGGGGGCCGAAGGCGCTGCCGGATCGAATCGAATTCAAGTTCTATTCCGACATTCAGCCGCGCTTGCTCGCCTTGCAGGCCGGCGAGGTCGACATGCTCGACGCCATCCCGGTGTTCGCAAGCCCGGCGATTCGGACCAATCCCGACATCAAGATCATCCAGGTTCACTCGGCAAACCACCGCCAGTTGCATATGCGTTGCGACGTCGCTCCATTCTCCGATAAGCGCGTGCGGCAGGCTCTGGCGCTCAGCCTCGACCGGAAAAAGCTCGTCGACGGATTGTGCCGCGGCATGGGTGTGATGGGCAACGATAGCCCGTTCACGCCTTTATTCCCGTCGACCGACCCCACGGTCCCGCAACGCGACCAGGACATCGTCAAGGCGAAGCAGTTGATGGAAGCCGCGGGCGTCGCCGCAGGCTTCGACATCACGCTCACCACCGAGCGCTACACCGACATTCCCGAATATGCGCAGCTCGTGCAGAATTTCGCCAAGGAGCTTGGTATCAGGATCGGCCTGAAGGTCGAAACCCAGGCGCTGTATTACGGCAAATCGATCCCCGGTCAGTCGGATTGGCTCGACAGTGCGCTTGGCATCACGGATTACGCGCATCGCGGCGTGCCGAATACCTTGTTGGGCAATCCGCTGCTGAGTAATGGGCCCTGGAATGCCGCGCATTTCAAGAACGCAGCCTATGACGCTTTGGTCCCACGCTATGTAAAAGCGCTCGATTTGGCGGCACAGCGCAGCGCCGCCCGCGATATCCAAACACTCCTGCTCGATGAGACGCCGTTGATCATCGGCTATTTCCCCGATCTATTGGTGCCCGTGCGCAAAGGCGTCACCGGTCTCGTACCCATCGCGGCGGGCCTGCTGCTCGACCGCGTCACCCGGAGTTGATATCGATGCGCAAGCCCTACCTGCGCGGCCGCGGCCCGCATTTTCCGATCCTTGACACCATCGAACAATACCCGTTCGAGCCCGGCTATGTCGTCTTCACGATGCCGTCGCCCAAGCGGCTCAGGGTCAAGGTCGGCGACATCATCGTCGCCGACACCGTGGACGGTTTGCTGATGCAGGAGTCCGATCATCTCCCGGTTTATTATTTTCCGATCAAGAATGTGCGTGAAGAGTTTCTGATGGCGAGTGCCACCACGACGGAATCGCCCTTCAAGGGCACGGCCACGCATTACTCGATGAATACGGGCGTCACGCTGGTCGAGGACGCCGGCTGGCGTTATCTGGAACCCGTCCAAGGCTGCCCGCCGGTCGCCGACTACATGGCATTTTATTGGAATAAGATGAACCATTGGTACGAGGAGGACGAGGAGATCTTCGTCCATGCGCGGGACCCGTTTCGGCGAGTCGATTGTCTGCCCTCGTCGCGGCATGTCCAGGTGGTCGTCGATGGCGAGATAGTCGCGGATTCCCGCAGAGCCACGTTCCTGTTCGAAACGGGAATGCCCACGCGCTACTATCTGCCCATATCCGACACGCGCCTGGACCTGCTGAGCCCGAGCCGCTACCTCTCGCGCTGTCCCTACAAGGGCATCTCCAACTACTATCATCTGACGGTCAAGGCAAAACGCTACGAGAACATGGTCTGGTACTACCCCGACCCGGTGCATGAGGCCGGGCGGATCAAGGGTCTCGTGAGCTTCTACAATGAATTCGTCGATCGCATCCTGGTCGACGGAGTCGAGCAGCCGAAACCCATGACGGCATCGTCCCACGGCTATTATTGATCTGCGGCAACGACCTGTGACGATCGGCAGAATCCTGACCAAGCGAGCCGCTCTTTCCCTGATCACCCTGTGGCTGCTCAGCGCGATGGTCTTTGCCGGCGGCCAGCTGCTTCCGGGCGATGTGGCGCGCGCCATACTGGGACCGCTCGCCGACGCCCATGCAGTCGCCAATCTCGATCGTCAATTGGGGCTCGATCGCCCGCTATTGATTCAGTATTGGGACTGGATCAGTCATTTTGCGATGGGCAACATGGGCCAGTCCTACTCCTATCGCGCGCCGGTCGCGCCCTTCGTTCTCGCCGCTCTCGGGTATTCGGTGAAGCTCGGCACCCTTGCCTTCGTGCTCGTCGTGCCGCTCAGTATCGCGGGCGGGGTCTGGTCCGCGTTGCATGCCGGCCGTCTCATCGACCGCATCATCGGTATAATCGGTCTGTCGGCGACGATCCTGCCGGAATTCGTCACCGGCATCGTGCTCATCATGATCTTCGGCATCTGGCTCAAAATTCTGCCGATTAGCGCCAATTGGCCGCCCGGCGCAGCACTGCCCACCCAGATTTACTATCTTCTGCTGCCGTCGCTGCCGCTGGTATTGGTGCTGTTCGGATATCTGGCGCGGATGGCGCGCGCCGGTACTCTCGAGGCGCTGGCGGCGGACTATACGCGAACGGCGGTCCTCAAAGGGCTGAAGCCGCGCGCAGTGCTCTGGCGTCACGTCCTCAGGAACGCGCTGCTGCCGACGATCACCGTGACCGCCACTCAAATGGGTTACCTCATGGGTGGCCTGGTCGTCGTCGAGACGCTGTTCCGTTACCCGGGCATCGGGGGCTTGATTTATGCAGCGGCGCGCGACAAGGACTTTCCGATGCTCGAAGGTGGCGTACTGACGGTCGGAGTCATCTATACGCTGGCGGGGCTCATTGCAGACGTTTCCCACGCGCTGCTCAATCCGCGCATTCGTTTCGGCGCGGCCGAATGAAGGTCCGTTGGCGTGTCCTGACGCGCTCCGGCACCTTCATGACGGGTGTTCTAATCGTGGCGTTCTGGGCGGGCTGCGCTGTGTGCGGCCGCCTCATCGTCCCATTCGACCCGTTCGCGGACGATATTCTGAACACGCTGGGTGCGCCCTCCGGCGTCCATTGGTTCGGCACCGACCAGCTCGGGCGCGACGTGTTCTCGCGAGTCATCGTCGGCGCGCGCGATATTCTGTTGGTGGCGCCGCTGGCGACGGCGCTCGGGATCGCCCTCGGAGTTCTAATCGGGCTCGTGACCGGTTATTTTCGCGGCATCATCGATGACCTCATTGGAAGGGTGATCGACGCTCTGCTCGCGCTGCCGTTGGTGATCATCGCGTTGTTGGCGCTGACCGCGATCGGCACATCGGCTGCGACCGTAGTCGTCGTGATCGGCATCATATTCGCGCCCCTGGTTGCGCGCACCGTGCGCGCCGCGGTGCTGTCCGAACGCGATCTGGATTATGTTGCCGCAGCCAAACTGCGCAATGAGCACACGGTCTACATATTGTTCGCCGAAATCCTCCCCAATGTCATTCCACCCATCGTGGTCGAAGCCGGCGTTCGTTTGGGCTACGCCATCTTCACTGTGGCGACGCTGAGCTTCATCGGATTCGGCATCCAGCCGCCGTCGCCGGATTGGGGGCTCGCGGTTTCCGAAAGTTACGGCTTGATCAATGGCGGCATTTGGTGGCCCGTGCTGTTCAACGCACTCGCGATTGCCTCGCTGGTCATCGGCGTCAATCTGGCCGCGGACGGCATCCAGGCCGCCGTCGACGCATGAGCGCCGATGCGGACGCGCTTGCCGTCGAAAACCTCGAAGTCGCCTACCGTGTCCGCGGCCGAGATCTCAACGTGCTGCGAGACCTTAGCTTTCGCATCGGCTCGGGCGAAGCCTATGGGCTGGTCGGCGAATCCGGCTGCGGTAAATCGACGGTGGCGCTCGCTGTGGTGCGCTATCTGCCGCGTAACGGCCGCCTCTTGGGCGGCAGGATCCTGATCGGCGAGCGTGATCTCTACGCGCTCCGCGACGAAGAAATGCGCCGCATGCGCGCCACGACGATTTCAATGGTCTATCAGGATCCGGCCCGTGCCCTGAATCCATCGATTCGAGTGGGCGAGCAGATCGCCGAAATCTTCCGACTACGACGCCTGACGGCCGCGCAGGCGAAGGATAGGGCCGCCGCCATGCTGGAACGCGTGCGGATCGCCGACGGTCGTTCGGTCTACGATCGATATCCGCACCAGATATCCGGCGGCATGCAGCAGCGCGTAGCGATCGCCATGGCGCTGTCGATCAATCCCAAAGTGCTCATTCTCGACGAACCGACGACCGGCCTCGATGCGACGGTGGAGGCCGCGATTCTCGATCTGGTCGGCCAGCTGCGCATCGAGCTCGGAACGTCCATTCTGTTCATCAGCCACGACCTCGCCGTTATTGCCAGAATGTGCGATCGCGTGGGCGTGCTCTATGCCGGCGCCTTGATCGAAGAAGGTCCAACGGCCGAAATCTTCAGTAATCCGCGGCACCCCTACACGG
>Ga0137397_10002380_pt1 | contig 13137 bp, 17 predicted proteins | sample czorhiz116metaG_FD_106658 | JGI IMG/M metagenome (GOLD analysis project Ga0137397, IMG submission 106658) | Vadose zone soil microbial communities from Angelo Coast Range Reserve, California, USA - czorhiz1.16 metaG | ecosystem: Environmental > Terrestrial > Soil > Vadose zone | place: USA... | reverse complement strand
GACCGACACCGCACCGAGAACCCGCAAGGCCGTCCACCAGCTCACTCCAGATTCCGACACCAATCCAACCCAGTCGGCGACCGTCCACCCTAGGCCATCACCCACTCCACTCGCCCCACCACCAACGCCTGTACACAACTCACGCGCCCTGCCCGTCGAGGGAGCATTCTTTTATTGCAGAACTGCTGAGCACCTGGACAATCGTGCCACTCCGTTCATTCTCGTTTCGCCCATCGCCGTGCCTGCCTTCGTTCTCTCTGCCCGCCTTCCGCCATATCATCGTCTCGCCGTCTCGTGACCTAGCGTGGGTCTATCCCCGTTCTCGTATCGTTCCCGTCTCTCGTGCCGAGTATCCTCACCATGCAGATCGCCGACATTCCCTTTAAGGTGCACGCCCACGTTCTCGAAAACACACCCTTCTGTGTCCTGCTCGGTCGCCCGTTCGAACACACAGTTTCGAAGACAAGCCTGGCGGTCGCGTTAACCTCATGGTCAGCGACCCGCGCATCGCTCGCGCCGCGTCTCAGTCCCGACACGCGAACGACAGGTCCAAGCCGGATACGTCCGCGTCTGCACCCTTCAGGCCCTGGCCCGCTTCGCATTCGCCTACAAGAAAGCCGCCAAAAAGGTTCTAGGCCATCGCCGCCTCCCTCCTCGAAGATTTCCATATTATTCGACGCCGACCCGAAGACCCACTCCCTTCCCTCCCTCACCTCCCAACTACTCCACCTTCATTCACGCCCGATGGACGACTTACGCAAGACCGCCTCGACGCCCTCGACCAGTACAACTTCCTGTGGCCCCAAGAACTCAAACTGGCTCAACACGTCATTAAGCGGCCTCTTCGGCACCCTCCGCGCGCTTGGTGTTCACATTGTCGGCGTTACTATGTGAACCGCTGGATCGCAGCCATCCTCCTCTTCGACTTCAAGCTCGTACATGTCCCCGCCGAGAAGCATCAAGGTCCTGACGGCTTGTCTCGATGCGAGCCCGTTCCCGGCGAAGACAACGACAAGGACGACGCGGAAGAATAGATCGACAACGCCCTCTGGCTCGGCATTTGAATCGACAACTGGCAGCCCCTGTAACACCCGCAACACCCGCAACACCCGCAACACCGCCGCCCCGCAAGTCCGCCCCGACCTCGACTGCAAGAACTCCCACCGCCGCCTTGATCTCAACAACAGCAGCACGGCCCTTCCTCAAGACCTCCAGCGCACCGACAACCCGCAAGGGCGTCCACCAGCTCACGCCATCTGCGCAGCCGCTTCAGCTCAGACCGGCAATTTGAGCGCGCATTCGAGAAGACCATCCGCGACCACAACTTGCAGCCCGATGCCCTCGTTCTTGTTCATAACTCAACGATCGAGAGCGACGTCGGCCACAAGGTGAAGCCCGCTACTTCGGCTTATGGTCGTCCTCCGCAGGACTCAAAAACGGCGCATACGGGCTCGCCGAACTCGACCGCGCGGTCTCCAAGCTGCGTTTCTCAGCAACAACAAGTTTGTGCACAATCCGGCTCAAGCGGGAAGTCAATACGTCAATCGGAGTGTGCAACAGAACGGCTGGTTCCGAGCCTACGGTCTGGTCGGATGTAGAAACCGGTCAAGTCGCCACGCATCTCGTCTGCGCTCGCCTCATGGTGGATCTATGTAGTCCTGGCATGGAGCAATTAGGTGCTCGCTTTTGTTCGCGGTACCGTCGAGCTGACCTAGATTTTCGAGCGGCGTGGGTATCATTTTGACCTCCAAACTGCGCGTATGGCAACGCACGGTTGATGTCAGTTGGAGTAGCTTTGCATTCTCGTCCTCCACCTCTGCAAACCTGGCGGCACTGCGTACTTGTTTACTTTTACCTTGGCTCCTTGTGTTTTTTCTCTTTTCACTTGACTTTGATGTCTTCTGCTACAGGACCTGCAGTATCTGCCGATGCGATGCAGGTGGCCATTCGCCAACAACCTCGCGGAAGAGTGTCTAGTCTATTAACATGATGCGCGCCGCATCGCGATCAGCTTCGGATCTGGACAGGACGATCTGATCGAACGTCCCTACGCTTGGGCCCGAAGTCCTTCTCGCTCGATCTCACGGCGAACGAGTGCGCGGAGTAGAGCCAGCCGCTGAGCCTCACGGGTATCCACCTGGTACTCGTATGACTGCCTGGGCGTCACAATCTCGTCGATGACTCGCTTCCAGCCTTCTACGATGACCATGAGCGCACCATCCTTCACATTTTATTCGTCCTCGGTTGAGATCTGGGCCAAGGCTGAGGCCGCTGATTGATGGCAGCAATGGCCAACTTGTTACCAAATCGATGCATGGGATCGATCCCCGATTGACAAAAGCCCCTATACTTCAGCCCAAAATGGACGTGCAGAACCGTGCGCCTTCAAGTTTCTGCCAGCCAACGTCAATATATGCACATTGGTATTTCCGTAACTTGTTGCCCATGTGTTGCTCATTCGAGCCACATCTGAGGACACACTTCATTGTATTTTGTATGTAGTATTCACATTTATATATAAGAAAAGCGATGATGTGAAGCACGCGCGATGAAATCTGGGCAAACGAAGCAAAATTTGGCTTGTTGGTCATTCCAAGGGGGATCGTGCCGAAGGTGCGTTCCGAAAGGAAAGGGGAAGACCTATCGATTGGTCTGATTGGTCGCGTTGGTCGAAAGGGGGAAGATCCTGGGAATGACGAAGCCATTCCGCCCATCGCGCTCGCACGACATTGGCAATTACATCCGCCAATCTCGTCTATGAACATTACCTCAACCATAAACAAGCAATCCCAACAAACTCATGAGCCCTTCCGAGGCCTCCGGCAAGCGCAAGGGCTCGGACGATAACGCAGCGAACTCCAACGGCGCACCGAAGGCTAAACGCACACGCAAAAATGTGAGTAACCCGACTCTGATGTGCTTGCTTTTTCCTGAACGTCACGAATAGGATGTTGCCTCCCAGAAGCGGAAGCGTATGTGTTTGGCCATATACTCTTCCGTGATCTGATACCCCTATGCTGATATACCGTTCCATCGCGTTGTGGCCAGTCCTCGACGGCGAAGAGCAGCGCAGCGGTCTTGTCATCATCCGCGGCTCCAAACCCCAACAAACCCCCTCCCAGCAACCGTCCGTCGATAGTGGCAACGCCATCGCGGGTCCGTCCCAACCGCCCAACAAGAAGTTCCGTGCCGCATCCGCTATGGCACCCAGCGGCAAGGGAAAACACAAGGCCCCCGACGAGGATAGTGCCGTTGAAGAGGACGTGCGGTGGATGGAAGTGGAAGCTGACGCTCTTCGACGCACCGCGCATCGATCACGCGAGGAGCTCTCTAGTGGGGACTCCCTCCTCCCGCTCGCACCACGCGAGACCCCCAAAATCGAGCAGAATCGAGCAATGCGTGGGGAGGGCTCGCGGACACCGGGCACGCCTCGGAGGGCAATGATGTCTTCACGTGGAAAGCGACTGAGCAATAGTTTTGATAGGACAGGGATTATCAGTGTGTTGCAACTTTAGTCTAGATGATCACGCCCCTAAACTGTTATTTTCTTTTCGCAGCACAACCGCATTCTTCATTGGATGACGCGAGTCTCTACAAACACATCGACTCCGAACTTCCGGATCCCGATCGCGCGCGACAACTGATCATACTTTGTGCGGCACGCGCCCCTGTACCTACGCCGCGTGAAGGGAAAGACCCACCTAGTGAAGTGTCGGAGAAAGGCGCGAAGCTATTGCAAGAATTGAAGGACGACGTGTTGCTTTTGCTGGCAGAACGAAAGATTGACACTAGCGTAATGACCACCGACCAACCAGGCTCCCCTGCAAATGGGAGCGTGGACATACGACCAAACGAACAGAACGTCAACAACCGCGCACGGACAACTCGATTCAAGGACGAAATTTGCATGTGCGTTGTTCCCCTCTTTTCGCTCGCGTTTCCCTGACTTTTAACTGGAGTATAGAGCAAAGGCCGAGGATGATGCGTGGGCCGCCGTCGCACAGTTCTACAATTCCTATCAAGAGACTGTGGTGAGGGAGCTGGAGCAGCGACAAAAGTCCAAGGGCAAGCGTCGCGCTGGCCCAGAGGAGGACCTGCGAATATCTGAGTTATCCAAGCCATTCCAGGATGCAAGCGTCCTTGCGTTGCGCATCTTGGCAAAGGATTCCACGGGCGAGCACAATTCTCACAGCCGCCGATGGAGCGAGCTTCGTTATAAAGTGCGATCATAATTTTGCATTCATACTTTATCCACTGACGCCGCTTCGCATGCGCAGACGGATGAACTCCATTCTCTCGTCAATACTTCCGTCCTAATGACCAACGTCGCAGAAGCAGACCTGGACCGACGTTTCGCCCGCCTATCGCAGACTCTCCACGAGCGAACGCAACGACCTGCAAGACAAGCCTCACAACCCGCGCCCGCGCTCTCGACATACCTCCCGCAGCGGCGGGCGGACCCATCAGAGTCACATAACCTGTTTCGCGCGCTTGCACGCGTCGACGCGGCTCGCCCACCGGCGCAGGTCGGGGTGGAGGCCAGCAGGACGGCGCGCGAGGTGCTACGCGCACAGGACACGCCAGCGAGCGAGCGCCGAATCACGCCTGTGGCTCCCCCGACACCCCGCACACTGCGGCGGCCGGGAACACCAGGACGGTCAGATTGGACGGTCAGATGTGTTGTATCTGAGGACTGAGGGGTAAGTCGACTAGTGTTTCTCATTACAACACAACTAACTGTATTTAGATATCACTCTAGGTACATAATAAAGTTCATATATTCCACTGTGACTGAGGATATCACTCTAGGTTTCAACAGGTTATGGGCATTGTTTGTGTTTGAAGCCTAGACCTCCCTCACACTGCTGCTTTTTTTCCTGGGTACTGTATTCTCCCCAGAGTCCTCCCATTTGTCATTTCCATTGCTCTCTCTCATTATGAGCACCAGTACCATGCAGGCAACTGCTGCCTCAAAGATTGTGCTGCCCTGCCTGGCTGATCCTTCCCTGCTGAATGCTTCATCAGCGATCCCTCCCCGTGCCGTTGCCTCGCTTTTTCCCCATTCTCATCCCCTCTTGGTGGCACCTCTAAGCATATACACATAGAACGTTAGACCACACTGTGTCCCATGCGAGCCCTGCGTTGAGTCAAATATCATGATGCCCCTCGGACTATTAGTGCGCCAACCCAGGGTTCACCCAGACGCGAGCGTCCGTCGTCACAGCAAGGGCGATGTCCAGCCGAGTCGCGACCGCAGCCCAGTATCGGTGCGCCGACGGCCTCGCGGTAAGAAGGTACGTCGCCCTTGCGGGCTGCTCGAGGGTCAGTCGGACTTGGGTGCTCTGTGGACTTGACTGTGGCTTCAGCTCGTCAAAGCCGAGATGGTGTCATTGTACGCACGCTGGGAAAGATGGATGGCGTCGCCCGTCACGATCTCGCTTTGCCTCGATGCCTAGCTTCCGGTGGAGCTCGCCAAGGTCAGTGATCTTCAACGTGCTTGCGGAGACGAGTCTAGGGAGGTTGGCTGCGATGATTGTGGTTGTTGAAGGTGCGCTTGTGCGCGTCGGCCTTTATAGAAGACTGCTTGGTTGATTGCTTGAGGTCACGACCGGCCCAATCGAGGTGCCATACAAGCCCTCATGGAGATGGCACACGAGGAAGCGAGTTTTAGCCACAGGTGCGGACGTGTCTCATAAATCGACTCCCCCTCTATCTGACCGAAACTTTGTGCAACTCTCCCAGACGCGTCCGATAGTGTTAACACCCGGTGGCGCGACTTCGAGGTGCCAGGCGCCAGGCGGCCCTCAGCGTCGTCACCCCCTTGTGCATGGCTTGCTTCAACAGCGGCCGGTCAGGGTGATGCCTGGACTCGGCGACTGTGCGCGGCGCGGGTACGTGGGGAACCGTGTGTCGGACGGCCTTCTCGATGCCACGCCAGCTTCGGTATCGTGCAAAGACTTTGGATCCACTAGGGCGAAATGAACATGTTGCCGCCGTTGGGCCCTTTCGCGGAGCCAGCTGGTGGGTGTCTTTTTATTCTCTCCTCGCTAACCAGCTTTCGGTTGGACTGGGCTAAGTTTCCTAGCCAAAAGACAGCCAAGAAGCCCCTTGGACCTGCGTAGCAAACTCGATAGTGGTCCCTATCATACATCCGACAAGTTACGATTATCAAAGACATCATGATCCTACGCGACAGAGAGTTGGCATCTGCTGCCTATTTTTATTTCGACTTTAGGGACACTAGCAAACAAACCCGCCGTGACTTGCTCCCATCTCTCATTTTCCAGCTTTCCGCTCGTTCCCATCCTTACCGCGATATTCTCTGCCGCCTCCATCTCGACCACGACAGCGGTGCGCAAGCACCCAGTGAAGACGCTCTGGTAAAATGCCTGAAAGAGATGGTCAAACTCCCAAATCAACCACCAGTTTACATTATCATAGATGCCCTCGATGAATGCCCCAACTCGTCTGGAATGCCATCGCCGCGGGAGCAGGTCCTTGATTTCCTGAAGGGGCTTGTCAAACTTTCCTTACCAAATCTTCATTTATGCGTTACCAGTCGCCGGGAGATCGATATCCAAAATGTCCTTGAGCCTTTAGCGTCACGCCGGGTGTCCCTTCATGACCAAAGTGGGCAAAAGAAGGATATTGTGGCCTATGTTACCTCTGTGGTCAACTCGGATTCAATCATGCAGAGATGGAGAGATGAAGACAAACGTCTGGTGATCGAGACGCTCTCTGAAAGAGCCAATGGCATGTAAGCGCATTTGCGTAGCTCATATGCTCATTGCACTTACTCCTCCGAACAGGTTTAGATGGGTTTCTTGTCAATTGGAAGCCCTTCGAAACGGTTTGCCGTCGAGCGTACGACAAATGCTCGAAGAATTGCCCGAGACGTTGGACGAGACCTACGAGCGCATATTGAAGGAGATACATAAAGCGAACCGAGTGTACGCCCATCGACTCTTACAGTGCCTCACCGTAGCTGTTCGTCCTCTTCGTGTCGCTGAGCTTACCGAAATCTTGGCCATCGACTTTGGGGCGGCCACCCATGACGGGACATCAAGCTTAAATTCGGGTTGGCGATGGGAAGATCAAGAACGAGCGGTTTTGTCGACATGCTCGAGTTTGATCACCATCGTGGATGAAAAAGGGATTCAAGTCGTACACTTCTCTCACTTCACCGTGAAGGAGTTCCTGATGTCTCCCCGACTCGCCACTTCAAGTGTGGATGTCTCACGATTTCACATTCAGCTCGAGCCGGCGCATACCATCCTTGCAAAGGCCTGCTTAGGCGTTCTCTTACGGTTAGGTGGTGGTGTTGACAAGCGCAGCCTCAAGAAGACCTTTCCTCTGGCCCGTTACGCCGCAGAACATTGGGTCACCCATGCCCAGTTCGAGAGTGTTTCGTTGCAAATCAGGGACGGGATGGAAAATCTCTTTGACCCAGAGAAGCCCTATTTTTCTGCCTGGCGCCGGGTCAAGGACATCGACGCTCAACCCCTCCCGACTGCGGACCTTAAATTTTTCGCCCTAAAACGTTCCATTAATCGGCCTGAACTTTCGTAGTCAGTCCTTCAAGTTATGGGCGTCGTTGCTAGAAACGAGATCGACGAGATCGACCGATCCTGAACGGAATCATGTACGAGAAGTAGTCGCGGGTTTTGCAGACCTCAAAGAACGCAGAGGTCAGAAAGTGAAAGCAGGATGTCGTCGGCGGCGCTGTTTGCTGGACGAGGGGGAGTGGCTGTGGATTATGTGTAAAGACGTTTGGTCGGCGAACGACACGAAAGAGCTAGGACTTGGTGGGCGCGGGGAGGGATGACCCTACTGTATGTCCCCAACCCTCAGTTGACCTATTCGATTATCTTGCGCTCACTTCTTGCCCAATCACGCAACAACTTTGATTGTGAGACATAAGTAGCTACGCAGCCGAACCCGAATTCAGCCGTTTGAGACTGTGGCTACCTGTAATACTCAAACTACTGCCATTCTCAGAGTACGTTCTTGATCTTTTCGAGCCAAATTCTACTCGAGCGACGTCCGAGTTTGAACGTAAAATGGGTTTTCCACCGGCACAGTCATCCGTTGGCCAGCCTGGAGACTCAAGTGCCTCGTCCATGACCTTTATGAAGACTTCATGGTTGAAGGGGCAATCACTATACTCCTTATCGGTCACGAAAGATGGTAGTCGCAGGGCTGCTAGTTCTTCTGCAGCCTGAGATGCAGCCTGAGATGCAGCCTGCGATGCAGCCTGAGATCTACGATGCAATACAAGCTCCAATTTATGGTACCTTTCTTGGTGTTTGCCATGGAGTTTGTGTATGAGAGATGCAAACGGGTCGTTGGAAGGGATAGTATAGTCGTCGACCCCTACCACTGACGCCATAAAAAAAAATTTCTGCGCTCCGCCTCCCGAATTGTAACGCCTTGAGTCCAGGATGTCGCGAATAATATTGGCGCTGTGACCGTCTGGTAAACTGTGGTGCATGTCTCTGATACCATGGGAAAGGAGGACGAGATAGGCAGACTCGAGGTCATGGTAAAATGAATGTGGGGTTTCGGGATAACGAACGAGTTCTGCGGCCATGAATTGCCATGTGCCCTGTGAACCCAGGTACGCAATACATAAGACTGCGTTTGTATTATCCAGGAGTTACACGACGTACTGTAAGGGAAGCCCGAGGATCACGCATTTCTTGAGTATCTTTGATTTTGCAGAGGTCCCAATCAATAAGCAAGCCGCCCCCATAGCGTTCGTCGTCCGTTATCAATATATTGCCGGAACTGATGTCGGAATGTAGAAAACCCGTGCGGTAAGCGTCTTGATGAGCTAGAGAAGATACGTCAGTGACTAGCAGATGCAAACCTTTTAAGGTTCATACCGATAATCGCTGCGCGAACAGCCTTCACCAACTCACGGCTAGATGCAAATTTTGCGAGTGGCTTGCCCACAGTATCCAAAATCAGGCGGTGATGTCGACGCACAGGAATCGATGTTTTGGGACCCCCAGGCCTGGGAGTAAAGCACTGAGTACGAGTTTCATGGTTTTGTTCATCACCATGGGTGAAATCCACGCAGAGAGGAGTGTTCCGGACAGCTGAGTCATGAAGCTGTTTATAAACTCGACCCTCCATCATGTTGTCATGCAGGAAGACTGGCCATGAATCTTTCATAAAGACGATCTTCTTCCTCCGGACGTCATATGCGATGGCTGTGCGAGTAGAACGCCCTATGGGGAGAGAAGGTCGAGCCTCGGGGGACCCGATGATGTAGCGATTGGGGTGCTCAGGGTGATCTTTATTTTGGATGGACACGGCCAGCAAAGGAGTCACGGCATCGAACTCGGGCATGGCCAACGCAGCAGAAATCTCCTCAGGAGAGGCTTGTCCCACAAACTTGTCGCTACCCCGTACTTCAGGAAGGGCGGTGTCGTAGCGCTCGAAGAACTCGACGAGTTCAGAGTGCTGGTTGTAATAGATGGGATCGGTGAAAATTATACCGCTACGATCCCAACGCATGAGCCGTGCATACTCGCCAATGATAAGCACGAAGAAAGTGTGCGTTCTGTATTGCGAATCCGTCTGGATAGCGATATATGTCCCAATCTGAGCCATGGTTTTGTTAGCTTCGGATGATTGATTGAAGGCCTTCCTCTGGCCTGCATCGGATGCCTCGGCAGATTGTTGCGCAGGTGATTGATTTAAGGGCATGGGAGGGCCTTTGTCGCATTCCTCAGACCCTTTGGCAGATTGTTTCGTTGAATGGAAAGGATCGGCATTGCGGGACATTTTAAACTCGATAAAAAACTCGATTGAGGCTAGGTCGGTCCCAGTGACACCTACGTCTCCTTTCCTGCATGCGACGCAGTCGGGCTTGATGGCAAAACTGTACCCATTGAGCTTGATTTTCTGGGACGAGGTATTACGAATGTTTAAGTTTGAGGTGATCGATCCAATTGCCAAACACTATAGATCCATCATCAAGTTCTCGCCACGAGATAAGGCGATATTGTACGTACAAAAGGATCATACATTTCCTTCTTTTTTTCGAGTGCAACTTCATCAAATAATCCCGTTTCAAAGGCCGACGAAACCTCATCAAATAAACCCGCTTCAAAGGCCGACGAAACCTCCTTTGGGGCTTCCGGTGGGAAAAATTCCGAGATAAATTGCTTAGGGGACATGGGACCAACAAAAGCAAGTTGGATGCCCTTGGCCATCAAAGGCTTGTGGAGGTGTTCGGGTTGCGGGCTTTGGGAACGAATATTTTGCCGGTGGACGGAATGCCCTTGTTCGCCCGAAGGTGGAGGGGGTTGTAAAGAAGTCATGTACAAGAAGAGGAGTGTCGTGGTATTTACATGATGGGACAGCCGCATTCCCAGGGTCTTCCCCTTTCGGAATGCACTTCGGCACACAGATCCCTAGGCTCGGAACCAGCCGTTCTATTCAAACTCAACTTAAACTCAACCTAACTCAGACCAACTCAGACCAAAGTTTTCATGTGACCACCTCTTTTCCCAACTCCGTTCTGAACTCCGTCTGAATGTTGTCTTATGTAAGGAGGTCAACGCCTGGCTGGCGAGGCTACAGATCCCCCTGTTCGACTTCGCTTCGCGACTTTTGCGACTTTTCGTATGACCCTTCACCACGCCATGTACAGAATCCATTGTCATCTCCAGTCCGGGCGCGATACATGTCTCATGGCACCATCTTCCGCCCAACCGTGACCTTCAAGCTTCAAGCTTCAAGTGTCGCGCCCGTTCTTTCCGCTCCTCCTTCCACCTCATCCCCTCATGCTTCTTCTCAGCTCTCCCACGTTACGGCGCACCCACGCAACGTCCAGAAACACGCATCATCCACCACGCCCTTGCCGGCCTGAGGACACACGTCGAGTGCTTTGTTTGCCTGTTCGAGCACGTCCTCCTTCCCCTGGTGAGTACCTTTTGCTCGCTCGGATTCTCTCCGCGTCCTGACTTGCCGTCCGTCTGCATTTGCCAGGACACGAGCGACCCTCACTCGGTTGGGTTCTTTCTGTTGTCTCCTTCTGTGCTCTCCTGTTAGTGCACGAGCCCCCCAACCCAACAGAGCCCCGACTCGTACTTAAGCCCCCCGGGCTCGCATAATCCCCTCCCTCCTCCCGCTCAAGATCGATGCGATCCTCGTGATCGCCTCTCCAACTGATCTACGCTCCTCCTCCCATCCCTCCTTCGCATTCGCACAGTGCGCCCGTCTCACCGATCTTCTTCTCACCCGGATGCTCCCCAGCTCCCCCATCTCGACTCGCAAAGCGGTTTTCACATCGGCTCGGTTCCTCGTACGCGTACAACCCTCCCCTCATCGAATGCGTTCGATTGGACCCTTTCCGAGTCCTGACTCCTCTCCAGGAAGTAAGTGCCCTCGCTCACTCGAATTCTTTCCGTGCCCTGACTTGTCCCTCTGTCTGACAAATGACGACAACAACAACAATGAACCAATGACAGCCACGATGACAACAACAACAACGACAGCAACGACAACGACACAGCGGTTGCGTGTGACGAAGGCAAGGACGACAACCCAAGTTAGGCTTCGACGGTGCCATCAGGTGCGAACCCTCCGCTTCCTTCTTCTTTCCCACTCGAATCTGACTCTCCGAATCCATCTCGCCCGCCACCCGCTGCGGCGCCTCAGCATCTCGGCGATACAATGGCTTCTGAACACCGAGACATCTCACCCGACTCCCTGCCACCACTTAATGCGCTTCTTCACGACGCTCCCCCACTCTATTGATTTCCGTTCTTTCTTTTCTGGCAATTACCGTCGCTTGGTCAGTCCCTAGCAAGATTTACGGTGTCAACCTGGGCTCTTGGTGATTGTCATGCAAGATAATGTGTCTCACTCCACTTCCTTTCAGGCTATTATTGGAGCCATGGATGCTCCCGCAAGGTTTTCATCCCTCCTTCCTAGCGCTCTTGATACAGAAATGCTCACGCACGTACGTGCTCTCCACCAGAATGGGCGAGTATGGGCGGCCAAAGGTGCGATGATGACTGTTCAAGATGCATCGCCTCAAAATTGTGAGCCCTCACTGGCCTCACCCGTCTAACTTCACCGGTATCATCGAGTGGTGCTAATCTTTATGCCAGTGCTCTCGCCACGGCTTACCCAGATGATGTGGACCAGAGATTCGCAAAGCATTGGTACGGCTGTCATCTCTGTCGTGTGCGTCGCATTTTGTTGATGTCATCTAAAGGTCGACGTGGTTCACTCAGGAACGTGGACCGAATCCACACTCGGCGCTCCACAATCCCTCGCAGCGCAGTGCTGCAGTTCTACCCATCCACGGACAATCAGGTACAGCTGATCATGTCTATTGCGCAGCGTGCTGGTTTTGGCTCTCAACTGTAGTATGATTACTTTGCATAACCTGTTAATACAGTAATACTATGAAATAAAATTCTTGATTTTACTTATCCCTTGCCCTCTGCTTGATCTGCTTGAAACAACTTGAGAAATCTTGAACACCACTTTTTTTCTCATGATTGATTCTGAAGAAGGGGTCAAGCACAAAAAAGAATGAAAAGGCCAAAAAGTGCAAAAAAGGATACAGACCTAGCTTGGAAAAAGAGGAAATCTCTGTTCAAGTCACACAAATTGATTCATGAGATGCTCTTGAGACTCACTGAAGAGCAGTTCAAGTGTTTCAAGAGGGTAAAAAGTGTTGGACTTATTACTGTACATCTAAATCAAGTGTCCCACATTTGGAAGACCTCTTTTTTGAAAAGTGAGATCAGAGATCTCCCTGGTGTAAAAGTCTTCGGACATGGCCTTTGGTATGTTCATGGCCTCTCAGTCTCATAAGACAGTGTGCTGTGTTGTATATTATCAAGTGCATCACCTCAGAGATTTGAATGTATTTCATGTTATCTGTATCTTATCTATGTACTATACATATTTACGTAACACAAAAGGGCTCTATGTCGAGCCCCTATCAATGTAACTCCTTGTCTCCTATCCACTCGCTTGCCCGTTTAGTCATCAGTAAAAAAAAACTTGTCTTATTCCTACTTATTCCCTTCTTACCCCCAAAATAAGAGGAATAAGATGTAGTAAGATGGAATAAGATGGAATAAGAAATGTTGATTTTTGCTGATG
>Ga0137397_10002379_pt1 | contig 13140 bp, 15 predicted proteins | sample czorhiz116metaG_FD_106658 | JGI IMG/M metagenome (GOLD analysis project Ga0137397, IMG submission 106658) | Vadose zone soil microbial communities from Angelo Coast Range Reserve, California, USA - czorhiz1.16 metaG | ecosystem: Environmental > Terrestrial > Soil > Vadose zone | place: USA... | reverse complement strand
ATGGTTCTCCCATCCGGGTCCTCTCATTTCCAAACCCTCTTCGACGCCGCCTTGCGAGACTATGAAAGGCAAACCGGGACAAAACTGTCCGAACACCCGCTCGCCAAGCAGCTCGAAACTTGCGACTCGGTCGGGTCCATCACCGCCCTGCTTCAAAAGCAAGCACAGGGCGTCAGCAAATTCCGAGGAGAGGACAGCAAGGCGATGAAATCGCTCAAGCGTGGCGTCCACGTGCTGTTCACGCTTTCCGATAGCACGCTTCTTGGCGAGGGCGTTGGTGTGGTACGTCGGACTTGAGGGAACGCTCATGGAAATTTTCTGATTCGCGCTGCTCATCTCTTCATGTACAGGCTTTCCCACCTGCGAAAGCGATATTCGCTGGCCTTGCCGTACTGCTTTCCGTACGTGTCTCACCATTCCTCCAAACGTATACTTGTGACATCTAAGTTATGCCAGACCGTGGCAGAGGTCAATGCGAGCGATGACGCGCTCGTCGACCTGCTCGAATCCATAGAACACTTCCTCAGTCGCCTCGAGATCTATACCAAAGTCCCTCCGACAGGACCTATGGCAGACATACTCGTCAAAATCATGATAGAACTACTCTCCGCCATCGCTCTGGTTACAAAGCACGTCAAACAAAAGCGCCCCAGTGAGTTCCCTCCCTTGCAGATGCGTCACGTCATTTCGCTCAACGCGGCGCAGTAAAATTCGTTAAGAAGCTTTTGGGGGAGAACGACGTCGAGGCTGTTCTTCAAAGGCTGGACAGGTTGACCCAAGACGAGGCCCGGACGACCATTGCGCAGACTCTTGAAGTCTTGTATGGTCTTGTCCAGAATATGCGAACTGTCCTGGACTGTAAGCAAACTCATACGAGCTCATCACTCGCACGGTGCTGATCATCTGTCCCGTCAGATGGTCAAGCATCGACGGAGGGTGTTCGGGGTGCTCTAGGCAAGTTTTCCCGCGGTATTAAGTCGATACTGTGTCCGACCGAGCGTTAGAAATCCTACAACAAAGTACGAGTGGCATCAACAAGCCGAAGCGTTGGTTATTTTCTTATTCTTATCGACTATGAACTCTGACTCTGTCTCGTAGGCGACAGGACACAGCGCGACATCCGAAAGTGGCTCGCTCCACCAGATCCATGGAAGAACCACAACATCGCCCGCGGTTCTCACCACAAAGGGACCGCGACATGGTTTATTCACGGTACTACATTTTCCGAATGGAAATACTCTGTGTCGGGTTCACTTCTATGGATCAATGGCAAACGTCAGTGTCTCAACCGTTGCGCTACCCTCAGGACTAATTATTTGCGCATTCGCAGCCGGGGCAGGAAAGAGCATACTTTGGTACGTTTATAGTTTAGATATCTTCGTTGAGAGGATTTATACCAGCCACCAGCTCGACCGTCATCGAAGACATCGACAGCATGCGCAAACGTGGACTGGCCTCAGTTGCCTTTTTTTATTGTGACTTTAGGGATGACCAAAAGAAGGATCGGCGCGGGTTGCTGTCATCTCTCCTTCTCCAGCTCTGCGATCAGTCCGACTCATACTCTACCGTTCTTTCCAATTTCTACACGACACACCGCCGTGGTACCCAAGGTCCTACCGACAACGCGCTCGCTCAGTGTCTTAAAGATATCATCAAACTTCCGGGACAAGCTCCGGTGTACATCATTCTTGATGCGTTGGATGAATGTCCAAATACATCCGCCATGCCTACCCCACGCGAGAAAGTCCTAAAACTTGTGGAGGACCTTGTCAGTTCAAACCTTCCAAATCTGCACATGTGTGTTACCAGCCGGCCAGAGCCGGACATCAAATTTGTCCTTGACCCTTTGGGTTTTCGTTCTGTTTCCATACACGGCGAGAGCGGACAGAGGCAGGACATCGACAACTATATCAAATCTTTCGTTCATACAGATCCAAACATGCAAAATTGGAAGGCTGAGGATAAGCAACTTGTCATCGACGTGCTGACGAAAAAGGCGGACGGCATGTACGTCATTTGTACTACGACTCTCCACCATACTTCCTCATATCTTCAATCTAGGTTTAGATGGGCTTATTGTCAGCTCGTCTACCTTAGCCGCTGCCTTCCAGGACGGATCCGGCACGCTCTGGAAGAATTACCAGAGAGCCTCGATGAGACGTATGATCGCACGCTGCAAGACATTGACGAATTAAACTGGGAATTCGCTCATCGTCTGTTCCAATGCGTTTCGGTGGCTTCCCGCCCGCTCCGTGTCGAGGAGCTCACCGACTTTCTCGCATTTGACTTCGAAGAGGGGCCGATCCCAGAATTCCTCGATGAATGGCGCCCAGATGACCCGGTAGACGCCGTTCTGTCCACATGCCGCAGTTTGCTCGCCGTCGTTGACGTCGATGGCTCCCGGATCATACAATTCTCACATTTTTCTGTTAAAGAGTTCTTGACGTCGACCCGCCTTGCCAAATCAAGAGATGCCGCTACCCGTCGTTTCTATGTCTCGATGACACCCGCCCATACCCTCGTCGCGCAGGCCTGTTTGGGCATTCTCCTACACCTAGACAATGACGTCACCAGCGGCGGCCTCGAGAACTACCCCCTCACCGAATATGCTGCTTTGCATTGGTTGGGCCATGCGCGGTTGGAGGACGTATCGGAGAACATTCAAGACGGCGTGAAGCGTCTATTTGACCCGAATACCCGACACCTGGACGTCTGGCTTTGGATATGCGATTTGAAAACCACGTTTTGGCGCCGACCCGAGCGATCGGAGAAACCCTCAAAGCCTAGAGGAACCCCCTTGCATTATGCCGCTGTCTCTGGCTTGCACGGCATTGTCAAGTTCCTGGTCGAGGAGCACGGACAGGTCGTGGACGCTCAGGGCTTTTACAGGAACGAGACTCCGTTGTCCAGCGCGTCTCGAAGCGGACACCTGGAAGTTGTTCGTGTATTGCTCCAGTATGGCGCTGATACCGGGTCCAACGACGAGCGCAAGTCGACGCCCCTGCATCGTGCGTCGGAAGGTGGACACCTGGCCGTTGCCCGTGTTCTTATCAAGCACGGAGCAAAGGCGGGTACTCAGGACGTGGACAAATCGACACCACTGCATGGGGCGTCGCAAGGAGGACACCTGGACGTCTGTCAAGTCCTTCTCGACGAAGGGGCCGATGCGAGAGCCCAGGACGGGGACAACTCGACCCCGTTACACTGGGCATCACAAGGTGGACATCTGGACATCGTTCGGGTCCTTTTAGAGAATGGCGCCGACGCGTGGGCTGAGGATGTGGTTAGGTCGACTCCGCTACATGCGGCGTCGCAAGGCGGTCATCTAGATGTCGTTCGGGCGCTTCTCGATCATGGCGCGAACTCGTATGCCCAGGACGAGGACAAGTGGACCCCGCTGCATCGCGCGTCGGAAAATGGCCATCTATCCGTCGTTCGCGTACTCCTCGAACATGGCGCCGACGCGCGGGCCCAGGACGAGGACAGGTGGACTCCGCTGCATCGCGCGTCCATGCGTGGACATCTGAGCGTCGCCCGCGTACTCCTCGAGCACGGCGCCGACGCCGGGGCTCGAACGAAACAGAAGTGGACGCCACTGCATTGGGCGTCGCAGTGCGGGCATCTGAGCGTTGCTCGGGTGCTGCTCGAACACGGCGCCGATGCGAGCGCCAAGACCAAGCACAAGTGGACCCCGCTGCATTGGGCGGCGGAACGGGGCCATTTGGACATCGCTCGGGTGCTCCTTGAGTATGGCGCGGATGCGAGTGCACAGAACGATAAGAATTGGACGCCTTTCCAAGAGGCGTCCGAAAACGGACATCGCGGAATCATGCAACTATTGTTGGAACATGGGGCTGTGGAATTAGGATTTAATCACTACTGAGTCGGAGGCGCTGCATAAGACAGGAATGGTCTGTGAATCCCATGGCGTGTTTGTTAACGGAGGATAGGATCTCATGATGCGTGGAGGAATCATGCATGCTATGAGCATCGATGAAGTCTATCATTTGTGCGCTTCTCCCTGTTCATTCGTGCAGGAGAGAAAATTGCTTTGGAAAGCACTACGGCCAAAGGACCCCAATTTGCTTGTTTTCGTGCGGATAAGTCCAAAATCAATTATCCGATTGGGGTTAAGCGGGAACTGTCACTGTCTCCACGTCCCCACTGGCAGGACTCCCCACAGGCACTGCCGCCTGGCACATACTACTGTGGTAAAGTTCTCCGTTTCTTTCTTTCTGTGGCAGAACCCCACGCACAGACCAGGTCGCCTGTAACCTGTGCTCGAGGATCCAAAAGTACGGATCTCGGCCCATCCTTCTTCCCAACGTCTTTCCTATCCTCCTTCATCTCTGAGACATATGTCCCCAGGCCAGCCCCCCGCTGAAACATCCTCAAGGTCAAATTACCAGTCCATTTTCGATAATACTCTGGAAGCGTACAAGGAAAAGACCAAGATCGAGCTCCGCTCGCATCCACTATTGCACAGTTTAGAGAACTGTGATTCCCCTGCCGCTAGCCTTACCTTGCTCCTTGAGCAGGTTTCTGGGCTCAACCAATCTCATAGAGCCGATGGTGGATTGGCCGAGTACCTCGAGCCAACCGTGAATGTCCTTTACACGTTTTCTGGAAACATCCGCGCGCGCTCGATCCTGGTAAGTCTCTGAGAGGTCAAGGCTAGCTTTGTTCTGGATCTGGTATTCAACGATATGCAGCCATACTCACCGGCGGCAATGATTTTCACTGGGATAAGTGTCCTTCTCTCGGTGGGTATCTCTTTGTTCCCTTTCCGTGAACCATTGTGACACGCCACTCTATCAGTCGCCTAGGGCTATTGCTACCGGAAAAAACGCATCCGTTAGCATCTTCTTTGAGCATATGGGAAACATCTTCAGACGAGTGGAAATCCCTCGCGAGGTGCCACCAACTTCGGCGATGGTGGACAGCAGGGTGAACATCATGGTTGATGTACTTTGGATTCTTGCCATGGCGACAAAGCGGATCAAGCAGAGCAGAGCAAGTGAGTTAATCCCTGGAGATATGGGTCGTCTGACCCCTCCCTATTGACTTACGATTATTTCAGAAAAATACGTGAACAAGCTGGCGGGGAGGACTGATGTCGAAGATGCGCTCGTTCGACTAGATGGACTAACAGCGCTAATGGCAGCTGCGGAGGGTCTGAAGATCATCCGTAGAGCTGATGACAATATGCAAACTCGCGTCAAGATGCCAGGCGTCGCTGACAAGGTAACCGGAAAGGTCGACGACGCGCAATGGGCCCTTGTCACGCTCGGCGATAAAGTGAGGGGTGTTGACGATGATGCGTTAGCCGTCATCGGCGGTGCGCAATTTGTTTTCAACCAGTCATCCATACGATTCTAAAGATTTTATCCAATTAGATATTGAGAACGTGAGGGAAGACATGCGACAAAGTGCCGATGATGTACTCCATAAGACGCGTTCGTGATCTGATAGCTTTCGTTCGTTTGCGATAAAGGCTCAATCGCTCTCATAGGAAATCAGCTACAACAGGTCCTTGAAAGCTGGCTTTGCCCTCCAGATCCATCTCTAAATTATGATATTGCATGCAATTATCGGCACGAAGGTACTGCTTGTTGGTTTACTGAAGGCGTCGCCTTCAAGGACTGGAAGATGTCTGGTTCTTTGTTGTGGATATACGGAAAACGTACATTCTCACGACATCTACTTCTGTACTCTTGCTAACGGGCTTCCATTTCTATAGCTGGCTCTGGGAAGAGCGTGCTCAGGTTCGTCGTCTCGTAATTCGTATTTGACCGGTATTATTGACCATCCACCAGTTCATCAATAATCCAGGATATCAACCGCATTTCTGATACGGGTCCAGCTCACATGGCTTACTTCTTCTTCGATTTCAATGACCGCAGAAAGCGGGATATCCGTGGCTTACTATCTTCTCTCGTCGTCCAGCTCAGCCGTCAATCTGATTCTTTCTCCGATATTCTCTTTCGCTATCATTCGACCCACCAATATGGTTCACAACAATTCGCACTTGCACAATGTCTCGAAGACATGCTCAAGGGCCTAAGGAAAATCCCAATATATCTTGTTATTGATGCTCTCGACGAATGTCAGAACACGACTGGAATCTCCTCATCACACGAAGATGTCCTTGCCCTTGTCGAGCGACTTGTCGAGTTGAAAGCTCCTAATCTGCGCTTATGCGTCACAAGTCGCCCAGAGATTGACATCAGGAGGTCACTCGAACCATTGATGTCCACCCACATATCTCTTCATGATCAAGATGGGCAAAAAAAAGATATTGCCAGCTTTGTACGCTCTGTGGTTTATACAGACCAATACATGCGGAGATGGCAGGAAGAGGACAAGGAGATGGTCATTGAGAAGCTCTCAGAGCGAGCTGATGGCGTGTAAGGACGCAGTCTTATGATCAGAAATACTTCCTCATACTTTCACCCAGGTTTAGTTGGATTTTCCGTCAACTGAATGTTCTGCCGCACTGTGTCCCATCGAGTGTGCTGGAAACTCTCGATGAATGGTCCATAACGTTGGACGAGACTTACGAGCGGATACTACGAGAAATCCCTATTTCGAAACAGATGCAAGCCCATCGGCTCCTACAGTGCCTCGCCGTGGCCGCTCGCCCACTCAGTATAGAGGAGTTGGCGGAACTCCTTGCCATAGATTTCGACACAACGACAGGGATCCCGAAGCTGGAAACAAGTTCGCCTTGGGAGGATCCAGAGCAAACTGTGCTCTCTGCATGCTCTAGTTTGATCGCCATTGTCGAGGACCGAGCCGACAGACATTCCCGAGTGGTCCAATTTTCGCATGTATCAGTCAAAGAATTTCTGACTTCGGATCGCCTTGCCTCCTCATACAGCAATGACCTCAGATTTCACCACGTTGACCTCAAGGAAGCGCATGTTCTCATGGCGCGGGCTTGTCTCTGTGTGCTACGTCATTTGGGCTCTGACATCCACAGAGCGAGCTATATGAAATATCGACTGGCTGGGTATGCTACTGAACACTTCGCGGACCATGCAGGGTTTGTGAATGACATACGCGATGGGATCAACTATTTACCCAGGATCCTCCCCGGGCGCGGTGTACTAGACACGATAGCCCGGAATAGGGACCAGTCCACTCTTTTGCACCTGGCGTCTGGATGCGGGTGTGTAGGCATTACCCGGGTTCTCCTGGCACACGGCGCCGATGCGACAGCCCAGGACAAGAATGGGTGGACCCCATTGTATCGAGCAGCGCGAAGGGGACACATGAAAGTCGTTCACATCCTTCTCGAGCACGGCGCCGATGCGAGAGCCAAAGCTAGGGATGGCTCGACTTCATTGCATTGCGCATCGAGAGGGGGACATGTGGGGGTTACTCGCCTCCTTCTCGAGTGTGGCGTGGATGCGACAGTCCAGGATGGCCATGGGTGGACTCCCCTACATCTTGCATCTCGAGGAGGACATGTGCAAGTTGCTCGCCTCCTTCTTTCCCACAACGTGGACGCGAGCGTCCAGGACAACGACGGGTCGACTCCATTGCACATGGCATCGCGAGGGGGACATGTAGAAGTCGCTCGAGTCCTTCTCAAACAAGGCATGAACCCAACACCCCGGAACAAGCGTGGCTGTACTCCGTTGCATTGGGCATCTCCAGGGGGGCATGTACGTGTTGCCCGTGTCCTTCTCCGCAATAATGCAGATGCATGTCCTCTGGACGAGAATAACATGACCCCACTGCACCTGGCATCGATGTTTGGACGCCTGGGTGTGGTACAACTGTTGCTCGACCGCGGTGAGGATCCGAACGCAGAGAACAAGGACCAGCAGACGCCGCTGTTTCTAGCGTCAAGAGATGGAAGACTGGAGGTCGCACGGTTACTGTTAGAGCGTGGTGCGGGTTCGAACAACCACGATTGGATGATGAGGTCTCCGCTGCACGGGGCATCGGAAAACGGACACCCCGACGTCACGCGGCTATTACTCTATCAAGGCGCAGATGTCAACACGAAGGACTCGCATCTCTGGACCTCATTACACATGGCATCAAAAGCCGGAGAGCTCACGATTGCGAAGATACTTCTCGATTGTGGGGCTGAAGTCGGAGTTCAGAACGACTCGCGTCGAACGCCGCTGCATATGGCGTCGCAGGAAGGACATTGGGAACTTGTGCAACTGTTGCTCAACTACAACGCCGACGTGGAAATTCTAGATAGGAATGGCGAGACTGCGTTGCACCTGGCGACATATCGCGGCCACCTGCAGGTTACAACGCTTTTACTCGAACGTGGTGCAAACAGGCATATCCGGAACAAAGAAGACAAAACGCCTTTCGACTTGGCATCAAGGGAAGACCACCACGAAGTCGCGCAGCTCTTGACGAAGTCTAGCCAGGTTGCTCCTCCAGACGGCGTTTCTCACACGGTAAGTTGTTTCCGTGTTCAACGATGGCGAAGTTAATCTCAGTCATCTGTTAAGACGCCCCATGAGAACTTAGGTGAGTTCTTGAACGTCATAGCCAAGATATTTCGTGAAACTGACCAGTCGAAATACTTGTCCGTGCAGGTAAAAGAAACCTCCAGAGGATGCACGCGCCAGCTCGAAGCCGAATGTTCGAAGTTCGTGAACCTGACGCAGCACACACATCCTGCGGTCCTGGACCCCATGAACGTGCTGCTCTGGAGGAATCGCCTTTTTGAGGTCCTATATGACCGTATCAAGGAGATCTCGTAGCTGAAACTAAGATTCGTTGAGAGCCATTAGGCCTTCCGCGGGCAGCCAATCCACCTCCTTGGAGGAAAGGCCGCATAGTTCCTCGCCCGCCGCGTCGTCCTCCCACATCGCACCCGAAGCTACCCGAACAAATCCAGAGAACTGGTGAGCCCCCTTCTAGTCATTAGATTTGTTACTACCCACGGCCCACCTGCTAATTTTGAAATGTACCGTGACCATCTGACAGGGTGCGTCGTGCTGCGTGCCCTCTCGCGGCTCAGTGGCCATTTCCCGTGTTTCGAGCGGTCTCCCCATTGTAAATACGTCGATACAGCGTATACTGTATACACCAGGGTCTTGTCCAACCCCTAAAGCGACCGGATGACCCATATTAAGGTATGCTCCGCATGGTGAACCCTGAGGAACGCACATGCCAGTGGAGCGACCTTGAGAGAAACCAATTCCCTCAGCCTTCTCTTAGAGTAACTATATAATGCGATTTACCAGTCACATTTCAATGAGCACAACTCACTCGATTAATTCGCGATGCCTACTTCCTTGCATCCCTGGCAATACTGAATTTTAGGCTAATTTCGAAATTTAACCTTGTATTATAGTTTACGACGTCGTTGTCTGACTGAAAATCGTGGGAACGAAGTGTCGCTTGATAGAGTTGCAGTGTCTACACTGCCTTCAAGTGTCCCCGTCTTTCTGCTTGTCTAACAGGATGTCCTCTCATACTGTCGCTGCTCAAGGCCAAACGTCTCCGTTCGACGAATGGAACTTTCGCCGGAGTATGAACGAAATTGGCAGGGCTTACCGAAACCAGGCAATCGAATTGATCGCCATTTGCCGACTTTTTTCCCAGGCCGCGGAACTACGTTACATGCAAGATGCCGAGCTGACCAGGTGATTACTGAGCGTCGTCGTTGCCTCCTCACCCTCCCTGACAGTCTGTAAAGCGTGCTACAAGTATGCGATATTGCCCTCTCAAGGGCTGTTGAGGCACGCAAAGGTTCGAGTCCAGCGTCTGACGAGTCTTTCGAATTAGCAATTCGTGAGTTGCGTGAGTACGAATCGAAGTACCACACTAGGTAAATGCAGTTCTTTGGATGTATCAAAACCGTATCGCTGACTTTTATATAGAAATGTAAACAGCCCCAATGGTGTCAGAGAACGCATGTGCACTGCGGAGCAGAAGGATAAAGGACAATCGAAGAAAGGATTGGTCGACCGGATGCTGGGAAAGGTTGGGCTTGCATGCGCATCTCCGTCGTTGTCCCGTTCCACGCTGACGCAATCCACAATCCAGGGAACAACAACTAATACCGCGTCGTTGAGGGTAGTCGAATTCCATCTTATGGAGTCTCTTACCAGTACCCAACCCACGATTGTGCGACGTGAGCGCCCGATTCACCAACGTCGTTCTTAGTATCTGATTCTTCGCTAGAGGAGGTGACCAATCGTTCGAGACTGCAAGAAATTCTTTGGAACTTTAGTCGTTGCGGCAGGAACCGTCTCACTCTCGCGAAGAACCCTCACTTTTACCATCGTCTTCCTCTTACATCGCCGAATGTAAACGGGGACGAGCCCACTCTCCCGACTGAGCATAATTGGCATACGCACCCGATATATGTCCTTACTAATATCCCGGGTCGGATATTTCTCGAATGCGGTCCCAATCCGCAGGCTTTTGACAACGTCTGGAGCACAAACGGTACTCTCATCTTCAAAGGTCAGTTTCTTTCAGTTTCTTTGGTAGCCCCTTCCGAAATGTTTTCAGGTATCTGTGGAAGGCTCCGGAGTGAAAACATCGTCGGAGCATCTCTTCAAGGCAGGCCATGTTTCTGGTGTCTCGTGGAACCTCCGCCCTCTCAACCTCCTGTCGAACTGACCGTAGTTCCGCCAGAAGATACCTGGAATCCAGTACAGGACTGGAGAGAAGCGATTCACCAACTATTGCAATTACCAAATATCAAGATACGTATAACCGAAAATACTTAACCCGCCCACGGCTTCGTGCCTTCTCACAAAGGCCTAATGAGGCGAGCCTGTGCGTTTCTGCCGCTTAGACTTCGGAGGCAAACTATTCAGATGCGGCCCAATCATATCTTCAGTTGGAATATACTCTTGAGATTTTCTGTTTGATGACGAGAAGTGGCAGAAACGTTCAGTTCGCGTCGGGTGTATAACTTTCCAATAAGGTCAGGAATACGAGATAAAGGAATAGTGGCGCTTGAGGTTATCGAGCACGCGCATGAAGCTACATGAGGACGGCTGCGAGGACTCGGGTCCTTTGGGTCAGGATCGGCAATATGAATTCCCGAGACGCTGTAAAGTGCAGATATTAGCCCACACGGAAGCTCAGGCCCCAGCGTCTGTTAACACTGCCATCAGTCATCTGACTGACACATGTGAGAACAAACGGTCTTGCAGGGCGCCGACTCTTCTTTACACCCAGATGCGTCTACTTGTTGTACGGCATGCCATGGATGACTTCCGAGTCGGCCCAAATTGCCCTCGAATGGCCCCAGCTGTCCCTCTCTCTGCTTACCCTAATTCCCTAACAACATGCCCCGCCGCCGTTCCGCCGTCGATGCTCTGGGCCAGTCATCCCAATTCGATGCATATTCCTTTCGTCAGTATATGAACGACATTGGCGGAGCGTACCGAAACCAGGCGGTGGAATTGATTGGTATTTGCCGACTGTTTTCCCGAGCCGCAAACCAAGTCTTCAGCCAAGATGCTGAGTTCAGCAAGTAATTTTCTCCTGTTATTTCATTCCAATACGTGTATATATCTGACAGCTCCTGAAGAGTACTTCAAGTATGCGACAAGGCACTCTTGAGTGCCGCCCAGGCTCGCACCGAGAAGTATTTGGCGGCGGCGGATGACATCGAAAGGGCGATCCGGAAATTGCTAACGTATGAATCGAAGTTCCATTCTTCGTGAGTAAATTTCTTTTGTGAATTATGGTGCCAAGGCTATATCGGTGACTTGTGAATAGCAATAACATCAAAACGGTCGAGGAACGTATGAAGATGGCAAAGGAGAAGGATAAGAAAAAACCCGAAAAGGTGGGGTTGTGCGCGTGCTTCGTCATCCTGCTTCTCGTTGATACCCTCCGAGACAAAGCGATATGAGGACCCACTATCGAAAGTTATCCAATTCCATATCTTGAAAAATCTTAATGATCCCCAACCCACCCTCGTGCGACGTAAGCACCGACCCGTCGATTTCGCTCTCGGTATCTGATTCCTGTGCCAGAGGTGCTCAGAAATGATGCAAAGCTGCAAGAAGTTCTCTGGAACTTCATTCGGTTTGACCCCAACAGACGACTCACACTCTCGCAGAACCCTCACTTTTACAATCATCTCCCTACATCGTCGAGTGGGAACTGGGGCAAACTCGACGCTAAAGCGACAGAGGAACATTGGCATACTCACCACACCCATCCAATCTCTGTTCTCACCAATAGCCCAGGCCGGGTATTTCTCGAACTTGGTGCAATCCCACGGGCTTATGACAATGTCTGGGACATGAATGACACATTCATCTTCAAAGGTCAGTATTTTGCGTTCATTTTCGTTCCCCCTTTTCAACATCTTGTCAGGCGTATGTGGAGAGCTCGAGGGTGAAAGCATTGTCGGAGCGTCCATCCAAGGCGACCTCTTCACGTGGTGTCACGTAGAGCCACTGTCCTCTCACCCTGGGACTGTGCGTCCACCAAACTCAGGCAATCGCTCCGTGGTAACAACCTCGTTAACGACTCGGAAGTCATCAACCTGTGTACCAGTAAAGGAATGGAATGATGCACTTCGTCAGGCATTAGATTCCCCAAATATTAAGATACGTATTGTGAAGTGTACTGAACCCATCCGTGGTTGCGTGCGCTCCGACTAATCCTGTTTCGAGGACCCCATAAACTGTGAACAGTTTCTTGGGCCAAAGCTTCGAAATACTAGCGAAATCATGGGTCAGGATGGTTCTCATGTATGTACAACATATTTGAATTTCAGACATTTGGAGACCAGGACACAAATATTGAATCGTAATGCCGAGAGTCATCAACTCTTTCCAAACACCGTTCGAAACTCCGTCAAATCCTAAACCAGTTGGGATTCATGCCACAACTAAGAGTTACAGTCCCCCAAATACAGTCGAGCGCTCGACCAATTCGCGACCCCAATTTACGCCCATATGATTCAGGATATTTTTTCCTGTACTAAAAATTTCCTGTACTATAAATAGCACGGCGCATGAGCCCTCACCTTCACCGCACCAGTCCCCATTACTTCTGTAGTACCCTTCTCCGAGGCTCCCCTCTCCGAAGCTACATTTCTTCCCCACTTGAAGCGATATGAGTCACCAGTCAGGACCGTCTGATTTTCGGGTGCTTTTCGAGTCTGCCTTGCAGGACTAT
>Ga0137397_10002378_pt1 | contig 13140 bp, 9 predicted proteins | sample czorhiz116metaG_FD_106658 | JGI IMG/M metagenome (GOLD analysis project Ga0137397, IMG submission 106658) | Vadose zone soil microbial communities from Angelo Coast Range Reserve, California, USA - czorhiz1.16 metaG | ecosystem: Environmental > Terrestrial > Soil > Vadose zone | place: USA... | reverse complement strand
GAGCTGTCGCTCGAGGTGCGCGACGGCGAGTTCTTCGTGCTGCTCGGGCCCTCGGGCTGCGGGAAGACCACCGCGCTGCGCTGCATCGCCGGGCTCGAGGAGCCCAGTGCGGGGGAAGTCCTGATCGGCGAGCGCGACGTCACGCGTCTCGACCCCGGAGCGCGCGACGTCGCGATGGTGTTCCAGACGCAGGCCCTGTACCCTCACCTCACCGTGCGGCGCAACATCGCCTTCGGGCTCGAAGTGCGGCGCGTTCCGGCCGCCGAGATCGCCCGTCGTGTGCAGCAGGCCGCGGAGCGGCTGGGGCTCGGCACCGTGCTCGACCGCCGCCCGGGAGAGCTCTCGGGTGGCGAACGGCAGCGTGTGGCGCTCGGTCGCGCCTTGGTGCGCGACCCGCAAGTCTTCCTGTTCGACGAGCCGCTCTCGAGCCTCGAACCCGCGTTGCGCGCCGCGCTGCGCGGCGAGCTGCTCGAGCTGCACCGCGCCCTCGGCGCGACCGTCGTGTATGTGACCCACGATCAGATCGAGGCCATGGCCATGGGCCAGCGAATCGCGGTCCTCGAGCGAGGGCGCCTCCGCCAGGTGGGCACACCCGCCGAGCTGTACGGACAGCCGGCCGACGTGTTCGTCGCCCGTTTCATCGGGAGCCCGGGGATGAACATCCTCACCGGCCGGGGACGGGGGACGGGGGATCAGGGCGGGGTGGTGGACTGCGGCACGTGGTCCGTTCCCGTGCCGCTCGAGCGCTACGAAGGCGAGATCTACCTCGGCGTGCGGCCCGAGCATGTGAGCCTCGTCGCCCCGGATCAGGGCATCGGCGCAGGCGAGGTGCGGGGCGTCGAGCCGCTCGGTCCTGACACGCTCGTCCGACTGGACGCGGGTGGCCAGCCGCTCGTCGCGCGCGTGCACGGCATCCCGGACCTCCGTCCCGGCGACCGCGTGGGTGTCAAACTGGACCGCCGGCAGCTGCACCTGTTCGACGCAGCCGGAGCGCGGCTCCGGTGAGCCGCGTGCTGGCGCGCCGTCTCCCTTGCTGGCTCGCCTGCTGGCTCGCGTGCTGGGGATGCGGCGCCGCGCCCACCCCGGGCGTCGAGCTCCTCCACCGAGCCGACAACGGCGCGGCGCAGCTCGAGGACCAGCTGCTCATACCGTATCGCGCCCGGCACCCCGGACTGGAAGTCGTGCAGCACAACGCCGCGCTCTCCCAGGATGAGTACCGCCGGCTTTTGCTCACGGCGACTGCAGGTGATGCCCTCCCCGATGCGTTCCAGCTCGACGACGTCGACGTTCCCGCGCTCGCGGACCGGGGAGGAGCTCTCGATCTCACGCCCTACCTGTCCCGCGTCGGCGTCGACCTCGCCCGCTATAACCCTGAGGTCCTCGCGATTTTCCGACGCGGAGCGGCGTTGCACGGCCTCCCGCGCGGCTATACGCCGCTGATGGTCGTGTACAATCGGGATTTGCTTGACCGCGCGGCGATCGCCTATCCGACTGACGACTGGACGTGGGACGAGTTCCTGCGGGCGGCGCAGCTGCTCACGCGCGACCGCGACGGCGACGGGCGGATCGACCAGTGGGGCGCCGCCTTCGACCGGCGGCCTTCGTTCTGGCTGCCGTGGATCTGGGCGGGTGGCGGCGACGTGTTGTGTCCCGGGGGCCGCCGCGCCTCCGCGTGCCTCGACGCGCCCGCCACCGTGGCGGCAGTCCGCTGGTACGCGAGCTGGGTGACGCGCTGGGGCATCGCGCCGCGCCCTCATGACCCGAGTAACGCGGGCGTTGAGAACGCCCGGCTGTTCGCGGCCGGCCGTGTGGCGTTCATGACGGTGGGACACGACGTGGTCCGCGGTCTCCGGGCCTCGGTCGCGGCGGGTCGGCTGCGGGTGGGATTCGCGCCCATCCCGCATCGCATCGGCGTGCTGCCCGCCACGGTGCTCTACGCCACGGGATATGCGGTTCCGGCGCGCGCGCTGCGGCGTAAGGCCGGGGTCGAGCTCGCCGCCGACCTGACCGACTCGCTGCCCGATGCGGCGCGCGGCGAAGCGGGGATCGAGGTGCCGGCCGTGACCGGGGCCGCGCAAGAGGTGGCGGCGGCCGACACGCTCGGTTGGGAGGCGGCGTTCCTGCGCGCTGCCGCGCACGGCCGGCCGGGGTGGGGAGCGCGCGTGGCCCAGTGGCGTGAGGTGGAGGGCGAGCTCGCCGACCTGATGGACCGGGTCACCGTGGGCGGCGCCGATCCTGCGCGGGCAGCCCGCGCAACCGCACGCGACCTGGACCGGCTGCTGGGAGCCACCCGATGACCGCGCTCGTGCGGTGGCGCACCGGAGCGTTCGTCGCGATGGCCGCGGGCGCCCTTCTGCCGCTCACGCTGGCGCAGTGGGCGCGGGGCCGCTACGAGCGCGCTCTCGCGGCGCGTGAGGCGACGGCCGCGGCCGCGTACCTCACGATCGTGACGCCTCCTCCGCCGGCCGGGCGCGGCGCCGGGTACGACCTGCCGCAGCTCCTCATCCGGGCCCGGGCGCTCGAGGAGCTGCCGGGGTTCGGCGGACGGTTCGAGATCTACCACGCCACCGCACCGCTGGTGCACGCGACCGCCCCTCCCTTGCCCGCGGCCACGCTGCAGCGCGTACGTCGGGAAGGCGCCGTCCGCTGGACCGGCGACGCGGCGCTCGCGCCGCTGCTCGATCGCGACGGCTGGGACGTCGTGGGTGCGGTGGCCGCCCGGCCCGCCGCGCGCACATGGCCGATCTCCCCATGGTCGCTCGGCGCGCTGCTGCTTTTCCTGGTCGCCGGGGGGCAAGGTGTGGGGGCGATCGGCAGGCCGCGCCATGCGTGGCGCCCGACCTTCAGGCCATACGGCATCGTGGCCGCGTTGTTCGGGGCGGCGGTGTTCGCCGAGGTGCGCGGCGCCGCGGGCGACGCAACCGATCGTTGGTTGTACGACACGCGGCTCCTGATGCAGGAAGCCGCGGCGCGAATCCCGGAGATGCGCAGTGCGCCCGCGGGCCTCACGATCCTCACCCGCGGAGGGGGAGCCGAGATCGTCCCGGGGGACTCGGGGCCTGCCGCGGCGTGGCGCCGCGCCGCCGGCGGTGTTCCGACAGCGGCCGTGGCCGTGCGCCTTGCGCCGGGGCGCTGGGTCGAGCTGCGCGAGCGCCCTGGAGAGGTCGGCACGGCCGGCTGGCTGCCGGTCATGCTCGGTTTGGCGGCCCTCGGCCCGCTCGGCGCACTGATCGCCGCCTGGACCACCGCGAGCGCTCCCCGGCCACGACGCGAAACGGTGGCCGCCTGGGGATTCCTGGCGCCTTCCGCGCTTCACCTTGTCGCGTTCTCCTTCGTGCCGCTGCTGCTCGTGGTGTATGTCTCGGTGCACCGCTGGAGCCCGATCGAGCCGACCAGGGCCTTCGTCGCCCTGGCAAACTACGGCCACGTCGTCCGCGACCCGCTGGTCTGGTCGGCGATTGGCCGCACGCTGCTGTACGCCCTGTACGTGCCGGTGTCGATGGTGCTCGCGCTCGGTCTCGCGGTCTTGATCGGAGGGCGACGCAGGTCCGGTGCGGCGACGCCCGTGCTGCGCGCGCTGTTCTTGCTGCCGTACGCCTGCTCGGTGGTGGCGGTCGCGCTCGTGTGGCAGTGGATGTACCATCCCGATTTCGGATTGATCAATCGGCTGTTGACACGCGCCGGTCTCGGACCGGTGAACTGGCTCGGGGATCCCAAGACGGCGCTCCTCGCCGTGATGCTCGTCTCCGTCTGGATGCAGCTGGGCTATCAGCTCGCGGTCTTCCTCGCGGGGCTGCGGGCGATCCCGCAGGCATACCTGGACGCCGCCCGCGTGGACGGCGCGAATGCCTGGCAGCGCTTCTGGCGGGTGACGTTCCCGCTGCTCGCGCCCGTGACGCTGTTCGTGCTGGTGACCGGGATCATCGGCGCATTTCAGGTGTTCGCGCTCGTCATGGTGTTGACGGGTGGCGGGCCGCTCGGCGCCACCGATGTGATCGCGTATCGCATCTACCGGACCGCCTGGGAGCTGCTGCAATTCGGCGATGCGAGCGCACTGGCCTTGCTCCTCTTCGCGCTGCTCTTCGGGGTGACGTGGGTCCAGCTCAAGCTGCTGGACCGGCGGGTGGAGCATGCGTAAGCCGGACACCAAAGGACGCCCGGACCGTCGTGGGAGGCGGGGGACGCGGGACGGGTGGGTCGCCTACGCCCTGGCGTTGCCGCTCGCGGTCCTCATGACCGTCCCTTTCCTCTATATGGTCGCCACGGCCCTGATGAGCGAGCCGGACTCGCTGCGCCATCCGATCCCCGAGAACTTCGCGGCGGCGCTCGGAGCGGTGCCGTTCGAGCGCTTCCTATTGAACAGCGTGATCTTCTCGCTCGCGGTGGTCGCGGGGCAGGTGCTGACGAGCACTACCGCGGCGTACGCCTTCGCGCGGCTACGCTTCCCCGGCCGCGACCGCGTGTTTCTCGCGTACCTGTGTGCCCTGATGGCGCCGGCGATTGTGCTCGTGATCCCGCGGTTTCTGGTCATCGACGCGCTCGGTTGGGTGGACAGCTACCGGGGCCTGATCTCGACCGAGCTGGTATCGGTCACCGGCATCTTTCTGCTGCGCCAGTTCTTCCGCACGATCCCGCGCGACCTGGAGGACGCCGCGCGACTCGAAGGTGCGGGAGAGTGGACGATCTTCTGGCGGGTGATTGTGCCACCGTCGCGGCCCGCGCTGGCGACGCTTGCCGTGCTCGGGTTCGCCGATCAGTGGAGAAGCTTTGTGTGGCCGCTTGTGGCCACGCGCTCGAGCGGGATGCAGCCGCTCGAAGTGGGCATCGCGAACCTGCAGGGCGCGTACGACCTGAGCTGGTCGTACCAGATGGCGACCGCGGTGGCGGCCGTGATACCGCTGATGGTCCTCTATTTCGTGGCGCAGAGATACTTCATACGGGGCATTGAGCAGACTGCGTCTAGCTTTTGCCTTTCCTCGCCGCGGTCGTTGATTTGAAGGTCAGCTCCCACCGGATATCCCGTCCATCGCCACCCGCCGGCCACTCCAGCACCGCATGCCCGGACTGCAGTCTGCGCACCGTGCACGGGACGTCGGCCTTGCACGCTCCTGGTCGTAGTCCCTTCGGGACCGCAATCGTGATCGCGTAGGCGCCGGCATCCAGGTTCGTGGATGTCGCCCTGAGCGTGCGAGTGGCCGCGTCCCAGGCCTCGTCGGTGAGGTCCACGGCTCCTTGCACGACATGACGCGTCGTCCCGACCACCTGCGGCCGGGCGACGGCGGGACGGAGCGCAATGGTGCGTGCGCTGCGCGGTTCGAGGGTGAGCGTCAGGCTGTCCTTCAGATCGGTGACGGGTGCGTCGCGCCACACGTCGTACGCGTCGAACCTGGCTCCCGTGACGCCGAGCGCGGTGAGCGGCAGGGACACGTCCAGGGGCTCGTCCTCCCAGTTCACGACCGCGACGGTCCACCAGCGGGGTGCGCCCTCGGCCACCCAGGCACGCGGCGGGCGGTTGCGGCGCACGCTCCAGATGCCGCCGCTTCCCAACACGCGCACGGCGAGCACGTTTTCTCCCCCCCAGTTCAGCGTCTCGGGTGGCACGCGATAGCGGCGGTAGGCCTGTGCCTCACCCCGACCGCCCTGAGACAGTTCGCCCGTCTGGCCAACCTTCGCGCCATTGACGAATGTCTCATCCGCCTCCGCGATCTTGCCAAGCTCGACGTACACGTTCCGACGCTCCGCTTTTCCAGTGCCTGGATTGGGGAGGCGGAACCTCGTGCGATACCAGGCAAACCCGGCGTACTGCGGATGTGCCCCGCTCGCCTCGTCCCAACGCTGCGGCACGCGGATTGTCTCCCACGCTTCCTCGTCGAACCCGCGGGAGCCGTAGCTGGGATCGTCGCCCGTGCGGAAGCGCCAGGGTCCGCTGATCGGGTAAATGTCGTCGCCGGCCACGATCGCGGGTGCCGTGTCGCGCTCGGCGACACCCGTCTCGATGGCGCGGCCCTTGACGGGAGCGACCGGGAGCGTACGCCGCAGGAGAGTGAGGCGGTCGGGTGGAAGCTTCGGCAGGTTGTCGCCAAACAGGGTGATTCCCCCGGTGACCGCGACGACGGATGCCCACACCTCGGCGGCGGCGCTCGAGAGCGGAGGGCGCACCACGAGGCAGTCGGGATCATTCAACCAGGTCGATCGGTGATAGAAGCTCCGCAGGCCCGCGGCGCGCGCCGGTGGTTGGACGCCCGGCCAGGTGGCGTCGACGTCCGGTCCGATGCGCATGCCGTTGACGAGGCCAACGGCGTGCTGCAACGGCGCGCCGCTCGCGAGCAGGAGCGCCTCGGTGCCCAGGCCATCGCGGATCGCGCCCAGCCCGGCGCGGTACGCTTCCGCGTGGGTCAGGCCGCCATAGTGCACCGTGCCGACCGTCGCCCAGCGCAACCGGTCGACGCGCAGGTAGTCGTAGCCCCATTCTCGCACGGCCCGGCGGGCCAGATCGAACAGCCACTGCTGCGCTTTGGGGTGCGCGCCGTCGAGGGCGTAGATCTTGCCGCCCCAGGCCTCGCGCGTTTCGCATACCACGGGCCCGCTCGCATCACGCAGCAGCCAGTCGGGCTGTGCCGCGGGGACACCTGAGGTCTCGGCCACGCCGAACGGCGTCACCCACAAGCCCGCCTTGAAGCCGCGGGCGTGGATCTGGTCGGTGAGCCAGGCGTGGCCGTGCGGGAACCGGTCGTTCGCATCCCACGCTCCGATGGCGCGCTGGTAACCGTCGTCGAGCTCGATGTGCCGGAAGAACCGCCGATCGAAATTCGCGGCGCTGAAATCCAGATTCGCGATCACGTCCGCTTCGGCGACGGTGCCCGACCACTCGGCCCGCGTACACCACCCCGCGGGCGCCACGGCCTGCGCGAGACGCTCCTGATCGACCGGCGAGGAGGGCACGAACAGCGCGCGCAGCGCTTCCAGGCCGTCACCCTCCGGATGGAAGCACAGGCGCATGCGCGAAGCGTCGCCTTCAGGGCGGAGCGGTCGTGCGGGGAGCCAGTCGCTCACGGCCTCGAGCCCGTCCCGTGTGAGCTGCACGCGGGCCTCACCCGGCTCGCCCGCGTCGAACGCAATCGCGAGCCCGCGCCTTCCCCGGGTGAGGCCCGTGGCGGCATGGCTCGCGAGCCCTTCCGCCTCGGGTGCTCCCACCGTGACCAGGCGGCTCGGCTCGGCCGATTGCGCGCCGTTCACGAGCGCCACGAGCGGTCCGTCCCCCACGAGTACTTCCGCATGGGGCAGCTGGAGGAAGCGCACGCCCCGCACCGTGGGCAGATAGCGATCCGGAAAAAGGGTGACCGTGACGGATGCCTGGGGCGTGCTGGCGCCGCCCGCGGTGAGGAGCTCCGCTTCGACCCATACCCCCGCGGCCCGACCGCGCACGACGACGGCGTCGCCGCCCGGAGGGCGGCGGTTTCCCACCGTGCTATCTTCCAGCTCCGCGAGGGTGAGCGGCTGGTCCCCCACCCACGTCACGATCTCGGCGCTGCGGACAAGCGGAACGGGTGAGCCTTCGCCGTAGTACCACAGCGACCAGCGGTGATGGTCGTCGAGTTCGAACCGGAGCCGCCCGACGGCCGGTCCGCCCGACCGCCGGACCGCCCCGGTCGGACTGTGGGACTGCCGGACGGGCGGACGGATGAGCGCCCCCGAAGTGGCGCCTGTCAGGAGCACAAACGTGCGTCGGTCCATGCTCACAATGTTGACGGCCCTGGTGGGTTTGTCCACGCCGGTCGCGGGGCAGGGCAACGCGCTCACCGCGGGGCTCGCGTATACGGTCGGCAGCGGGTGGCAGGTGGAGGGACTGGACTTTGGGATCGCGCGCGCCGTTCACGCGGGCCCGATCGCCGCGCTCTCGCTCACCGCCCGAGTCGGCTCGTTTATCGACGAAGGCGCGATCGTCGGCGGCGCGCGTGGGTTCGTGTTCGGCGCGAGTCTCGCTGCCCGTACTCCGACGGCGAGCATCGCCCAGCTCGGCGCGGACACGAGTGCCGGCCAGATAGGGCTCGACTTCACGCTCGAGACGACCGGCTACGTCGGCTCGCACTCACCCCTTGCGGTGGGTTCCCCGTGGGGCGGCGTCACGGGGCTCCTCGGGCTGCGGTTCGGGGATCCCAACGGCTCCCGCCTCGGGCTGCTGTTCGGTCCCACGGTATTCTTGGGCACGGTCACGGACGTCCGAGCGTTCCTCGGTGTGCGCTTCGAGGCGCCGCTGGCGCGGCGGGAACGCCATCCCTAGCTTGCCACCGATGGCGGTCCCCTCCCTCGATACCGAGCATCCGGGTATCCGGGTCATTGCCGAAGTGGCGTCGGTGCTGCAAGCGGGCCTCGCCTCCGGGGAGGCCCTGCACGGGGTGGTGAGCGCGCTGCGGCGCGGCCTCAACCTCCGCCGCTGCCGCATCTGGCTCCGTACACCCGACGGCACTCGGTTCACGCCGGTCACCACGCCCGGTGACGAAGCGGAGCAGCCGGGCTATGCCCCGCCGGTGGCCGAGTGGATGCGGCGTGGGCCCCAGCGGGAGGGCGTGCCCGGAGGCTCGATCGTGCGGCTGCCGCTGGTCCACGAGGACGAGCCGCTCGGCGTGCTCGAGGTCGTCATTCCCACGGGGCGTTACGAAGCGATCGCCCACGACGTCGTGGTCGTCGTAGCCCGCATCCTCGCTCCCATGATCGCCGCCACCGAGCTGTCGCAGGACCTCGCCTCCGAGGTCGCGCTGCGCACGCACGAGATGGAAGCGCAGCGCAGCTTCGCCGCCCAGATCATCGACTCCCTCCCGGTCGGGCTGTACGTGATCGACCGTGGCTACCGGATCCGCGCCTGGAACCGCAAGCGCGAGACCGGGACCCAGGGCGTGTCGCGCGAGGACGCCGTGGGACGCGAGATCTTCGAGGTCCTCGACCGCCAGCCGCGCGATCTCCTGAAACGCGAGTTCGATCGCGTGTTCGATACCGGCGAGCTGCAGCAGGTGGAAATGGAGTCGCAGGCGAGCGGTGAAGCGCGCTACTACCGCATCACCAAGATCCCGATGCGGCAGGATGGGCACGACATTTCGCACGTCATCACCATCGGTGAAGACATCACCGAGTGGCGCCAGGCGCAGCAGCGCCTCACCGAGACGGAGAAGCTCGCCGCCGTGGGCCAGCTCGCGGCGGGCGTCATGCACGAGATCAACAACCCGCTCGCCACGATCCTGGCCTGCTGCGAGGCCCTCGCACTCCGCACCGAAGACCTGCCCCCCGGTGACCGCCACGGCTACGACGAGTACCTGAAGATCGTCGACGCCGAAGTGCAGCGCTGCCGCCGGATCGTCGAGAGCCTGCTCGACTTCTCCCGGCCGAAGGGCGGAGACAAGAAGCCGACGGACGTGAACAGCGTGGTGGAGCGTACGCTGTTTCTCCTCAAGCACCATGCGCGGTTCAAGCGTCTGACCGTAGAGCGTGAGCTGGCCTCCGGCCTGCCGACGGTGCTCGGGGACCACGAGCGGCTGATCCAGAGCTTCATGGCGCTGATGCTCAACGCGATGGATGCGATGGACTCGCGGGGCACGCTGACGGTCCGCAGCCGCATTAACCCCGATCGGACGGATGAGATCCTGCTCGAGTTCATCGACACGGGCACCGGCATCAAGCGCGAGGATCTGCCCAAGATCTTCGAGCCGTTCTTCACGACGAAGCCGCAGGGGCGCGGCACTGGTCTCGGTCTCTCGATCTGTTACGGCATCATCGCCGAGCACCGCGGGCGGATCGACGTCGAGTCGCACGTCGGCGTGGGATCGAATTTCAAGGTGTACCTCCCCACCGGATGAAGATTCTCGTCGTCGAAGATGACAAGACAGTCGGCCAGTACGTGAAGCGGGGTCTGACCGAGGCCGGCTTCCACGCGGACCTGGTCGGGGACGGCGCCGAAGGGCTGCGTCTCTCGACCGGGGGCCACTACGACATGCTCGTGCTCGACCTGCGCCTGCCCGCCTTGTCGGGCCTCGAGGTCCTGCGCACGCTGCGCGATCGGGGTGAGGGGATGCCGGTGCTCGTGCTCACGGCGCAGGACGCCGTGGATTTCAAGGTGCAGGCGCTCAAGATGGGCGCCGACGACTACGTCACCAAGCCGTTCTCCCTGGAGGAGCTCCTCGCTCGCGTGGAGGCGCTCGGGCGGCGCCCCAAGGCGATCGCGCCGCCGGTGCTCAAGGTGGCGGATCTGACCCTGGACACCGCGAGCCGCGAGGTGCGGCGCGGCGGGAAGGTCATCGAGCTCACCCCCAAGGAATACGCGGTGCTCGAGTACCTCATGCGCCACCAGGGTCGCGTCATGTCGCGGACCCTGATCACGGAGTACGCCTGGGACTACCACTTCGACCCCGGCACGAACATCGTGGATGTCGTGATCACGCGGCTGCGCAAGAAGATCGACCAGGGGCGCGAACCCAAGTTGATTCACACGGTGCGCGGGGTCGGCTACGTCGTGAAGGCGTGACATGCAGACGCTGCGCGGGCGGCTCACCGCCTGGTACTCCGGCGCGCTCGCCCTCACCCTCGCCGTGTTCGGCGGGGTGCTGTACCTCGACCGTCGCAGCGCCTCCTACCAGGATCTCGACCAGCGGATTCAATCCGAGGCGGCGCTGACGGCGGGCATTCTCGCCGAGAGCTATCGGGCGCGCGGGACGCTGGTGCGGGCCGACTCGGCGCAGCACCCCGTGCTCATCCCCGATCTGGCCGCGCTGCTCGAAGCGGTGCCCGACTTCCTCGTCATCACCGCGCGCGACGGCAGCCTGCTGTTCGCGTCGTCCGACGCGCGCGCCCTGACGTTCCAGCAGGTGGAGCAGCTGCGGAGCCTGGCGAGCGCCCCGCTCTCCGGACGGTCCAGCGGCACGCTCCGACTCGAGCCCAACGGCCCGAAGGTCCACTATGCGGTCCATTACGTCACCGGGGCCGGACCGCAGTTCGGGGCGATCCTCGCCGGGGCGGACGTCCGCACCGCCGAGCTCGGGCCCGACGAGCTGCTTTCCACGTTCGCCCTGGTGCTGCCACTCGGGGTCGCCCTCGCCCTGCTGATGGGATCGTGGATTTCCCGGCGCGCGCTCGCTGCCGTGGATCAGATCATTACCGAGGTCCGCGAGATCACCGACGGCCGGAGCTTGCACCGTCGCCTCGCCGAGCCGTTGGTGAAGGACGAGCTCGGTCGGCTCGCCGAAACGCTGAATCAGATGATGACCCGGCTCGAGCGCAGCTTCGCCGCCCTACGGCGCTTCACGGCCGACGCGAGCCACGAGCTGAAGACGCCACTCACCGTGCTCCGCGCCGGGGTGGAGCGCGCGATCACGACTCCCAACCTGCCTCAGGATACGCTCGCGACGCTGGAAGAGACGCTTCAGGAGATCAAACGCATGACGGAGCTGGTGGACGCGCTGCTCACGCTGGCGCGCGCCGACGAAGGCATCGCGCCGCTGCACCGCGAGCCCGTGGACCTGAGGGCGATCGTCGAAGAGGTGCGGGAGACCGGCGAGCTGCTCGCCGAGGAGTCGGGGGTGCGGGTCGACGTCGCGACGCCGCCCGAGCCGATGGTCGTCTCGGTCGACGCGACGCGGATTCGCCAGCTGATCCTGAACCTGCTCACCAACGCCGTGAAGTACACCCCCCCGGGCGGGACGGTGCGCATGCAGCTCGGCGGCGCCGACGGCCGGGTCATTCTCAGCGTGGCCGACACGGGCATCGGCATCGCTCCGGGGGATCTCCCGCACATCTTCGATCGCTTCTGGCGCGCCGACTCGGCGCGCACACGCACCGGCGAGCGCCCCGGAGCGGGGTTGGGACTCGCCATCTCCAAATGGATCGCCGAGGCGCACGGCGGGCGCATCGATGTCGTGAGCCGCCCGGGACGGGGAACCACGTTCACGGTCACGCTGCCCCGGGAGCCAGCGGCCACGAAGTCCTAACACCGCTGTCATCGGTTCTTCACGCTCGAGCCATCGCACCGCAAGCGACAGATGCCATTCTCATGGAGGCCCCTCTCTTGGGAGACCTCCATGTTCGACCGTCTGATCGCATCGGGGAATCATTTCGCGGATCGACCGCTGGCGCCGAGCGGCACGGTGGCCCTGTTGGTGCATGCGGGGGTTTGCGCGGCCGCGGTGCTGGCGACGCTGCGACCGTCGCACGTGCTCCGTTCCGCAGGCCCGCCCATCGTTCTCTCGTGGCCGCAGCCATCTGCGGACGGGTCGCACGGTGGCGAGGTCGACGCGGTGCCGGGACCAACAGCGCCGCCGATCGATGTGCCGCCACAAGCGCCCATCAGTATTCCGCCGATCGACGCCCGCCTGCCCTTCGATGCGCAGGTGCTGCTCCGCGGCGCGGGCGATGCGCGGGGCGACCGCGGCGTGAACGGACTGGCAGATGGTCCGTGGAGCGCGACCGCGGTGGATGACCCGCCGGCGCTGCTCGCCGGACCACCGCTCACGTACCCGGAAGCGTTGCTGCGCGCCCGGACTGTGGGAACCGTCGTCGTGCAGGTCGTGATCGACACCCTCGGTCGAGCCGAGCCTGGCTCCCTCGTGCTCCAAAGCTCGCACTCCGGCTTCGAGCCGGGCGCGCGGGCGTACGTACTGGGGGCAGTATTCCGGCCGGGGCGCACGCACGGGCAGGCGGTGCGGGTGTTGGTGCGCCTGCCGGTTGACTTCAGGCTGAAGCCTGTGCAATAACAGGCCGGGACGTCACCCTGGAGGCTCCGTGCTCCGCTTCGTTGTGCCCGCGGCCGCGATCGCCCTCGCGCTTTCAGCTCGGATGGCGGCGAGTCAGACCGCTGCCGACCGGATCGCCGCCGCTCGGGCCGAGATCCGGTCGCGCAACTTGGACAGTGCGAGGGCGTTGCTCAGGCAACTTGTGGACTCGCCCTCCGCGGCCGACCGGTCGGATCGCGCCGTAGCACTCCTGTGGCTGGGAATCATCAGCTTCTACGAGGGAGACGATTCCGCCACCGCGCGCAGCTTTCGGGCCTCTCTGGCGCTCAATGCCTTGCTCAGCGGTGACGACTTTGTCCGGGTGGACTCGAGCCTCGCCGCAGTCTGGAAGCGGGAGCAGGCGGATGCGTGGCGCCGCACCTCCGCG
>Ga0137397_10002375_pt1 | contig 13146 bp, 8 predicted proteins | sample czorhiz116metaG_FD_106658 | JGI IMG/M metagenome (GOLD analysis project Ga0137397, IMG submission 106658) | Vadose zone soil microbial communities from Angelo Coast Range Reserve, California, USA - czorhiz1.16 metaG | ecosystem: Environmental > Terrestrial > Soil > Vadose zone | place: USA... | reverse complement strand
GTCGGGCGGTCCGCGAACGCCAGCCGGTGCTCTCGCCCTCCGGCCGCAGCCTGGCGCTGCCGCTGCTCTCGCGGGAGGAGCAGGTCGCGGGCCTGGTCTGCCTGGAGCGGAGCGCTCCGTACGACGAGGCGGCGGCGAGGGCGGCGTTCAGGTTCATCCAGCCGGCGGCGGTGGCGGTGGACAACGCCCGGCTCTTCTCGGAGGTGAAGCGGCTCGCCACCACCGACGCCCTCACCGGCATGTGCAACCGGGGCCATTTCCTGCTGGTGGGACAGCGGCTGTTCGAGACGGCGCGCCGTTACGGCCAGCCCCTCAGCGCGCTGATGATGGACGTGGACCGGTTCAAGCAGGTGAACGACCGGTACGGCCACGCCCTGGGGGACCAGGTGCTGCGGGAGATGGCCGAGCGGACCCAATCCTGCCTGCGGGCGGCGGATCTGCTGGGCCGCTACGGCGGCGAGGAGTTCGCGCTCCTCTTGCCCATGACGCAGGAGCTCGCCGCGCACAGCATGCTGGCGGAGCGCATCCGGCGCGCGGTTTCGCAGCAGCCGATCGAGACGCCGGCGGGGCCGATCACGATGACGGTGAGCATCGGCGTCGCCGCGCTCACGCCGCAGACGCCCACGCTCGAGCAGCTTCTGATGCAGGCGGACGCAAGGATGTACGAGGCCAAGGATGCGGGGCGCAACCGTGTTGCCTAGGGGGGGCGCGTGATCGCGCCGGAGGAAGTCATCCGGTCGGCGCTGGCCGAGCGCGCCTCGAGGCTTGCCGACGAGGCGCCCACGGCGGACGAGGCCGCGCGGGTCCTGCTGGCCCAGGTCTGCGCGGAGGCGGGCTGGGACGCGGCCCGGCTCGAGCTGCGCAACGAGTTCGAGCGGCGTCCGGTCTGGCACGTCCGGCGGCGCCGGCGCCTCCCTAGCCTCCGCGCTGCTGCCGAGGAACGGCGGCACGCGGCCACCTTCCTCGACGAGGGGCTGCGCGGGGAATCGCCGTGGCTGCGCCGGCAGCGGCAGGCCGGACTCTCCTTCCTGTTCCCGCTCACGGCCGGGTCCAGGCTGGTGGGCGCGCTCGAGACGTTCGCGCAGGTGGAACCCGCCGAGGGGTTGCTCGAGCTCACGCGCGCCCTCTGCGAGGCGTGCAGCCCGGTCCTGGCCCGCAAGCCGGCGGCGGCCTCGCTGAGCTGGGGGGTCGCAGACCCGCTCACCGGGCTGGCGGCGCGGCCGCTGTTCATGCAGCGGCTCGCGACGGCCGTGGAGCGGGCCCGCCGCAGTCCGGGGACGGCGGTGGCGTTGATCGTCCTCGCCCTGGACCGGTTCAAGCTGGTGAACGACGGCCTCGGCCACCAGGCAGGGGACGAGCTCCTGCGCGGCATCGGACGCCGCATCGCGGAGCAGCTTCGTCCCGGGACGCTGGCGGCGCGCCTCGACGGCGACGAGTTCGGCGTGCTGCTCGAGCGCGTCCACGATCCCGGCCTGGTCCTCCGCCTCAGCGAGCGGCTGCAGCGCGCGCTCGACCAGCCGTTCCGCGTCGCCGGCGAGGAGGTGTACGCCAGCGCTTCCCTCGGCGTCGCGTTCGGCGGTCAGGATCTGGGCCGCGCGGAGGACCTGCTGCGCGATGCCGACATCGCCGCCCAGCGGGCGAAGGGCGAGGGCGTGGGGCGCCGCGCGCTGTTCGAGAGCAGCATGCGCACCCGCCTGGTCGCCCAGCTCGCGCTCGACAGCGACCTGCGGCGGGCGGTGGAAGGCGGACAGATCGAGGTGCACTACCAGCCGGTGGTCTCGCTGGTGTCCGGAGCGATCGGCGGATTCGAGGCATTGGCCCGCTGGCGCCATCCGGAGCTGGGCTTCATCCCGCCGGCGCGCTTCATCCCCGCCGCCGAGCAGGCGGGTTTGATCGGCAAGCTCGGCAACCACGTGCTGCGCGAGGCTTGCGCCGGGATGCGCCTTTTGCAGATGTCTGCCCGCGAGCCCCTCTCGATGAGCGTGAACCTCTCCGCCGCGCAGGTGTTCGACCCGGCCCTGGTGGGCGACGTGGCCGGCGTGCTGGACGCCTCTGGCATCGACCCCTCGCGGATGCGGCTGGAGGTGACCGAGAGCATGCTGGTCGATCGGATCGAGGCCGCGGCGGTGGTGCTGCAGCGGCTGCGCGGGCTGAACGTGCGGATCTGCATCGACGACTTCGGGACCGGCTATTCCTCCCTGAGCTACCTGCACCTCTTGCCGGTGGACATCCTCAAGGTGGACAGGTCCTTCGTCGCCGCGCTCGGGCAGGGGGGCAAGGCGGAAGGCATCATCGCCGCGGTCGCCGCGCTGGCCAGCAACCTGGGCCTCGAGTTGATCGCCGAGGGCGTGGAGACCGAGGAGCAGGCAGCGGCGCTGCGGCGGCTGGGAGTCACCCAGGCGCAGGGCTGGCACTTCGCGAAGGCAATGGACCTTCAACATTGCGCCGCGCGGATGGCGGCGATGTCCCCGGCCCGCCGATCGGTCTAGGCTTTGGCGTCGAGCACGCGCCGCACCTTCCCCAGCAGCGCGAGCGGCGTGAACGGCTTCTGGATCAGCGGCTCCAGCGACGCCATGATCAGATCGGGCGCGGCCCCGGTGATGTAGAGCACCCGGAGCGCAGGCCGGGTGGCGAGGAGCTGCCGCGCGAGCCCCGGGCCGTCGACGGTGGGGAGCATCACGTCGGTGAGCAGCAGATCGAACTCCCGTCCTTCGGCGGCGCGCAGTCCCTCCTCGGCGTCGCGCGCCTCGAACACGTCGTACCCGTTCGAGGCGAGCATCCGGCGGATCATCAGGCGCACGGAATCCTCGTCCTCGACCAGGAGGATGCGCTCGCCCGCGCCGCGCCGGGGCATCGGCTCCTGGGCGGCGGCGTGCACCGCGCCGTTCACGGCCGTGCCCGGGGAGCCCTGCTGGCTGAAGAGCTCGAGCTGGGAGGTGAGGGCGTTCGCCCGCGCGGTGGTGCGGAGGATGGCGTCGGCTTCCACGCGCAGCTCGGGCATCCCGCGCAGGCCGTTCTGGAGCGCGGTGGCGTGGGTGGAGATCACCGCCACCAGGCGACCGAAGTCCTGCGCCACGCCCCCGGCGATGCGGCCGGCCCCGTCCGCCTTCTGCGCGGAGCGATTCCGCACCTCGACGTCGGCGTTGCGCGAGTCGCCTTGCCGTTCGCGCCCGGTCACGTCCCGCACCGACTGCACGCGCAGCGTGCGGCCCTGCTGCTGGAACTCGGTGAACGTCACCTCGGCCATGAATTCGGAGCCGTCCTTGCGGCGGTGGCCCTGCAGCACCGGGACGGGCCCGGGCTTCCCTTCCGGAGATCCGCCTCTCAGGTCCGACGCCCTGGCTTGCAGCAGCTCCGAGGGGGAGTAGCCGTACAGCTTCACCGCGGCCTCGTTGGCCTCCATCACCAGGCCGGTTCCGCAATCGTAGAGCACGATCGCTTCCGGCGCGGCGTCGATCAGCCGCCGATGGCGGACCTGGACGTCCATCAGCCGCTCGAGGAGCGCGCGTTGCGAACGCCGGAGCTGGCTCTTCTCCATGGCGCTCTGCACTTTGAAGCTGAGCGCCGTGAAATCCGCGATCGGCTTGGTCAGGTAGTCGAAGGCGCCGATCTGCACGGCCTGGATGGCCGATTCCATGCTGGCGTAGCCGGTGATCAGGATGATCTCGATCTCCGGCTGCATCTCCTTGAGCTGCCGGGACAGGTCCAGCCCGGAGTCCGCGCCCAGGTTCTTGTCGACCACCGCGACTTCGATCTCTCCCGAGCGGGCGTGTTGCAAGGCGCCGGTGGCGGAGTCCGCGGAGACGATCTCGCGGTCGGGATCGTCGAGCAGGCTGGTCAGCACTTCGATCACCACCCGCTCGTCGTCGACGAGCAGGATGCGCGGCTTTCTCATTCGATCCCCTGGGCGCCAGGCCCCCCGGCCAGCAGGATACGGCGGACGCGCGCCGATTCCTCTTCCTCGCGAGGTCGTCGCGAAGGCGTGAACGGAGGTGCGCCGGAGCGCGCAGCGCGACCTACATGGCGGCGACGTCGACGTGGTCGTGAGCGTGGACGGCGACGGCGACGGCGACGTGGCCGTGGGCGATCAGTACATCGACACAATCGCGTGAGCATTCGGACGATACGTCGAGGAGTTCGTCGCCGCGGTACCTCGACGGCACAGCGGTAGGCGTCGAGCTTTTGAAGGCTGCATGGTGATTCATCCAGCAACTGCACCTGACATGCCGATCAGTCGTCGACGGCCACGTCGCCGTCGCCGTCGCCGTCGCACGATCACGACAACGTCGATCGACAACGTCAACGTCTGTCGCTTCACTGACCGGCATTGCGCCTAGAGCGTGACGATCACCTTCCCATTGAGGTGCCCCGCCTCCATCGCCTCGTGCGCGGCGGCGATCTCGCGCAGGGGAAACCTGCGCGAGATCGAGTGCCGCAGGCGCCCGTCCTGCAGATGTGCCGTCAGGTCGCGAACGGCCGCGCGATGGGCCTCCGGGGAGACGAGGTAGACGAGCACGAATCGGATGGTGGCGTTCTTGAGCAGGAACGCGCGGAACGGCAGCGGCGGCTCGCTGTCCGCGTCGGAGGCGAAGGTGGCGATCACGCCGCTGGGGGCCAGCACCTCCGCGTCGAGCGGCAGGTTGACGCCCAGGGCAACCTCGACGATGCGATCGACGCCGCGCCCGCCGGTGGCCCGCAGGATGCGCTGGTTCAGGCCCGACTCGCGGCGATCGAGCACGTCTTCGATTTCCGCCTGGCGCAAAAGCGCTTCCTGCTCGGCGGATCCGACCGTCGCGATTGCGCGCGCCCCGGCCAGGCGGGCGAGCTGCACCGCGTAGTAGCCCACCGCGCCCGCGCCGCCGGCCACCAGCACCGTCTTGCCGGCGATCTCGCTGTCCGAGAAGAGGCAGGCGTGGGCGGTGATCGCCGGGATGCCCAGGCAGGCGCCCTCCTCGAAGGAGACGCGCTCCGGCAGCGGGACGGCGTTCTCCGCCGGCACGGTGGCGAGTTGCGCCGCTGTGCCCGACGGCCGCTGCCATTGCGCTTCGTAGATCCAGACGCGCTGGCCTACGCGCTCCTCGGGCACGCCTCGGCCGACCCGATCGATGGTCCCGGCCCCGTCCTGGTGCGGAATCACCCGCGGGAACTGCATCGCCATGTTCCCTTTCCGTCCGGCGCGGGCCTTGGTGTCGGTCGGGTTCACGGCCGAGGCGGCGATTCGCACCCGGACTTCCCCCGGCCCCGGCTCCGGATCGGGCAGATCCGAAACCACCAACGTGTCGCGGGCGCTTCCCTTCTTCTCGTACCAGGCGGCGAGCATATCGGCTCCGAATGCAACAGGCTCCGCGCCGCGGTCAGAGCGGCGCGATCAGGACGGCGGACGACTCGAGCCGGTCGCGGATGGCGCGCGCGATCGCCACCGCTCCGGGCGTATCTCCGTGCAGGCAGAGGGTCTCCGCGTCGACCCGCAGGCGCGAGCCGTCGGAGGCCACCACGCTTCCTTCCTTGGCGATCCGAAGCGCCTGCTCCGCCGCTTCCGACGCGTCGTGCAGCACCGAGCCGGGCTGCGAGCGCGGCATCAGCGAGCCGTCGGGCAGGTAGCGGCGGTCCGCGAAGGCCTCGCCCGCGGCGCGCAGCCCGGCGGCCCGCGCCGCCGCGAGCTGGGCGGATCCCGCCAGCCCCACCAGGATCAGGTCGCGTCCAAACTCCCGGACCGCCTCCGCGATGGCGCGGGCGAGCGGCGCATCGCGCGCGGCGCGGTTGTAGAGGGCGCCGTGTGCCTTCACGTGCGAAAGACGGCCCCCGCGCGCGCGCACGATCGCGTCCAGCGCCCCGACCTGGTAGAGGACCAGCGCGCGGACCTCGTCGAGCGGCAGGTCCATGGCGGTGCGCCCGAAGTTCTCGCGGTCGGGATAGCTCGGGTGAGCCCCGACGTGCACGCCCTGGGACAAGGCCTGGGCGACCGTGCGGTCCATGGTGATCGGCCCCCCGGCGTGCAGGCCGCAGGCCACGTTGGCGCTGGTGAGGAACGGCAGGATGGGCCCGTCCTCCATGCCTTCGCCGAGGTCCGCGTTCAGGTCCATGGCTCCTCAACGAACCGGATGACAGTGCCGGGTCGCGCCTGGGCGAGCAGGGGAAAGTCCGCGGGGACCACGGTGGCGATCTTCGCATATCCGCCGGTGACCGGGCGGTCCGGTCCGAGCACGATGGGCAGTCCGTCTCCGGGGACCTGGACAGCGCCCGGCGCCGTCCCCTCGGGCGGGATGTCCGAGCGGCGCGCCAGGGCCAGCGCCGTTCCCTGCAGGCGCAAGCCGCGCCGGTCGCTGTTGGGAGAGACGCGATACTCCCTCTGGAAGAACCCCTCCGGGCCCGCGAAGAAGCGCCACTGCGGTCCGCGGTGCGCGCGCACTTCGATCCGCGATTCGCCACAGCGCGCCGGGATTTCCGGAGGGCGCGCTGCCTGGTGCGCCAACCCCGGCGGCGCGCGATGCAGCACCTCGCCGCGGCGGAGGGCGCGCGTGGGCTCGCCCGGAAGCGGCTGCGCGAGGCCGCCGCCCACGGCCAGGTAGGCGCGGACGCCCTTCTGCACCGGACCCGTCTGCCAGCGCTCGCCGCGCGCAAGCTCCCGGACCCACGTTCCCAGCGCCACGCGGACGTCCTCGAGCGCTTCCAACTCGGGGCCGGCGAGCGTGATCTCGAGCGCTGCGTCGAGGGGATCGTTGCCGGCAGCGCGATTCGCGGCCGCGAGCGCGGCGAGATCCATGGCGCCACCGGCGGGGACGCCGGAAGAGAGCAATCCGTACCGCGGACCGCCCTGCACGGAGGTGAAGGCGCCGGGAGCGATCAGCCGCAACAGGGGCGTTCCAGGTCGCCCCGCGGGCACCGGCGGCGTGACTTCCGCCAGATCCTCTACCGGCTCGAACACCACGCGGTCTCCGGGGCGTAGCAGCGCGGGCGGGCTCGCGGACGGATCGAACATGCGCGCGGCGACCCGGCCGAGCAGCCGCCACCCTCCCGGGGTCTCCGCCGGATAGATGCCGGTGTATCCGTCGGCGATGGCCACGCTGCCTGCCGGGACGCGCACGCGCGGCGTCGGCAGACGCGGCAGCGCGAACCCTCCGGTCATGTATGCGAACCCGGGGGCGAAGCCGAGAAAGGAGACGACGTGCTCCGCCGCGGTGTGGCGGCGGATCACCTCCGCCCTGGAGGCGCCCAGCTCCCGGGCGACCTCGTCGAGATCCTCCCCGTCGTAGCGCGCCTGGAGGCGCACTGCGCGCGGGCGCGGCGCTTCCGAAGCCGCCGGCAAGCGGAGCCGCGCCGGATCGAGCCGGTCCGGATCGTAGAGCAGCAGCAGCGTTTGCGCGCCCGGGACCGCGTCGAGGAATCCCTCCGGGCGACGGGCCGCCAGCGCCGCCGCGACCGCGAGCGCCTCCGCGTTCGGCATCGAGAGCAGCGCGGCGCCCGCGCAGAGATTGTGCAGCTCAGGCAACCGCGGCCAGCTCCCGGCCGCGCGTCTCCGGGAGAAGCAGGGCCGCGACGAAGAGCACGGCGTAGGCGGAGGCGGCGAAGATGCCGATGGCGCGCCCCAGCGGCATCGAGGCGGAGAGGAACCCGATCACGCTGGGGAACAGCGCGCCGACACCCCGGCCGAAGTTGTAGCTGAAGCCTTGGCCCGACCCGCGGATGCGGGTCGGGAACAGCTCGGTGAAGAAGGCACCCATCCCGCTGAAGATGCCGCTGGCGAAGAACCCGAGCGGAAAGCCCAGCACCAGCATGGCGCGGTTGCTGATCGGCGCGAGCGTGTAGATCAGCACGGTCACCATCGAGCAGAACGAGAACAGGTAGAAGTTCTTCTTGCGGCCGAGCTCGTCGGAGAGCCAGGCGCTGACCAGGTATCCTGCGAAGGACCCCGCGATCACCACGCCCAGATAGCCGCCGGTGTTGAACACCGAGAGCCCGCGCACGGTCCTCAGATAGGTGGGCAGCCAGGTGGTGATGGCGTAGTACCCGCCCTGCGCGCCGGTGGCGAGCAGCGCGGCCAGGGCGGTGGTCGGCGCGATCGAGGGCGCGAAGATCTCCCAGAAACGCCCGCGCGAGCGACTCTGCTGGGCGGCGCGGAACACCTCGGGCTCTTCCACGTTGCGGCGGATGTACAGGACGAGGACCGACGGCAACAGTCCGGCGAGGAAGAGCACGCGCCAGGCGACTTGCTCGGGGAGGACGCGGAAGGTGACGGTATAGAGGATGGCCGCCGCGCCCCATCCCAGCGCCCAGCCGCTCTGGACCGTCCCGACGGCCTTGCCGCGGTGGCGCGCCGCGATCACCTCGCCCATCAGCACGGCGCCGGCCGCCCACTCGCCGCCGAATCCCAGGCCCATCAGGCTGCGCGCGAGGAGAAGCTGGCCATAGCTCTGCGCCAGGCCGCACAGACCAGTGAAGAGCGCGAACCAGAGGATGGTGATCTGCAGCGTCCGCACCCGGCCGATCCGGTCCGCGATCAGTCCCGCCAGCCAGCCGCCGAGGGCAGACGCGAGCAGCGTGGTGGTCTGCAGGGTTCCGGCCTGCGCCTTGGTGAGACCCCAGCCCGCGATCAGCGTAGGGATGACGAAGCTGTAGAACTGGAAGTCCATCCCGTCGAGCGCCCAGCCGCCGAAGCAGGCGCGGAAGGCGGCGCGCTCCGACCTGGACATCTCCCGCCAGAAGGACACGCCACCGGCCTAGCAAAACCGCGATCCTGTTTGCAACCCATACCCCGAACGCGATCCCGAACCCGAACCCGACCCAACGAGGCGCGAAAGCGCCGAGACCCGAACCCCAAACCCAAAAGAAAAGCCTCGTTTCCTCACCTGTTCGGAAATGGGACGGAAGATCCCTTCCCCGGGCAAACCCGGGGCAGCTTCCCCTCTGACACTCCTTGGCACGAACTTCGCTGAAATGGACGATCCGATGCAGCCCGAGCCGACCCGGATCGAGCCACGCCAGAGCGTGGTCGACATCCCGCGCAAGCCGCGGAACAAGCGCAAGCGCAACCTGATCGTCGCGGCGTTCGCGATCGCCGGAGTCGTCGCCATCACGCTGGCGCTCTCGCGGCTGCGCGCCGCCGCGCCGGTGGTCGATCGCGGCGGCCTCTGGACCGACACCGTGAAGCGCGGCCCGATGCTCCGGGAGGTGAAGGGTCCGGGCACGCTGGTGCCGGAGCGCATCCGGTTCATCACCGCCGACACCGCCGGCCGCGTGGAGCGCATTCCGCTGCGGCCCGGAGCGCAGGTGGAGCCCGGCACCGTGCTGCTCGAGCTCTCGAATCCCGACGTGATGCTGCAGGCGCTGGATGCCGAGCGCCAGCTGGCGCAGGCCGAGGGGGACATGATCAACCTGCGCGCCACCACCCACGGCAACACGCTGCTCACCCAGTCCGGCCTGGCCACGCTGGAGGCCCAGGCCGCGGACGCCGAGCGCCGCGCGCAGGCCGATCAGAAGCTGGCCAGGGACGGCGTGATCAGCGAGGTGGAAGCGCGGATGCAGGTGGAGCGCGCGGTGGAGCTGAAGAGCCGCCTCGAGCTGGAGCGGAAGCGGCTTGGCGTGGTCGCCGGCAGCGGCAAGGAGCAGGTGGCGGCGCAGCAGGCGCAGATCGAGCGGCTCAAGGCAGTGGTCGCCTTCCGGCGCAAGCAGGTGGACTCGATGAACGTCCGCTCGGTGGATCGCGGCGTCCTCTCCGAGCTGCCGCTGGAGCTCGGGCAATGGGTCACGCCGGGCGCCATGCTGGCGAAGGTGGTGCAGCCGGAGAAGCTCAAGGCGGTGCTCCGGATCCCCGAGACGCAGGCGCGCGACCTCGCGCTGCATCTCCCCGCGGTGGTCGACACCCGCAACGGCGTGGTGAAGGGAGAGGTCTCGCGCATTTCGCCGTCCGCCAGCCAGGGCTCGGTGGAGGTGGACATCGCGCTTCCGGCCGAGCTGCCGCGCGGGTCACGGCCCGACCTCACCGTGGAAGGCACCATCGAGATCGAGAAGCTCCAGAACGTCCTGTTCGTGGGCCGGCCCGCCGGCGCGCAGCCCGGGGCCCAGACCGAGCTGTTCAGGCTGCTCCCCGGAGGCGACGAGGCGCACCGCGTGAAAGTGCGGCTCGGCCGGAGCTCGGTCAGCACCGTGGAAGTGCTCGACGGCCTCGCCGAGGGCGACGCCGTGATCCTGTCCGACATGTCCCAGTGGGACACAACCGACCGCGTGAGGCTCCGGTGAGCGAAGCGTTGATCGAGATGCAGAACATCGAGAAGGTCTTCCTCACCGACGAGGTGGAGACGCACGCGCTCTCCAACATCCACCTCGCGGTCGGGAAGAACGAGTGGCTCTCCATCGTGGGACCCTCCGGCTCCGGCAAGACCACGCTGCTCGCCATCCTCGGCCTGCTCGACACGGCCACCGGCGGCCAGTACCTGCTGGACGGCAAGCCGGTGCAGGACCTCTCGCCCTCCGACCGGGCCCACGTCCGCAACCGCCACATCGGGTTCATCTTCCAGAGCTTCAACCTGATCGGGGACCTGACGGTCTTCGAGAACGTCGAGCTGCCGCTCACCTACCGAGGCATGCCGCCCGCCGAGCGCAAGAAGCGGGTCGAGGACGCGCTGAACCGCGTGGGCATGAGCCACCGGGCGCGGCACATGCCCGGGCAGCTCTCCGGCGGCCAGCAGCAGCGCGTGGCGGTGTCGCGGGCGGTGGCCGGCGATCCGCTGATCCTGCTCGCCGACGAGCCCACCGGAAACCTGGACTCGAAGAACGGCCAGGCGGTGATGAAGCTGCTGTCGGAGCTGCACCAGGGCGGATCGACCCTGATCATGGTCACACACGATCCCGCGTACGCCCGCCTCGCGACCCGCACGGTGTCGCTCTTCGACGGGCGCATCGTCGAGGAGACGGGCACGTCCGCGGCCTGAGGGGATGCCGATGGATGCGCTCGTTCGCGATCTGCGGTTCGCGCTTCGGGGGCTTTCGAGGACGCCGGGATTTACGGCTGCCGCGGTGGTCGCCCTGGCGCTGGGGATCGGCGCGACCACCGCGATCTTCAGCGTGGTCCACGCCGTGCTGCTGCGCTCGCTCGGCTGGGGCGACGAGAGCCGCCTGGTCTCGGTCTACCGGACCTTCGCGGGCATCGGCAGCGGCAAGGGCGGGCTTTCAGTCCCCGAGCTGTACGACCTGCCCGAGGCGAAGTCGCTGGAGAGCCTGGGCGCCTTCAACCGCGGGACCGGAGCGCTCCAGTCGGCTGAGCGCGCCGAGCGCGTGCCAGTGGCGCGGGTGACCTCCGGCTTCTTCACCTCGCTCGCGGTCCGCCCGCAGATCGGCCGCGCCTTCGGCCCTGAAGAGGATCTGAAGGGGAGCGACGGCGTCGCGCTGATCAGCGCCGCGACGTTCCGGCGCCGGTTCGGCGGCGATCCCGCCGTGATCGGGCGCTCGGTGGTCGTGGACGGGCAGAGCCGTCAGATCATCGGCGTCCTTCCCGAGGGCTTCAGCTACGCCGGCACGTACGAGTTCTTCGTGCCCTACGGCTTCACCGAGACGCAGCGCCTGGGCGATCGGGGCGCGCACTACCTCGAGGTCATGGCCAGGCTCCGGCCCGGCATTCCGCTGGCCGCGGCCAACGAGGAGATCGAGCAGCTCTCCATGCGGATCGCCGAAATGCATCCGGACAACTATCCGCCGGAGATGAAGTCGGTGCTGCACGTCGAGCCGCTGCGGGAGAGGTTCGTCGCCTCCTCGCGGCAGCCGATCCTGGTCCTGTTCGGGGCGGTCCTGCTCGTCCTCTTGATCGCCTGCGGAAACGTGGCGAACCTGCTCCTGGCGCGCTCGGCGGTGCGGGAACGCGAGTTCGCCGTGCGCTCGGCGCTCGGAGCCGAGCGGTCGCGCATCGTCCGGCAGCTCCTCACCGAGGGGCTGTTGCTCTCGGCGCTCGGGGCCTTCCTGGGTGTGCTGCTCGCCACCTGGGGACTCGACGTGTTGCTCGCGGTGGCTCCGCGCCAGATCCGGCAGGTGGGCGAGGTGCGCATCGATCGCGCCGTGCTCGCCTTCTCCGCCGGGCTGACCATCGCGACCACGCTCGTCTTCGCGCTGGTGCCCGCCTTGCGCGCAAGCCGCGTGGATCTCGCCAGCTCGCTCAAGGATGGAGGGCGCGGCTCGGGCGGAGCTCCCGCTGCGCGGCTGCGCCGGGCCTTGGTCATCGCGCAGGTGGCGCTCTGCCTCTTCCTGCTGGTGGGCGCCGGACTCTTGATCCGCAGCTTCGCGCAGATCCTCCGCGTCTCGCCTGGATTCGACCCAGAAGGCGCGATCGCGGCCGATCTGATTCCGGCCGGCTCGGCCTATGCCGATCCGGACGCGCGCGAGCGCTACTTCGAGGAGACGCTCCGGGTCGCCTCGCAGCTCCCCGGCGTCACCGCGGCGGGAGAGATCTTCCTGCTTCCCACCCGCGGAAAATGGGGGCAGACCATCGAGATCGAGGGCTACGAGCGGGCGCCGGGAGAGCCGTTGCCCACCGACGAATTCCGCTCGGTGTTGCCGGGATACTTTGCCGCCATGGGACAGCGCGTGGTCGCCGGCCGCGATTTCTCCGCGGCAGACGACGCGAAGGCGCCGCTGGTCGTGCTGGTCAACGAGGCCTGGGCGCGAAGGTATTTTCCCGGAGCGCTAGGGGACACGAATCGCCGCTCCGCGGCTCATCATGTCCCCGACACGGTCGTCGGCCGGCGCATCAAGGTCGATACGGATCGTCACCGCGACGCCTTCTGGACGATCGTGGGCGTGGTGAGCGACGCGCGCGAGTACGGGCTCGACCAGCCCGTCCCGCCGGTCTTCTACTGGTCCTCCCCGCAGGAGCCGCAGGCGCAGATGACGCTGGTGGCGCGCGGCCGCGTGACCGCCGCTGCCTTGCGGGAGGTGCTGTCGCGCGTCGATCCGGCGCAGCCGCTCGATCGGGTGCTGCCGCTCGAGGACGTGCTCTCGACCTCGCTGGCCGCGCGCCGGTTCCCCCTGCAGCTCCTGGGCGTCTTCGCCGCGCTGGCGCTATTGCTGTCGGCCGTCGGGATCTACGGCGTGACCGCGTACGCCGTCGCCCAGAGGACGCGGGAGATCGGCGTCCGCATGGCGGTGGGGGCTTCCGCGGGC
>Ga0137397_10002374_pt1 | contig 13157 bp, 13 predicted proteins | sample czorhiz116metaG_FD_106658 | JGI IMG/M metagenome (GOLD analysis project Ga0137397, IMG submission 106658) | Vadose zone soil microbial communities from Angelo Coast Range Reserve, California, USA - czorhiz1.16 metaG | ecosystem: Environmental > Terrestrial > Soil > Vadose zone | place: USA... | reverse complement strand
TGGTGGGCGATCTAGAGGCCACCTGGCCCTTCCGCTACGACCGCAACAAGGACGAGGGGACGAACCTCCTCTCCGTGGCCGCGCAGTGGGCCAACCAGCGCATCCGGGAGGCGGCCGATCCCGGCTCGAAGGCGGTGGGGAAACGGGGAATGGGCACCACCTTCGTGGGTTGCCTCGTCCGCGAGAGGAAGGCCTGGTTCGGCTGGGTCGGCGACTCGCGCGGCTACCTCTGGCGGCGGGGCGAGCTGCATCCGACCACGACCGACCACTCGCTCTTGAACGAGCTGCTGCGGACCGGGCGCCTCTCCGAGGAGGAGGCCGAGAACTTCCAGCACAAGAACGTGATCACGCGTGCCCTGGGCATGGCCGACCAGACGGAGGTGGACATCTCCGCGTGGGAGCTGGAGCCCGGGGACATCTGCATGGTGTGCTGCGACGGGCTCACCGGGATGGTGCCGGATCCGCGGATCGCCGAGATCATCGCGCAGGAGCCCGAGCTGCAGAAGGCTTGTCAGAAGCTGGTCGACGAGGCCAACGAGAACGGCGGGGTGGACAACATCACGGTCGCGCTCGTGCGCTACAACGCCTAGAAGGCCGCCCAGTCGCGCATCATCTGCTCGTCGAGGTCCGCGACGGGGAGGGCCTGCGCGTCGACCACCTTCCCCTCGGCATCGAGCACTGCCTCCAGGCGCGGCGGCAGCACGGCGACGCGCCGCGGAATGCCGGACAGGCGGGCCGACAGCTCCTCCCGCCACTGCGGATCGATCCGGCTCGCGTGGCGCTCGAGGAGGTCGCGCCAGCGGGTCGCGTCCGCGGAGGCGCCAATCTGCTGGAGCTGGGTCAGCAGCTCCCGCGCGGCGGACCGGAACCGGCCCGTGTCGGGCACGACCAGAGAGCGGCGTCCGCCCGTGCGCCGATCCACCACGGCGCCCTTGTCGGAGAACCACCAGATCTGGAGCTGCACAGCGCGCAGCAGGTCGTCCTCGATCCGGTCTCCCTCGGTGACCACCGCCAGCGACGCGAGCCAATCGGCGACGGCGAACTGGGGCCAGAGCTCGCGGCACCGCGGCTCCGGCAGCAGCGCGGGCGTGGTCTCCGCCAGAACGTGCGCATTGGCCTGCGCCAGCGCTTCTTCCAGGGAACCTCCCAGCTCGGAGCGCCCGCGCGACAGCTCGCGGAAGGCAAGCGCGGCGAACCTCAGCGACGGAGCACAACGGAGCAGGTCGCGGACCGCCGCTGGGTCGGCGAGGGCGGAGGTGAGGGCCTCGCCCCGGACCTGGGCGGCAGCGTCCAAGGCGGCGGCGAAGAGAGCGCTCTTGGTGTCGAGGGTGAGCGCGTAGCGCAGCGGCGGCCGCAGCGCGCCGGCGGCGCCGAGCAGCAGCAGCGACTCGCCGGAGTTTCGCAGCCGTACGCGTTCCAGCGCCGCGGTGCGCTCCGGGTCGGCCATGCCCACCACGCCGCCGAACAGCGCCTTGCGCCCGCGCGGATCGGCGCTGGTGTCCACGAAACCGAGGAACGCATCGACCGGACCGAAGGCCTCGGTCCAGGCCCGCTGCGCGGCTTCGTACGAGGCGGGGTCGCCCGATCGGAAGAACGCGGCCAGGGGCTCGAACACCGCGCGCTGGGGCGGGGCGGTCCAGGTCAGCGCGCGCTCGAGCGCGTCGGCGGCCTCAGGAAGCCGATAGACCTGCTCGGACACCAGGCCGCCCTGCTTCACGAGGCGGGAGTGCAAAGGCGCGCGCTCGGGGAAGCCCTGCAGGTCGCGCAGCGTCACGCCCTCGTAGAAGTTGACCGCGCTCGCGCCGAGATCGGCGCCATGGGCGGTGCGCACCGGATCGATGCGCGGATCGAACAGCGGACCTTCCAGGGCGCGGAGCCCGTACTCGATGCTCCGGCCGGAGATCCCCAGGTCCGCTCCGGCGGCTGCCGCGGCCAGCGCCGCGTTGTGCAGCTCGGCGTAGCTGAACGGAGGCCGCTGTTTGCGGCCGGTCTCCGGATCGTGCAGCCCGTGGTTGAGATAGACGAGCCGCGCGAAAGCGCGGATGCGGGAGAGCAGCGGCTGGGAGACGACTTGCGGCCGCGCCAGGATTCCGCGCAGCAGCCGGATCACCGTCAGGTTGTGGCGATAGCCCTGCTCCACGGCGATGCGGTCGCCCGCCGCGGTGGCCAGCGCCGCGAAGTGCGCCACCAGCCGCTGATCGCGCGGAAGATTCGCGAACTGGGGGGCCGCGAGCGCCAGCACCGCGATGCCTTCCACATCGGCCAGCCGCGTCGAGGGCTGGGCGACGAAAGCCGGAAGGGGCGCTACCGATCCACCGGAAGCAGCTTCAGGGGGCGCCTGCGGCGGAGTCGTTTTGAGCGGAGCGGCGGATTTGCACGCGAATATAGCCGCCACCGAACCGGCGCCCAACCACGCCCACCCCAGCCGACCGCCCCGGCGCATGCGCGCTCCGTACCACATCCGGTGCAGGTGGACATCCGGACGCGCAGTTGGGAAACTGCGCCCGGGGATGTCGATGACCACGACCAACGTCCAGTTCGGCGATTCCAGCCGTCAGGCCGCGCTCTTCGAGACGATGATCCTCGCCGCGGCGGCCGACGGGGCGGTGGACAAGGTCGAGCTGCAGGAGATCTATCGACGCGTCTTCGAACGCCCTGAATTCCGGGGGATACAGGCCGACGACCTGAAGGCGGCCATCGAGCACGCCGCCCGTCGGGTGGCCGAGGCACACAGCCTGGAGCACATCCTGCCCTCCATCGTCGACCGGCTGCCCGACAAGGCGTCCCGGGAGCTCGCGTTCGGGCTGGCGGCCTCGGTGATCATCGTGGACGGCCGGACGCCCACGGTGGAGCTCAACATTCTCAAGCACCTGCAGGCGATGTTCGATCTCTCCGAAGAGGAAGTGGCACGGCTGTTCGAGACCGCGCAGTCCCACGGTCTGTTCCCGCCGACCAAGGCACCGTAGTTGGCGCTGGAGATCCGCTTCTTCATGGTGGAGGAGGACGAGCGCGAGCTGGCGCGCCGGCTCGAGCCTTTGCGCCTGGAGATCTGGCCGGTGTTCAGCGAGGCGGGGTTCTCGGCGCCGCTTCTGGACGGGGAGAGCCGGCTGGTGGAGCCCGCGTACTATCTCGCGGCCGGGGATGTGACCGGGTATCCGATCAAGAGAGGGAAGGAGCGGGGGAGGCGGAAGATCGATGAGGTGTTCTCGCCGGTGATCTACTTCTCGCGGTCGCTGCCGGATGAGGACGGGGAGCTTCGGTCCGGGTACTTCTGGGCGGAGACGGAGGCGGCGGGGGACAATGCGCGGACCGGAGGGAAGCCCGTGCACTTCCTGCGGGTCGTGCGGGATCTGCAGGAGATGATCAAGGCGCGGTACCGGAAGAGCTCGCCGGTGCATGGGGTGACGTACTTTGTCGGGCCGGCATGTGCGCGGAGCGGGAGGGTGCTTCGCGAGGAAGGGCGGAAGGGGGAGGCGGTGAGGGTGTACCGGTAGTTCGTTGTTTTCTGCGGGTGCGTGACGTGACTTCGTGGTGGCGGCATCGATGTGGCGTCGCCGGGAGGTGCGGCTGACGCTCAAGCGACTCGCACCAGCTCCGCGTAGAACCGGATCGCGGCTTGGGTGGCCCGGCTGAAGTCGCCGAGGTGCAGGCTCTCGTTCTCGGAATGGGCGTTCGTGTACGGGTCCTCCACCCCGATCAGCAGCGCCGGCACTCCGCCGAGCTCCCGCGAGAACGGATCCACGAACGGGATCGATCCTCCGCAGCCGATGCTCACCGGCTCCTTCCCGTAGCCGTCCCGCAGCGCCTTCTTGGCCGCCCGGAACGCGGGGGCGTCTCCCTTCGTGTACCACCAGCCACCGTCGCCTTCCCGCGTGACCTCGACGGTGACGCCCCAGGGTGGATCCTTCTTGAGCGCGGCGATCAGCTTGTCGCCGACCTCCTTCGCGTCCATGTCCGGCACGGTCCGGATGCCCACCCGCGCCCACGCGCTCTCGACGATGATGTTGCGCGCGTCCTTGCGCGAGCTGGCCTGGATCGCGTTGATCGCGATCGACGGCTGCCGCCAGTTCATCTCCCACGGGGGCCGGCCCCCGAGCAGCCTGGTCCCGGGCAACATGCCTGCCTGCTTGCGGAACAGCTCCTCGCTGGTGGGCAAAGCGGCGATCGACTTCTTCTCCTCGGCGCTGAGTGGGCGGACTCTGTCGTAGATCCCGGGCAGGTTGATGCTGCCGTCGTCGTTCGAGAGGCGCGCCAGGATCTTCGCCAGCGCCATCGCGGAGTCCGGCACCGGGCCGCCCCACATGCCGCTGTGGACCGGCTGCTTGAGGCCTTTCACCTCGACCTGCACGGTGACGAGGCCTCGCAACGCCGTGGTGATGGAGGGTAGCCCGGTATCGAAGTTCGCGGTGTCGGTGAGGACGATCGCGTCGGCCTGCAGCAGCTCGCGGTGCTTCTTCAGAAACGCGGGCAGCGATCCCGAGCCCGCTTCTTCCTCGCCCTCGACGATCATCTTCACGTTCACCGGCAGCGAGCCGTGCGCCTTCATCCAGGAGTCGATGGCGGCGATGTGCACGAGGATGCCCGCCTTGTCGTCGGCAGCGCCGCGGCCGAAGAGGCGGCCGTCCCTCTCCACCGGCTCGAACGGGTCCGGCTGGTTCCACTTCTCCTTCTCGCCGGTGGGCTGCACGTCGTGGTGCGCGTAGAGCAGCAGGGTGGGACGCCCATTCGCCTGCGTCCACTCGCCATACGCGTACGGATGCGCGCCGGGCATCTGGAGCAGTTGCACGTTCTGCAGGCCCTTGCGCCGCATCAGGTCGCAGGTCGCCTCGCCGCTCTTGCGCACCTGCTCCTTGTCGAACCCCTCGAACGAGACGCTGGGGATCCGGACCAGCTTCTTCAGCTCCTCGAGGTATTCCGCCTGGTGGGAGGCGTGGTGGGCGAGGGCCTTCTCGATCGCCTTGTCGTCGATGGGCGCGGGGGTGGTCATGGCCGCGGACCCTAGATCACCGCGCGCGCTGGCGCTACCGTAGGCGCGTGTCGAAGGCCTTTACCAAGGAAGACGACGAGATCCCCGACCTGGTGGTCCCGCCGCGCGCGAAGACTCCTCCTCCGGAGACGCCCCCGCTGGAGCAGTTGCGCGAAGAGGGAAAGGCGCGGCTCGGCGCGCATGTGAAGGTCTCGGACGGGGAGGGGCACGAGGCGGAGTACCGTTTGGTGACCCCCGACGAGGCGGACCCGACGCATGGCGCCGTCAGCGTGGAGTCGCCGCTCGGGCGGGCGCTGCTCGGCAAGTCCGCGGGAGACGACGTGACCGTGGAACGGCCGCGCGGGACCGTCGATTACACGGTGGAGGCGGTGTGGTTCTAGGATTCCGCGCGATCGGCTTCGATCTGCTCACTGCGCTGGTGGACTCGTGGTCGGTCTATGTGGCGGTCACGGGAGACGACGCGCGCGGGCGCGCGTGGCGGCTCGCTTCGCTGCGCATCGTGACCGCGGCCGGCGACTATCGTTCATACGAGGACGTGCTCCGCGACGCCGCCCGGGAAGTCGGGCTTCCGGCGGCGAAGGCGGACGAGCTGATCGGCCGGTGGGGAGAGATCAAGCCGTGGCCCGAGGTGCCCGCGGCGCTCGGCCGCCTCGAGTCGCGCCGGCTGGCCATCCTGACCAACTGCTCGCAGCGGCTGGCTGACATCGCGGCCAAGGGCACCGGGGGGCGCTTCGAGCTCGTGCTCTCCGCGGAGCGGGCGGGTGCGTACAAGACGGACCCGCGCGCGTACCAGGCCCTGGTCGACGCGCTCGGACTGCCCGCGGAACAGATCCTGTTCGTGGCCGGCTCCGCGCATGACGTGAAAGGGGCTCCCGCGGTGGGCATGCCGGTCTACTGGCAGAACCGGGCGAGGCTGCCTGTCCCGGCGGGCGCTCCCGCGCCGCTGGTGGATGCGCCGGACCTGTCGGGGCTGCCGGAGTTCCTCGCACAGACCAGGGCGGATTCATCGCGGTGAATCGCCGATCGGTCCGGGCGCGCTCGCGCAACGTCTCCTGGAAGCGGACAGTCTCAGTTCGCCAGGAAATGCTCGCGCAGCGCCGCGACCGTCTCCTGCTCGCGCTCCAGCGGGAACACGTGGCCGGCGTTCGGCAGCACCAGGAGCCGCGCATCGGGAATGCTGCGCGCCAGCACCTCGGAGTTGGCCGGCGGGACGAGCTTGTCGGCGCTGCCCGTGAGGACCAGCGTGGGCGCCCGGATCTGCTGGAGCCGCGGCAGGGTTTCGTGCCGCGCGATCGCCAGCACCTGCGCCGTCGCGTATCGCAGCGCGGTGCGCTCCGCGCGGCGCATCCACTGCAGCGCGCTGTCCGGATGCGCCTGGTGCCACTCCGCGGAGACCAGCACGCGCGAGATCCGCGCCGGCGTCACGAATCCGAGGTTGAGCAGCAAGAGGTCCAGCTTGACTCCCAGGGACGGCGCGGCCCGCGCCCGCCAGGAAGCGAACGTGCATCCGAGCGCGAGCGAGCGCACGCGGTCCGGATGCCGGATGGCGAGCTCCTGCGCCACCATTCCTCCCATCGAGATGCCGAAGACGTGCGCCGAATCGTGGCCGGAGGCGGCGAGCACGGCCGCCGCATCGTCGGCAAGGTCGGCCATGCGGTAGGCGAAGCCCGCGCGGCCCGACCGGCCGGTGCCGCGATTGTCGAACGCAACCACGTGGAAGTCCCGCCCCAGCAGCTGAGGCAGCCGGTCCCACGCGCGGGAGGAGACCGCCAGGCCCATGATCAGCAGCACCGGTGGCTTCGCCGCGTCGCCGAAGGCTTCGTAGTGCAGGCGGTGTCCGCCGCGCTCAACCAGCGGCATGCAGCTCTTCGAGGGAAGCGGTCATCGCCTGGGCCAGGTCCGGCAGGTCGCGGGCGGCGTCGGCGTCGCCGAGCAGCCCCACCCCGATCTTGCCGTCGTAGCTGAGCAGGGCCACGCCCAGGGCCTGCTGCGCCGCCAGCGGGACCTGGGGAAAGCAATGCAGCATGCGCCTGCCGAGGAGGTGGAGCGGGAACTGCGGCCCCGGCACGTTGGTGACGACCAGGTTGAACATCCGCGAGACGGCCTGCAGCCGCGCGGCCTGCGCGAGCAACTGCGGAGGAGCGAAGTCGCCCAGGCGCGAGAGCGTGTGCGCGCCCACCGCCGAGCCGCTCTTCTTCACCACCATCATCGCGTCGTGCACCTTGCGCAGCCGCTCCACGGGAGCTGGCTCGGTGAGCGGCAGGGGGCAGAAGACGGCGGAGACCTGGTTTCCGTAGGTGCCGCGCTCCCTGCGCGTCCGCATGCTGACCGGGACCAATACACGAAGATCCGCGGCCGGCGGCTGGCCCCGGGCGGAGAGCCACTTGCGCAGGGCGCCCGCGACCGTGGCCAAGAGGATGTCGTTCACGGTGCAGCGCAGCTTCGCGCGCACCTCCTTGACCCGGGCGAGCGGCAGTTCGAGCATCTCGAATCGCCGGTGCGGCCCGATCGGGACGTTGAGCGCGCACTCGGGCGCCCGGCCCATCGAGACCACGTCCATGAGCGGCTTGAAGCCGCTGAAGACCTTGCCGAAGAGCTTCACGGCCTCGCTGTTCGGCTCCAGCGCCTGTCGCGCCATCCGCAGGGGGTGCGAAAGCTGCTCCTTCACCGAGCTGACCAACAGATCCGAGGCATTCGGCGCCTTGCGCGGCTTCCAGGGCGCCGGCGGGGCCGGCGGAACCTGCACGGGCTCGGGGTCCATCAGCACGGTGGCGAGATCGACGCCGGAGACCCCGTCCAGCATGCAGTGGTGCGTCTTGCTCACGATCGCGAAGCGGGAATCGCCCAGCCCTTCGACGAGCCACATCTCCCAGAGCGGCTTCTCCCGATCGAGGGCCTGGGAGAAGAGCCGGCCGACCAGCTTCTTCAGCTCGGCGTCGCCACCTGGGGAGGGCAGGGCCGTGCGCCGGACGTGGTACTCGAGATCGAACTGCGTCTCGTCGATCCAGACCGGCCGGCCGCCCTTGAACGGCACCTCCATCACCCTCTGCCGGTAGCGGGGAACGTGCTCGAGCCTGGCCTCGATCAACGCCAACAGGTCCCGGTACGGCGGCGGAGGCCCCTCGAACACGGCGACCGCGCCGACGTGCATGTGCGCGCTGCGGTCCTCCAGCTCCAGGAAGAGCGAATCCAGGGTGCTCAGGCGCTCGTACCAGGTGTCCATGCCCTCGCCAGCATACTTTGTGGGACTGCGGAGTTGCGCGCCGCCCCGACCCGATGCATGTAGCAGCCCTCCATGGCTCCCGCACAGCCTTCCCGGCCGATGACGCTCACGCAGAAGATCCTGGCCGCGCACGCGCGCACCCTGCCGCGGCCCTGGGTCCAGGTGGGGGACGTCCTCCAGATCGGCGTGGACTGGACCATCGCCAGCGAGCTGGCCTGGAACGGGATGGAGCGGACGTACTCCATGCTCGGCCGCCCCCGGCTCCACGACAAGGATCGGTTCTTCCTCGCCGTCGATCACACCGTGGACCCGGTCACGCTCGCCACCGACAAGCGGGCGCAGAAGCTGGTCCAGCTCTCGCAGGGCTTCGCGAAGGAGAGCGGGATCCGGCACTTCTACGACTCGAACCAGACCATCCTGCACACCAAGTTCTACCGCGACCTGGTCCGGCCTGGAGACGTGGTCCTGGGCGCCGACAGCCACACCTCCTCGCACGGCGGCCTGGGCGCCGTCTCCATCGGCCTGGGCGGGGCGGACATCGTGGTCGCGATGGTGCTCGGCAGCTCCTGGATCCAGGTCCCCGAGGCCATCGCGGTCGAGTACGAGGGGACGCTGCCGTTCGGCATCGCCGGCAAGGACGTGATCCTGCGCACGCTGGGGCTGCTCGGGCGCAACACGGTCGCGATGGAGCGGTCGGTCGAGTACCGCGGGCCCGGCGTCTACCAACTCTCGACCGATTCGCGGTTCGCCATCGCCAACATGACCGCGGAGTTCGGCGGGCTCAACGGCATCTTCGAGGCCGACGAGATCACCGCGGCCTGGCTCGCGGGGCGCTCCGACGCCGACGACCCGGACGCGCTCGAGCCGATGCGCGCGTTCCGCGCGGATCCCGGCGCTCCCTATGCGCAGAGCTTCCGCATCGACCTGGCGCATCTCGAGCCGCAGGTGGCGATCCCGTTCTCGCCGGACAACGTGAAAGGCGTCACCCATGTCGCCGGCACGGAACTGCAGGGGCTGTTCATCGGCGCCTGCACCACCACCGAGGAGGAGCTGGTGCTGGCGGCGCTCGTGCTCGAGGCAGCGGGCGTGTCGCGGCCCGCCAACGACAAGCAGATCGTCGTCCCGGGCGATCTGACCATCCAGGAGAACCTGCGCCGCGCGGGCCTCTGGGCCGCCTACGAGCGCGCCGGCTTTCGCGTCGATCCGCCGGGCTGCTCGATGTGCCTGGGCGTGGCGTCGCGAAAAGCGGGACGCGGCGAGAAGTGGCTTTCCTCGCAGAACCGGAACTTCGAGAACCGGATGGGCGACGGCTCGCTCGCGCACCTGTCCAGCGCGGCCACGGTGGCGGCGAGCGCGCAGGATCTGAGGATCACCGACCCGCGCGCGCTCCTGGCCCGCGTCGACCGGGAGAAGTTCCGCCGCATCCTGGGCGAGCGGAAGCCGCGGCGCACGCCGGAGGTACAGACGGTGGAGCCGCAGATCCACCTCGCGGCGCCGGCAGCCGCGGCGGCTTCCGCCCGGCAGGCGCGCGCAGCGGACAAGCAGCGCGCGGGCGTGATCCGCTCGCGCGTGCAGCGGTTCGGGGACAACGTGGACACCGACGCGATCATCCCCGGCCAGTTCTGCCACCTCACTGCGCTCCCGGAGCTGGGCGCCAAGGCGTTCCATTTCGTGCGGCCCGACTTCACCCGGAAGGTCCAGGAGGGCGCGCGCGTGGTGATCGCCGGGGAGGCCTGGGGCTCGGGCTCCTCCCGGGAGCAGGCGGTGCTCGCGCTCAAGGGGGCCGGGGTCCAGGCGATCGTGGCGAAGAGCTACGCGTTCATCCACAAGCGCAACCTGGTGAACGAGGCGCTCCCCTTCCTGGTCGTCCAGGACGCCCGCTTCTACGATCTGGCGAAGGAAGGCGAGGGGATCGAGGTCGATCTCGCTCGGGGAGCCGTGCGCGTCGCGGGCGAAGAGTTCCGCGCAGAGGAGCCGTCGCGCATCATCCAGGCGCTGGTGGGCGAGGGCGGGATCGTGCCCGCCATCCAGCACCACGGGACCAGCGTCTTCGAGAAGCTTACGGCGTAGGCTCCAGGTCGACGCCGGTCGCGAGCAAGAAACGCGAGACCATGTTGTAGCTCGCGATGGTGCCGATCAGCTCGACCACCTGCGCGTCCGGGAGCAGCTTGCGGATGTGATCGATGGTCGCCTGCTTCGGCTTCACCTCGCGCGTCATCTCCATGGTGAGCTGCAGCGCCGCCCGCTCGGCCTCGTCGAAGAGCTTCGGGTCGGCATTCAGCTTCTGGATCGCGGCGAGCTGCTCCTTGGTGCCGCCCGCCTTGAGGAACTCGGGCTCGTGCGCGACCCACTCGTAGTCGGCCTTGTTCATCACCGCGATGGCCATGATGGGGATCTCGCGCAGCTTGCCGGGCAGCGAGAGCTGGCCGCGGATGGCTCCGAACATGGTGTTCCAGCCCTTGGCGAAGTTGGGGCTGTTGAGGAGCATCCGGTCGAGGTACCAGAGCTGGTGGCCGGGGCGGCGGGCGCGAATGGCCTCGATCAGATCGGGAGGGCCGGCCTTGTCGTCGGTGACGTAGGGGATTCCAGTCTGCGAGACGGTCTTTGCCGGAGCGGAAGGAGCGCAGATCAGGGCCGCGAGCAAGAGGAGGGTGGTCATGCGGCGGCACTGTTGCACAACCGGAGGGCCTGCGCGCGCGGGCTTGCGGACGGCGCTCGCGAAGCAGGCGAACAAGATGATGCGGCAGCGCAAGAGCGTAGGCGCAACTTCGTAGCCGCACAGCGGCCTTCGGCCGCAGCGGCTAACCGCAGCGCACGATCGCTTCGCCGTCCAGCGGCACGTCCACCACGTGCTCGTTGATCGCGAGCTCGAGCGGCTCTTCCGGCCTCTTGCGGGGCTCTTCCAGCACGCGTTCCTGCGCGAGCCAGGGAGTGCGCTCGAACGCTGGCGAGTGGACGCTGCTCTCTTGCGATTCGGCTGGTGAAGGACGGCTGTGGGGCATAGAGGTCCCGCATCACACCTTCGTCCCCGCCTGGAGTCAAGTTGGCGTAGTCTGCGCAGCCGATGACCCAGCGCATCGCCGTGATCCCGGGCGACGGAATCGGACCTGAAGTCGCCCGCATCGGCGTGCGCGTCCTCGAGAGCCTGGGCTTGCCGCTGCAGCTCGACTGGTTCGATTTCGGCGCGGATCGCTACCTCCGCGATGGCACGACCCTTCCCGCGGGATTCATGGACACGCTGCGTCGCGACTACGCGGCCGTCTACTTCGGGGCGGTGGGCGACCCGCGCGTTCCCGGCAACGAGCACGCCAAGGGAATCCTCCTGGCGATGCGGTTCGAGCTCGACCTCTACATCAATCTTCGCCCCTGCCTTCTGATCGACGACCGCCTGAGCCCGCTCAAGGGCAAGGGCCGGGGACAGCTCAAGTTCGTGGTCTTCCGCGAGAACACCGAGGGCCTCTACGCCGGCGTGGGCGGCGTGCTCAAGAAAGGCACGCCGGACGAGGTCGCGCACGAGGTCGAGGTCAACACGCGCAAGGGCGTGGAGCGGATCCTGGAGGCGGCCTTCGCGTATGCGGAGCAGCGCGGGCTGCGGCGCGTCTGCATGGCCGACAAGGCCAACGTGCTCATCCACGGCCACGGCCTCTGGCGCCGCGCGCTCGCCGAAGTGTCGCGGCGCCATCCCGGCATCCAGGCGAAGGCGATGTACGTGGACGCCCTCGCCATGGACCTGATCCGCCAGCCCGAGGCCTACGACGTGATCGTCACCAACAACCTCTTCGGCGACATCCTCACCGACCTGGGCGCGGCTCTGACCGGAGGCCTCGGGCTCGCCGCCAGCGGCAACATCCACCCTGGGCGCGTCTCGCTCTTCGAGCCGGTCCACGGAAGCGCGCCGGACATCGCGGGGCAGGGGAAGGCCAACCCGCTGGCCATGGCGCTCTCCGGCGCGCTGATGCTGGAGCACCTGGGGCACCCGCGCGAGGCGCAGATCCTCTCCCGCGCCGTCGAGGAGCAGGTCCGCGAGGGAGCTCGCACGCCCGATCTGGAGCCGTTCCTCGGCGGCCCGGCCGCCACCACCGAGCAGGTCGGCAACGAGCTCCTGGCCCGCGTGCAGAAGGCCGCTCAGAGCCGCTTGTAGAAGACGCTGGTCGGCGCGGGGACGCCGTCGGGCATCAGCGCGTACTCGGGAATCTCGCCGATCTTCGTGCAGCCGCAGGAGATGTAGAGGCGCTCCGCCGCGCTTCCCGAGATGGTGTCGAACGTCAAGAGACTCCGGCCAAGGCGGCGGGCCTCTGCCTCCGCTGCCTGGAACAGCGCCCGGGCCAGTCCCGTCCGGCGGGCGCGCCGGTGCACGAGCATCTTTGCCAGCTCCGCCCGGTGCGGCTGGTTCGGCGGCATGTCGAGCAGGAGCTGGGCGGTGCCGTCGACATCGCCGGCGGCGAAGAGCACGCGCGTGCCGGCAAGCACTCCGGCCGCGACGGAACGCCAGTACCCCAGCGCCTGGTCGCGCGTCATCTCTCGCATGAAGCTGACCGAGGCGCCCCCGGCGACGCAGTCGAGCAGGACCTCCGCCAGCTTTTCGGCGGACGTCTCTGCTTCCTCGGCTGAGAGCAGCCGGATCACGCTCCGGGTTGTAAAGGACGTGCCTGGTCACCACAACCTGCAAGAAGTCGTGTCAAGCCGGGATGTTCGACCACCTCGCCGGCAGGTGATCTGGAGTCGCCCCTATCCGACGAAATGGTTATGCTGGGATGCCTCTTTCCCGGAGCGCTCGATGAAGCCGATCCCCACGGAGCTCGTCTTCCTGTCCGCCAGGCGCACGCCGTTCGGCACCTACGGCGGATCCCTCAAGGAGGTTTCCGCTACCGACCTGGGCGTCCACGCCGCCAAGGCGGCCATCGCGCAGGCCGGGGTGAAGCCGGAGGACATCGACAACGTCGTCTT
>Ga0137397_10002372_pt1 | contig 13160 bp, 10 predicted proteins | sample czorhiz116metaG_FD_106658 | JGI IMG/M metagenome (GOLD analysis project Ga0137397, IMG submission 106658) | Vadose zone soil microbial communities from Angelo Coast Range Reserve, California, USA - czorhiz1.16 metaG | ecosystem: Environmental > Terrestrial > Soil > Vadose zone | place: USA... | reverse complement strand
GCCGCGGAGGCCGCTGTGCTCACAGCCTGGCTCAAGGCGGGCTCGCCGCATGCGGCGCCGCGCGATCCGCCGCGCGACGCTATGGAGCAAGCGGCGCGCTGGGAGAGCTTCCTCAACGGCGATAGTCTCGAGACGCGGCTCATGAGCCGCTACCTGTACGAGCACCTGTTCTTCGCGCACCTGTATTTCGGCGATGCGGGCGAGTTGCGCTTCTTCGAGCTGCTGCGATCGAGGACCCCGCCCGGCGAGCCCATCGACATGATCGCGACGCGCAGGCCGTACGACGATCCGGGGGTGCCGCGAGTCTACTATCGCCTGCGGCCGGTGCACGAGACGCTGGTGGCGAAGACCCACACCCCCTACCGGCTGGACGACGCGAGGTTGGAAAAATTCAGGCGCTGGTTCCTCGCCGATTCGGTGAAGGTCGCCGCGCTGCCTTCCTACGACCCGCAGACCGCATCGAACCCGTTCATCAGCTTCCGCGACCTGCCGCTGCGCTCGCGCTACCGCTTCATGCTGGAAGAGGCGCATTACACGATCGCGGGATTCCTGAAGGGGCCGGTATGCCGCGGCCAGGTGGCGCTCGGCGTCATCGACGACCGCTTCTGGGTCTTTTTCGTCGACCCGGACTCGCCCACCTTCGTGCGCGACGCCGAGTTCCTTGCGCAGCAAGCCGACTACCTGAAGCTGCCCTCCGAGAGCGGCAGCAACGCCTTCGCGCTCGACTGGCTCGGCTACGGGCGCACGCAAAGGAAATTCCTCGAGCTCAAGGTCGAGTATTACGCCAAGGCGTTCCGGAAAGCCGAAGTCCCGCCGACCCTGGACGTGCTCTGGGACGGCGACCGCAGCAACCCCAACGCGGGGCTCACGATCTTCCGCCACTTCGACCAGGGCTCGGTGGTCCAGGGCCTGGTGGGAGCGCCGCCGAAGACCGCGTGGGTCATCGGCTATCCGCTGCTCGAGCGCATCCACTACCTGCTGGTGGCGGGCTTCGATGTGTTCGGCAACCTCGGACACCAGCTCAACACGCGCGTGTACATGGACTTCCTGCGCATGGAAGGCGAGGCGAACTTCGTCGCGCTGCTGCCGATCGCGAGCCGCAAGGCGGTGCGCGATTACTGGTACCGCGGCGCGAGGAGCGAGGTGAAAGACTACATCGACGGCAACGCGACGCATTTTCCGCTGGAAACCGGGATTGCGTTCAAGACCGCCGACCCGGCACACGAGCTGATGCGCATGATGCGCGCGCGGCTCGAGCCTGCGCTTGGCCACAAGGCGCCGCTCATGAGCAGCGCTCCGAGCGCGGCGGCGCGCGCCGCCCTCGAGCGGCTCGGAGCCCTGGAGGGCCGCAGCGTGTCCTTCCTGCCGCAGCTCAGCTACCTGATCCTCCGCGACGAAGACGGCGAGGAGCGCACCTTCACCCTCCTTCACAACAACGGCCACAGCAACATCTCGCACCTATTCGACGAGGAAGCGCGGCGTCTTCCCGACGAGGACACGCTGACGGTAATGGACGGACTGATCGGCGCCTATCCGAACGCCTTCTACCGCATGAGCACCGCCGAGATCGGCGAGTTCACCGAAGGCATCAGTCGCCTGCGGAGCGACGCCGAGTACCGCAGGCTCGCGCAGCGCTTCGCGGTCGGAGCGGCCCATCCCGAGTTCTGGGCGGTGAGCGATCGATTGATCGAAGCCATGGCGCGGCAGTCGCCGATCGATGCGGCGCTGCCCGACTATGGGCGGTTCGCGCTGAGGTAATGCTGGCCGGTCCTGACGATTCATTTTCGGCAACTCTTTTGTCGCCGTTCCCCGACACCGGGGCCGGCGAAAAATGCTCGTCGCACCTGACGAGCAGAAATAGCGCGAACGGCCTCCTTTTTCTGGAATGAAAGTTCAAGCGGCGGGTCGAAAGTAACGGGAGAAACATGGGAGGGGTCGGGCTTTGCCCGGTCCCTTTTCGTTATCAGCCGTTACAAACCGAGGGAGATCCTCATGAAGAACGCGTTGAACGCGGCGACCCCGTCGAACGTCATCGAGCTGAATCAGGCAGATACCAATATCGCCCGGTCCAGAATCCGCAGAATATTCCAGTTCCTGGACGCCTACGTCCAGCTTCGCAATCCCGTCGTACGCCAGATCGCCGAGCAGCCCTGGACTTTATGGCTGCGCGATCTTCCGCACAGTCCGTCGGTGTCGCGGCCCGATCCCGACAAGCCCGAGGACCGCTTCCTATTCAAGGTGCGGCGCCCCACGCCGGTGCCCTGCCCTCGCCCGCCGCAGGAGACCGAGGATTGGCTGCTGCCGGGCTGGGACCAGCTCGGGAACGAGCCGCAGGTGCGCGAGGGCCTCGACCGTTCGGGGACGAAGGCTTTCGAGAAATGGAAACTGTCGCGCTCGGTCTGGGAAGAAACCGAGCGTCCGGAGCGCGCGGCGCTCGAGCTGTTCGAGCGCCTCTACGCGCTGCACGGACAGATCGAGCGCGAAGCGGAGAAGATCGAGCTCCTGGTGGGCGACGGCATCCTCAGCTGGCGCGTCGAGGAAGGCGGCATCCGCCATCCGATCCTCCTGAAGCGCATCGAGCTCGCGTTCCACCCGGAGACGCCCGAATTCACCCTCGCCGAGACCGACAACGTGCCCGAGTTGTATACAGCGCTGTTCAGCGCCAGCCGCAAAGTCGACGGGCGCATGCTCCAGAACCGCATCGAGGATCTGGAGAAGCACCTCTACCATCCGCTCGACCCCGAGGCGACGGTCTACCTGAAGGGCGTGCTCGGCTCCCTGGGCGGGGGCGAATTCGTGACCTCGCCCAAGGAGCTGGACGGCGAGAGCGACGTTCCCCGGCTGATGCGCGATCCGATCGTGTTCGCGCGCCTGCGCACCATCGGCGTCGGCAGCACCATCAAGAGCATCCTCGAGGACATCGAGACCGCGGAATCCTTTCCGCCTTCGCTGATGCGCATCGTCGGCCTGAACGCGCAGTCCGATGCCGCCGAGGCTTCGCCGGCGGGCGAAGGGCAGCGCATGCCGGCCAACGAGGACGCCGAGGTCCTCTTCGCGAAGGAAGCGAACATCGAGCAGCTGAATCTCGCGAAGCGCCTGGCGACCTCGGGTGCGGTGATCGTGCAGGGACCTCCCGGAACTGGCAAGACGCACACCATCGGCAATCTCATCGGCCACCTGCTCGCGCACGGCAAGAGCATCCTCGTCACCAGCCACACCGTGAAGGCCCTGCGCGTGCTGCGCGAGCGCGCGCACCCGGACATCCAGCCGCTGTGCGTGAGCGTCCTCGACAGCGACGTGCGCGGGCGGCAGGAGCTCGAGATCTCGGTGTCGAAGATCTCCGAGCGCCTGTCGCGCGACGACGCGGGCGATCTCGGCCGCGTCGCGGCCGACCGGGAAAAGCAGCGCGCCGAGCTCATCGGGCAATTGCAGAGACTGCGCGAGCGGCTGCGCGCCGCGGTGAGCGGCGAATACGCGGCGATCACGGTCGGCGAGCGGAGCTACGAGCCGTCCGAGGCGGCGCGCAAGGTCGCCGCCGGACACGGGCGGCACGACTGGATTCCCGTGCCGGTCGAGCGCGGCGCCCAGCCGCCCCTTTCCGAAGGCGAGCTCGGCAAGCTCTACGGCTCGAACGGCCTGCTCTCGCCGGCCGAGGAGCAGGAGCTGCACCTCTCCATCCCGCGGCCCGCGGAGCTGCTCTCACCTGTCCAGTTCAGCGACGCGGTCGAGACCATCGCGCGCCACCGGCCCAACGCGCAGAAGCTCCGCGACGATCTCTGGAACGACGTCGACCGCGCCCTGGACACCCGCGAGCTCGGGCGCCTGCTCGAGCAGATCGACAAGGCGCTCGAGTTCGTGAGCACCGCCGAGAAGTGGCGTCTCTACCCGGTCAACGCCGGAATCGTCGGCGGACCCGAGACCGCGGCCTGGCGCGGACTCATCGACCTGGTCAACGAGACGAGATCGCTCTCGGCGCAGATCTCGAACGCGCTCCTGAAGCACGGGCCGCAGGTGCCCGAGGAGTATTGCAGCGAGTCCGGCCTGAAGCTCGTCACCGAGATTCTCGATCACCTTGGCGAAGGCAAGGGCCTTGGCGGGATGCAGCTCCTGATGAACCCGCAGTGGAAGAACTTCAAGCGCGGCGCGCGCGTCGGCGACTCGCAGCCGACCCGCACGGAACATTTCCAGGCGCTGCACGCCTCGATCGGCATCGCGCTCAGGCGCCGCGAGCTCGTCGCGAGATGGGAGCGGCAGATGACTCCGCTCGGCGCCCCCGGGGGTGAGCAGCTCGGGGAGGAGCCCGAGCGCATCTGCTCCCAGTTCCTGCCGCAGCTCGAGGACGCGCTCAACTGGCATTCGCAGCTCCTCCAGCCCGCGATCGAAGGCCTGAAGCTCATGGGCCTGAACTGGGACCGGCTGTTGCGCGAAGTACCCCCGCCGCTCGACGCGGTGGGCGAGCTGCGGCGTCTCGAGCGCGCCGTGCGGCAGCTCCTTCAGCCGGTGGTGCGTGCACGCCTGTCGCGGCAGCTGATCGGCGAGAACGAGGCGCGGCTCCAGAAGCTGAAAGCCGCGCTCGACGAATACCCCTCGGATCACGCGGGCGTGGTGCGCAATCTGCTCGAGGCCTGGCGCAGGCGCGATCCCGCGCTCTACCGCGAGACCTTCGCGGCCGTCGCCGATCTCAACGCGAAGAAACAGACCCTGTCCGAGCGCCTGGTGCTGCTCTCGAGGCTGGAGAAGGCGGCGCCCGCCTGGGCCACCGCGATCCGCTGTCGGGACGCCCGGCACGGAGCGACGGCGCTGCCGGGCGATCCGGGCGACGCTTGGCTGTGGCGGCAGCTCGCCGACGAGCTCGCCGAGCGGCAAAAGGACGAGCCGGCCGCGATCCAGGCGCGGATCGAAGACCTCGCCGCCAAGCTGCGCGAGCTCACCGTCGAGCTGATCGAAGCCCGCGCCTGGAGCAATCAGCTGACCAAGGCCGCGAAATACCGGCAGTCGCTCATCGGCTGGCTCGATACCCAGCGCCGCCTCGGCGCCAAGGCGGGCGAGAAGACGCGCGTCGCGGAGCTCGTCGCCGAGTCGAGGAAACTCATGTCGGAGAGCCAGGCGGCGGTGCCGGTGTGGATCATGCCCCTGGTGCGGATCTACGAGAACTTCGACGTGCGCCGCACCAAGTTCGACGTGGTGATCATCGACGAGGCGAGCCAGTGCGGCCTGGAGGGCCTGATCGCGCTCTACCTCGGCAAGCAGGTGGTGATCGTCGGAGACCACGAGCAGGTCAGCCCCGAGACCTTCGGCATGGAGCAGGCGCCCGTCGACCGGCTGATCAAGATGATCCTGAAGGGCATCCCCAACAGCCATCTCTACGACGGCAAGCTCTCGGTCTACGATCTGGGGCGGCAGGCGTTCGGCGACACGATCCGGCTCATCGAGCACTTCCGCTGCGTGCCCGAAATCGTCGAGTTCTCGAACGAGCTTTCCTACAACGGCGACATCCGGGCGTTGCGCGAGTCGAGCGCCGGCGGGCTCGAGCCCGCGGTCGTTCCCTACCGCGTGAGCGGCGGCCGCAGCGGCCAGGTCAATCGGGAAGAGACCCAGGCAGTCGCCTCACTGGTGATCGCGATGTGCCGCCACGAGAAATACAAGAACAAGACCATCGGCGTGATATCGCTTCTCGCCGAGCAGCAGGCCTACGCCATCGATCAGCTGCTGCGCCGCCACCTCAAGCCGGCGGAGTACGAGCGCCGGCGCATCATCTGCGGCAACGCGGCGCAGTTTCAGGGCGACGAGCGCGACGTGATGGTGCTGTCCGTGGTCGACGGCCCGAAGGACGAGAGCCCGCTCGCGCTGCGCCAGGCCGGCGCGAACGACATGTACAAGAAGCGCTACAACGTCGCCGCGAGCCGCGCGCGCGACCAGATGTGGGTGGTGCACTCCCTGGACGCCAAGGCGGACCTGAAGCCGGGCGACCTGCGCCGGCGCCTGATCGAGCACGCGCTCGATCCCGCCGCCGCCGTGCAAAAGGACGACGGCGGCACACGCGGCCAGTCCGAGCTCGAGCGACGCGTATTCGCGGAGCTCGCGAAACGCGGCTACCGGGCGGCTCCGCAATGGAAGGTCGGAAAATACCGGATCGACCTGGTGGTGCTGGGCGCAAAGAGCCGGCTCGCTATCGAGTGCGACGGGGATCGCTACCTTCCGGTCGAAAAAATCCCCGAGTCGATGGCGCGCCAATCCGTCCTCGAGCGCCTGGGATGGAAGTTCGAGCGGATTCGCGGCAGCGAATTCTTCATCGACCCGGAGAAGGCCATGCAGGCGGTGTGGCGGCGCCTCGAAGACCTCGGGATCGAGCCGCTCGGCGAAGACCGCGGCGCACCCGATGGCCAGCTCATCGAGGAGATCAAGCGCTCCGCGCAGGAAATCCGCGCGAGCCTCTTGCCGGCGAAGCAGGCTCAGCCCGCGGAGACGCTGCCCGGTGCGGCGGAGATTCCGCCCGGCTAGGGCAGGCGCGGAGGGTCAGCTCGCCGCGAGCGCTTTCGCGGGGCGAGCCTGCGCGTACCGGGCCTCGTACCCCGGATCGAGCGTGCCCATCAACCGGTCCCAGAACAGGAAGTAGAAGCCGAAGTTGTAGCGCGCGGTCTGGTGGTGGAAGTTGTGCGCGACCGAGGTGTTGATCCACCGCCCCAGCCAGTGCCGCGGCCAGCCGCGCGGGTAGATCTCGTAGCCCAGGTGGCCGTTGACGTTGATCGCGGTCGAGATGGTCTGGAAGAGGATCAGCGCGAGCGGGTGCGAGGGCATGATGAAGATCACGAGCACGACGCCGAGCGCCTCGACGACCGATTCGAGCGGATGGAAGGCGTACGCGGTCCAGGGTGTCGGATTGGTCGAGAGGTGGTGCACGGCGTGGAAGGTGCGAAACAGGGCCCGGGTGTGCATCAGGCGGTGGCTCCAGTAGAAGTACGCGTCGTGGACGAGGATCATGAGCGGGATGCTCGCCCAGAAGTAGGCCCAGCCGTATTGCGCGACGTCGAAGTAGAGGCGCGTATGCGGCCCGATGCCGAATGCGGCGATCACCCCGTTCACCAGGCCGAAGATCAGGACGGCAACTACCGAGTACGCGATCTCGCGCGCCAGCTGCGGCAGGTCCGGCATCGGCCCCTGCAGCTTGCCGCGCCTGTGCCTGCCATACCACGCGGCGAACGCGAGACCCGCGAACGCGAGGTAGCGAAACCCGAAGATGGCCGCGCCGAAGAAGAAGGGCCCCCAGAACGGGCCTTTCGGGACTAGCCAGTGGAGGAGCTCGGGCATGGGTTCGGCAGAGGTTCCACTCTAGCAGCCCTCCCGTGCTCGGACAAACTTGCTCGGGCTGTGGAAAAGTTCACCGTACCCGGACGCGGCGGGGCGTAGGATCAGAGGCGCTATACCCCGGGAGGGAGACTAGCGAGGTCCCAATGGCTATCGAAGCCGGCAAGAATCCCCCCGTCGCTGCACAGATGGATCCCCGCAAGCTGCGCCACGCGCTGGAGAAGGACGACCTCGCGCTCAACAGCGCCGGTCAGGCGCTGATTTCATCGATCGACGAATCCGCGAGGCCCAAGGCGCTCGCGGCGCAGTTTCCCAGGATCGTCAACCGCATGGCCAAGATGTGGAAGACGCCGCTGCAGATGGATCGCTGCTTCGAGGATCTGCTCACCGACACGCGTGGAACCCGCCAGGGTTTCCCGCTGGGCGTGCTCATGGAACTCTCCACGCTGAAGGACTACTACCAGACCGCGGTTTTTCCTGCGCGACGCGACGTCTGGGACTCGGAGCAGAAACCGAAAGGGCGCTAGGGCGCCAAGGTCTAACGGACCGCGGAAACCCTCAGCATTCTCTTGCACTGGATCGCGGCGGCCAGCGTATCCAGGGTCCCCTGGTGATCGCGGCTGGAGCGCCCGTAGGTGCGTTCGATGCTGCCCTTCGCTCCGTCCCAGTCGCGCCGCTCCATGCTGGAATCGAATCCCACCGCGGCGTGAAGGCCGCGGTCGGCGCGCACCTGGCTGTACCAGTCGTCCATCAGGCCGTCGAGCACGCCGACGGAATCGGCCCGCGACATTCTCACGGCCCACGAAAATACGAGGGGCCTGGGCATCGGCTAACGACGCCGCCGGAACGGCATCCGGCCCCGCACGGCGCCGGGCGTGTACGTGCTGTGGCGGAAGTTGATGCGGCCCTTGGTGAGATCGTAGGGAGTGAGCTCGAGCGTCACCTTGTCCCCGGGCAGGATGCGGATGCGATGCTTCTTCATCTTCCCGGACATGTGCGCCATCACCTCGTGGCCGTTGTCGAGGGTGACGCGGAACCGCGTATCGGGAAGCTCGTGGGTAACGACGCCATCCATTTCGATGAGCGCTTCCTTGGTCATGCGATGGCTTTCAGGTCGACGGCGGAGCGCCTTCCGTCGAGCTCGCTCCTCACGTCGTAGGACAGCCTCTGGTTTTCCCGCAGCGAATCCAGTCCGGCGCGCTTCACTGCGCCGCTGTGCACGAACAAGTCCTTGGAGCCGTCGTCCGGACGTATGAAGCCGTAGCCGTACTTCGGATAGAAAGATCGGACGAAACCGGTGGGCATGGCGTTCTCCTTGCACGAAACTTGCCGTCGCGCGGCCGCGCGCGGCATCAAATTTCCGTGGGAGAGGCCTGGACGGCGGGAGAGCTAGCCGAGACCCAAAGCGATTCGATTGCGCATTATGGACCTTTCCGCGGACCTGTGCCGGGAGCGTCGCGGTTCTCGCGCATTCCTTACGGTCCGTGCGCAGTCCTTTTCTTGTAACGAACCGATCGCGACCTACGCCGCCGCCGCGACCGCTCTTGGATGCGCTTCCTTGATAGGCAGGTTGAGCACGGCGGCCATCGCCGCCAACGCAATGTCCGCGTACCACATCCAGTTGTAGTTCCCGGTCGCTGCGATCGCGACCCCGCCCAGCCACGCGCCGAAAAATCCGCCGATCTGGTGGGTCAGCAGCGTCAGGCCGAACAAAGTGGCGAGGTGGCGCGTGCCGAAGAGCTTGCCCACGAGCCCCGCGGTCGGCGGGACGGTCGCGAGCCATGTCAAGCCCAGCACGAACGCGAACACGTAGAAAGTGAGCGGCGTCTTCGGCGCCATCAGGTAGAGCCACACCGCGGCCGCGCGCGAGCCGTACATCCACACGAGAATCATCTTCATGCGCTGCGTCTGCGAGAGCCAGCCCGCGCCGATGCTGCCCACGATGTTCGCGAGGCCGATGATCGCGAGCGAGACCGCCGACACCGACGCCGGCAATCCGCACAAACCGACTTCACCCGGCAGGTGCGTCACCAGGAACGCGATATGGAAGCCGCAGGTAAAGAATCCCGCGTGCAGCAATAGATAGCTTCTGTCGTGGAAGGCGATGCCCGCCTGCTCGCGGATGCCGATGCCCGGAGCCCGAGGCGCGGCGCCGGATTTCGATTCGCGAAACGACAGCCCCAGCGGAATGGTGAGCAGCGCCGATGCTGCGAGCGTCCACATCGCGCCGATCCAGCCGATGCCGCTGATCAGCGCCTGGGCGAACGGCGCGAAGACGAACTGTCCGAACGATCCTCCGGCGTTGATGAAGCCTGAGGCGAAGGCGCGCTTCTCCGCCGGCAGGCGCTGCGCCGTGGCGCCGATGAGGATCGAGAAGCTCCCCGCCCCCGCGCCCATCGCCGCGACGACGCCGAGGAACACCATCAGGCCGAGGCCCGAGTGCATCAAAGGCGTGACCGCGAGGCCGAGCGCGAGCATCAGCGCGCCGAGAACGATCACTCGGAAAGAGCCGATGCGCTCGGCGAGCAGCCCGAAAATCGGCTGCGCCGCGCCCCAGGCGAACTGGCCGACCGCGAGCGCGAAGCTCACCGTGACGATGCCGAGGCCCGTCGACGTGTTGAGCGGCGAGACGAACAGGCCGAGCGACTGGCGCACGCCGATGGTGACGGCCATGATGGCGGCCGACGACAGCACCAGCGTCCAGAATATTTTCTTTGCGGACACCCGGTTACTTTAGCAGAACGGCGCGGGCGCGAAGGCGGCGGAGCCGCGGGCATCCGCCTCGGGCACGCGCCGGTGAGCGCAACAGCGCCCTTCTTAACCCCGAACCGCGCGCGCTTCCGTTTACCGCTCCATGCCCCGCGAGGGGAATCCAACACGGAGACTGAAAATGAATTCGAGTAGAACATTTCCGCGGCGGCTGCTGCCCGCCGCCGTAGCCGCAGCAGCCGTCGTTCTTTCGGGCGGAACCGCCTACGCTCAAGATCCGTCGAGAATCACCGCGGTGACCCTCTATCCTGGCAGCGCGACCATCGAGCGCACCGCGCGGGTCGAACCCGGGATGACGTTCCTCCAGATCTCCGGCCTTCCGGCGAATTTCGATCCGCAGTCGGTGCGCGTCGACGCCGACCCGGGCGTCGCGCTCGGCGAGGTGTCGACCCAGGACGTCGCGCGCACCCGATCGCCGAGCTCGCGTGAGGCGCAGCTCGAAGAAAGGATCCAGGCCCTGAAGGACCGCCAGCTCGAGCTCGACGGCGAAGTGAAGTCCGCGCAGATGGTGACCGAATTCCTTTCGCGCCTGGGTGCGCCCGGCGAAAAACCCGCGCCGATTCCCGACGCCAGATCGCTCGGCGGCGTCGTCGATCTCATCCGCAAGGGCGGCAGCGCGTCGCTCGCCCGGGTGCAGCGCGCGCAGATCCAGAAGCGCGAGACCGGCAAGCAGATCGCCGCCCTCGAGCGCGACCTCGCGCGGCTGAAGAGCGGATCGCGCGACACCCGCAGCATTCTGGTCGGCGTCTCCAGCGAGCGCGGCGGCAGCGCGCGCGTGTCCTACCAGGTCGGCGGCGCCGGCTGGCGGCCCGCCTATCGCGCCAGCCTCGATTCGCAAGGCTCGAAGCTCGAGCTCCTTCGCCAAGGCATCGTCCAGCAGACCACGGGTGAGGACTGGGCGGGCGTGAAGCTCAAGCTCTCGACCGGCCAGCCGCGGCTCTCGCCGCAAGGCCCCGACCCGCGCCCCTGGTGGGTGTCGCTGCCGGTGGCGCGTTCGTCCGAGAGCCCCTCGGCGGTCTCGGGCTACGCGCTGAACTCGCTCACGGCGAAGCGCGAAACTCGCTCGGACGCAGCCCCGCAAGCTCCCGCTCCCGCCGAAACGCAGACCACCTTCAGCACCGAGTTCGAAGTGCCGGGCTCGTGAGCCTGCCCTCCGACGGCCGCAAGGTCACGGTGTCGCTCGCCAAGCTCTCGCTCCCGGCGAAGATGCGCCTGCGCGTGGTGCCGCGCCTCGACCCGGTCGCGATCGTCACCGCCGAAGCCCAGCGCCCCGAGGGGGTATGGCTGCCGGGCGAGATCCAGCTCGCGCGCGACGGCAGCGTGGTCGGCTCGACTTACTGGAACCCGCAGACCTCGTCCGGCCTGATGCTGCCCTTCGGGCGCGACAACCTGGTGCGCGTCACCCTGGATCGCGTGAAGGACCGCAACGGCACCGGCGGCATCATCGACCGCAAGAACGAGCGCGAAGTGACCGACGTGCTGACGCTTTCGAGCTACCACAAGACGCCGCTCGACCTGCTCGTGCTCGAATCCTCGCCCGTATCGACTTCCGATCAGATCGCGATCAAGGCGAGCTTCGACCCGAAGCCTCAGACGGAGGACTGGGACGGCCGCCAGGGGGTGGTCGCCTGGGAGCGTCCGATCGCACCGAACGAAACGGTCAGGATCACGGTCAACTACACCGTAAGCTATCCGCGCGAGGGCGCGGTAGTCGGCCTGCCCTGACAAGGTCTACACTAGGCCCGCATGGGGAGCGGGCCGGCCGACGAAGAGCTGATGTTGCGCTACGGCGGCGGGGATGCGGGCGCGTTCGAGACGCTCTACCGCCGACACCGCGGCCCCCTGTACCGCTTCCTGCTGCGACAGGTGAACGACACGGCGACGGCCGAGGAGCTTTTTCAGGATGTGTGGATGCGCGTGATCGATGCCCGCGGGCGCTACGAGGCCCGCGCCAAATTCAGCTCGTGGGTGTACGCCATCGCGCACAATCGCCTCATGGATTTCTACCGCGCGAGCGGCAAGGCGAAATTCCTAGCGCAGGAACAAACCGAGGAAACGCTAGACCACCTGCCCGCTGACGAGCTTCCTCCCGAAACGCTCATCGACAGGAAACGCGCCGCCGAGCGCCTGCTGGCGGCGCTCGCGGAGCTGCCCGATGTCCAGCGCGAGGCGTTTCTGCTGCAGCAGGAAGGCGATCTCTCGGTGGAGGAGATCGGCGCGGCCACCGGCGTGAGCCGCGAGACCGCGAAAAGCCGCCTGCGCTACGCCGTGGCGAAATTGCGCGCGAGCCTCGTGGGCGCCTTGCAATGAACGATCAAACCAATCACAAGGACCACGTGCTCTCGCGCATCTACCGCGAGGGCGCCTGGCCCGAGCCGAGCCGGCAGATCGACCAGGCGATTCTCGCGGCATCGCGCAGAGAGCGTTCGTTCGCGCGGCGCTGGGCGCCTTCGTTCGCCATCGCGGCGACCGTGGTGCTCGCCTCCACCCTCGCTCTCAAGGTGTACCGGGAGCAGCCCGACGTGATTTCGCCCTCGCCATCCGACACGACGAGCCGCGACAAGCAGCCGTCCGCGCCCGAGAAGGCGGCGGAGACGAGTGCCGCCGAAACAAAACCCGCGGCGCCGCCCGTGCAGCCGGTCGCGACCCCAAAGGGCTTCTCCTCGACGATGGACGTCGGGGAAGCCGAGCGTCTGGACCGTATACAGCGCGAGCTCGATCTCAAGCGCAGCCCGCCGCCGAGCGAGTCCCCGGTGCCCGGGGCGGGATCCGCGCCGGCGCAGAAATCCGCATTCGCGGAAAAGGCCGCGCCGGCGCTGAAGAAGGAAGCGCCTGCGTCTGCACCCTCTCCTGCTTTGTCGCCGCGCGCCGCAGTGGGCAAGCCGGTCGCCCCCTTTGCGTCGACCCGGGAGTCCGTTCCGCCTCAGCCGCAGGCACTCGATACGGACCGGGACCGTATGCAGGCATCGCCGCCAACGCCGCAAGCCCGTCCGGTCTCGCCGCCAGCTACGGCGGCGCCCGCCCCCGCTCCGGCCGCGCCGGCGGCAAGCGCGACGGCAATTTCGGGAAACGCCCTCGGCACTGGG
>Ga0137397_10002370_pt1 | contig 13163 bp, 9 predicted proteins | sample czorhiz116metaG_FD_106658 | JGI IMG/M metagenome (GOLD analysis project Ga0137397, IMG submission 106658) | Vadose zone soil microbial communities from Angelo Coast Range Reserve, California, USA - czorhiz1.16 metaG | ecosystem: Environmental > Terrestrial > Soil > Vadose zone | place: USA... | reverse complement strand
GGAGATCGCGTTGGTGAGCGTCAGCGACGCGGCGTCGTGCATGAACCGGTCGTGCGTCCGCAGCCCCCACAGAGGCGCCGTCCGCATCTTGTTCGCGGGCGCCGGTGCCTGCACGATGCCGTCGCCGGTGCCGATGTCGTGCAGCAGGAAGTCGCCGAACGGGTGAATGACCTTCCCCCCGAGCGCCTCGGGCACGACGAGTTCTCCGCCATTGATGTGCGTGCCCGCCGGCGCTGTCGTGATCGATGTCACGTGACAGATGTTGCAGCCGATGGCGCTGAACAGCTGTTGGCCGCGCTGCGCTTCCGCCGTGGCGGCCAGGTCCGCATCGCGCGCGGGCGGCATCGTCGACCGCATGAACTGCGCGAAGCTCTCGACGTCGTCGCCGTCGTTCTCGGGATCCGCGACGTGGTCGTACTGCGCGATGGGCTTGCCGTTGGTGGTGTTCTCCACCGGCTGCAGCGGGCTCGTGATCCCCATCTCGTTGAGATAGGCGTCCGCCGCGAACGACAGCAGGCTCGCGTGCTGATCCTTCCACCCGAACCTGCCTATCCGCAGGGCTCCGCCCGCTTCATTGACGGGCACGCTAATCGCCTGTCCGGCAATCACCCCGCCGCTGAGCACTGGTTGGCGCGCGGCGATCGACAGGAGTGTCCCGTTGCTTATGGCTTCGACGAACCCGTCGCCGAGCGTGTTCAACGAGGTACGCAGGGTGCGGACGGGGTGTCCTGGCAGCACGTGTTCCTGCGCGGTCGCGTCGATTGCGCGGCTGTGAATGAGCGACCCGCCCGGATGGTCGATGAAGCGGCCGAAGGCGTTGAGACGGCCGGCGCGAACCTCGGTCACCTGGCTCACACCTCCGCTCACCGGATTCTGATGGCACTCGGCGCACGACTGCGCGTTGTAGACCGGCCCGAGGCCGTCTTTGATCGACTCCTGCTCGTTGAAGACGTCAAGAGCCGCATCGAATTCCGCCTGGGTGAGGACGCCGTTGGTCAATCCGTCAAATCCGGCCGCCGCGTCGTTCAACGTCGCGGTGGACACGCTTCGCGGAACAACCGCCCATCCGGCCGCGACCAGCCATGCAGCAATCGTGAAAATGGAGAGTCGTTTCATGCTTCGTTCCCTTCGGAGGCGTCGCGTACGTACGCGTACGTACGCGTGAGTGATGGAGGAGCTTGTCGTGCTCGTATCTGTTGCGTCGGATGGAGGGACGTCTGGGGACTGGGTGCCTGAGAGGAGGCGCAACGATCCCACAAGCAGGCGGGGAGAGCAACTTCATAGTTGCTCCACAATCGCCTGTCACACTTTCTTCATGAAGGAGGAACGGTCATGGAAGGTGACTCTGGAATGAGGCGGTGGGCGATCGGGGCGCTGGCGCTCGTCGCCGCGGTGGCGATCGGCACGATTGCGTATCAGGCGGGAGTATCCCGGGGCATCGCGCTGCAGCCGCCGCCGGCGGTGGCGGCGCCGGCCGCCCCCGGCGGCGCGCAGGTGGCGCCGCCGCCGCCATATCCGTATTACCCGTATGGCTATTACCGGCCGTGGCGGTTTGGATTCTTCGGACCGCTGCTGACGATTCTGTTCTTCGTGATCGTGCTGCGCGCGTTTGTCTGGGGACTGTTCGGATGGGGATGGCGCAGGCGGTGGCGGTACTACGGTTACCCGGATGACGGGCCGTCGCGGTTCGACGAATGGCACCGGCGCGCGCACGACCGGATGCGCGACGACCGCGCACCGGCGGCGCCGACCAACGTCTGACTAGCGGTGGGCGACGGCGGCGACCGCGTGGAGCACCCGCGCCGCGTGATGAACGTGCAGCGGCGACGAGTGCATCGCCAGCCACGCGAGGTACGACCACGCCGCCGCGCTCACCGCGCGCATCCTGCGGAACAGCCGCAGGCCGATGACGCGCAGCGCGAGCACGTTTTCGGTCGGCTCGAAGCCGAACCGGAGGTGGGTGCGCAGCGACGGCCAGTTGCCGTAGTCGACGAACGTGAGGACGCCGCGCTTGCCGCAGCCGGTCATCCACTCCGCCAGGTGTGACTTGAAGCGGAGCCAGATGCCCGTATTGCGGTACGCGGGATCGATGTAGGCGTCGTAGGCGTAGATGTACCCGCCGGGGATCGTGATGGGGTATCCCCATGCCGTCTCGCGATGGACCGGGTTGTCGGAGAACCATTCGTAGCCGACGACTCGGCCGTCGACGAGCGCGACGATGCAGCGGTCGCCTTCGGCGAGCCGCGCGCGGAAGAGCCGTGTCTTGTCCTGGAGCGCCGCGAGCGCGGCGAGGTCGTTCGCGGTCGCGAACCTGACGCGTGCGTGCCCGCGCAGCATGGCGCGCGGAACCCTGGGCACGCTATCCAGCTGCAGAAAACAGAGCTTGCCGACGTCAACCGGCCGCAGCGGCACGCGGCGCAGCAGCTTCTGGGCGAGCAGCAGCCGCGGCGTACGTGCCAGCGTGGACACGCGTTCCGTCAGCGAGGCCCACGTCATGCGGCGCGCGACCGCTCGCGCTGCTTGCGCTCGAGGAAACGCGCGACCTTCCCGACCGAGTCGAGGTTGTCGGGGACCAGCTCCGCGTCGGCTATCTCTATGCCATAGCGCTCCTGGAGGTGGCAGACGAGCTCGAGGATGCCGGTCGAATCGACAATCCCGTGTTCCTGGAATGAATCGTCGTTGCTGAAGGCGAATCGGCCCGACGCGTCACCGAAGAGAAAGTTATCGATGATGAACGTCCGCAATTCCTGTGCGAGGGGTTCCATGGCCTACCGTCGTGAAAGGGTTGATGAACAGGGGGAGGATGAGTTGAGTCAAGATGATCTCCGCACATACCGCCTCGAGCATGAGCAAAGGGTTCGCCAGCTTTTTCCGCCGTCAAAACCTCCGATTAAGGGAGTCGCATGCCCTTTAGTGCCACGACCGTGCCCACTGCCGCGCTTAGCGGCACCTTCCTCCTCGGTGGCGACCTGCCGGTCCATCGTCTTGGATTCGGCGCGATGCGCATCACCGGCGAGGGCGTCTGGGGTCCCCCGGCCGACAAGCCGGAGGCGATTGCCACGCTGCGGCGGGCGATGGAGCTGCAGATCACGCTGATCGACACGGCGGAATCGTACGGTCCGCGTGTCAGCGAGGAGCTGATCGCCGAAGCGCTGTATCCGTATCCCTCCGGGCTCGTGATTGCCACCAAGGGTGGCTACGATCGCAGCGGCCCGCACCAGTGGGAGGTGAACGCACACCCGAATCGGCTTCGCGAGGAGCTCGATGGCAGCCTGCGCCGGCTTCGCGTGGATCGCATCGACCTCTATCAGCTGCATCGCATCGATCCGAAGGTGCCGGAGGCCGACCAATTCGGGTTCCTGCAGGAGGCGCAGCGGCAGGGAAAGATCAGGCACGTCGGCCTGTCCGAGGTGAGCGTCGAGCAGGTCGATCGCGCGCGGCGCTTCTTCCCGGTGGCCTCGGTGCAGAACCTGTTCAACCTGGTCGATCGCGACTGGGACGACGTCGTCGATTACTGCGAGCGTGAACGCATCGCGTTCATCCCGTGGTATCCGCTGCAGGCGGGCGAGGTGGCGAAAGGCGGGCTGCGGCGGACCGTGCGCAAGGTGCTGGGCCGCGCGCCGGCGGAGCGCCGCGGCATCGCCGCCATCGCACGCCGTCACAACGCGACGCGGGCGCAGATCGCGCTCGCCTGGCTGCTGCGCCGCGCGTCGGTGATGCTGCCGATTCCGGGGACGTCGCGGCGGAAACACCTGGAGGAGAACGTCGCAGCCGCCGCGATTCATCTGACGGACGAGGACGTAGACGCGCTGTCGGTGCGCTGAGACCAGGTGCGACGCTTATCGCTTCCTGACAGAGAGCGTGAGACTGCGATCGGTGTCGCTGAGGCGGCCGACCGCGCCTCGGCACGTTCCGCGATCCGTCATCACGATGCGAATAGCGGTGCTGCTCGCGGTGCCGCTGAAGGTTGCATCGGAACCGGCCGAGCAGTCCTGGGTACGAAAGGTGGGATTGGGACTAAAGCTGGTGAGAGTCCCGTCCGGCGACATCTGCGCAGTGAAGGTGAACGAGTACGTGCACTGCCTGTCGCTGTCAGGACTACCGCCCTGGACCCCTACGCTTCCCGAAAACGTTCCGTCCGCTTGCGCCCGAACGCTGAGGAGCGCGGCGCACGCTTCGATGGTCAGTGTCGTATTCGTGTCTCTGTAATGGAGTTCGAGAAAGCTGCCGGATTCCACCCACTCGCCGACCAACTGCGGGTATTGCGGCAAGGGTGAGGGCGTCGATGGCGCCGTACTGCCGCAGCCCACACTGACCAATGCCGCGGATAGTACGACTCCAGCGACCATTCGAATTCGCGCACCCACGGCGTCGGGCTTGTGCAACCCGAGTACCGTCGAGCAAGCGCGTGACTCGGAAACGGGGAGGGAATACAGGGTCACTCGCCGCCCGATTGATGAAACCTCCCGGCAGCTGAGCGGTGCCTGCACCGGTCGCCAGCACCAATCCAGACCTGCGCTGCTGGTACCAATCGTGCCGTCGTCCGCTCGCGCTTTCATAGCGACGGAGGTGTGCGCATGGTCCTCGGCGGTACGGTGCCCAATCGCATCGGATTGGTTGCACTGGGAGCTCTCATCCTTGCCCTTCCTGGCCTGGCTGCAACGGCAGCCGCTCAAGACGTCGAGTGGACCAACCTCGTCAACGTGTCCGTCTCCGGCACGACGCTGCAGAAGACCAGCGGCTGCGATGGGTGCGACGACGGGGGAGCGCAATCGCAGCAGCAAATCGATTCCCCCGGCGGATACGTGGAGTTCACGGTCGGCGAAACGAACACGTTCTGGATCGGCGGCTTGAGCAACGGCAACAACGGGCCATCGTATGGGGGCATCGACTTCGCCTTCAGATTCAACGGCTTCGGCGGGGCTGACGTGCTGCAGAACGGCTATTACAGAGGCGGTGACACGAGTTACGCCCCTGGCGATATCTTTCGTATCGCCGTCGCGTACGGCCGCGTTCAGTTCTCACGCAACGGCACCGTGTTGTACACGAGCCGAATGGCGCCCACCTATCCGCTCGTGCTGGATGTCGCCTTCGGAACAATCGGCGCGTCTCTCTTTGACGCGCAGCTCTCTCACGATCTCGTTGGCGACCCGCCACCACCGCCACCGCCACTCACGGGCAGCAACATTACGTGGACCGACCTCGTGAATGTCACGCCGGGAGAGTCCGTGCTGCAGAAGACGGACGGCTGCGGCGGCTGCGACGACGCCGGAGCACGGTCGCAGGAGGAAATCGAATCAGGCGACGGCTACGTCGAATTCACCGTCGGTGAAATAAACACGTTCTGGGTCGCTGGTCTCAGCCACGGCAACACCGACACGTCGTTTGGCGACATCGACTTCGGATTCCGCTTCAACGGTGCCGGCGTTGCCGACGTGCTCGAAAACGGCGTGTATCGAGGGGGCGATACGCCGTACACCGTCGGTGATGTCTTCCGCCTCGAGGTGGTGCACGGCCACGTCTACTATCGACACAACGGGGAGGTCGTGTACGCAAGCGACGTGATGCCCACGTATCCCCTCGTGCTGGATACGGCGCTGGGGACGGCCGACGCGACGATCTACAACGCGAACCTGGTCGTGACCAGCACGACCTTCGAAGACAATGGAGAGGAAGGCGGTCTTCTCGAAACGGCGGGTCAGCAGTCGTTCAGGCCGCGGTACACCACGGGCGACATCGATTTCCTGCCGCCCGACGACGCCACAGGCGCGTTCTGGTTCCCGTCGCCCTATCAGACGCGTGGCGTGCGGCTGACCAATGGCGATGAGTGCGGCCCGGACAAGAAAGACTGCGTCCTGCCGATCGGCTATTCCTACTGGCGCAGGATCAACGACTACCCCGATAGCGATGACCCCGAGACGATGTACATCCTCCTCGGCCTCGAGGCAAACCGTGACGGGACCGGTCCCACGTTGTTCAGCTTCAATAAGACGACCGAACACGTGCAGAACCTCGGTGGTCTGTTCGTCTGCCGGCAAGACGAAGATCCCTCCATGTGCGCGGATCGGGATCCGGACGGCGGTTACCGACGATCAACCGCCGAGATGTGGTACTTCAGCGCAAGAAAGCCGAAGAAGCTGTACGCCTTCTCCGTGGGCGGTAAGCAGCTGCGGCGCTTCGATATCGGTACGCGCACCTTCGATCTCGCGCCCGCCATGGACCTCGCTCAGTGTCCGGCAGACGTCTGCCCTGCGAACGCTCGCGCCATCACCCAACCGCATTCGAGCGACGACGACAACGTTCACTCCGCGACGGTTGTCGACGAGAGCGACCGGGACGATCCCGCGAAACTGGGTTGCGCGGTGTATCGCGAGGATGCGTCGGCGTTCCGCTTCTTTCCGGTTCCGTCGGGGTTGGATGAGTGCGCGTTGGACAAAGGGGGCCGGTGGCTGGTGATACATGTTCGCGAAGACAATCTGATCGTGGACCTCGAGAACCCGGATGACAACGGCACCCTTCTGCCTGACGCGGCGGGCGCGCACGGCCATGCCGATCTCGGATACGGCTACTCGGTTGGGTCCGACGACCAGAACGCGAAGACCCAGGCAACCACGCTCATCAAGTTCCCGCTGCGGACGCCGCTCGGCGAGGCCGTCCACTTCAACGACATCTGGAGCGTGGACGGAGGCGCGGCCAATCACGTGTCGCACACGAATGCCAAGCCCGGATTGCCGCCAGAACAGCAATATGCCTGCGCCAGCAACGCGCAGCACGCCGTCAACAGCCCGCGCAGAGATGAGATCGTCTGCTTCATGCTCAATCCGCACCGCAACGTGCCGGTCGGCGACCCGCCGGAGAGCCCGCTCGATATCCTGGTCGTCGCGCCGGTGATGACCGGCCTGGATGACCCGGACCCGACGAAGCCCATCGACCCGGATCTCGACTACCAGCGTCGGCCGAAGGGAAACCTCGACGTGACCGGCGACTATTTCATCTGGACGACGAACCTCGGCTCGACCGGCAACCGCCTCGACGCCTTCATCGTGAAGATTCCCAAGACGACGCTGTTGAGGGGACGGCCGTAGCGGACTCACAATCCATCCATAATTCACCGTCAGAGTACCCTGACGGTGAAGACCATCCTCGTTGTCGATGACGAGCCCGCGATTGCGCAAATCGCGGGCGACTATCTCCGCCACGGCGGCTTTGGCGTGATTACCGCGTCCAACGGCGTCGACGCGCTGGCGCTCGCGCGCGCGCAGCGGCCGGACCTGATCGTCCTCGACCTCGGGCTTCCGCGGATGGACGGCCTCGAGGTCGCGAAGACGCTGCGGCGCGAAGGCGACGTGCCCATCATCATGCTCACGGCGAGGATCGAGGAATCGGATCGGCTGGCCGGCCTCGAGCTTGGCGCGGACGACTACATGACCAAGCCGTTCAGCCCGCGCGAGCTCGTGGCGCGGGTGCGATCGGTGCTGCGGCGCGCCGATGCCGCGGGCGCCGGAGGCGAGGTCCTGCGGCGCGGCGATCTCGTCATCGACGGCACGCGCATGCAGGTGTCGCGCAATGGCGTGCCGATCGACCTGACCCCGACGGAATTCCAGCTGTTCGCGGCGCTCGCGCGGCAGCCGGGCCGCATCTTCACCCGCGCGCAGCTGCTCGACGCGGTGCGCGGCACCGAGGTCGACGCCTTCGAGCGCGCCATCGACACCCACGTCAAGAACATCCGGAGAAAGATGGAGCCGGACTCGCGCAGCCCGCGCTACATCCTGACGGTGTACGGCATGGGCTACAAGTTCGCCGAGATATGAATCGCGACCGGGGATGGCGCGTCGGGCCCGGGGACCGTCCGCCGTGGTGGCCGATGAACGAGCCGTGGCCGCCGCGCGGCGGCCCGTACGCGTGGCGGCGCCATCGCGCGCGCTTCACGCGACGCGTCGGCCTTCTCTTCGCGCTCGCGCTCGTCCTGATGGCGGTCGGCCTGACCACGGTGGCGTCGTGGATCGCCTCCAGTGCGAACGTGCCGCTGCTGGTGCGGCCGCAGCGCGCGTTCTTCGCGATCGTGTGGCTCTTCGTGCTCCTCGCGATGTTCCGCCGCCTGATGGGGCGGTTCGGCACGCCGCTCGGAGAGATCGTCGAAGCCGCGGATCGCGTGGCCGAGGGAGACTACTCGGTCCGCACCCGCGAGTACGGCTCCCACTGGATGCGTACGCTCGCGCGCGCGTTCAACAGCATGACGACGAAGCTGCAGGCGCAGGACCTGCAGCGTCGCCACCTGATGGCCGACATCGCGCACGAATTGCGGACGCCGCTGGCCGTCCTGGAAGGGCGGCTCGAAGGGATGCTCGACGGCGTCTACCCGCGCGACGAGGGGCAGATCGCCGCGGTGCTGCACGAGACGAGGATGCTCACCCGCCTGGTTGACGATCTCCGGACGCTGGCGCACACGGAGAGCGGCACGCTGGCGCTGCAGAAGGAATCGACCGACATCGGCATCCTGATCGGCGACGCGGCGGCGGCATTCTCCGGCGAAGCGGCCGGGCGGAAGGTCACGCTCGATGTCACGGCGCCCGCCGACCTCCCGCTCGTGAGCGTCGACCCGCTGCGCATCCGGGAGGTGCTCGTCAACCTGATCTCGAACGCCATCCGTCACACGCCCGAGGGGGGACGCGTGTCGGTCACGGCCGCGTCACAGCCCGCGACGATCAGGGTCACCGTCAGCGACACCGGATCGGGCATCTCCGCGGCGGACCTGCCGAAGATCTTCGATCGGTTCTACAAGGGACGATCGTCGCACGGCTCCGGCCTGGGGCTGACGATCGCGCGGAATCTCGTCGTCGCCCATGGAGGCGAGATCCGCGCGGACAGCGTGGAAGGGAAGGGGACAGAGATGACGTTTACGTTGCCGGTTGGAGGGCCGACCTGAAGGTCGGCCCCTACGTTCGACCACGGAATCCGACCGTAGGGGCCTGAAGGTTGGTCTAGTTCGATCGCGCGCACGTCCGTTCTGCCTACGATACGACCGTAGGGGCCGACCTTCAGGTCGGCCCGACGATCCGTCTTTATTTTTGGCCTTCCCCGGCCACGGCCCCCGCGCCAATCGTAATCGAGCGGCCGCCGGCGAACGTCAGCTTGCCGCTCGTGGCGGTCGGCGTCCCGTTGCGCGCCACGTAGCCGTCGATCGTAACCTGCGCGCCAATCGGAAAATCTTCGGGCCGCGTGCCGCGCCGGTACAGCGCGTTGGCCGCGGCGGTCTCGAACGCCCAGTTGACCACCTTGCCGTCCTCGCCCTTGACGTCGATGTAGATCCAGCCGTGCGGGTTCGACCAGCGGATCATGGTCACCGTGCCGGTGAGCGCGATCGGCTTGTTGATGTCGAATTCGGCCGTGAACGAATGATGCGCCGAAGCCGTGGCCGTCCACGCCAGGACGAGCACCACAAGTAGGGCGGGTCTTTTCAGACCCGCCGCCAACCCTCTTTTCATCGTTTGGTCCCGTCCCTCACGTCTTTCAGGTGCGCAAGGTCCTGGTTGTCCTCGAGGCACGCGACCTCCAGGAGCTCGCCCGCCGGATTGCGCTTCATCGGCATCGCGATCGTCCACGGCCGCGTGAAGACGATCGGGTCGCTCACCGTCGCCTCGTACTGGATGAGGCCCGCGCTCACCGGCGTGAACCGCTCGACCACCGTCGCCGCATGGCTGATGACGTCGCCGACTTCGTTCAGCCACGTCTTGCCATTCAGGTTCGTGGTCTCGACGACCAGCGTGTCGCCATCCCAGCGCCCGAGCGAATCACCCTGCCACAGGCGAATTGTATCCGGCAGGTGCGCCCGGCCGTCCAGCGGCACCAGGCGCCATGACATCCGCTCGAGCAGGATGACAACGTAGGTGGGCGTCTGGATGATGTAGAAGGGCGAGGGAACGTACAGCGATCGAGGGACGCCGCCTGCGAAGCAGTGCGCGGTCGGGTCGTCGTACCCGCGCTCCGGCGTCACCCGGCTCTGCTTCTCCTCGCGCGCCCACGCCTGATAGGGCATGCCTCCGGTCTTGGGATCGATCAGCACGCCGCGTCCACCCGGTGTGAACGGCTCGTTGTGCGGCTCGAAGCCCCAGTTCGCGCCGCCCGCGTCGGCCTCCGTGTAGCCGCTGATGTCGGGCTTCCCATCCGGCATGCGCGGCAGCGTGCCTTGCGCAGCGGGCACGGCGGCCGCGGTGCGTGGCTGCGAGGGGAACGGCGGAACCGCGGGCGCGTCCTTCCGGTACCACGTGCGCGGTTCCGGCCGGAATTCGCCGCGTGCCTCCTCCATTTCCGCCCGGCACTGGTACTCGAGCAGCCGCGGCATCTCCTTCTGGCGCGCGAGCGGCACCGTGACGGTCCACGGCCGCGTGAACACCTTCGGATCGTCGATCGTCGCCTCGTAGCGAATCGTGTCCGCGTCCACCATCGTGAACCGCTCGACGACGTGCAGCGCGTCGCTGTGGAAGTTGCCGGCCATGTCGAACCACGTCTGATCGTTGTGGTTGGTGACATCGACGACGAGCGTGTCGCCGTCCCAGCGGCCGCGCGAATCGCCCATCCAGAATTCCAGCGGCGTCGACGCCTTCGTGCCGTTCGTGTAGATCAGCCGGAACACCTGCTGCCATTCGAAGGCGATCGCCACCCGGTCGCGCATCTGGAAGATCTGAAACGGATACTCCATGTACATGATGCGTGGCACGCCGGGCAGGAAGCATTGCGCGAGCGGGTCGGCGGTCGCGCGCTGTTCGTAGTTCTCCTTCCGCTTCGCGAGCGCCGAGGGCTGGTAGGGAAGCGTGCCCGTATCGACGACGCTGCGGCCGGCGGGCATGCCGAAGCGGGCGGGATGATCCTCGAGGTCGTACGCGGCGCGGCTGCGCACCTGCCAGATGCCCTGCAGATCCGGCTTGCCGTCGGCGGTGCGCGGAATGGCCTGTGCGGCAACGGCGCCGGCGGCGGCTCGCGTGTACTTCTTCACGCCCTTCGGCCCGACCTCCGCGCCGTAGATGTTGCCGTCGGCGTCGGCCGCCACCCCTTCGGCCGCGCTCGTGCCGGTCGTCTTCTCCACGGGATCCGGGATGAACGCCGTGACCGAGCCGTCGCGCGCGCTGCCGATGCGGATGCCGCGCCTCCAGCCGTCATGGTTCCGCGAGACCGATTCGGATTCGGAATCGGCGACGTAGATGACGTCGCGTGTGTCGATGTAGATCCCGCTCGGCCGGCTGAACTGCCGCCACACGTCGAGCTGCCGCCCCTCCTGGTCGAAGATCACGATGCGATTGTTGCCGCGGTCACCCACGAACAGGCGCCCGCGCGAGTCCATCGCGAGCGCGTGGGGGCCGTCGAGTTGACCGTCGCCGGATCCTTTCGTGCCCCACGTCTTGAGCAGCTTCCCGTCCTTCGAGAACTTCAGGATGCGCGAGTTGCTGCCGCCATGGCCTTCCGACACGAAGATGGCGCCGCCTGGCGCGACCAGCACGTCGTTCGGCTGGTAGAAGAAGCCGGGCGCGGCGGCGCCGCCGCGCGTGCCGAGCGTCATCAGGAGCTTCCCGTCGGGACTGAACTTGAAGACCTGGTTGCCGCGTGTCGCGCCAGGCGGCGGGCCCGACAGCGTGTTCGCCGTGGTCCCCTGCGCGCGCGGCGCATCATCCTGGCCATCCGTGACCCACACGTTGCCGTCGCGATCGACGAAGATGCCGTGCGGGAAGAGCAGCAGGCCCGCGCCGAAGCTCTTCACCAGCCTTCCGGATGCATCGAACTTCAGGATGGACGGGAGGTTCGATGCCGCGCACGAATTGGCGCCGCATCGTTCCGCGACCCAGATGCTGCGGCCGTCCCTGTCGATTTCGACCGCGCTCGTCGATCCCCACGCGCGCCCATCGGGCAGCATGAAGGCGTTCGCCACGGTCCGATAGGGATTGGGCAGGTTGTTGGTCGGCGCGTCGCTCTGCGCGAGCGAGGTCGTCGTTGCGGCGAAAAGTGCGATCGCCACGATCGCAGTCGAGGACCTTGCCCCGAGCGCAGTCGAGGGGTTCGTCATTGCCTGGCGCGGCCTCTCCGCGCTACGCAGGAACGCCGACGCCCGCGGCCCGCGGAGCCGTCACCGATGCACGCAGACCAAACGCCAACACCGCGGCAATGAGCGCGAGCGCCGCGCTCCCGTAGAAGCACGCATCCCAGCTGCCGAACCGCTCGAAGAGCAGCGGCCCGCCCCAGGCCCCGATGAACGCCGCGACACCCTTGGCGGTGTACAGGACGGCGTAGTTCGAGGTGGCGTGCCTGGTGCCGAAGTAGTCGGCCGTGGTGGACGGGAACAGCGAATAGATCTGTCCGCCGGTGAAATAGACGAGCACGAGGCTGAAGGCGAACCACCCGCCTGAGAGTTGTCCCAGCTTCAGGCAGAGCAGCAGGGACGCCGCGTTCAGGGTGAAGGCGAGAATCATGGCGTTCTCGCGACCGGTCTTGTCCGAGGCCCAACCCCAGAAGACGCGGCTCGCGCCGTTGGCAACCGGGCTGAATGTCGCCGCGAGCGTCACGGCCGCGGCGGTCAAGCCCCACGACCGGGCAATCGGCGCCAGGTTTGCCGTCGCCAGCAGGAACCCCGTCCCCATCATCACGAAGGACGCGTACATCATGTAGAACTGCGGCATCCTCAGCATCTCGAAGGTCGTGAGCTGCGGTCCGTCCTGCGTCCGCTTCACCGCGGCCGCCGCTGCCGCGGTGGCGGTGGCGGTCGGCGCCGGATGCCGGAGGACCTGTGCAACGATGACGATCACCACGCCCTGGAAGATTCCCGTCGCCACGAAGGCGGACCGATAGCCGCTGTTCGCGATGGTCGACGAAATGAACGGAATGAAGAGCGCCGTGCCGCCCCCGAACCCGGCGGCCATGATGCCGGCCGCGAGCCCGCGACGCTCCTTGAACCATTTGAGCGCCGACCCGATGGATCCGCTGTAAACAAATGCCGCGCCGATGCCCGCCGCGCAATACAGGGTGTAGAGCATCGGGAGCGTCGTCGCGTAGCCCATGCCCGCCCAGCCGAGGCCGCACAGCAGGCCGGCGACGCTGATGAACCAGCGAGGACCCATCCGATCGATCAACCATCCGTCGAGCGGCTGCACCCACGTCTGGAACAGGATGAAGAGGGC
>Ga0137397_10002369_pt1 | contig 13175 bp, 14 predicted proteins | sample czorhiz116metaG_FD_106658 | JGI IMG/M metagenome (GOLD analysis project Ga0137397, IMG submission 106658) | Vadose zone soil microbial communities from Angelo Coast Range Reserve, California, USA - czorhiz1.16 metaG | ecosystem: Environmental > Terrestrial > Soil > Vadose zone | place: USA... | reverse complement strand
GCAAACGCAACATTTGATTGACCGCTCATCTGACTTACGCTTTACACAATGCTGCTAGTAAAACCTTGATATCAGAGCTGTTACCTAAACTCAATCTCTTCCATCATCGTCCCTTTTCTTCCCATCTTGCTCTCAGTTCAGTTTCCCTCCTTTCCTCGCTCGAATTTCATCCGCTCAGGACGACGTCTCTCTCTTGTCTATCCTTTCAGCAACCACGCAGAATGTAGACAAGATTCTGGTCGTTCTCGAGCTGTTTTCCCGCAAAAATCAAACGCTGCATGTCGGGGGGTGTACCTTCCTTGTCTTTGATCATGGCTTTGACCTTATCAAAGGTGTCGGAGGACTCCACGGCGCCGCCGCCGGCCACTAGTCGTAGAGTCCGAGTCACCTGTTGCAATGTGCTTTGATATGGAGGCTGACTGACTCAGCCCGGGCTTACAGCTATAGTCAGGTGAATTGAAACGAGTGCCGTATAAAGTGGTGCGAGCGAATGCTGGGGGTCCAGCCTGAGGTTCGCGTCGACGTCATCCGGACGACGGTGATGATGATGGCGCCGCCACCGGTCGCTGGCACAAAACCTTGCCCAGCGTAGTTTCCAGTGCAATCTTGGTTACAGAGCCAGAGAGACGCATCGTCAGCAAGTGAGCAGTCTCCGAGTTTCTGTCGTTTCTTTGCCTTTACGCCTCTGTGAGCGTGCGTCAAGGGTGTCCAACGTCGTCGTTCAACATCAGAGGCCATTCAAGTACATGCACGTTCATGCGCTCAGTTGCACCTTTTCCCTTCCATCTTGTTCCCGGTCTTCATCCTTTCCTCTCTCTGTCTACTATTCTCCTCGGGACTACTTCTCCCCTCACACCTGCTGGAACAGTCACAACGCACAAAGAGGATAAGGTGGAGGGTCGATTCTTTCTGAATGTTGTAGTACGAGAGCGGTCGGCCGTCCTCGATCCGTTTACCGGCGAAGATCAAACGCTGCTGCTCAGGGGGAATACCCTCCTTGTCTTGGATCTTGGCTTTGACATTACCGTTCGTATCCGATGATTCAACCTCGAGAGTGATCGTTTTCCCGGTAGGAGTCCTCACGAAAATCTGCATGCCCCCGCGCAGACGAAGGACAAGGTGAAGGGTAGACTCTTTCTGGATATTGAAGTCCGACAGAGTTCGACCGTCTTCAAGCTGCTTGCCAGCAAAAATCAGACGTTGCTGGTCCGGCGAAATACCCTCCTTGTCTTGGATCTTCGCCTTTACGTTATCAACCACGTTCGAAGATTCGACTTCGAGGGTGATGGTCTTGCCCGTCAAAGTCTTGACGAAAATCTGCATACCACCACGGAGACGAAGCACTGCAAGATGTAGTGTGAGAAGGAATGCATATCACAACATCACCTACAGCGCCACGTACCAAGGTGAAGAGTGGACTCTTTCTGGATGTTATGATCGGAAAGGGTCCTGCCGTCCTCGAGCTGCTTTCCAGCGAAAATGAGGCGCTGTTGATCAAGGGGGATTCCTTCCTTGTCCTGGATTTTGGCCTTGACGTTATCGATGGCGTCTGACGACTCAACCTCAAGGGTGATGGTCTTTCCGGTAAGGGCTTTCACAAATATCTGCATATCTATCGAACGGATTAGAACGAAACACTAGGCGTGAAAGGAGAACGGGCCTTACCAGGATGTTGAGTTTATAGAGGTGGTGGTTGAGAAAGAACGAAAGAAACGAGGCGCTGCGTTCGATGCTTATCATCCTATCAAGCTTCCCAGTAGAAGATGGTGTGAATTCAGACGCAAACGAAGTACCAGTACTATTCACCTTGAGGGTGAAAAGCTAAATCGGTCACGGGCCAAATTCACTTCCGCTCGGCCCGGTCATAGTTGATATGCTATGGCTAGCATAGACATGTAGAATGTGTTCTACCTCAAAGGGTAAAGTGTCCGTATGAGGGGAAGAAGGACATGCCTGTAAGTGATTAGGAGTGCCAGTGAGGGAGTTGTTCAAAATGAAGGCCTGCGGTGTAACTTGACAACTGTTCAAACGGTTTCGCTCGCTCAAACGCAACATCTGATTGACCGTTCATCCGACTAACGCTTTACACAATAGTGTAACAATCCCGTATCACTGATATTCACGACGCAACTACGCGAACAGGGTAAAATGGCCAGACATCACTGCCGTTACCAGCACTCAGTTTCCTCCACGACCATCTTTTTCCCTCCCATTTCGCTATCAGTCTCCCTCCGTTCCTTCCTCGAATCTCGGCCGCTCAGGACGAAGATTCTCTCTTATCTATCGTTTCAGCAACCACGCAGACGGAGGACAAGGAAGACTGTCGCTTCTTTCTGGATGTTGTAGTCCGAGAGCGTGCGCCCATCCTCGAGCTGTTTTCCCGCAAAAATGAGACGCTGCTGATCGGGGGGAACACCTTCCTTGTCTTGGACCTTGGCTTTGACGTTATCGATCGTATCCGATGACTCGACCTCGAGAGAAAACGACCTTTTGTCGAGAGTCTTCACGAAAATCTGCATGCCTCCGCGCAAACGAAGGACAAGATGAAGCGTAGACTCCTTCTGGATATTGTAGTCCGACAGAGCTCGACCGTCTTCAAGCTGCTTGCCAGCAAAAATCAGACGTTGCTGGTCCGGCGGAATGCCCTCCTTGTCTTGGATTTTTGCCTTTACGTTATCAACTGTGTCGGCCGATTCGACCTCGAGGGTGATGGTCTTTCCCGTCAAAGTCTTGACGAAAATTTGCATGCCACCACGGAGACGAAGCACTGCGAGACGTAGTTTGAGAGGAATGCATATAACAATATCACTGACAGCACCGCGTACCAAGGTGAAGGGTGGACTCTTTCTGGATGTTATAATCGGAGAGAATCCTGCCGTCCTCGAGCTGCTTTCCAGCGAAAATGAGGCGCTGTTGATCAGGGGGAATTCCTTCCTTGTCCTGGATTTTGGCCTTGACGTTATCGATGGTGTCGGACGACTCGACCTCCAGGGTGATGGTCTTTCCGGTAAGGGTTTTCACAAAGATCTGCATGGCTATAGCACGGGTCGATATGTTGAGACTATGCGACAAGAAACCGCAGGAGAGGTAAAAAACCTACTGGGTGTTGAGCTGAGGAGATGGCGTTGGTCGAGAAAGAACGAAAGTATTAAGAGGCGCCGGGGTTGAGCCTATCAATACCTTGCGCGTTGTGCGTAAGCCAGTTTCCAACATTAGGTCGCTCTCTGCGCCTCACTTGTCATGGCCTCCGAGCTCGCCAAGACAAGACATACTGAACGTGCCGTGGCCCCGAGATTGCCAGCAGGTGGACATCATGTCGTCGATGAACTTGTCCGTGGGCGGCGGAGCCCTTTGCATTGGTGCATCGACCCAATTCCAATACTGGGCCTACTTCTACTGGTCTCGAAATACTTACCACGTGCATCAAGTTACCAGCAGACAATATCAGAGAACATACGGAACTCGCAAGTTCTTAAGATGCCCCCACCACTGGTCGTTCCGGCAAGTGCATACAAGTACACCATCTCGACGACGTAAAAGAGTAAATATTGCACAGCCTGAGGGGGTGGGTTGGGGAAACTGTCTTCGATGTCTAGTAAGGCGGACCATGGGATAAAAAATGGGATGATGCAGATGGTCAGTGCTGAAATATGCTTTGATATGACGGATGCGGGCCGACAGACATAAGTAGTAGCCCGTTAAATTGTGACGAGCACCCTACAAACTGGTGCGAACGAATACTGGAGTTCCCAGGCTCGCGCCCTTATACGGCGCGCCGTGGATGATCTGGTGACCAGCACGGCAGCACCAGCGGGCATATAATCATCGCCCAGCGTAGCTTCCAGTGCAACCTTGGTAGCAAAATTGAAGCCAGAACAGTCCATCGGCAGCACATAAGTTGGCCCTGGGGATGAGAGCTTCGGAAAGAAAGTAGACCATAGGTTTTGTACGATCTGCTAGCTCAGGACTGGTAAGATGGTGGCCACCTACTACAATCTTAATAGGACGGGAGTTAGGGTGAAACTTGTAATCCAAACAACGAAATATGAGAGTACCATGTATATTGGCCTCGAGAACGTCTGAATCCTAACAACCAGCAAGTCTATTGAGGGACAGGCGCAGCAAACAAGACGCCGTCTCGGCTACGAGCGCCACTGGCAGGTTCGGCGAGTAGTGTGTGCTGCAGAGAGAGAGCCTAGACCGGACTTCAAGTACAGTAGAGCACATGTTATGCGATAGCACCAGTGAAAAGAAACGTCGAGCTGATGAACGTGCATGATGCCGGCATGCCTCCAGACACTCGTCCTGAGCCCTCTTGTTCTCTTCTTGTTGTTTTGTTCGCCAACTTTCGCTCGTGAAAGCCAGTCCGAGTCAAAATTCCCCAGGCCTCAAGAAATGGAACTGTGTGTTACATCAGCGCACCCTTGTCAAATACGGGGCCTTGATTTGCCCGAGCTCCTGTCGTTTCCTTACCATTATATGATTTTGTGAGCCGTGGGTCAAGTACAACGTTGAGGCGGACTGACGGCCCGACTTTTTCGCTCGCTCACGCTTCTCTCGCAGCAGCTGACATTCACGACAATACAATGCACACGGGGTAAAATAGCCAGACACCAGAGCTTCCTCGAATCTCCTCCACTCGGGACAGCGTGTCTCTCTCCTTTCAGCAACCACGCAGACGGGTGACAAGGTGGAAAGTCGATTCTTTCTGGATGCTGTAGTCCGAGAGCGTGCGGCCGTCCTCGAGTTGTATGGCCTTAAAAATCAAACGCTGCTGATCGATGGGGATACCCTCCTCGTCTTGGATTTTGGCTTTGACATTATCTATGGTGTCAGTCGACTCGACCTTGAGTGTGACGGTCTTGCCAGTAAGAGTCTTCACAAAGATCTGCATGGCTATGGCACGGGTCAGATATTTTCAGACTGCAACAAAGAAACATCAAACGAGGAATAAGAACTTACTGGGTGTTGAGCTGAGATGGTGGTGGTTGAGAAAGAATTATGAGGCGCCGTGGTCGAGCCCATTAACACGTTGCGCGTTGTGCGTAAGCCAGTTTCCAACATTAGGCTGCTCTCTGCGCCCCACTTGTCCTTGTCTCCGACTTCGACTTCAAGTTAGTAGTGCCAGTAAATATACTAAACTGCGTGGTCCGAGATTGCCAGCAGTGATTGAGCTGAGTGTGTCCTTAAGCATGCATGCTCTCTAATGCATCTCGTCTATCTCTGGTCAGCATCTTCTCAACGTCGTCTATGTCGGAGGGAGGGTATCTCTCATCCACAAGATCCTGAAACTCTTTGTGAAACGGGCGCGTTACATAGACTGGGAGTCACAACTCACCAATTCCGCTGACCAATTCCCAGGAGTGCCACCTTGTCAGACCATGAACACCGCACCACAGATCGAGCCAGCCTCACAACTTGAAGATGTCACCCGAGGGATCTCTCCACTAACCCAGACCGTTCTATCTGAAAGGCGCGACCCTCTGCATGCATCTCCACGGTGCCACCGAGTGCCCGAATCTCCTCAAATGTGAGGTCACGGGGCAATTGGGAGATGGCCTTTCCTGATGGTTGAGGCACAATACCACGGGCGGTCGGTCCCCCAGATTCCTCGCTCCAGTGACCCAGAAAGAGCGTAGGGTATAGTCAGCGTGCCAATGAGATATTACGACGCATTCAATCGGCCAAGGGCGTGCCGAGCTTAGCAAGGTTGCGGGAGAGCGATGTGGATTCTGGACCGATGTTGGAAAGCATGAAGTGGGGAGATGCATCCACAATTTCATGGGGACGAATTACGTTGGCGATTTCCAGGTTTCACCACATAGGATGGAGACACAGTACGTACAATCAGAGCGGAGAACCCATGAACAGCGACGGGATAGATGCACGTATGGGCCGGGTAATCGATCAGTTGTTGGGCTCATTGGGGAAAAAAACTCACGGCTAGACCGTATAAGATCCGCCCAACGCATACAACGATCTTTGATAGACGAGTTCAAGCACTTGGGAATCGCTACGCGCCTGACCTTCTCCAAGGAACGGAGCTCAACGAGTTGTACCTAAGGTGTGAAAGGTCTTGGGTATCGGTCGCAAGAGTTAGAATACTGTATAAAATTGTGATGTCGATTGTTCGCGAGGGACAGGGGCGGCTGATAGCGGTTGTAAGGTCGGTTTCAGTGGTAGGGGTGTGCAGCAGGAAAGAGGGCCTCGCGTCAAAAATGGACCGAATTTGATGTACAACACGGTCACGGTGTATTGGAGTTGCGACAGCGTCGAAAAAGAAAACAAAGTGGAGCTGCGGACCATGCGTGTGTCTTTCTCGCGTCTCGAGCCGAGTGCTCATCATCGAGCAACAAAGAAAAAAACACCATTTGAGGGGAGAGAAAGCAGATTGTCTGCGAAAGGGTTCGGAATACTGGAAACAAACTTTCACCCCATCGATACCTTCTTCCTCTTCTTCCCACCGGCCTTCGTCCTTCTCGCCGCCTTCCCGCCCGCACGTTCAGCCTTTTCGGTCCTCCGCGCGCGCTGCTTGGCCTGAGCAGCCCTGCACGCTGCCTTGGTCTCAAACCGTACCTTGTTGTTGTTCTTCGCTGACACGTCCCTCCTCTTACGCGCACCACCACTCCCGCCCTCGGTTTTAACCTTCTCGCGCCGTGCCGGTGCCAGCCATGAGGCCCGCTCCTGGCGCTCGTCGGGGGCAACAGGATAGGGAGACGCGCTCGGATCAAAGTCCTCCACGACGGTGACGGTCGCGAGCTGTTCCTCGTCCGAATACGAATACTCGCACTCTCGCCGCTCGGCATCCGCGTCGTGTTCTAGATCTCCGGCGCCGGCTCCGGACGGTGATGGTGTGATTCCGGTCCACTCATCCGAGTCCGAGACGATGCCTGTGATTTTTTCAAAGGATTATTTTCGTAACCATGTTAGCTGCCTGGATGAACGGACGGACGGACGGACGGATGGGACAGAAGATAGGAACGTGACGTACGCTGTACGATGCCACCATACGCCTCTTCAACTTTTGCAGCGTTCTGGGCAGCCTGCTCCGCAAGCATACGCCGCTGCTGAATGACAGAGGTGTGATATCAGCCCGAGATCGAGAAGTTTGACAGCACAAACTGTAGTATGATGTACATACCTCCCGGCGTGCCTCCAGACGCTGTTCCTTTTCTCTCGCCTGAGCCTTCTTCTTGCTCTCCTCCTTTTTCGCCAACTTTCGCTTATGGAAGCCAGTCAGAAATTCCCTAGGCTACAGGGTCATGCATCTTGCAGGACGATGGAAATAGAGCTGTGTGCACACCTCCGTGCATCTTCGTTGAATACAACAGTCTTGATTTGTCCAAGTTTTTGTCGTTTCTTTGCCTTTACGACTTGGTGAGCGTGCGTCAAGAGTTCAACATTGGAGGTCATTTCACGGCCCGATACGCCGACATTTTCGCTCCTCATATCCTCATATCGCCTCAATGGTCGAAACCTCTCACAGACACTCGTTCAACTGACGCTTTATGCAAATCAATGCTGATATTCACGAGACTACTACGCGCGCAGGTTACAAAGGACAGACATCACAACTATCACCATCATTCAGTTGCCTCCACGAAGACGAAGGACTACATGCCACGTTAGACAAGAGTGACGGATGTGATACGATGACAAAGCCTACCAAGGTGCAAAGTGCTCTCCTTCTGAATGTTGTAGTCAGAGAGCGTACGACCATCTTCGAGCTGTTTGCCAGCGAAGATCAAACGCTGCTGGTCCGGGGGAATGCCCTCCTTGTCCTGTATCTTTGCCTTCACATTGTCGATGGTGTCAGACGACTCCACCTCCAATGTGATCGTCTTTCCTGTCAATGTCTTCACGAAAATCTGCATGCCGCCACGAAGACGAAGAACAAGGTGAAGAGTCGATTCTTTCTGAATGTTGTAGTCCGAGAGCGTGCGGCCGTCCTCGAGCTGCTTGCCGGCAAAAATCAAACGCTGCTGGTCGGGAGGAATACCCTCCTTGTCTTGGATCTTGGCTTTGACGTTATCGATCGTATCCGATGATTCGACTTCGAGCGTGATCGTCTTTCCGGTGAGAGTCTTCACGAAAATCTGCATGCCTCCGCGCAAACGAAGGACAAGATGAAGGGTAGACTCCTTCTGGATATTGTAGTCCGACAGAGTCCGGCCGTCCTCGAGCTGCTTGCCAGCAAAAATCAGACGTTGCTGGTCCGGAGGAATGCCCTCCTTGTCTTGGATTTTCGCCTTCACGTTATCGATTGTGTCGGACGATTCGACCTCGAGGGTGATGGTCTTTCCCGTCAAAGTCTTGACGAAAATCTGCATGCCACCGCGAAGACGAAGCACTAAGAAACCTAATGTTAGAAGGAATTATGTCGCAACGTCATCGACAGCGCCGCGTACCAAGGTGAAGGGTGGACTCTTTCTGGATGTTATAATCGGAGAGGGTCCTGCCGTCCTCGAGCTGCTTTCCAGCGAAAATGAGGCGCTGTTGGTCGGGGGGAATTCCTTCTTTGTCCTGGATTTTGGCCTTGACGTTATCGATGGTGTCGGACGACTCGACCTCAAGGGTAATCGTCTTGCCGGTAAGGGTCTTCACAAAGATTTGCATATCTATAGACCAGACATATTCAGAATCTTAAACGAGACACCAGACGAGGAAGGAGATCTTACTAGAGTGGAGCGAGATGGTGGTGGTTGAGAAAGAATGAAAGAAATGAGGCGCTGCCGGTCCAGGGCTTTATCATCCTATTAACACGTGATCTTACTTATTGTGCGTAACCCACTTGCCAAAAATGGGTAGCTCGGTCTGCCTCGGTCTGCCTCCGAGTCGGCCGAGACCGTGACAACGGAGACGCTGACCCGATGGTCCCGAGATTGCCAGCAGCAAGGCCAGCAGTGCCCCGGCCTGAGGAGTGTGCAAGACTAACAGCCCTGTTCTCTAATCCACCTCATCCATCCCTTGACGGTATAGTGTCAACGTTATCTGTGCAACGGAAACTGCCTTGGCACTAGCATTGGTGCATTGATGGATTTAGACCGAGACGTCCTACTAGTAAACAAGTAAGGGTCTCCTTCCAGTGGTCTAGGAACCTCCAATGCGCTGTGGCACAACATAATCTCATTGCGTTCAAGATCCATAGCGGGACAAAATGAGCACTAGTAAACTTCCCCCCACCATGAATCATCAAGATACATACTAGCAGGCAACATCAGTGAACATGCGGAACCTAAGCCTGAAGATGCTCACATCAATTCTGGCAAGTGCATACAGCTTCTCGGTGTCTTAAGGGAATGACTCGTCGGCAAGCAACGTGATTATGCTGACGGGCGGTTAGCACATAATGTGATGTATTGTACGTTCTTTTGTTTCCAAGGAGAGGAAGATTGCATAGGCGGTGAGGCGTGTGTGTTATCATGTTCTGATGGTGGCGTAGACAGTGTGGGACCCTGGTGCAGATAGTCGGTGGCTTTGTCACTCCTAGAGATACCTGTGCTTTGATATGACAGACACATGCTGGCAGGCATAGCTCGTTGAATTGCGACGAATGCGTACAAAACTAATGCGAGCGAATGCTGGGGGGTCGGAGGCTCGCGTCGTCTTCCGGCACGCCGTTGATAATAACCTTGTGACCGGCACCAGCGGGCACACAACCCTCGCCCAGCGCAGCTTTCAAGGCAACCTTGGTAGCAAAGCCGGAGCAGTGCATCGGCAGCACGTAGGTTGGCGCGGGGATGAGGGCTTCGGAAAGAAAGTGAACCGTAGGCTTTATGCGATCCGCCAACTCGGGACCGGCAAGATGGAGGCCACCTACAATCTTCACGGGACGGGAGATAAAGTTAAACCTGCAGCCCGAAGTACATGAAGATAGGAGTACCATATATATTGGCCTCGAAAACTTTTCAACCGCATCCTTGACGACGTTCACGATACCCGCATGCGAGCAACTGTTCTCAGGGATAAGCCTAGATACTCTCCTAGGGACTAAAGGCACTTAACGCGCTGAATATCAGAAGCCCCTTCCCGAGCACGTCTACGGCTGCGTATCTCTCATCCATGATGTCCTGGAACTGCGTGAAACCGGTTCATTACTTACACCGAGAGCCGCAACGCACCAATTCTTCGGACCAGCTCCCAGCTGTCCCATCCTCGTTGGATGTAAACCGCATGCCACCGATCAAGCCGGTCTCGAAGGGCGTCACCCGAGGGATCTCGCTGCTGACCCAGACCGTCCCACCTGCAACTGCGTGACCCTCTGCATGCTTCTCTACAAGGCCGCCGTGAGCCTCAATCTCATCAAAAGTGGGGTCACGAGGCAACTGGCAGATAACCTTTCCTGATGGTGGAGGCGCGATGCCACGGGCGAAAGGGCGATTTGGGTGTACATCGACGATGGTGGTCACCCCAAATTCCTTGCTGCGGCAATCGAGAAAAGAGAGTAGGCCGCCGGTGTGATCAGCGTGCCAGTGAGATATCACGACGCGCTCAATGGGGCCGAGGGGAGTTCGGAGTCCGGAAAGGTTACGGGAGAGGGACTTGGATTCCGGACCTGTGTCGAAAAGCGTGAAGCGGGGAGATGCGTCCGCAGTTTCGTGTGTTTCCTGGTCGAATCACGTGTGCAAGTTTCTAGGCTTCAGCGCATTTAACTATGTATGATGGGGCCGGTGATACGTACAATCAGAGCGGAGAAGCCATGAGCAGCTACGCGAGATAGATATGGTATGGGCGAGGCAATCGATCAGTGATCGGATCATCTGGGAAAAGACCGCCAATGCGAACCGCAACAGAAGTTCTCAAGTGGCAGAATCGGCACGCCCGTGACAGGGTCAGGCTCGGGCGCCGTCTCAGTTAGATGGTGTCGCATCTCATGCGTGAAGCCCGGGGGCAGTTTTGTCATCCTGATGCACATGTGCTTCAGCGACGTGGCAATAAGGAAGCGATGGGCTATTTTGAATTGGCTGACCATTCGATTGAATTGTCTACAAGGAAGGTTGTTGTCACGGAGTGGACTGGTTTGAGGATTCGCTGTTCCGTGGACATGTCGAGGTTGCTGAGTGATTGGGCTCGGCAGGTACAGGTACGGCTTCCCTTGACTGCGGGATTGTGTGAATAGGAAATCGTGCCTGCTCGAGCTCAACTGCAGCCACAATAGATCTACCGTTACGGTGAAACTGGTGGATTAATCGGACGGGGATGCTTACTCCTTGTTATGGCTCAGGCGAGGTGGTTAAACCAATGGATGTCATATCTCTAGATTTCTAGCCCTCACTCGCTCCCACTAAGGCTCCCGCTCCCGCCGCCGCCTCTAGTCCCTTATTGACACACGCCCATCATTTTTTAGCTTCCCGTCTCGCCGCATCTCGCGCCTGCCTTCGTATTTAGTCTGAATGCCATCACCGCCTAACCTCCCTCACTACGCAATTGGCACCAATTCGTCGCATTACCCATCTGCCACTACTCGGGTCGGCACCATCTCCGCACACTCTTGGGGACGTCCTCGTTTCCATCAGCCCACCGCTATATACGACCCTGCCTCCGGTCTCTATTCTCATGCCCCTTTCCGCCATCAAGACTACGTTTCCACAGACCATATATTCCTTCCTTCCAGTCTCTCGTTCCGAGTCACCGGTTCTGCTCCCACAACACAATACCCCTCTCCAATGAGCCGACACCCCGCCTGGGCATATCCAAACTATACGCAATCTGCTGACATACCTGTCGACCTACATGCCTCCGCCTCTGCACCATCAGTTACCCACAAAGTGTGGTTGCTGGAGTGCAAGCACTGCCTAACATTTTTAACGAATCGTGGAATGAAGGTGCGCTGTGACCGCTGATTTGTTCGACGTCCTGTCATTCGGGGCCACCTTTCTTCTCAGGCTGTTTTGCTACTTCGCCCGCACGTCCCATTGTATTCCACCGACGCACTCCCTGTCAACTGTTCAGCCTATTCTGCACGGTCACCATCGACGGACTCTCCCAGACGACAACCAAACTCGCAGCAACCTCGTACCTGTGAGTGTCTGACACAAACCCTCTGCTGTCACGGATGTGGAACTCCCGTCGGTTATATGATTGTCGTTCCTGTAAGATCTCCCATTTCATGCAAAATTTCTTTCGTAAGCATTTTCCCTCTATTTTCTAGTGCGCCCGATGCATATCTTCCAGCTCGGCCATGAATCGCGTCACAAACGGCCATCGTTTCGTTTTCCACGCGTCTGAGCTCATTGCCTCTGAGAGACACTATACCCCAGGTGAGCCCGGGATACATCCTGCCTACACCGGGCCGTCGTTGTCGCCACGAAGTCCCTGGTCCCCGCGGTCTTTCCTTCCAACGCCAGATCCGGCCAATACCCACGCATCCTCGACACCTCCTCCCACGTCGACTTCGTCATATAGCACTATGTCACTACTTCCACCAGAGTCCCCGTGCCCCGTGCCGTCCCCCATGTCGGCGGATCCACAAAAGCCGAGCCCGCAGCGACTGCGGGCGGGCGATGTCCTGTACTGGCACCATCTCACACAGAGCGGTGAGATTCCTGGAGCTACAGACGATCCGCGTTCGCGAGTGAGCCCGATTTTTTATGATCGGTGACTCAAGTGAACTCTTGGGTGAGCCAGCGCCTTCGTCATACCGAACCGGGCTTAGGAAAACGAACACCGTGATGAAAATAACGAAGTTGATACGGACGTTGATACCCTAAATACCATTCACGCTCATTCATTTTTTGCATACTTCTCGATATCATGTACGGTACTTCGTCCTTGTGTGCACACATTGCTTTCCTGTACTGTTCTCGTTTTGACCAGTCATTGTTTTGGGTCCAATGTAGATACAATACCCCGGTCATTATGCCCGGGATACAAAGGGAATACGGTTGGATAGTCAACTCGCTCTTGCAATGTGAAGGACTAAGTCCACCGCCATCAACGAGCACAGCCACGACTGACGCCACCAATACGGCAACGCTGCGCCGCAATCCAAGGAGCTGTGCGCATTGGAGCGCTGGTAGAGTATTTTATCCAAAGGCCCCACTCTTGCTCCTTTCTGCCTCGTACCATCACCGTGACTAACCTCGACAGGAGTGACGATGATCGACAAATCCCAGGCTTTCAGCGACGCACCACCACCATATCAACACGCCCTCCAAAGTTCCTCTGACTCCAAG
>Ga0137397_10002368_pt1 | contig 13176 bp, 13 predicted proteins | sample czorhiz116metaG_FD_106658 | JGI IMG/M metagenome (GOLD analysis project Ga0137397, IMG submission 106658) | Vadose zone soil microbial communities from Angelo Coast Range Reserve, California, USA - czorhiz1.16 metaG | ecosystem: Environmental > Terrestrial > Soil > Vadose zone | place: USA... | reverse complement strand
GTCGATGGGTCGCGCGCCCGCCCGCGCCAGGCGGTCGATGTCGCGCCAGAGATGGTCGATGAGCTCCATGCTGCCCCCGTTAAAACTGGACCGGCACCCCGTGCGCGCCAAGTGTACGGCCAGCCAACCATCCGCCCGCCCCCGGACCAAAGGCGGTTCACGCAGAGCGCGCGGAGCCCGCAGAGTTTCTACTGGGATCTTGATGATCGGCCGACGGTCGCCGATTGCGAGAACATGAAAGATTCTCTGCGGCCTCTGCGAGCTCTGCGTGAACCGCAGGTGGACGACCCCGGTATGCGGTGGGAAGTTGGCTCGATGAGGGTGCTGTATCGGGATGAGTTGGTGATGGCGGTCGACAAGGCGGCCGGGGTGTTGACGGTGCCGGGGCGGGGAGCGGAGGAGGGGGAGGCGCTCTCCGCGCAGGTGCGGGCCGTCGCACCGGGGGCGCTGCCGGTGCACCGGCTGGACCGGGGCACCAGCGGGGTGGTGCTCTTCGGGCTCACGCGAGCGGCCCACCGGGCCCTGAATGCGGCGTTCGAGTCGCGGCGCGCGGAGAAGACGTACCTGGCGCTGGTCCGGGGCGACCTGGCAAAGGCGCAGCTCGTCGATCTGCCTCTCTCCGAAGTGCGCGGAGGACGCGTGCGCGCGGGAGGGAAGGGAGGCCTGCCGGCGCAGACCCGGTTCGAGCCCAAGGAGCGATTCGGGAGCTTCACCTTCTGCGTCTGCCGCCCCCGCACCGGGCGCATGCACCAGGTCCGCGTGCACCTCGCGGAGATCGGGCATCCGCTCGCCGTCGACCCGCGCTACGGGGACGACCAGCCCATCCGGGTCGGCGACCTGTGGTCCGGCGCGCCCGATCCGGACACGGTGGTCCTGGACCGCACTCCCCTGCACGCCGCGGCGCTCCGCATCCCGCACCCCGCGAAGCGGGGCTGGCTGACGATCGAGTCGCCGCTTCCGGACGACATGGCGCGCTGCCTGGATCTGCTGAGCGCCGCGCGGCGGTACGCCTGAGGGGAATCCCTACTTTCCGTGCACCAGCGTTTTCACGTCCGCCTTGAACGCGACCTGGATCTTGTCGCCGCGGACCTCCTGCACCAGCCCGATCCCGAACAGCGGATGCTGGATCACCTCCTCGGCGGAGTACTTCTCCTTCGCCGAATACCGCCGGGCGGCTGCCAGGTCCTTGCCGGCGAGGAGGGCTTCCCAGCTCGTGACCGACGGCCGGGCCTCCCGCCGCTCGCGCACCTCGCGCGGCTCCCACGACCCCTTGCGCGGCTCCGATCCCGCATCGGCCCGGTAGTTGTGCTCGCCCCGGCAGGTGTTGCACCGGACCCGGGCGGGCCTGCTGCCGACCATCGCGAGGATGGTGTGACCGAGGTTCAACTTGCAGCGCGTGCACCACGCGTCGATGTCTCCGCCGACTTTCGATGCAGGGGCCATGGGGGAGCGGAACTTAAACCACAATCCGCCGGAGATGTGCACCGATTCGCGTCACGATCTCGTAACTGATGGTCTGGGCCCACTCCGCCAGCTGATCGGCGGACAGCTGCTCGTCCCCGTCGCGGCCCAGAAGGGTCGCGGTCAGGGGGCCCTCGCCCCGGGGCGAGCGCGTCACGTCGATCACCACGTGATTCATCATCACGCGACCGAGCAAGGGGCAGCGCTGCCCGTTCACCAGCGCGTGCGCACGCGACGACAAGAGCCTCGGGTAGCCGTCCGAGTACCCCATCGGCAGCACCGCGATCCGCGTCTCGACCGGACACCGATACGTGCAGCCGTACCCGACGTAGCTGCCGGCCGGAAGCCACTTGGTGAGCTGGCTCCGGCAGCGCCAGGAGAGCACGGGCCGGAGCTCGGGAACGCGGCCGAGGAGAGCGCGCGCGGACAGCCGCGTCTCGCTGGAGGGCCAGAGCCCGTACAAGGAGATCCCCAGGCGGACCACGTCCAGCCGGGCCCTCGGCAAGAGCAGCGCCGCCGCGCTGGCCGCGATGTGCCGTTCCAGCGGACCGGCGATTCCGAGCGCTTCGCGGACCCGCTTCGTGCCCTCGTCGAACGCATCGAGCTGCTGCGCAGCATAGTCCTGCTCGGTGACGTCCTCGGTGTTGGCGAAGTGCGAGAGGACGCCGGCCACCTCGATGGCGTCGCGGCCTTGCGCGAGCCAGCCGATCGCCTCGGGCAGCTCGGAGAGGGTGAACCCCTCGCGCCCCAGGCCTGTGTCCAGGTGGACGTGGCCCCGCAGCCGCACGCCGGCCGCCCGGAGCGCCGGGACGAATCGAGCCTGCCCCGGATCGGTGAGGGCGACGTCGACCTGCGCCTGCGCCAGCTCGACCGCTTCCTGCCCGTCGATCGCGCCGAGGACCAGCACCTGCCGGCGCGGCGCCTTCGCCCGCGCTTCCATCTCGCGGACGGCCAGCGCGTCGCGCGCCTCGATCACGTACAGGGAATCGCAGGCCGCATGCGCGTGCGGGAGCACGTCGGCGAATCCGTGGCCGTAGGCGTTTCCCTTGAGCACGCCGCCCAGCCGGACGCCCGCGCCGAGCACCTCGCGGAACACCGCCGCATTGTGCGCCAGCGCCCTGGCGTCGACCTCGAGCCAGGACGCTTCCGCCGGAAAGCGCATCCCCATCGCATGCGAGTGTAGTAGTGCTCGCCCGCGATGGCGAAAGAAGTGCTGATCGTGGGCGCGGGCTTCGGCGGGCTCGAGGCCGCCCGGGCCCTGGCCGGGAATCCGTCGGTCAACATCACCATCCTCGATCAGCGCAACCACCATCTCTTCCAGCCGCTCCTCTACCAGGTCGCCACTGCCGGGCTGAGCCCCGGGGACATCGCCGTCCCGGTGCGGGCGCAGTTCAGCCATGCGGGCAACGTCGACGTGCACCTCGGTCGCGTCTCCCGCGTCGAGCTGGCGGACAAGCGCGTCTTCCTCGAGGACGGAGTGAGCTTTTCCTGGGACTTCCTCATCCTCGCCTGCGGGGCGACGCACAGCTACTTCGGCCATCCGGAATGGGAGCCGTTCGCGCCCGGTCTGAAGACGCTGGAGCAGGCCACCGAGATCCGCCGGCGCATCCTCCTCGCCTTCGAGTCGGCGGAGAACGAAGCGCATCCCAGCAAGCAGCGGCCGCTGCTCGCCTTCGTGATCGTGGGCGGGGGACCGACCGGCGTGGAGCTGGCGGGGGCCATCGCTGACATCAGCCGTACGGTGCTGGTGCGCGACTTCCGCCACATCGATCCCACCACCGCGCACGTGCTCCTGCTGGAGGCCGGTCCGCGCATCCTGCCCGCGTTCGCCGAGACTCTCTCGCGCCACGCCGAGGACGACCTGCGCGCGCTGGGAGTCGAGGTCCGCACTTCGGCGGCCGTCACGAGCATCGACGCGGACGGGGTCGAGATCGGCGGGAAGGAGCGGATCGCCGCCAAGAACGTCTTCTGGGCGGCGGGCGTGCAGGCTTCCGGGCTGGCGAAATCGCTGGGCGTCGAGCTGGACCGCGCCGGGCGCGTGAAGGTGAACGGCGATCTCTCGATCCCGGCGTTCCGGGACGCGTTCGTGATCGGCGACATGGCCCATCTGGAGGAGCCGGGCCGCGGCCTCGTGCCCGGGCTGGCCCCCGCGGCCATCCAGGAAGGGCGGCTGGCCGCCCACAACGTCCTCGCGTCCGTCGAGGGCCGCCCGCGCCGGCCCTTCCGCTACCGCGACAAGGGAATGATGGCCACCATCGGCAAGCACAAGGCCATCGCGCAGACCGGCCGGCTCCGCCTGACTGGATTTTTCGCGTGGGTCGCGTGGCTGTTCATCCACGTCCTCTATCTGATCGGCTTCAAGAACCGGATCTCCGTGTTTGCCCAATGGGTCTGGAGCTACGTCTTCTCCAAGCGCGGAGCGCGGCTGATCACGAGCCGCGAATGGAAGTTGCCCCCCTAGCAGCCTGGCAGACTAGGGGCCGCTCGCTGCCTGAGGCTCTTGGGGCTCGCTCCACCGCGACCGGATGGCGGAGATCAGGGCCTCGCGGTCCTGGGGGGTGAAGGGAGACCGGGAGAGCGCCGCCCGGAGCTGCTCGTCGGTGCGCACCGCGAGCTGCAGCCAGTCTGGCCGCCGGGGCAGCCTGCGTGCCAGCTCCTCGCCCCGGGCCTGCTCTCGGGGCGGATGCGCGAAGAGCAACGCCGCGAACGCCAAGTCCCAGATCGCGTCCTCGTCGATCGCGCCGCCGAACGAAGGCATCGCCGTCCCCGGCACCCCGAAGTTGACCGCCGCGAAGATCCGCTGCGGGCTCAGCCGGGCGATCTCCCGGAGCGAGGAGAAGGCGACGGGCCGCGTGGACAGCTCCAGGCGCTCGACGCGCGGGGTGCCGTCGGCGCCATGACACGCGGCGCAGGACTGCCGCCAGGTGGCGCGCCCGCGTTGCAGGTCGGGCGCGCGCCGCGGCAGCAGGGCGAGCTGGAAGCGCTGCGCGATCCTCTCCGCGAGCCTCTGCGCCTCCGGCACGATTTCGCGCGGCGGCGCCTTCGCGCCGATCCGGGTCCCGAGCCGCTCGATCTGCGCGGCCAGATCGGCGGCGCCCGCCGCGGTGAGATCCCGGGCGGCGTCGCCGGCGAAGATCCGCTGCTCGTCCAGCTCCTGCTGCGAGATCACCTCGCCGGCCGGTCCCACGGCCGCCGCGTAGTCGCCCACCACGTAGGAAAGGAGCGAGTACGCGCGCGCGATTTCCGGGGGAGCCGCAGCGAGCAGGAGGGCGAGCCACATGTGCGGCCAAGCTGTTCATCACCCCGGGGATCCGGCAATCCGCCGCGTCCGGGTGTCGAAAGGTCGACAAGTCGCGCACACGGCCGTCTCGGGATAGAACGCCCCGAGATGGCCGAGCAGACCAACGCGGCGCAGAAGCCACGGCCGGAGTGGCTCAAGCTCCTCGAGGAGCCGCTCGAGGTGCTGGGAGAGTTGGCGATGTTCGCCGGTCAGTCGATGGCCGCCATGTTCCGGCGGCCCTACCGCATCGGGCTGTTGATGGTGCAGCTCGAGTTCATGGCCTACGGCTCCATGTTCGTGGTCGCGCTGACCGGCCTGTTCACGGGCATGGTGTTGGCCCTGCAGACGGTCTACGCCTTCAGTCTCTTCAACGCACAGTCGCTCGCCGGCGCCACGGTGGAGATTTCGCTGGCGCGCGAGCTGGCACCCATCTTCACCTGCATCGTGATGGTCGCCCGGGTCGGATCGGCCGCCGCGACCGAGCTGGGAACCATGCGGGTCACCGAGCAGATCGACGCGCTGGAAACGATGGCCGTCGATCCGCTGAACTACCTGGTCGTGCCGCGGGTCCTCGCGGCGGCAGTCGCCGCGCCCCTCTTGACGATGCTCTTCAATGCCATCGCCCTCTTCGGCGCATACGGCATCGCGGTCTGGATCAAGGATCTCTCCCCCGGCACCTTCCTCAACCGCATCGAGCAACTGGTGGAGGTCAGCGACATCACCAACGGATTGGGCAAGGCGGCCGTGATCGGGTTCGTGATCACCATGATCGCCTGCTACCGCGGCTACCGGGCAGAGGGCGGAGCGCGCGGGGTCGGCATCGCCACCACGCAGGCGGTGGTCGGCGGGTTGGTGGCGATTTTCGCCATCGATTACGTCTACACGGCCATCTCGCTCAGTGGCCCTCCGCAGCCCAAGGGAGGTCTCGGAGGATGAGCCCTCCTCCGGCCCCGGCCCCGATGATCGACGTCCAGGACCTGCACAAGAGCTTCAAAGGGTTCCCCGTCCTGAAGGGCGTCAATCTCCAGATCCCGGAGGGCACCACCGCCGTCATCCTGGGGGCGTCCGGCAGCGGCAAGACGGTCCTGATGAAGCACATCATGGGCCTGTTCAAGCCGGATCAGGGCCAGGTGATCGTCGACGGGCAGAACATCTCCGCCATGAACCGCCAGGAGTTGGCGGTGTTTCGCGAGCGGATGGGGATGGTCTTCCAGAGCTCGGCCCTGTTCGATTCCATGACCGTCGGGGACAACGTCGCGTTCCCGCTGCGCGAGCACAACCCGGGCCTTTCAGAGCCGCAAATATCCGAAAAGGTGAAGGAAAAACTCGCCGTGGTCGATCTGCACGAGGTTGAACAGAGATTCCCGGCCGAGCTGTCCGGAGGCATGCGCAAACGGGTCGGCCTGGCCCGGGCCATCGTCCGCGAGCCCAAGATCGTGCTCTATGACGAGCCGACCACCGGGCTGGATCCACTGACCACGGAGAGCGTTGACGAGATGATCATCCATGCGCGCGAGCGGCTCTCGGTGACCAGCGTGGTCATTTCCCATGATATCGGGTCTGCCTTTCATATCGCCGACCGCATTGCGGTGATCAACGAGGGGCGGATTGTGGAGGAGGGAACACCGGCGGAAGTCCGCAGGACCAAAGAGCCTTTTACCCGGCATTTTCTCGCGACCTGGTTTGGAAGGACTTAGGATCGGAGCGCTGTGCCATCGTTCTGGACTCCGCTGCGCGTCGGACTCGTGGTCGCCCTGGCGGTGGCCGCGTTCGGGTTCGGCCTGTACTTGCTGGGCGGCAGCCAATTCGGGTCCAACCGCACCTACACGGTCTACGCGGTCTTCGACGACGCCACCGGCCTGGGCGTCCGCTCGCGCGTGCAGATCGCCGGCATTCCCATCGGCCAGGTGGACCGCGTCGAGTTGGACCAGCAGCTCTCGAAGGCCAAGGTGTGGTTGCGCGTTCGCAAGCAGTTCGCCCTCCACCGCGACGCCACCATCACCAAGCGCAGCGAGTCGATCCTCGGCGACTTCCTGCTCGACGTGACGCCGGGCTCGCAGAACGAGCCGGTGCTCCAGGACGGCGACGAGATCCGCAACGTCCTCCGCCAGCCGTCGATGAACGACGTGTTCCAGTCGCTGAACAAGATCGCGGGCGACATCGGGGACATCACCGGCAACCTGCGCAAGGTGCTGGGTGGGGCGGAGGGCGAGGACAACATGCGCACGCTCGTCTCGCGGCTCTTGCGGATCAGCGAAGGGATCGAGCGCATCATCAACACCAGCGGCGCCAAGCTCGATTCGACGCTCGCCAACTTCCAGCGCTTCTCCGGCGACCTCGCGCACCTCTCCGCGACCGAGAGCGGCGACATCGTCGCGATCATGCAGAACACGCGCGACGCCACCCGGGAGGCGCGCGACATCCTCAGGACCATCGGGCAGGTGGTGGGCTCGCAGCAGCAGGGCGACTTCAAGGAGAGCGTGAAGAGCCTGAAGACGAACCTCACCAAGCTGGACGCCTCTCTCACCAACGTCCAGGAGATCACCGACAAGATCAACAAGGGGCAGGGGACCATCGGCCACCTGGTCAACGACGACAAGCTGGCGAAGAACCTGGACAAGGCATCGACCCAGCTGACCAACCTGCTCGGGACGCCCGACCAGTTGAAGATCGAAGTGAACGAGCGCAGCGAGGTGATGTTCGGCGCTCCAGGAGGCGGCCGCCTCGATCCCAACATCCCCAACGTCCTCGGGATCACGCGGGACACCGCCTACAACCCGTGGACCAAGAACTACTTCGGCATCCGGATCATCCCGCGGCCGGACAAGTGGTACGGGCTGGAGATCGTCGACGACCCGCGCGGCTACACGAAGCAGATCCGCACGGTGAACAACGCCAGCTGCGCGCCGCAGACCTGCTTCCCGAACTATCCCACCGGCGTCGAGACCATCACTACCGAGCGCGTGCTCAAGTTCAGCGCGTACCTGGCCAAGCGGTACGGGCCCATCTCAGGACGGTTCGGAATCCTGGAGAACACGGGCGGCTTCGGGCTCAAGCTGCACCTGATGAACGACTCCTTGAACCTGGCGGCGGACCTGTGGGAGTTCGCCAACCCGCTCAAGGACAAGCCGCGCCTCAAGCTGTACGCGGATTTCCGCTTCCTCGGTCACCTGCTGGTGACGGCGGGCGTCGACGACGTGCTCAACCCGTCGCTGGTGGATCCCGAGCACACCACCCGCATCATCAACGGCCGCGATTATTTCATCGGGGCGGGCGTGTACTTCACCGACGACGACATCAAGATGCTGATCGCGGCGATCCCGATCCGGTTCTAGAAGCGTAACCCCTGAGCCGCCGTCGGCGGCCGGAGTTGGTACGCGCGTTGAGTTTCGCCTGCGGCCGTGTTAGGTGCCGCGCCCACCATGGCCATCGAGCGGACTCTCTCCATCCTCAAGCCCGACGCGCTGCAGAGCGGAGCGATCGGGAAGATCCTCGCCAGGTTCGAAGAAGCGGGCCTCAAGCCCGTGGCGATGAAGATGCTCCACTTCACCCAGCAGGAAGCGGAAGGCTTCTACGCGGTGCACCGCGAGCGGCCTTTCTTCCGCAGCCTGGTCCAGTACATGACCTCCGGGCCGGTGATCGTCATGGTGCTGGAGGGCGAGAACGCCGTCGCGCGCAACCGCGAGGTGATGGGCGCGACCAACCCGGCCAACGCGGCGGAGGGAACCATTCGCAAGCTGTTCGCCAGGAGCATCGAGGCGAACAGCGTGCACGGGTCGGACTCGCCGGAGAACGCAAGGACCGAAATCGCCTACTTCTTCGCACAGACGGAGTTGGTGAAGTACGAGTGGCGGCGCTAGGCGCGCCCGCCGAAGGCGGGTTGGCGCCTACGTTTTTGGGTGAGGCCCCGATCGTTTTCCGAGCCGCGCGCGTGTGCCGGTACAGTTGTTTTCCATGCGGATCGCGATCGCCGCGCTGCTCTGCGCCACCGCGCCCTCCGCATCCGCCAAGGAACGCGTCGTCGGCTGGACCCACGCCGAGGCGAACAAGCGGATCTACAACGGCCGCTGTCCCGTGCGGTTGATCTTCACAGGCACCATCTCTTCCGCCCGGCGGGGCTGGTTCACCTACGTCTGGAAGCGCAGCGACGGGATTACGGGGCCCGTCCGGACCTTGCGGGCCTCCAAGGCGGGCGAGAGCTGGCGCGTCCGCCAGGTGTGGGACCTGAACGGCAGCCTGCAGGGCTGGGCGCAGCTCTGGATCCCTTCCGAGCAGCATGGATCCGGCACGGCGCAATTCCAGGTCCGGTGCAAGTAACCGAGCGGACGGTAGATTCGCGCTATTGCAGGCGGGGGGTTAGAATCCCCCGGTTTGGTCCCGTCCTGGCAATGGATCGCGTTCGCCGCCGGAATCCTGGCCGCCGCCTTCTTCTCCAGCGCGGAAACGGCCCTCACCTCGCTGGGTGAGGCCCGGGTCCGTTCGTTGGTGGAGACGGGCGGACGCCGGGCGGGTCTGCTGCGGCTGTGGCTGAACCACCCGGATCGCATCCTCTCCGCCCTGCTCCTGGGCAACACGCTGGTGAACGTCGGGTTGGGCTCCTTGACCGCGCTGATGGCGGACGAGGCCGGGTACGGGCACGGGCTGGCGGTGCTCACCGGCATCACCACCGTCATCCTGCTGCTCTTCGGCGAGATCACGCCCAAGACCTTCGCCAAGCGGCACGCCAGCGGCTACGCGGTCGTGATGATGCCGCTGGTGGCGCTCGTCTACTGGATGCTCTACCCGCTGGCCTGGCTCTTCGTGCAGATCCCGCGCGCGATCAGCCGGTTTATCGGCTCCGACGGGAAGGGAGAGTCGGTCACCTCGCAGGAGCTCGAGTACCTGATCGAGCTCGGCGCCCGGCAGGGGTCGATCGACAAGGTCCGCGAGCAACTCCTCTCCAGCGTGCTCGCCTTCACCGAGGTGCTGGTGAAGGAGATCATGATCCCGCGCACCCAGGTGATCGCGCTGGAGGAGACGGCCACGTACGAGGAGGCGCTCAAGCTCGTCACCGAGACCGAGCTGTCGCGCATCCCCGTCTACCGCAGCAGCCTGGACGAGGTGGTGGGCATCCTGCACGCGAAGACGCTGCTGGCGGGCGTGAAGAAGGGGATCGAGCCCTCCGCGTTCCAGCTCTCGAGCTACCTGCGCAAGCCGTTCTTCGTCCCCGAGGTGATGAAGGTCTCGCGGCTCTTGACCGAGATCCAGCTGCGGAAGACGCACCTGGCGATCGTGGTGGACGAGTTCGGCGGCACCAGCGGCATCGTCACGCTCGAGGACGTGGTGGAGGAGATCGTCGGCGAGATCCACGACGAGAGCGATGTGGAGGAGAAGCGGATCAAGATCCTCTCCGAAGGGCTGATCCTCGCCGACGCGCAGGTCTCCATCCGCGAGCTCGAGGAACACCTCGGGATCGACTTCCCCGAGGAGGGCGACTACGAGAGCCTCGGGGGCTTCTTGACGGCTACCGCGGGCCGCGTGCCGCCGCCGGGCTCGCTCGTCGTCTGGGGCGGGCTTACCTTCACCGTCAAGGCGGCGGACGACCGCCGGGTGCACAAGGTGGAGATCGCCCGCAAGCCGATCCCGGGCGCGGCCGTGACCGGGCCATCGCATGCGGGCGCCACGTCCGAAAAGGCCCCTGCGGCCTTGCAGGGCGTGATTCCGCCGGACAAAGTTCACTGAAGCATGCTCCCGGTGGTCCAGGACGATCTGGCGCGGCTCGACCTGCGCTCCCTGAGCGCGTCCGAGGTAGCCGCGCTGGTGGCGCGGCTGGGGGAGCAGCCCTATCGCGCGCGCCAGCTCCAGGCCTGGCTGCACAAGAAGGGCGCCGCTTCGCTGGACGAGATGACCGACCTGCCGCGTCCGTTCCGCCAGCGCCTGGCGGCGGAAACGCGGCTCACCACGCTGGCGATCGACGCCGTCCAGCAGTCCAAGGACGGCACGCGCAAGTATCGCTTTCGCACGCACGACGGAAAGTTCATCGAGAGCGTCTTCATGCCCGACGAGGCGGGCCCCCAGAGCTTCGATCCCGACGCGGACGAAGAGGAGCCGGCCACGCGGGTGCGGCGGACGCTCTGCGTCTCGACGCAAGTCGGCTGCGCGATGGGATGCGGCTTCTGCATGACCGCTACGATGGGCCTTTTGCGCAACCTGAGCGCGGGCGAGATCTGCGACCAGGTCTATCGGGTGAACGCGGACCTCCGGGGTCTGGGCGTCCCGGGCGAGCGGCCGCTCACCAACCTCGTCTACATGGGGATGGGGGAGCCGCTGCACAACTACGACAACGTGCTGCGGTCGCTGGAGCTTTTGCTGAGCGAGGAGGGGTCGAACTTCAGCCAGCGGCACATCACGGTCTCGACCAGCGGGCTGGTCCCGAACATCGGACGCTTCGCGGAGGACACGCAGGTGAAGCTCGCGGTCTCGCTCAACGCGACCACCGATGAGCAGCGCGCGAAACTGATGCCGGTGGACAAGAAGTGGAACATCGCCGCCCTGATCGACGCCGTCCGGAAGTTCCCCAGCCGCCAGGGCCGCAGGGTGACGTTCGAGTACGTCCTGCTGCGGGACGTGAACGACTCCGATGCGGACGCGGCGCGGCTTGCCGCGCTCCTCAAGGGCCTGCCGGTGAAGGTGAACCTGATCCCGTACAACGAGAATCCCGGGCTGGGTTTCGGGGACCCGGGCGCCGAGCGGCTGGCCGCCTTCCGCAAGGAGCTGGGCCTGCGGGGGATCACCTCGATGGTCCGGAAGAACCGGGGCCGCGACATCGCGGCCGCCTGCGGCCAGCTGGCGGTGGAAGCGCAGCGGAATTGACCGCCGCCGCCGGGCGTGCGACACCCGCGCGCCGTGCTGGGAATCATCGGTGGATCGGGCATCTACGACCTGCCCGGCCTGAGCGGCGTGCGCCGGGAGGATGTGTCCACGCCGTTCGGCGCGCCCAGCGACGGGTTCGTCGTGGGAAGGCTCGGAGACGAGGAGGTCGTCTTCCTCGCCCGGCACGGCGCGGGCCACCGGCTGCTCCCGTCGGAGATCCCGTACCGCGCCAACGTCTACGCGCTCAAGCTGCTCGGGGTGAAGCGGATCGTCAGCATCTCGGCGGTCGGGTCGATGGTGGAGATGATCGCTCCCGGCCACCTGGTGCTGCCCACCCAGTACGTCGACCGGACCGTGTCGCGACCGAACACCTTCTTCGGCGACGGCGTGGTGGCGCACGTGGCCTTTGCCGATCCGGTCTGTCCGCAGCTCCACCAGCACCTGCAAGGCGCCTGCTTCGCCGCCGGGGCCACCGTGCACCCGCTCGGGACGTACCTCTGCATCGAAGGCCCGCAGTTCTCCACACGGGCGGAGAGCGAGCTGTACCGGAGCTGGAGCGTGACCGTGATCGGCATGACCGCGCTGCCGGAGGCCAAGCTGGCCCGGGAGGCGGAGCTCTGCTACGCGACGCTGGCGCTCGCGACCGACTACGACGCCTGGCATCCGGGGCACGAGGCGGTCACGGTCGCCCAGGTGGTGGACACGATGCGGAAGAACGTCGCCACCGCGAAGGAAGTGATGCGCAACGCCATCCTCGCCTACGGCCGGATCCGCGAGCCTTCTTGCGGTTGCGCGCGCGCGCTGGACTCCGCGGTGATGACCGCTCCCGCGCAGATTCCGCAGGCGGCCCGAGAGCGGCTGGCCCTGCTTCTGGGAGACAGGTTCAAGGCATGAGCCTTCTGGTGGTCGGGAGCGTGGCGCTCGACTCGGTCGAGACGCCGTTCGGCAAGCGCGACGACGTGCTGGGCGGGAGCGCGACCTATTTCGCCGCCGCGGCCAGCCTGCTCACGAAGGTCTCGATGGTGGGCGTGGTGGGGGAGGACTTCCCGCTCGAGCAGCTGGACTTCCTCCGCAGGCGCGGAGTCGATCTCGACGGGCTCTCCGCGGTGAGGGGGAAGACGTTCCGTTGGCGGGGGCGCTACGGGTTCGATCTGAACGCGGCCGAGACGCTCGATACGCAGCTCAACGTCTTCGAGCACTTCTCGCCGAAGCTCGGCCCGGCCGCGCGCAAGGCGGAGCGCATCTTCCTGGGGAACATCAACCCGGAGCTGCAGATGCGCGTGCTCGATCAGGCCGAGCGTCCCCGCCTGGTGTGCGCGGACACGATGAACTACTGGATCTCCTCGCGGCGGGCGCAGCTTCTGCAGCTGTTGCCGCGGGTGGACGTGCTGATGGTCAACGACGGGGAGGTGCGGCAGCTCGCCGGGGAGAGCAACGTGATCAAAGCCGCGCACGCCGCGCAGCGGATGGGGGTGAAGGCGGTGGTGGTGAAGCGAGGGGAGTACGGGGCGCTGCTGGTGATGGGAGAGCACAGCTTCTTCGCGCCGGCGTTTCCCCTGGCGGACGTCCGCGATCCCACCGGG
>Ga0137397_10002366_pt1 | contig 13186 bp, 7 predicted proteins | sample czorhiz116metaG_FD_106658 | JGI IMG/M metagenome (GOLD analysis project Ga0137397, IMG submission 106658) | Vadose zone soil microbial communities from Angelo Coast Range Reserve, California, USA - czorhiz1.16 metaG | ecosystem: Environmental > Terrestrial > Soil > Vadose zone | place: USA... | reverse complement strand
TCACCGCGTTCCGACGTGCTCGCCCCGCCCGTCGACCGCCAGAAGCGGATGTTCGACACCTGCGGGACCTTCCTCACCTCGAACATCGAATGGAAGATCGGATCGTCGAGCGGCACGTCCTTGATGACGTAGTCGGGCGACGGCATGACCTTCTGGAACTCGCGCGTCCACTGTTCCCACGCGGCGTTGCCCCAGAAGTCGTCGACCCACATGAAGCCGCCCTTCTCGAGGTAGAGCCGCAGGCGTGACGCCTCCGCCTCGGACAACCCGATGGTGCCGACGTCGGATGCCATCAGGTACGGGCAGTCGAACAGCGCGTCGTCGGTCAGCCGCACGAGCCACGAATGCGGGACGGTGGGAGAGATGCGGCTGATGCGTGTCTTCGTCAGCTCGGACAGGCGCATCAGCAGGTGGCGTTCGCCCCACGGGTAGTCGGTGCGCCATCCCGCTCCGCTCGGCTCGCGCCTGACGCTCGTGTAGAGCATGTGACACGCGGTGAAGTTGCGGTCGGGCCACTGGCGAGGCGGCAGCTCCGCCGGGTCGCCCTGCTCGCCGCGCAGGCCGCCAAAGGCGCCGAAGAAGTCGCCGCCGTACTGCGCGTAGCTGTAGGTGGCCGACACGGCGATCGCCGTCAGCACGATGGAAAGCACGGCAACCCGCCGGCGGGTCAGCTGCGTGGGAACGGACTCCAGAACGCTCTGTATATCACGACATCACCGGGATTGGCGGCGAGACCGCGGAGCACGCCGTGCGCGCGCACACGAAGTTCACGAAGTAACCAGCACTTCGTGAGCTTCGTGCGTCGCCGCGACGCGGCCTTCGCGGCTTACGCCGTGGCCGGCGTGGTGATCTTGAGCAGCTTCATCAGGTTCCCGCTCAGGATCTGGACCTTCTGATCGTTGGTCAGCGTGGAGTGATTGACGATCATCTCGACCGGCACCGGCCAGTTGAGCGGGTTGTCGGTGCCGTAGACCACCTGGCTGATGCCCATCTCGGCGACCAGGTGCCGCAGCCCTTCGTCGGTCAGCACCATCGTGTCGGCCATGATGTTGCTGCGCAGGTATTCGCGCGGGTGCTTCTTGTTCGCGCACATCGCGTTGCCGCGCACGTCGCACGCCACCTCCGTCCGCTGGAAGTACGACGGCAGGTAGCCTCCGCCGTGCGCGCCGCAGACCTTCAGGTTCGGGAACTTGTCGAACGTCCCGTCGAAGATCAGCCGCGTGAGGAAATAGGTCGTCTCCAGCGGGTTGCCGATGATGTTGCCGATGTCGCCGCGCGCCTTCCACGCCGTGTCCTTCACGATGTTGTCGGCGCCGCCCGGGTGCATGAAGACGATGACGCCGAGCTCGTTCGCCTTCGCCCAGAACGGATCGAACTTCGCGTCCGAGAGCGCGTCGCCGTTGACGTGGCCGCCGATCGTGGCGCCGCGCAGCCCGAGCTGCTTGACGCCGTAATCGAGCTGCTCGGCGGCAAGATCCGGGAACTGCAGCGACACCGACGAGAGCGCGACGAAGCGATCCTTGTGATCGGAGACCCAGCGCGCCAGCCCCTCGTTCTGCGCGCGGACGATGCGCCCCGCGAGCGCGCGGTCCTGAACCTCCCACCACCAGTAGCCGTTGATCGTCAGCGCCTGGATGTCGATCCCTTCGCTGTCGATCAACGCGATGCGGTCGGCGTCGAGCGCGCGGCCGCCCGCCTGGCGCTCGAACGGCGTCCCCTTGACGACCTCCGCGACGCCGTCCACGGTGCAGTGCGCGTGCACGTCGATGACGGTCACCCGCTGGCCGCCGATGGAAATCCGCTTGCGTTCGACGGGTCCCGCGGCCGCGGCGCCGCCGCGTCCACCGCGGCCCGCGCCGCCGCCCCGCTGCTGCGCGAGGGCGGGAAGCCCGCGCCCCGCGACATAGGCACCAGCCGCCGCGCCACCGATGGTCTTCATGAAGTCTCTTCGATCCATTTGTTTCTCCTCTATCGGGCCCGCCACATTATGCCGTCGTATTCGGCGACAGCTTCAACAGCTTGATCAGGTTCCCGCCGAGGATCTGCTCCTTCTGCGCGTCGTTGAGGAACTTCGCGTTCAGGATGAAATCCGGTGTCACCGGCCAGCCAAACGGCATGTCCGTCCCGTAGACGACCTGCCCGACGCCGAGCTCCGCGACGAGGTGACGCAGCCCTTCCTCACGGAACACCATGCAGTCGGCCATCAGCTGCGTCTTGAAGTACTCCTCGACCGGCCGCTTCTTTCCGGTGCAGACGTCGTCCTGCCGCCTGCACTGCGCGTCGGTACGCCCGAGGTACGACGGGAGATAGCCGCCGCCGTGCGCGCCGCAGATCCTGACGCCCGGGAACTTGTCGAGCGTTCCCTCATAGATCAGGCGCGAGAAGAAGATCGTCGTCTCGAGCGGGTTGCCGATGGTGTTCGGCAGCGCGCCCTTGCCGCCGAAGTGCGGGTCGCCGTTGCCGTTGGTGCCGCCGGGATGCATGAACATGAACGCGCCGAGCTCCTGCACCTTCGACCAGAAGACGTCGTATTCGGGGTCGGTCAGGTTCTTGGCGCCCGCCCAGCCGGCGGAAATCCCTCCACCCTTGAAGCCGAGACGCTTGATGCCGTCTTCGAGCGCTTCCGCCGCCAGATCGGGGAACTGCAGCGGCATCGACGCCATGCCGATGAACCGGTCCGGATTCTTCGCGACGACCGCGGCCGTCCCTTCGTTCTGCGCCTTGACGATGTCGCGCGCGAGCCCTCGGTCCTGCACGGCGTACCAAAAGGCGCCCTGCTGCGTGAGCATCGCGATATCGATCCCGTCGCGATCCATCCACGCGAGGCGGGCCGGGCCGATGATCCCGTCGCCGGTGGTCGTCGCCTGCCGTTCGAACGGCGTGCCTTTCACGACGTTGGCCACTTCGGCGATGTTCAGGTGCGCGTGCGAGTCGATGACCTTGACGCGCTTGCGGCCGATGAAGACCTCGCGCCGCTTCGCCGGGGCACCCTGCGCGAATGCCAATCGATCACCAGCGGTTGCTGCCGCTGCGAGCGCCATTGCCTTCACGAAATCTCGACGATTGGGCATGTTGTCTCCTTAATTTGGCGCCCCGTGAAGGGGCGCCCTGCGAACGAAATCGCATTCCACGTTCGTAGGGCGGGGCTTTACGCCCCGTCGTCTCAATTCGTCGCCGCCAGCGGCAGCGTGAACACCATCAACGTGTCCGACGCGCCGCCGCCGCAGTTCGGGCTCCCGCCTGGCACGTATACCGCCTGTCCGTCGCTGACGGCGTAGAAACCGTGGCGTCCTCCCGGCATCGCCGCGAGCGTCGTCCACATCATCCTCTTCGGGTCGTACGCCTCGTTCTGCGAAAACGTCTTCGTCCGGTCGCACTCGCCGCCCATCAGCAGGATGCGATCGTGATAGAGCACCGCGGATCCTCCGCTGCGCGGCTCGGGAAGGAACGGCGCGGACGACCAGGCGTTGGTGGCTGGATCGTAGACCGAATGGACGTCCGTGTTGTCCGCGGTCGCGTCGAAGCGGCCGCCGAGGACGTGGATTTTTCCTTCGGCCACGACGGTCGGTGCGTGGTCGCGCGGCTGCGGCAGCGGCGCGGCCTCGGCCCACCTGTTCGCCGCCGGGTCGTACACCTCATGCGTGCCGACCGTGATCCGATCGATGCCGCGGCCGCCGATCGCGTGAAGCTTGCCGCCGAGTGAGACGACACCCACCGAGCCGCGCGCCGCCTTCATCCACGGCAACGTCCGCCACGTGTTCCTCGCGGGGTCGTACTCGAACGCGTACGGCTGCGCGTACAGGTGCACGTTCTTGAGGAACCCGCCGACGACGTACACCTTGCCGTTGAGCGCGGCGACGCCGGCGTGGCTCAGCGCCATCGGCAGCGGCGCGCGCTCGCGCCACTTGTCGGCCTTCACGTCGTATTCCTGGACGAGCGTGGACGACTCCATCGTTCCGAGGCCGCCGGCCATGACGTAGATCCTGCCGTTGACGTAGGCGGCGCCCGTTTCGGTGCGAGGCATGCCGAGGCCGGCTTTCGACGACCAGGCGCCCTGGCCGGTCTGGGCGGACAGTGCGGCGGCGAATATGAGAGCGGCGAGAGCGGCGATGAAGACTCGCATGCGGAATGCTCCGGCGCGAATTCTACGTCAGGGGGCAGGTGGCAGGGGGCAGGTTGCTCCTGCCCCCCCGCTCCCTGCCACCTGACGTAGAATCCAAGCCCCAAGGAGCAGAAACATGCGAATGCGCGTTTCGATGATCGCCGTCGTCGCCGCCACACTGGCCGTCGGCATCGCGATCGGGTACCAGGCCACGCCGCTGCAGGGGCAGGCGAGAAACACGGGCTTCGCCGCGGTCCCGGGCGAAAAGGGCGGGCAGGATCCGTTCGGCGCCTACGACGTCGTGGCGAACTGGCCCAAGCCAATCAGCCAGCTGCCCGGGCTCGAGAAGTGGACGTGGGGCGCCGGCGAATTCGTCTTCGCCGAAACGCCGAACCACGTGTTCATCCTCCAGCGCGGGCTGCTGCCGAACATCCAGCGGCCGAAGGCGATCAAGCTGCCGCAGCTCGGCCCGAACATCGAGTTCCCAATCGGCCGGCTGCCGTGGCGCGATGCGACCTCCGCGTCGCCGCCCGGAGCGCTCGAGGTCAACGGGAAGGTGGGTGACGACTCCGACGTCGGCGTCAACGGCACCGACTTCCAGTGGTCGCACATCATCAACGTCGCCGACGCGCAGGGGAACATCGTCGAGTCGTGGACGCAGTGGGACAAGATGTTCCGCCGTCCGCACGCGATCTACGTGAGCCCGTACGATCCGCAGAAGCGCGTCTTCGTCGTCGACGACTACCGCCACGCGGTGTTCATCTTCTCGCACGACGGCAAGCAGGTGCTGAAGACGCTCGGCGAGCCGAACGTGCACGCCTCGGATCCGAAGCACTTCTATCGGCCGACCTTCATCGCCTGGGATCCGGACGGCACCTATTTCATCGCTGACGGCTACGCGAACACGCGCGTGGTGAAGTACGACAAGAACGACAACTACGTGACGGCGTGGGGCGAGAAGGGCGAGGGGACCGCGCAGAAGCCCGAGACGCGGCCCAACTACTTCAACAGCGTCCACGGCATCGCGGTCGATCCGGTCGAGCACCTCGTCTACGTCAACGACCGCAACAACCGCCGCATCCAGGTGTTCGACGAGAACGGCAAGTTCGTGCGCATGTGGAGCATCGGCCAGCCGCCGTCCGACGTCCACCTGATCATCATGGACGGCTCGCGAAACATCTGGGGCGCCGATCGCGGCACCTCGAAGATGGTCAAGTGGGATCGCGAGGGGAACTTCCAGTACGCCTGGGGCACGTGGGGCGATTTCCCGGGCGGCATGTGGGGCGTGCACGGGCTGAGCATCGACTCGGAGGGGAACTTCTACGTGGCCGAGGTGGACAGCGGCCGCGTGCAGAAGTTCAAGCCGCGCGCCGGCGCGCGCTCTGAGTTCTTGCTGACGAAGCTCCCGGCGACGCCGAACGGCACCAGATAAACCCCAAATCCCAGATCCCAAATCCCAGATCCCAATCGGTTTGGGATTTTTGGGATTTGGGATTTGGATCTTGGGATTTGGGATTTGGGATTTATCCTGAATCCCTGCTCTATCTCCTCTTCTTCCTCTCCGGCATCAGCGGGCTGATCTACCAGGTCGTCTGGGTCCGCGTCTTCGGCAACGTCTTCGGCAACACCATCTATTCGGCGTCGGCCGTCGTCGCGGTGTTCATGCTCGGCCTCGGCGCGGGCAGCTACCTGGCGGGCCGCTGGTCGGATCGGCGGTATGCAGCCAACCCCGAGCTGCCGCTGCGGGCGTACGGCTACTTCGAGCTGACGATCGCCGCGATGGGCGCCGTCATCGCGGGCCTCCTGCCGACTCTCGATCGATTGTCCGTGCTCGTCACCGCGTATCAGCAGGATGCGAACCGCTGGTACGTCATCACCACGGGATCGTACGCGGCGCGCACAGCGATCGCGCTGGTCCTGCTCACGCCGATCACGCTGCTGATGGGCGGGACGCTGACGCTGTTGATCCGATATCTCGTGCGCGCGGACGTGGAAGCCCAGATGCGCCGGATCGCCGTGCTCTATGCCGTGAACACGGCAGGCGCTGCCGTCGGGTGCTTCTTGACCGACTTCACGCTGGTTCCCGCATGGGGGTTGTTCGCGACGCAGTTGCTCGCGGTCGCCTTGAATGGGATTGCAGGTGTTGGTGCGATCGCGTTGGTCCGCCTGAAGGCGGACTCTACCGCCGCAAAGATGCCCGATGCGGCAGGCACCCGGATCCGAAGGAAGAAACCAACGACCGCGAGCGCCACCCTTTCGAATAGCGGTGGAGTCCGGCTTCAGCCGGACCTGCGGCTTGTCGCCATCGCCCTGGCGCTGTCCGGCTTCGCCGGCCTCGGGATGGAGATCCTCTGGTTCCGCCACTTCTCGATCATGCTCGGCGCGTTTCGCGCCGTGTTCTCGCTGCTGCTGACGGTCATCCTCGTCGGCATCGGCATCGGCTCGCTCGCCGCCGCGACCGTCCAGCGCTCCTGGGCCGCGCGTGCCTCGCCGACGCCTTCGGCGAAGGCGGCTGCGGCGCTGCTCGCGACACAGTCGCTGTTCATCGCCGCCACGCTGGCCGGCATGTGGCTCGCCGACTCCAGCGTCATCGACCAGACCGTCTCCGAGGCGCTGCGCACCTTCGGCTCCGCCACCGCGCCCGACCAGCTCGTCTCGCCCGGCACGCTGCGCGAGCTCTGGTTCAACCTGCGGCCGATGCTGCTCGAGGCGGGCGTGCCGGCCCTCTTGATCGGGTTCAGCTTTCCGCTCGGCAACGCCGTCATCCAGCACGCGGAGCAGTCGGTCGGCCGCCGCGCCGGCGTGCTGTATCTCGCCAACACGGCTGGTGCCGTTGCCGGCAGCATCATCGCCGGCTTCGTGCTGCTGCCATGGCTCGGTCTGCAGGGGAGTACCAGCGTCCTGATGGTCGTCGCAGCCGCGGGTCTGATCCCTCTCTATCTCGCTGCCGCGATCCCCGATCGCCGATCCCTGATCGCTGCCGCGGCCGCGGTGGTTGCCGTCGCGGCCTGGCTGCTCCTGCCCTCCGGCTACATCAGCACGCGCGCGCTGCCGAAGCCCGAACAGAACGAGCGCGTCCTCGACCAGGGCGAAGGCGTCAACGAGATCGTCACCATCACCGAGACCTCCGGCAGGGGGCGACGCCTGATGACGAACGGCCACGCCATGTCGGCCACCTGGCCGCTCTCCCAGCGCTACATGCGCGCGCTCGCGCACGTGCCGCTGCTGATGATCGACAACCCGACGCGCGCGCTGGTCATCGGATTCGGCGTCGGCAACACGACCGCCGCCGCGACGCTCCATCCGTCGATGCAGCAGGTCGAGGTCGCCGATCTTTCGCGCAATGTCCTCGATCACGCGTCGTGGTTCAGCGCGACCAACGGCGACGTCATCCACGATCGCCGTGTCTCGGTGTACGTCAACGACGGGCGCCATCATCTCCTGATGGGGACGAACCCGTACGACCTCGTCGCGCTCGAGCCGCCGCCGATCGGCTACGCGGGCGTCGCGTCGCTCTACTCGGAGGAGTTCTATCAACTGGCCAAGACGCGCCTGAAGCCGAACGGCTTCGTCAGCCAGTGGCTCCCGGCCTACCAGGTGCCGACGGCGACGACGCTGTCGATGATCAAGTCGTTCGTGGAGGTGTTTCCGCAATCGGTGCTGCTCTCGGGCGCGCAGGCCGACCTGATTCTCATCGGCGCCAACGGGCGGATAGAGGTCGATCCGAACCAGTTGTTCGCCGCGCTGTCGCAGCGCCCCGCGGTGCGCGCCGACCTCGCCAGGCTCGATCTCGGCACGCCGCGCGAGATCGTCGGCATGTTCGTCGGCTCGTCGCAGACGCTCGCCGCCGCGACGCGAGAGGTCGTGGCTGTCACCGACGATCGGCCGGTGCAGGAGTTCGGCGTCCGCTCGCTGCTCAACCTCGGCGAGTCGGTCCCCGGCTCGGTCGTCGACTTGAGCCGCGTCGCCGAGTGGTGCCCGGCATGTTTCGACAACGGCATGCCCGTGCGCGTGGTCGAGGGCCTCGATCTCTATCTCGCGCTCCTGAACCGCGCGTATGGCGCGTCACCCGAGCAGGGAGCACGGGTCCGCGCCGCGGCCGACACCGGCCGCCGCGTGGTGGGCAGCGCCTACCTCGGCGCCGTCGTCCCCGAGGAGGCCGGCGTTCACAACGATCTCGGGATCGCGTATGCCTCGCGCGGCCAGCTCGACGCCGCCATCGCCGAATTCCGCCAGGCGCTCGCCCTCGATCCCGACTCCGCGGAGACGCACTGGCACCTCGGCTCGGCGCTCGCCGAGCGCGGCGCGCTCGAGGAAGCGGTGGAGCATCTGAGCACTTCCGTGCAGCGCGATCCGACAAATCTTGACGCGAAGCACGATCTTGAAACCGTGACCGCGCTGCAGCGCCAACGCCAACGTTTTCCTTGACTTAGGGCCGCAACCGGCGCTAGTTTCATTAGCTCCACACAGCACAATCCGGGTGGGCACTTTCGATGAAGGAGATTCCATGACTTGGGGTTTGGCAAGGCGGGTACTTGCGATCGGCGTCATCCTCCTGCTCCCTGTCGCAGCGTTCGCACAGGAAGCGGTACTGACCGGCACCGTCACTGACTCGACCGGCGCGGTTCTGCCGGGTGTCACCGTGACCGCTTCGAACGAGGCGACGGGCAATACGTTTGTCGGCGTCACCGACGAGCGCGGCATCTATCGCATCCCGGTGCGAATCGGCAATTACAAGGTCACCAGCGAGCTGCAGGGTTTCGCGACTGCCATGCGGGCCGACGTCCAGTTGCTCGTCGGCCAGACCGCGACGCTGAACCTGCAAATGGCGCCGTCGACCGTCCAGGAAACCGTCACGGTCACGGGCGAAGCGCCGCTCATCGACCTGAAGAACTCATCGCTCGGCGGCAACATCGACGCCCGCCAGGTGCAGGAGCTGCCGGTCAACGGCCGCAACTGGATGGCGCTGGCGCTGCTGGCGCCCGGCAGCCGCACGCAGGCGGGCGCCACGGGTACCGCCGCGCAGATCCCGCTGCCCGATCGGAACGGCGGCGAGGCGCGCGAATTCCAGCTCAACGTCGACGGTCAGCAGGTGTCAGCCGACATCGGCACCGGCGGCCAGGCGAAGTTCAGCCAGGACTCGATCGCCGAATTCCAGTTCGTCGCCAACCGCTTCGACGCGACGATGGGCCGGTCGACCGGTGTCCAGGTCAACGCCATCACGAAGTCGGGCAGCAACCAGGTGGCGGGCCTGTTCCGCGGCAACTTCCGCAACAGCAGGTTCAACGCCGAAAATCCCGTGCTGCACACGGTCGAAAAAGTCGACAACCAGCAGTACAGCACGACCTTCGGTGGTCCGATCATGAGGGACAAGCTGCATTTCTTCGGCAACTACGAGTACGAGCGCGAGCCCCGGGAAAGCATCTTCAACTCGCCGTACCCGGTGTTCAACGGAAGCCCGTTGGTGGGCAAGAACACCCAGCAGAAGGGTGGCGTTCGCCTCGATTACCAGGTGTCCACGCAGACGCGTCTCATGGGCAAGTTCTCGCGAGCTACCATCTTCGAGCCGTTCGGCGTAGGCAACACCGGGTTCAAGGGTTCGACCGGCACCAACCGCGAATACAACCGTGAGTCGCTCGGGCAGCTGACGCAGGTGCTGAGCAACCGCGCGGTCAACGAAGTGAAGGTCGGCCAGGCGGTGTTCGGCCTCGCGAACCAGAACCTCACGACGTGGTCGAACCACTGGCAGAAGGTCAACGGCATCACGACCGGATCGCCACGCATCGCGTTCACCGGCTTCGCGATTGCGCCGAACCAGAACTATCCGCGCCATCAGGACCAGTGGGTGTGGAACGCGCGCGACGACTTCACCTATTCCTACGACGCCGGCGGCCGTCATGACCTCCGGATGGGCGGCGAGTTCCTGGACCGCCATCAGATCCAGGCCAACTGCCGTCAGTGCAGCGGCGACATGCGCGCCAACGTGCTGCCGCTTCCGTCGGCCGCGGTGTTTCAGTCGTGGTTCCCGGATCCGTTGAATGTGGACACGTGGAACCTGGCGGCCGTCTCGCCGTGGGTGAGCACGTACAGCATCGGCGTCGGCGACTTCAACGTCCATCTCTATTCGAAGAAGGTCGCGAGCTGGTTCCAGGACGACTGGGCGCTCGGCAACCGCCTGACGTTGAACCTCGGGCTGCGCTACGACCTCGAGCTCGGCGCGTTCGCCAACGAGGTGTCGGTGCCGCCGTTCCAGTCCGCAGGCCGTCCGGCTGACAAGACGAACTTCCAGCCGCGCTTCGGCTTCAACTTCAAGGTGAACGACTCGACAGCGCTCCGCGGCGGATCGGGCCTCTATTACGGCGATGCGCTCGGCGCCGACCAGTCCTTCGCCACCGGCAACCAGCAGGTCGTCGTCATCTCCTACACCAACGACGGCCGGCCGGACTTCGCGGCCAATCCCACTGGCGGTCAGCCGCTGCCAACGTTCGAGCAGGCGCAGTCGCGCCTCTGCTCGGGCAACCCGGCCGCGTTCAATGCGTGGAAGGCGACCAATTACGCTGGTGCCGCGCCGTGTCTGACGCGTGACCTCCAGGAATTCGTCGGCCTGCCGAAGTACGTCCACCTGCCGCGGACGTTCCAGAGCTCGATCGGTATCCAGCACCAGATCGGATCGGTGACGGCCTTCACCGCCGATTACGTCTACAGCAAGGGCGATCACGAGAAGGACGTCGTCGACAACATCAACCTGACGTTCAACCCGGCGACCGGCGCGAACTTTCCGTCAGCCAACCGCGCCACGCGGCCGTTCCCGGACTGGGGTGTGGTCTCGATGAACACGCACCTGGGCCGCTCCGCGTACCACGCGCTGCAGACCTCGATCACCAAGCGGTTCAGCAATCGCTGGCAGGGCGCGGCGACCTACACGCTGTCGCGGCTCTATAACGCGGACACGCACCCGTTCAGCGGTCTCGAACCGGTGCCCTTCGACACCGCCAGGGATCTCGGCGGCGAGTGGGGCATTTCGGCCGACGACCAGCGCCATCGCATGGTGCTGAACGGCATCTGGCAGGTCGGCCATGGCTTCCAGGTGAGCGCGCTGCACTTCTTCGCCGCGGGCATCCGCCTGGCGCACACCTACGGCGGCGACGCGCGGGGCACCGGCGCGAACTTCAGCCAGCGCCTGCGCGCGCTCGATACGCCATTGGGCGCGGCTGGCACGATCGTTCCGCGCAACGATCTGCTCGCGCCGCCGCAGAACCGCACCGACCTCCGGCTGCAGCAGCGGATTCCGCTGGGCGGCCGCGTGTCGGTCGACGGCATCGCGGAGGTGTTCAACATGTTCAACCGTCCGAACTGGGGCATCGGCACGCAGGAGAGCACGCCGAGCCAGTTCCTGCAGCACACCACGGCGCAGGTGCGGACGGCGCAGTTCGGCTTCCGGCTGACCTTCTAAACGGAGCGTAGGGGCGGGTCTGAAGACCCGCCCCTACACTGACGTAGAGGCGGACCTTCAGGTCCGCCTTTCCGCTTTCGACTTTCCCAGATAGAATTCCCCGCCTTCTTCACCTTCCAAAGGACTCGCATGGCTGCCACCCGCGCCACCGCCGCGCCGTACGCGGCGCCTCGAACGCCACTCAATTCGAATCAGATCAAGGGCTTCTGGGCGGCCTGGGGCGGCTGGTGCCTCGACGGCATGGACGCGTTCATCTACTCGCTGGTGCTCGTGCCCGCGCTGACCGAACTGCTGCCGAAATCGGGCATCGCCGCGACGCCGGCCAACATCGGGTACTACGGCAGCATCCTGTTCGCGCTCTTCCTCGCGGGCTGGGGCATGTCGATGGTGTGGGGGCCGATCGCGGATCGCTTCGGACGCGTGAAGGCGCTGATGATGACCATCCTGATGTACTCGTTCTTCACGCTGGCCTGCGGCCTCGTGCAGAACGTGTATCAGCTGGCGATCCTCCGCGTATTCTGCGGCATCGGCCTCGGCGGCGAGCAGCCGATCGGCGGCACGTTCATCGCGGAGGAGTGGCCCGAGGATCGGCGCAAGATGGGCGCCGGCTACATGCACACCGGCTACTACTTCGGCTTCTTCCTCGCGGCGCTCGCCAACTACGTGATCGGCGCCAACTACGGGTGGCGATGGATGTTCGTGCTCGGCGGCACCCCGGCGTTGCTGGTCGGCTGGATTCAGAGCGGTGTCCACGAATCCGCGGCGTGGAAGGCGAAGTTCGAGAACCCGGCGGCGCGGCCGCGCATGCGCGACTCGTTCGCGGCGCTCTTCAGCCCGCGCTTCTCGAAGCGGACGATGACCATGTCGCTGCTCTTCATGGTGTCGATCATCGGCCTGTGGGCCGGCTCGATCTATGTGCCGACGGCGATCACGCAGATCGCCGTTCGCGAAGGGCACACCACGCTCGAGGCCGCGCGCCTCGCGTCGTATGCCGGCGCGGTGCTCGCGATCGGCACGATCATCGGGTGCCTGCTCGCGCCCGTGATTGCCGAACGGGTCGGGCGGCGCCCGGCCATGGCGATGTACTACGTACTGATGTTCATCGGCATCGCGTTCGGCTTCGGGCAGGTGTTCTACATGCAGAACGCGCTGGTGCCGTTCTTCGTCCTCATCTTCGTGCTCGGCCTCGGCGGCGCGAACTTCGCGCTCTACACGCTCTGGATTCCGGAGCAGTTCACGACCGAGTGCCGCGGGAGCGCCATCGGCTTCACCAGCTCGATCGGACGGTTCGCCGGCGTCGCGATGGTGTTCCTCGTCGGCGCCGGCATCCAGCGCTACGGCTCGCTCGGCGTCCCGGTGGCCATCACCGCCCTCGCGTTCGTCATCGGCGTGCTGGTGCTCCCGGCGGCAAAGGAGACGCGGGGCGAGCCGCTGCCGGCCTAAGTGGAAAAGTTGAAAAGTGGAAAAGTGGAAGAAGTAAGTTAAAAGTACGTTGCCCGAGCCAGTCTTGGAGTTGCGCGATGCGACGGTCGTCAAGAGCGACCGCCGCATCCTCGACAGCCTCACGCTCACCATCTCCGCGGGCGAGCACACCGCGATCATCGGTCCCAACGGCGCCGGCAAGTCGGCGC
>Ga0137397_10002365_pt1 | contig 13186 bp, 13 predicted proteins | sample czorhiz116metaG_FD_106658 | JGI IMG/M metagenome (GOLD analysis project Ga0137397, IMG submission 106658) | Vadose zone soil microbial communities from Angelo Coast Range Reserve, California, USA - czorhiz1.16 metaG | ecosystem: Environmental > Terrestrial > Soil > Vadose zone | place: USA... | reverse complement strand
TGAACCTTTATCGACCATTTGGCGCAAGGCGGCGATCGGGTCTTGGTGGCTAAGAATCGACACGGGGTTTTCATCCGTACTTCATAACAGCGCAAGGCGACGGCGAGGCACCAAAGTCAATCCACATGTCACATGGTTAAGTCATGAATGTCTCCTGATTTCGGTGGATTTAGTGGATGCAAATGAATGCGAAATTAATCATCAGTCTCGAGGCAACACATTGAGACGAAAAATTTCTGACCGTACGACTCTGCCGCAAATGACTTTGACCTTAACGTTAACTCGTGATGAAATCTCTGGACCTTCTCAAACCGCGCACCTACCGTGGCCTCCTAGTTCAACAAGTTGTTTGATCGTCGCTGTTGAACCGCCTTCGAAGGGGCAATAGGTAATCCGCCCGCATCGTTAGATTAGAGCTGTGTGATGACAATTTTTGAGTGTATACTACTAGTAGGCGCGGCTGAGAAAGGAACCCTGGACCCACCGAAGGCAAACGCGTCGTTGCTGGTCCATGTTTTTGGCAGCCTCGAACCATACATAGATAGCACATTTCGTTGGTCTTCTCGCGGATAAGACGCTTTTGGGTGTTCCATATATATGTGAGTATGAGATTATCGTTCGATGATCGTGATTTGGGTGGGTAAGACCCAAAGAGCATGATGGGTGGATAAGAATTTCTGCGCGAAAATGGGGTTTCCACAGTAGATTCGGAGGTCTGATGGAGAATTACTTCTTGTACAGAACTGCGGGTGGAAAGGGCGCAGACGCGAGAGACACCGATCTTTTTTGATGGGGTGAGTGGACTTTAGGGGGTGATCGTATTCTGTTACCAACGTACTTTATATGTCGTGCAAACGCACGATCAAAAGGTGCCGAGTCACTTCCGTTTCCATTTCAAGGCCTGTGATGAAACACTATTAGAAGAATCCTCATAGGATAAATTGAAATTGGTACGACAGCTGATTTGCCGTTATCACATCGGGCGTAAGTGGATCATGACTGCCAGTGGCCCACGTGCAGAAGGAAAATATTGCATTATCCTGTCGTTTGGGGTCCTATATGAGTGCGAACCATATGGGCACTAAATTGCCACTAATGCAACAGAATACCACCTAGTTTAGTAGGTCCTAGCCGATAGGAGTTGTGGCTCGCAAGTTGGTATCATGCAGAGGACACGCGCAACAACGAAATGGTGATCAGTCGGACAGGGGGAGGGGGGGTGTCACGTTGAAAGGTTGATGGAAAGATCCGTGACGAGGTACGATTTCGTACTGGTCAACAAAGAACTTTGAGGCACATGAGAGGAAGGGCCGACTCGCGTGAATCAGCAGACCGGATTAATGGCCGCTGTCGGTCCTAGTGCTTTGAAAATCCGAATGCATTGCGGTACAACGATCGATAAGGAATGGGGTTTAGGGACTTCGAACGTGGGTCCGTCGGGTCCAGTTGTGCCCACTATGTGGGGTTGATGCTTCCACGACGCGTGGCGGCGGGCTACTAGTAGCTAGTAGCTACTCACTAGCTACTCTCGTCCAATAGCCTGGTCTCTCAACGGAATACCAAGCATATTTGGTCTTCGCTCTACGGGCAGGCCGCTGCGGCTCAATGATTATAAATACAGGTAAACGGGAATCATGCGGAGGTAAGAGACGAGACGAACCCATTTTTCCGTCTCTCTCTTACCCCGATCTCCCTTCTTCCTCTTCTAGTCTGGGTATCAACAGAAAGGCAGCGTTTTTTTTCCCTGCGATAAGGTCGGTGTATGCAGTGGAGCCTGATAGCCCTTTGAAAAACTCACCCTTTCACAGACGCCCGAACTTTCCGGACGTCCCCACGGTAACAACTAACCACCCATCGTTGACATTGTACACGGGGGCTCGAGTACCGCCTACTTCATGGAACGTTGCCATTTGACACACGGTAGCGGTCAGCCTCTAGGACCCGTCGGGATCCAGAGCCTCTCCCCAATAGGAACAGAGGATACGCCTGGAGACAAGGACATTGGTCTTCAGAACTTTGTATGGTACCCGCCGGCCAACCATCCCCCATTTCGTAGTCAGGTGAGAAGTTTTTGGATGCATCAGTCTATCGGTTGCCACATAATGTTTACCGCCCGAAAATAAGTAGAAAGGGCTTGATGATGGTCTCGCGCCGGCGGATGTGAAAGCTCCTCAAACAGAGTGCTCCCCGGACGCAAAAGCATTCAAGTTATCACCAACCCTAGGGTTATACGAATTTTCGCAGCCACCAGGGGTGCTCTTTTCGACGGCTCCGAGCCCTGCCTCTAGCTCCTTTGATCAGTACGTTTTCGGTGCGCCTGGGTCATTTTCAAATTGTCAAATACATACGAATGGACTTGAATCCTACCAGGTGGGCGTGTGATGCAGAAAATTGTCCCATTCTTCCTGACATCGATAGCGCTAGCCGCCACACCAGGAAGCCGACAGTTCGCCATTTGCCTGGGGAAACACTGTCCAGCTGCATCAGTCCAACGCCACAAACAACCTATGGCATAGCGATGTGTCCCTTCGTGAATCATCAGGGCAGCAGGGGGAGGATATGCTAGGTACACATTTGGTATTGCCTTACCGACCGTATACGAATCTGACTCCGAGACTCTAGTGCCCAAAGACGCTCAACAAGATCAGGAGCTGGGAAGCGCCTTAAATTCCAAGGAGGATAACAAGGATATCTGGGAACTGTATTGCTGTGACAATTGCAGCAAACAATATCGACGGCCCCAGGAACTGAGACGACACACGAGGGACAAGCACGAGCAGCAGCGCCAGTGCCCCTTCTGTTATGCCACGTGGAGCCGCCCAGAGAAAATAAGAGCCCATCTCATAACAGAGCACGGAGATCGATTAAGCGAGGACGAAGCCCAAAAACTTCATCGTTTGCGGGGTCGGCGCAGAACGATCAACTTCATCACGAAATGCGGTACTGCGACACCCCCTACCTAAAACGGCATGCCCTATGCCCAGTCCTGTCCCACCGCAGCCCGTTCGACGTTCCAATAGTTCGAGGTTATCGGTATCCATCATCAGCAGAGAGGACAGCGACACGGAGGTAAAAGGCCCCCATTTATCTGTAATTGCAAGGGTTTGTGATTTGCGTGTCATGGTCATGATTGGTTGAAGGGTATGTTTGCAGGATCATGTACTTCTCGGAACCCTCGAGCTTATATGAGTTGGTTGTTTTTGTTGTTTTTCACTGTGAGCCCGTTCCGTCAGGGCCCACTGGCAGGTTCACGCGGAGACTGCGAGTGTCTCCGACTCCGACAGGCCCACTCCTCGCGGGACGTGCGCCCTACTTTCATCTCTATCAAGGCTTGGTATATCTGGGCTGCTTGTGAGACAGGAAAACTCTGTATCCCTGGGTCAAGGCGGGACGCATATCATTGCGACAGTTCAAGTCGCTCGTTGGTCGCTCGCAACTTTTCGGTTCTGATACCATGGCTCAGCCGCATTGGTATCGGCCCATAGCCAACATCACTCTCACCGTTACCTCGAGATAAGGAGAAAACTCTGTCTATGGATGCCGGAAGGACCAGCAATGTCGTGAGTACCGGCGAGTGATCGGATCATATCATTATCTTCGAAAAGAAGAGCAAAACTTGAAGGACCGGCCCTAAACGTTTGACTCGGCAGCCCATTTCGGTCCCCGTTTCTAACGAGCATCCGTCCTCCCACTCCCATTGTCCTCACTTCTCACTTGCTCTCATGAGTCCAGCCGGAGCTATCTTTTCTTCGTGTGAGAGGGAAGGGAACCACCCCAATTGATATTCCGGTCGCCACCAATTTAAGTGATCACCGCCGCGCCACACTCTAGGCCCGTAGTGCGACCTCGAACAACATAACGCGACGGCGACGCTCCTGTAACAATGAGGTATCTAACAAACGCGTACGACCCGAAAATCGGCGTTCATGAAAACCCGCCTTAGCGGGTGCTCGTGAGGTTCAAGGAACAAAGTTCATTTGCATTTGCTAGTCAGCCTACAACTAGTGGTCAGGTGAGCCATCAACCGGGGTTGCCACTGGTACTGATTGAGTGTTTTGGTACCGGAATACAGGAATCCAGTACAAAGCAATTCTGCTAGTGAAAGTAGCATAACTTACTGTACGGGATACTGTATGGGTCTGCTGACAAATCCGATCACGTCGTTGGAATGAGTAATCCGGTCACTCACACCCAAGCCCTGTTCGCCGACTCGGAGACTTGGGTTTGAAACATATCAAGTGTCACATGGGCATCGCCTGATCCGAGGCTTTCTGTACAGTGGCGATGCCCAGCTTACTTCATTTATCGCCTACGTATTTTTACCCCACCGCTCGATCCCCAGAATCCCACCTCCTTCCGCTACTCCGCGCTGTTACGGCTCTATACCCGATACCCCTCATACATTAGGAGCTTTCTCCCCAAGATAATTTTTCGCGCAGACCTCGATCTACAGATGCAACTCCAGGACTTTGCTTTGATCCGATTACTAGGTGATGGAACCTCGGGGACGGTTCACCTCGTTCGAGAAAAGAGCTCTGGACTCCTGTACGCTCTCAAGTCTATGCCAAAGTTCGATGGGCAGGGCGTCGAGCACGGTGTCGAAGAGCGGAATGCATTGCTTCTTCTTCGGGGCGAACATCGCATCGTACAGTTCTACGCTTCCTTTCATGATGACCAAAACTTCTACATCGCAACGGTGGGTATCTCATAACCTGCCTCAAACTCTATGATCTGAAAATCACTGTCTCAACCAGGAGTATTTTCCCGCTGGGGACTTGTTTGGCTTTATTTATACGCATGGCAGTTTCACTCGCAAGGACGCAAGGCAGTATGCGGCAGAACTCGTGCGTCATCAATGACCACGACCTTACTTTCATTTATATCTTCTTAGCTTCTTGCTATCGAAGCCATTCACAAACATGGCATTATCCATCGGGATCTCAAACCGGAGAATATTATGATTGCCAATGACGGCCATCTCGTTCTAGCGGACTTTGGCCTAGCTAGGCAGCTCGAGGAAGGAGGCAAATCCCCTGCATCGTGCGTGGGCACGCCCGAGTACTGCGCTCCAGAAGTATTACTCGAGCAGCCTTATGGGTTGGAAGTGGATTTCTGGTCTTTCGGAGTCGTACTGTATGAGATGTTGAGTCATAAGGTGAGCATAAGTCCCGACCGTGACTACTGCGTTTATAGATTCTGACGGCGAGATTTCAATAGCTGCCATTTGAGGTATTCTTGAACGCTCCAAGGAGTGATCGAAGATGGATGGAATGCCTAATCGAACGGGTCGTGTCCTACACGCCTGAATTTAGGAGCCGTAACTTTTCTGCTGACGCGAAAGATTTACTACAGAAGGTAAGGCACCATGATCGTCATCGGATAAGCCTGTTAAGCATTCTAGATCTTAGCCAAACACGTCCCAAATCGCCTCGGATCTATCCCCAAGATAAAAAAGCACCACTTCTTTTCCACAATGTACGTTTTCCTCTATTGGTCTCTTTTCCAAAAAATACATCGGTCTAATCTCGACATCAGAGACTGGCAAACTATGATCACACAGCCCCGTCACTTACCCCGGAGTCCTCACTTTGTTCCTTGTGAATCCCGACACCCACACAGCATCCCTCACGCCCCAGTGCAGGAGGCCCCAGATCCAGAACTTTCTGCCTGTGCTGCTTCGCCATCTTCAAGTCCTGAGCCCAACGTCGCAGTTCCTTGGGCGAGGGATGGCGCCCGCAGGGCCTACATTCGACTCTGCAGTCTCTACCGTCACCGCCGCCCATAGACGAGGAGAGGAGTCAGAGGGCCGTGCATTGGAAATATCAGATCAGGCGTAGCTTTCGCGATCATGGTTAAATATCGCTGTAGCAGTGCCGAGTAAATCGCGATCCACTGCTACCGACAACAAATGATCAGATCCATCAGAACTGACGACTGTCGCTGAGAGATCCCGCGATCGAGAGTAGTCCGGGTCATTCTTCCCGCGGCATCTGTCTTCGGTGTTCCTTTAGATGGTAAACTATTGAACTTGATCGCATCTGCTGTTCTAGGTGTGTAGAGTCAGGATGTTATTCACCCGTCGCCAAACATGGCAGGCATCGGGAATACCTTGGAGGCGGACTGAGTATTGAGTGACCAATGACAAATTGAACTGACCATAGGCATGTAACGGGCGTGCAGGGTAAGCACGGGGGGCATCTGATTAGTCTGATATCGTCATCATACTCATACGCCAACGAACATATGTACACAATTGTTGAAGATAATGTTGCTATCTCGAATAGTGTAAGGTGACAGGGGGGTTTAATCGATAGGGAATTTACATATCAAGTGACTCAAAGTGAGAGGACAGGGTTTTAAAAGTGTTTTTAAGATAGATACAGGCGGGCGGGGCGTCCTCCAGGGAAATCATCCTGGGTCGAAGGCTTCCTCGCGGCTTGAAGCAGGCCTTAGGTAGGGTGAACACGCAGTTATTGTCATGTCCCGATGCGTCCGGCTCCCCGCCCGCTGCGGCAATGCCGGGCCGCAAATTTCGGCGCGGCGCGGTGAGGGATTCGGTGGCGGATACTTACCCTAGACCGTTCGTGCAGTCACGGTGGTCAGAAGGGAGCAATCGAGCACTCGGTCAAACGTCTGCAAATGCGCGCGAACTACGAATTGTCTTGGCGCTTATGGCATCTGCTATCTACTACAGGCAAGCGCTCGTGAGGTTTTCTGGCCGGGAGACCGGAGAACTGTCCGATGAGGGCTCGGACCTCGGAGCCTGAGCGTGGGAATGCCTGGGACGCGCGTTCTGGACCCTTGCCACCTCGTACCTGCCAGAACCGGTCTCGCTTCTTCTTGTCCCCATTGTGAACCTCTGCGTTGTTTGTGTACGTGATGACACTATATCCGATGCTTTGTTGTATCTCGGGCCTTATACTGTACTGGGAGGCTCTGTTCTTGGGTGCGACCATCAAGTTGGCACATCATTTGTAATGTACTAATCATGGTGCCGCGCATGGTACCTTGAATGCCACAATCCTCTTACACGGGCAGATGCGCCAAACCCAAATATCACGTCATTTTTTTCTTGTTCCCCGTCTCTTTCTCCATCCGTACTAGCCAAGTCCTTGGTATGGTTTCGAGAAATCATGGCGTCGTTTCAGGCAAACGCGCAGCGCTTGCGACACGTGCCAGTGCCAGTGAGACATTTACATACTATTTCCTCACAAGTCATGCACAAAGGAAATGCCATGTAGAGACTGCACTGCCATACGTTCAACGGACGAGCACTTCGTATCACCCCAACGCTATCCGTTCTGCGCTTATCCCTTCACGCAGGCATCATCCAAGATTATTGCCTCGCTGCATAGCATAACATGTGGACGTAAAACGGGGTAGCAGAGAAACACAAACTTCAGCGGCAAATTTTCTCACTCGCTTTCGATGCCCTTTTGTCCTTTCTAGACCTTTCCATTCCAGGGTTTCATCACAAACTCATATTTGCATGAAGTCTGATGAAGATCGCACCGTGCAACCCCAGAACCACGACGACGGACGTTGGGATGCAACATCTCGCAATGGGTGCGTGCAGAAAGAGCGCACGTTCTCCCCATCCCCGACCCCTATTCTTATTCACTTCGTCGTCTGCTCCTCCTTCATCAAGCCAAAACGCTATCTCTCTCACAAGTTGGTCCCTCCCACTCCTCTCTCCTGCATCCAGACATCACTGACTCCTTCTTGGACACCTACTCAAATGCCCCAGTGATTGAAGTGAGAACGCGGCCAGACTGTGGGCAACGGGAATTGGGAGCGATAAGGTTCACAGCCTGTTGCACTTCGTGTTTATCAATCTTCTTCACGCTCTCTCGTCTACCTCCACCCCTTGCGTGCCGGAGCTTAGGCGGTTCATAAATCACGTACCCATATTTTAAAATTGGTAACTTGCTCGGTTCAGTATCCATCAATCGCAGCCCTTCAGCCATCGGGACCGAATCTGGTCAGGTCTCCCTGTACGATATCTTGGACTGCAGTATGGACGTCATGTGGTGAAGTGGGACAGCCATTGTAATTAGTGCGAAATGTACAGTGTCGTGTCGTCGGAGTCGAATGGTGTTTGCAATTCTTTGGGCCCTACAACCGCGGGTCTTGTGAAGCTGCGTCATGTGAGGAAGTCCCTCGGCAGTCTAACAGCAGGGCACAGGCTGCACCGCATCCTGGAGCCCGAATGGGGCACAATGCGACTGTATGGATTGGTTTCGACTAGGCACCGCTAATGGGCGGTGGTCTTCAGCGCTCAACCGACACTGCGGTTCTTTGGCCACCTTAAGGCCGAGTTACCGTAGGAAGGTAAACGCGTGGCAGAAGTGGCAACGTATTGACCTGCAGTGTGTTGTGTGATATACACCGCCATTGAGTCATTGACGATCCATCACAGTAACCCACTGTAAACAGTCGGCCGGACGTTTTCGAGAATTCGAGGCAGATGCGATGCTCTAGAGACGCCCAGAACTCCACCATATTTAAGACACAGTTCGTGGGATGCACATCGTGAGAAAGGATCTATTGATACCAGTCGCCAGTGTGTCGCAGCTCCGCGTAGACGAAGTGACGTTACTAAAACGTGAGCGAGATGTATGCGGGGAGATCGTGGTGGGCGGTAAGAATATTACGAGGCCCAAGGACGTCGGGTTCAGTTGCAGTCGGTCAGGGGTGTGAGCGCCATCGGAGGTGTGAGCGCCAAGGAGGCACTGGCACATGGGGACCGAAGCCAGCTGCCAACAAAATGAGTTAGATATCATGATGCCATTCATAGCCGAGCCGAGCGCGCGCATGACGAATCGGTTGCAACCGCTCTTGAGGCGCTTGATGTCCACACCTAAACATTTCTGGTCATCGGTGCCACAGTGATGGTTTCCGCATGTGCCAATACATAATCTACTCCCCTCCCAAATCCCTAAGATGCACGATACTTAGCCGGACTTGGAACGTCCATAAATGGTCAATAAACGTACGTGGACAGGTGGACAGTTTGAATATGTTTCGCGCTTCCGGGGCTACCAACAGGAACGAGTGTAGCAACGGCGCAGACCAGATGGTCTGGCGTGAGAGCATGCTACGCGCATGTTTGGACCCATACACGCGGACTCGGTGCGCACATATAAGGTTTGAAGCTACGAGCAGTGGCACCAATGGCCAATAACCCGTCGGGACGAGGTTGCTTTACTGGTTGTGTTTGACACCAGAATGGTACGGTAACGTTGGAACATGTTAAGCGCTTGATGTGTTCCTAGGTTCTATTCGGCACAGTCATTGCGTGGTCCCTTGTGCTTCTTGAGGTCTATTTGATAAAATGATAGTAATGAAAATAGGATCTAGTCTGCCATCGACCGTGACAGTCTTGACGGGCCGCGAGGGAGGATCAACATGACGCCGACACCACATGGAGAAATGCTCGGTCGCCCGAAGCAGAGCAACGATGTTTGTACGAGGGCGTATCATGGGGACGACAGGGGCAACCATGAGAATTGCGCAGACCACGAGGTCATTCCCAGATTAGCGCATGTAAAAAAAGCACACTGCAGTTATATTTGTGGAGAGAAGCCCGGTGTCAATGGACTCAATAATAAAAAAGTGCGCCGCCGGGAGTCTGCCCCTGGGCGCCTGTATTCGCCTATGGACAGAACTCATGCACTGGTGGCCGTGTCGGATGACCACTGACGACAAGAGTAACTAGATAAATAAACGGTAGACAGAAAGAGAGTGAACAGAAAAATTCCTCACCCGATCATCTCCCTCTTCCCATCTCGGCACTTACACACACGCACAGATAGTCTCCAAGGAATTTCGAAACCCTCTCCTTTGGTGCACCCCGACATTCCAACAGACAGGCAGAGCCCAAACTGAAGACGAGGCATCCAGAAGATGAACTCCCCACGCAGTTCTGCTGGGCTGCTAACGTACAGCGCGGTTGAATGCATCCGCCGAACGGCAAGATTGGAAGTACCCCAAACCGTGGACTCGCCATTTCAAGATTTGTCCTTGTGGAAATGTTCTCCTCCGCCGCACGACCAGGTATGACTTTGATTGGACGATTTCACCTGTAGTTATTGATGTATACCCACCAGCCTGCGCAGACGACGTATTCTGGCGTTTTTGGCGCGACACCCCTTCAGCTGGTGCCATGGTGTCGAGTATTGGCATCTGGCCTACTGGAGCTATTGCCAGTGCAGCCACCGGATTTTGGCACTCCGGTGACAACAGCGTCTGAGAGGTCCGATGGGGAGCTTTGGGATAGGTTTCAGACATTTACAGATAATCAAATTCACGCCAATTGCACAGGATCTGTCATGGTGAGGAAGCGCCAACTCGGTCTTGCCGATATGACATTAATGTAAATAGCAAATCAAGGACAGACACAACTCTGCACGACTCACCGGAGACCACATTCTTGGGCAGAGTGCCAACGTGCCGTTTGCTCGGGGAAACAATATCCATCAACGTCGCCCTGACTTGCTTTTCAATGCGTCTTACAGTCAGTTATCATACGGATCACCATCACAACGACAGCAGTTCGGGTACACAGCAGGCACTCACCCGACATCGCCCTTTGGGGGCCAAAACAACCACGATCAAATCGCTGAAGCTGTAAGACCTACAGATCACAGGCAGGTCCCTGAAACGCGGAGCGCGCAAGGTGTTAAGAATGGTGGAAGAGGTCCCAAGAATTGGCTCTGCAGCTATGACGATTGCAACAAAAAATACCGACGACTCCAAGAGCTTAAGCGGCATACAGCGGACAAGCATGAAATCCCGTCGAAGTGCCCGTTTTGTGATTACAGGTGGAGCCGCCCCGAGAGGATGAGAAGTCATCTCATAAATCAGCATCGACATCATTTTACCGAGGAAGAGCGCCAAGAAGTTCGTGGTTTGCGAGGCCGAAGAGAGACGATTGGCTTTCTCCTCGCGAGATGTAGTAATGCGATGCTCCCCGGAAATAACATCTTCCGAGCGCAGTCTGCTCCCAGTTCACCCCAACCCTTTCGCCTAGTTGAAAGCTGAACACCAGTAGTGGGCCCGGTGGCAACAGAGACAAAGTTGGCTTACATCTGACGGGAACCACATTGGTTGTTTCATAGTCGGGCATGATCGTATTACAGTATAGTTTGTGGACCGCTTAGTTGAAGGCTCGAGTCAGTTTGTTGTCGTATGGTCTATGTCTACGAGTGCCAGGTGACGCGTTGTGTTTCATGCTTTCATTTGCAAAATTGTAATTAGTGTTATGAACATAATTATTGATTTCGAATACTCACTTCTTTTGGGAAAATCGACCCAATAAACAACTTCAGGTTGATGTTGCAAACCATGGTTGTCCATCGGAGTCGGATGAAGCGCCGAGGTCCGACCGGTAACTTCCGAACCGAGATCAGAAATTGAAGCACACGATGTACAAAGCGGCCCAACGACGTGTCCGCACCTCGAAGCCAATTGAGAGTTGTGGGTGTTGACCTTTCCTGGTCTGACTACTAGGCAACCCCAACAGGCTTCTAGAACCCCGAGGACCCCAAGACGAATGGAGATATGCCAACAACAGCACATCGTTGTTGGTATGTGTCCGGTCGTTTCCCAAATCACACCCCGCGATTCAGCCGGCATGGTCAGCGTCACTGTCAGACGCGAATCCACAATCCACTCGATTAATCTCTTCCCACCGCCGCCGATACTGTATACCTGGTGCTGGGCCTGCTGGTTTACGTTTAGAGTTGACGTAGCTTTTAAGGTATACAGTATTAATTCAATATCGAGGCGGAAATCCCCGGTAGCGATGTTTCAAGGAAAAGACTGGGTCATACGCTTTTGGATGACCTTCTCGACTCTGAGATGCTTGAAAAGCATTTGGTGTAGTGACCCTCTGTCTCGCGAAAGAAAATAAGCTATCGCTCAACCTCACCGCGTCGAGGAGTCTCTCGAGACGTCCTCGTGGTGGAATACTCATCCTCTCGTACTGTGAGGGTGAGCGTGGAACTGAACCGGAACAAGACAAAGTAGAGCGCTCATGGAGATGCTCTCCTTTCATTTCAGATCTCTCAAAATTTGTTCCGTTTTTGTTCCGAGTCTAAACACCTTTTGACACACCCCCTTTGTTCCCTCCGTTTTCCGTGCATATAATCTCCTAAGCCCGATGTGAATCATATCATTAATCATGCATCATGCCGCTTTGACATCCGAGTCTGCGCCGTGTTCTGACTCGGAAGAGCTGATCATTTACTCACCACTCGCCTCAACGACACCTTTCGCACCAGAAGATTGGTCCAGAAGGCACCGGCAAGGACTTCGATAAAGTTTGCTGTGACTTTGATTACGTACTTTTTGAACTCCGCTTGCCTGATATCAGCGCACCCAATGATTCTTGGGCGGTGGCAGAGTCGCCGACCCGCTCAGAGGAAGTCGTTGATCATCGTCGGTTGTGAGGACACTGGAAGTGTCCTGAGGGACAGGTTATGGTGGCTCGCTGCATGCAAGACTGCGTGTGCCCTGGTGTAAATTCGTACTACAGTAGTAGAACTTTAGAAGTCGTGTCGATGGTGCCGGGAGCCGTAAGACATCCTCGTAAGGTGATGCATAAGCCAAGAGGCTTCCACGACGTCTTTGGTGAAGGTCGGGAGGTCGCTGGCGCCGGGAAACTCGGACTGTCGGGGGACGCGAATTGTATTGAGAGTGCGGTAAAACCTCGCAAGTCTGAAACACAAGGGCTAACCCGGCTAAACCCACGTGGCCGGACTCCCGTGCCTCATAGAACCTCTTCATTTCGGGAGGGGGGGCTTTGTTTATGTATGGTGTATGATACGTGATGGCATCAATATCCGAAGTGCCCTATAACTAGGGTCTTTCAAAGTTCCATTAAATTTTCCCATTAAATTTCCCATTAAGTTATTTTCTGGGCTGAAATTTAATTAAATAAATAATGGATTTGATAAAATAATTTAACCCTAAAAGGCCCTTTTATTCTGTTATTTTCATATTATTTGTCATAGAAATGAGCTTTAATGGAATTAAAACTCATTTCTATGACAAATAATAAGAAAATAACAGAATAAAAGGGTTTTTTAGGGTTAAATTATTTTATCAAATCCATTATTTAGTTAAGTTAATTTTGGCCTGTCCTTGGATGCGACCACCTGCAATAGAATGGCGCACTAGTACT
>Ga0137397_10002364_pt1 | contig 13187 bp, 12 predicted proteins | sample czorhiz116metaG_FD_106658 | JGI IMG/M metagenome (GOLD analysis project Ga0137397, IMG submission 106658) | Vadose zone soil microbial communities from Angelo Coast Range Reserve, California, USA - czorhiz1.16 metaG | ecosystem: Environmental > Terrestrial > Soil > Vadose zone | place: USA... | reverse complement strand
TCGACCGGGCTCGGCCACCCCTCCGCATACTTACGCCGCACGCGACGCCTCATCGTGCAGGCGAGTCAAGTTGGAGTCAAGCTCCGCAACGGGACGAGGCTCCGGGCAAGGCTCGCGACTGCCGCACCTCGCCCGCTCGACGTGCTTATTTGAAGGCGCTAGCGCTTGGGGAGGCCGCCGAGCAGGCCGTTGGTGACGGTGTTCGTGACCGTGGGGATGAGAGGGCTGGCCGTGGTCGTCGGATGGCTCCCGCCCCCAAGCGGGCTCACAGCGCTCGGGGTGGTGGCGACGGTGTCCGGCGCCTTCGTGCCCGTGGGGATGAGCGGGCTGGCCGTGGTCGGAAGGCTCCCGCTGGTCGCCGCGCTCCCAAGCGAGCCCACAGCGCTGTCAAGCGGGCCCAAAGCGCTCGCGCTGCCTGTAGGGGTCGTGGCGACGGTGCCCACCGCGCCGGAGGCAGCGCCGATGGCTGCTGCGGGCGTGTTCCTGCCTCCGGTCCGAGTGCTGACGCCAGGCGTGACGATGCCCTTCACGGTCTGCGTGGCGTCGACGATCGACGCCTGCGTCGCCGCCTGATTCAACGCCGTCAAGCTCGCCGCGGGCGGGTGCTTTGGCAAGAAGGTGAAGTCCGCCGCCAGACGATTGGCGGCCTCCGGCGTGATGGCCTCCGGCGCCGGCACGGGTCCGGCGTCGGTCACCGCGACGCGCTCGCGCGCGCCAACCTTGACGGCGGGCCCCACGCGTCGGCCGGTGACCGGATCGAGCTTGGTGACCTCGACGAGGCCGCGCAGGATGGTGATCGTCGAACGCCCCGGCGAAACCTCGGCGACGACGACGGTGCCGCGGATCGCGGCGACGGCGTTCGGCGTCTTGATCTCGATGACCTCGCCCGGCTTCATCAGTGCCTTGGAGACCGCCACCGAGATCCGGCCGGCGCCGAGCTGGACCGTCGCGACTCCCGGCACCTCGGTGATCGTCAGGACCGAGCGCTCGCGCGCGGTGACGGTGGCCTTGCCGCCGAGCAGCACCCGGACGACCGAGCGCTCGCCCGTGGTGATCCGGTCATGAAGCAAGACGTCGTCCTTGAACCCGAGGGTTGCCGGTGCCGACAGCGCCGCGCGCGTGATCGTCGCGAATCCCAGCAGCATCGTGACCACGCCCACCCGCTCTCCCGCCCAGGCCAGCGGCGGCAACGCCAGGGTGGCGAGCACGAGCGAAGCGAGTATGCAGGCGCCGACTGCGCGGCATCCCTGCGTGAGCGTACGGACTGGCATCAGCATCAGGTCGGACTCTCTCGGTGAGCTACACCGGGTGCCCGGCAGGCAGATGCCTCTCGACGTCCCAGATGTGGAAACAGTCGACGTGAAACTCAAGCGTCCTCCAATTCTCCACGGCGAGCCCTGACATCGCGATCTGGTCCGTCGTGACGATCGCTCCGCAGCCGTCGCATAACTGCCCGTCGCCTGAACGAACCGAAACTTCCGCCATACGGCCACGAGGCAGGCGCCCCTCGTCGAGCCTGCGGCGGATGAGTTGACGAGCCACTTCAGGGTCCATGAATGATGCTGGGTCGATGACTCTCGGTTGTCCATCAGGTGATTCCCTTAAACTTCCCCCGGAGAAAACCTGCCTCAGACCTTTCTCGGCGAGTCACTTCATTCTCTCGATGTCATTTGCTTCCTATGTTGTCTGTTGGCCCGCACGCGCACGTCATCAGACGTGGTCGCCCCCGACACCGCTGCCATCCGGCTCGCCTCTCGCGAAGACTGACAACGGCGGTCACCTCACGCCAAAAGGACACCGCGCGCGCGCGCCGGTCGCGACGCTAAACCCGCGTCGTTGCGTCCTCTGCTTCTGGCACTGGACGTGCACTTTCAGCCGAGCAGTTTCAACAGATTGCCCAGCACGATTTCCGGAGGATGAGACATGACCGAGACGACGCTGATGGCGCTAGTGGTCGCGGCCGGCTTTCTTGCTGGGCCCGCCGCTCACGCCGACGTGAGAGCCGGAATCAACGCAGCGCCGCCGCCGGTTGTCGTCTCCTCGCCGCTGCGGCTGGTCGCCGTGCCGGACAGCCCCGTCTATCACGGGTCCAGCGCGGACCACAATCTGTTCGTCTATGGCGGCCGCTACTACAGTTTCCACCGCGGCCAGTGGTTCCTCGGGGCAGGCCCCGGCAGTTCATGGAGCATCATCGCGAGCGACCGTGTGCCGAAGCCCGTCCTCGCGGTGTCGACCACGTACTCCAAGATGGCGCACGGTCAGGGCAAGAGCTCGGCGGGCAAAGAAAGCACGAACAACTGACTCGGGTACGAAGGGGAGGGACAACTCATGCACTCGCAACTGACATTGACGACATTCGCACTCGCGCTCGCGCTGCTCATCGGGTTCGCGGCGTGCGCGAAATACCCCGTGGTGGTCAAGACGGGCGGGCAGGCGCCGACCGCGGCCACGACGGCTCCGGCTCGATAAGCGTTCTCGCTCTCACCACTTAGCCATTCCACGACGACGCCGTCGCGTCGCCCGGCCATCGCGCCCGCTGGCGATGACCGGAGACGCGACGGCGCCCACCCACGAATAGGGAAGGGACGCACGGGGCTATCCGCCCCATTGATGCCGTCCTGAGTCCGCCCAGCCCCCGGCTCTCCCCGTGTGCCGCTTGCAGCGAGACCCGGCACAGGCGTACAAAGCGAGGGGATTCGCCCTTCGTATGAGTCGCACGTCGAACGAGAGACCTCGGGAGGAATGACATCATGCGCATCGTTGTCCATGGGCAGCAGGCGTTCGGCAAGAGCGTGCTGGACGCTCTGCTGCAGCGCGGGGAAACCGTCGTCGGCGTCTACTGTGCCCCTGAGCCGGCCCAGGGGGGAGGGCGGGTCGATCCCCTGAAGGAGGCCGCGCTCGCCCGTGGCCTCCCGGTCTACCAGCCGCGATCCTTTCGCAACAAGCCGGAGGTGTGGGAGGAATTCGCGCGACTCAAGGCGGATCTCTGCGTGATGGCCTACGTCACGCTCATCGTGCCCGAGCAGGTGCTGAATCAGCCCACGCGCGGCACTGTTCAGTACCATCCCTCTCTGCTCCCTCGCCACCGCGGCCCCAGCTCCATCAACTGGCCGATCATCATGGGCGAGACACGGACCGGGCTGAGCATCTTCTGGCCCGACCAGGGTCTGGATACGGGACCGCTCTTGCTGCAGAAGGAAGTCGAGATCGGCGACAGCGATACCCTGGGCAGCCTCTACTTCGAGCGGCTGTATCCGCTTGGGGTCGCGGCGCTGCTCGAGGCCGTCGATCTGGTGCGCGCCGGCACGGCGCCGAGAATCGTTCAGGACGAGGCCCAGGCGACGTACGAAGGGTGGTGCAAGAAGGAACACGTCCAGATCGACTGGCAGAAGCCCATCCAGGCCATCTGGAACCTCATCCGCGGTGCGGATCCTCAACCGGGTGCGTGGACCACGTACGAGGGAACGACCGTGCAGCTCCTCGACGCCAAGAAGCTCGTGGGCGCCACGCCCGGGCGGCCCGGAGAAGTGATCGCCGTCGAGGATGCGGGGTTGACGGTCGCCGCGACCGGCGGCCAGATCCTGGTGACCCGCGTGCGGCCCGAAGGCGGTCAGAAAGTCAACGCGGGGGCGTTTGCCAAGAGCGCGGGGTTACGCCCCGGCGTGCGGCTGGGAGCGACGTGACCGGGCCGACCTTGCCGACATGGGGTAGCATCGCAGCGATATGACGGCTCCGGACGGCCCCCACGGTCTGGCGCGCGGCCTCACCAACTACGGCGACGCGGACTTCGCGCTCTACCTGCGCCGCTCCTTCGCGACCTCGATGGGGTACTCGAAGGCGATGCTGGCGCGGCCGGTGGTCGGCATCGCCCAGTCGGCGAGCGGCTTCAACAACTGCCACCGCCACTTCCCGGAGCTGATCGAGGCCGTGAAGCGGGGTGTGCTGGCCGCCGGCGGGCTGCCGATCGACTTCCCGACGATCTCGCTCGGCGAGGTGTTCCTCTCCCCGACCAGCATGATGTTCCGCAACCTGATGGCCATCGACGTCGAGGAGATGATCCGCGCGCAGCCGATGGACGCCGTGGTGCTGGTGGGCGGCTGCGACAAGACGGTGCCGGCCCAGCTCATGGGCGCCGCGTCGGCCGACGTGCCCGCGGTCCAGCTCCTCGCCGGACCGATGATGCCGATGGCCTACCGCGGCGAGCGCCTCGGCGCGTGCACGGATTGCCGGCGCTTCTGGGCCAAGTACCGCGCCGGCGGGGTCACGCCGGCGGAGATCGAGCGCATCGAGGAGAACCTGGCGACGACGGCGGGTACCTGCGCCGTCATGGGCACCGCCAGCACGATGGCCTCGATCGCGGAGGCGCTCGGCATGGCGCTGCCGGGGACGGCCGCGATTCCGGCCGTCCACGCCGACCGACTGCGCGCGGCCGAGGCCAGCGGGCGACAGGCGGTGGCGCTGGCGACGACACGTCTCCGGCCGAGCCAGATCATCACGCACCACTCGGTCGAGAACGCGCTGCGCGTGCTCCTGGCGATCGGCGGCTCGACGAATGCCATCATCCATCTCACCGCGGTGGCCGGTCGCGTGGGCGTCGAGGTATCGCTGCGGCGCCTCAACGCGCTGAGCGACGAGACCCCGGTCCTGGTGGATCTCAAGCCGACCGGCCAGCACTACATGTCGGATCTGAACGCCGCCGGCGGCCTCGGCGCGGTGCTGCGGGAGCTCTCTCCCCTGCTCAACCTCGACTGCCTCACCGTGACGGGCCAGACGCTCGGCCAGCGGCTCGCCGCCGAGGACGCCTGGGTGGATCGAGACGTCGTGCGCCCGCTCGCCGAGCCGTACCAGAAGGTCGGCGGGCTCGTCGCCCTCTTCGGCAGCCTGGCGCCCGGCGGCGCCATCCTCAAGCGCTCGGCCGCCGATCCGGCGCTCTTCGAGCGCGAGGGCCGGGCGTTGGTCTTCGCCTCGCTCGACGACCTCGCGGCGCGGATCGACGCGCCGGATCTCGACGTGCGCCCGGACGACTTCCTCGTGCTCCAGAACGCCGGACCGAAGAGCGGCTACGCGATGCCGGAGGCCGGGTATCTGCCGATCCCGGCGAAGCTGGCGCGCGCCGGTGTCAAGGACATGGTGCGGATCTCCGACGCCCGCATGAGCGGGACGGCGTACGGCACGATCGTCCTTCACGTCTCGCCCGAGGCCGCCATCGGCGGGCCGCTCGCGCTGGTGCGCGACGGCGACCGCATCCGCCTGAGCGTCGCCGAGCGCCGCCTCGACCTCCTGGTCGCCGCCGCCGAGCTCACGCGCCGGCGCGTCGGCCTTCCGCGCCCCGCCGCGCCGCCGGCTCGCGGGTACGCGAAGCTCTACATGGACCACGTGCTCCAGGCCGAGCACGGCTGCGACTTCGACTTCCTGCGAAAGGCGTGACGCCTCGCCGTCTCGGAGCGAGACCGACCGTCTAACCCGGGGCCGCGCCCTGCGTGCTGCCGGCCGGACCGCACTTGACACCGTCGACCATGAAGTCGGAGAACCGCTTCCGGTTGGAGAGTCAGACACGAGCCGCGACGGTCAACCGCGCGATGCCGCCGCGCGCACCCGGCGCCAGAGACGCTCGCGCGTGAGCGGCATCTCGGTCACCTCCACGCCCAGCGGACGAAGCGCGTCGGCCACCGCGTTGGCGATGGCGGCGGGCGCCGGCAGCGTCCCGCCTTCGCCCGCGCCCTTGACGCCGAGCGGATTCAGCGGCGAGGGCGTCACGACGTGGTGCACCTCGAGCGGCGGCACGTCGGCCGCGCGCGGCAGCGCGTAGTCCATCAGCGTGCCGGTCACGAGCTGTCCGGCTCCGTCGTAGACGATCTCCTCGAGCAGGGCGTTGCCGATGCCGTGGGCGATGCCGCCGTGGATCTGGCCCTCGACCACCATCGGGTTGATCATCGTGCCGCAGTCGTCGACGGCGACGTAGCGGAGAACCCGCACGGTGCCGGTCTCGGGGTCGACCTCGACGACCGCCGCGTGGGCGCCGCTCGAGTAGGTCGACTGCGGCACGTGGACGTAGCCCGAGGCCTCGAGCCCGGGGTCCATCCCGCCGGGCAGCGCGTAGCCGGGCCGGGGCGCCGTCGCGATCGCCGCCACGTCGCCGAGCGCGAGCCCGCGCCCCGGCATCCCCCGCACGGTGATGCGGCCGTCCTCGAGCGTGAGATCCTCCGGCGCCGCCTCGAGGTGGTCGGCGGCGACCGCGAGCGCCTTCTTGCGCACCTCGGCGGCGGCGTGGGCCGCGGAGGTGCCCGCGAGCACGCCCACCCGGCTCGCGAACGTCCCGACGCCGTAGGGGATGCCCGCCGTGTCGCCAGGCACGACCGTGATCTGCTCGATCGGTACCGAGAGCCCGTCGGCGACGACCTGGGCCAGCGTGGTCTCGTGCGCCTGCCCCTGGCTGGACGTGCCGGAGAACACGAACACCCGGCCGACCGGATCGACGCGCACCCTGATGCCCTCGTACGGGCCGAGGCCCGTGTCCTCGACGAAGAGCGCGAAGCCCAGGCCGATCGCGCGCCCCGCGGCGCGCGCCCGCTCGCGCTCGGCGGCGAACCCATCCGCGCCCACGGCCTCGGCGGCTCGCCGCAGGCATTCGGGATAGTTCCCGCTGTCGTAGCGGCGCGGGCTGTTGTCGCGGGAGATCAGGCCGACGTCGTATGGAAACTCGTTCGGCTGGATCAGGTTGCGTGCGCGGAGCGCGACCCGGTCGATCCCGAGGCGCTCGGCCGCGAGGTCGAGCATTCGCTCCATCACGAACACCGCCTGGGGCCGTCCCGCGCCGCGCACCGGAGTGACCGGCACCCGATTGGTGTAGAGGGCGGTGAGCGTCACCTCGTAGTTCGGGACCCGATAGGGCCCGGGCACGCTGACCGAGGTGAGGATCGGCACGATGACGCCCCACGAGACGAACGCGCCGCAGTCGTGGACGAACGCGTCGCGGACCGCCACGATTCGGCCCTCGCGCGTGAGCCCCAGCTCGACGTCGTGCCACTGGTCGCGCTCCTGCGTGACCGCCAGGAGGTGCTCGCGGCGCGTCTCGACGAACTGTACGGCGCGCCCGAGAACGCGCGCCAGGAACGGCACCAGGATGTCCTCGGCGTAGATGATCGCCTTGGGCCCGAAGCCACCGCCGATGTCCTGCGTGACGACGCGCACGGAATGCTCGGGGAGCGCAAGGTAGCGCGCGAGCAGCCGGCGCAGGATCTGGGGCGCTTGCGTCGTCGACCAGACGATGACCTGGCCGAGACCGCCGTCCCAGCGGGCGGCGATCGCGCGCGTCTCCATGGCCATGCCGGCGCCGCGGTGCAGGTGGAACCGCTCGCGCAGCACGACGGGAGCCCGCGCGAGCTCGCCCGCCGCGTCGCCCACGCGCTGGGTGAATCGCGACGCCACGTTGCCGCCCGGATGCGCGCGCGGCCCGTCGGTTCGCAGCGCATCGTCGAGCGACGCGACGGCCGGCAGCGGATCGTATTCCACGTGGAGCGCGCCGAGCGCGTCCTCGGCCTCCGCCGCGCTCTCGGCCACGACGAGGGCTACCGCCTGCCCGGCGTACGAGACGAGTTCTTGCGGCAAGATCTCCGGGCAGGCCGGCGCGACGAGGCTCGCGTGCGGGACGAGCAGGGGCAGACGTCCGAGCGCGGCGACGTCCGAGGGCACGAGGACGTGGACGACACCGGGCCGGCGCCGCGCCGGCGCGGCGTCGACGCGGACGATGCGCGCGTGCGCGTGCGGGCTCCGGTGGACCGCGACGTGAAGCAGGCCCGCGTGCGCCACGTCGGCGACGTAGCACCCGCGGCCCGTGACCAGTCGCGCGTCCTCGCGGCGGCGCACCCGCGCGCCGAACAAGCGCTCGCCCATCGCGCCGGCTCAGCGACCGAAGCGCGCGACGTAGAGCGAGTTCGCGGGATCGACCCGCTCGAACAGCTGCACGTCGGTGAAGCCGGCCTCGCGCAGCATGCGGGTGGCGACCTGGTGCCCCCACGCCGTCCCGAGCCCGGGGCCGCCGGCCGCGAGCGACACGCTCATGCAGTGCATCGTGCTGATGGTGTAGAGGTACGGCGCCATCGGGACACCGACGTTGTCGGCGAGCTCGCTCGACGCCCAGACGTCGAGCATCAGGAAGGTGCCGGCCGCGGCCAGCGCCGCGCGGATCCGGCGCATCACGCCGGCGGGATCGGCCTGGTCGTGGATCGCGTCGAACGCGGTGACGAGGTCGAAGGGCACGGGCGTCTCGAGCCGGGCGATGTCCTGCACGACGAACGACGCGTTGGCGAGCCCGCGCGCCGCGGCGCGGGCGTCGGCGATGCCCTCCTCGGATATGTCGTACCCGACGAACGTGCTCTTGGGGAAGCGCCGGGCCATCAGCGTGAGGCAGTGCCCCGTGCCGCACCCCACGTCGGCGACGCGGATGCCGGCCTCGAGGCGCGGGATGAGGCCTTCCGGCTTCGCGAGGTAGGCGGCGAACAGGAGCTCGTCGAAGCGGGGACGGCTCCGCCGGTCCATGAGGCCCGTGAAGTCCGGCTGGTATGCGCTGTACGGCACGCCCCGGCCCGTGCGGAACGCATCGGCGACGTCGGGGATGACCCGGTTCATGAGCGGGAACATCTCCGCCATGCCCGTGAGGTTTCGGCTGGACGCGCCGGTGAGACCGGCGGCGTGCTCGCGCGGGAGCCGATAGGTGCGGTCACCCGCCGTGTACTCGACGATGCCGCCGCAAACCATGGCCGCCAGCCACTCCCGCACGTATCGCTCGCTGAGGCCGGTCGTCTCGGCGACCTCGGCGCTGGTGGCTGCGCCCAGCTTCGCCATCGCCTCGAACAGGCCGACGCGCCGACCGACCTCCATCATGAGGGAGACGGCGGCGCCCTCGAGGTGGCGGACCATGAGCTGCGTGAACGCCTTCGCCTTCGCCTTGTCGAACTCCGCCTCGGCCATTGCGCTCTCCTCAGACCGCGAGGTAGCCGCCGTCGACGACGAGCTCGGTGCCGGTGATGTACGACGCCTCGTCCGAGGCGAGGAAGAGCACGGCGTGGGCGACCTCTTCCACGCGTCCCTCTCGCTTCATCGGCACCGCCCTGAGCGACTTCTCACGCCAGGCCGGGTCCGCCGACGCCTTGGAGGTTCGCATCGGGGGCAGAATACCCGGGTGCACGGAGTTGACCCGAATGCCGTGCTGGGCAAACTGCACGGCGGCCGTCTTGGTCATGATCCGCACGGCGCCCTTCGACGCGTTGTAGCCCATGTGGATCCGATCCTGCCCGACGAAGCCCGAGATCGACGAGATGTTGACGATGGCGCCGCCGCCCGCCTCGCGCATGGCGGGCACCGCGTGCTTCATGCCGAGGAAGACGCCCTTCGCGTTCACGTTCATGAGGGTGTCCCAGGCCGTCGTGCTGGTCGTGTCCGGATCGAACGTGCCGCTGATCCCCGCGTTGTTCACCAGGAGATCGAGCTTGCCGAACGCGGTCACGGTCGTCTTGACCGCCTCCTGCCAGTCCGCTTCGCTCGTCACGTCGAGCCTCACGAACCGTGCCTGGCCGCCGGCCGCGGCGATCTTCTCGACCACCTGACGCGCCTCGAACTCGAGCACGTCGGCGACGACGACCCGCGCGCCTTCCCGGGCGAAGATCGAAGCTTCGCTCTGGCCCATGCCGCTCGCACCACCGGTGATGAGCGCGACCTTCCCCGCAAGCCTCATACGCCTCTCCTTGTCGATCGCTCGCCTCGAACGGGGGGCCCCAGCCCCACGATGTCCGCGGCTCGCACGACCCTCGTCTTCTGGATCACGACCTATGGGACCGACTCTCCGCGCCGGTAGTGTCTCAGTTTCCGCGGATCAGCGGTCGAGAATGCAAGCACCGTCCATGACTTGTCCAGGCGTGACGACATCCTGACGCTACCTCGGCTCGAGCGGGCCAGGCCAGCCACCGCCGCGCGCCGAGTATCGCAGAGGGCCCCCCACCGTGTACACTGCGGGTCGCCGCTTCGGCGAGTGCCCCGATACCCCGCCGGCCGAGGCGCGCACACAAGGAGCGACCATGGCGACGTACGTGTTGGTTCACGGCGCGTATCAAGGAAGCTGGATCTGGAAGCCGGTCGCGGACCGCCTGCGCGCCGCCGGGCACCGGGTCTACTCACCGACGCTCGACGGCTGTGCCGAGCGCCACCACCTGGTGCGGCCCGGCATCACCGTCGCCACGCACGCCCAGGAAGTCGCCCAGCTCCTGTTCTACGAGGACCTCGACCAGGTCGTCCTCGTGGGGACGAGCTCGGGCGGCATGGTGATCTGCAAGGCCGCCGAGCTGGCCCGCGACCGCATCGCGCGGCTCGTGTTCGTCGACGCGCTGGCGTTGATGTCGGGTGAGCGGGTCGGCGACATCGTCAAGCGCGTGTCGGCCAACGAGACGACCGCGATCACGACCGGACCGACCCGGGCCGACGTGGAGAAGCGCCTGTTCGGGGACCTCGACGCCGACACGCGAGCCTGGGCTCTCGCGCGCTACACGCCGCATCCGGTCGCGGCGCTCGAGGCACCCGTGGAGCTCGGCGGCTTCTGGAGCCAGGCGTGGCCCACGACCGTCATCCGCTGTCGCCGCGCCATGAATCCGCCCGAGACGCACCAGCGCCGCACGGCCGAGCGGCTGAAGGGCGCCTGGCACGAGCTCGACACCGGCCACTATCCGATGCTCAGCCAGCCTGACGAGCTGACGCGGCTGCTCCTGGCGCCGTAGTGCCTCACGTCCCTGCCGGTTTCTTGACAGGGTCGCGGCCGCGTTGCACAGTGCCACGCGAGGCCCGATGACATGAACGGCATCCACGATATGGGCGGCATGCACGGCTTCGGGCGCGTCGAGCGCGAGAAGAACGAGCCGGTGTTCCACGCGGCCTGGGAAGCCCGGGTCCTCGGAATCAGCCGCGCGTGCAGCGCGCAGCAGCTCTTCAACATCGACGAGAGCCGCCACGCCATCGAACGGATGGCGCCGCTCGACTACCTGGGCTCGAGCTACTACGAGCGCTGGCTCGACCGAAACGTGCGGCTGCTCGTCGAGAAGGGCGTGATCACGCGCGAGGAGCTGCAGCGCCGCATGGCCCAGCTGGCCGGCGGGCCCGATCCGGCGCCGCCCCACAGGGATCCCAAGCTGCTCGATCGCATGCTGCGGGCGACGAAGGAGCGCACCCCCTACCGCCAGCCCGGGCCGCCGCCCCGCTTCGAGACCGGCGAGCGCGTCCTCACGCGCAGCGACGCGCCGGTGGGACACACGCGGCTGCCGCGCTACGCGCGCGGCAAGCCCGGCGTCATCGCCCGCGTGCACGGGTCCTTCATCTTTCCGGACACCAACGCCCACGGGCAGGGCGAGCAGCCCCACGCGCTCTACAGCGTCCGCTTCGACGCCGCCGAGCTGTGGGGCGCCTCGGCCGAGCCGCGGGCGCCCGTCCACCTCGATCTCTGGGAGCGCTATCTCGGGCCGGCCGCTCCCGCAAGGAGCACGACATGAGCGGCGCTCACGACGAACACGGCCACCATCACCACGAGCCGGAATCGGTCCTGTCGCTGCGCGTCCGCGCGCTCGAGTCACTGCTCGTCGAGAAGAAGCTCGTCTCGAGCGAGGCCGTCGACCGCATCGTCGGCGCCTACGAGGAGGACATCGGGCCGCACAACGGCGCCAAGGTCGTCGCGCGCGCCTGGGTCGACCCGAGCTACCGGCAGCGGCTCCTCGCGGACGGGACGACCGCCATCGAAGAGCTGGGCTTCGGCGGGGTCGACCTCCGGGTGGTCGAGAACACGCCCGGCGTGCACAACCTCGTCGTCTGCACGCTCTGCTCCTGCTATCCGCACGCCCTCATCGGGCTGCCGCCGGTCTGGTACAAGTCGTTCGAGTACCGCTCGCGGGCGGTGCGCGAGCCGCGCGTGGTCCTGCACGAGTTCGGCGTCGACCTGCCCGAGAGCGTGGAGATCCGCATCTGGGACTCGAGCGCCGAGCTTCGCTACCTGGTGCTCCCCGAGCGGCCCGCCGGAACGGAAGGCCTGAGCGAGGCCGCGCTGGCCGAGCTGGTCACGCGTGACGCGATGATCGGCGTGGCGGTGGTGCGGCCCCCCGCGGCCGCGGCCCGCTGACCCGGAGGCTGATCGATGGATCCCGTCCCGAGCCGCGAGATCGCCGACATGACCGGCGCGGCGGCGTTGCCGAGAAAGAACGGCGAGCTGGTCTTCGACGAGGCGTGGCAGGGCCGCATTTTCGGCATGACCGTGGCGATGAGCCACGAGGCCAGTTTCGAGTGGCGCGAGTTCCAGGCCAAGCTCATCGCCGAGATCGCGCACGCCGAGCGCGAAGGCGAGTCCTCGAGCTACTACGCGCGCTGGCTTCTTGCCTTCGAGCGCCTGCTCGCCGACAAGGGCCTGCTCGACGCGGACGCCCTCGCCGAGCGCACCCACGACTTCGAGACCGGCCGCCGCGACGACGTGTTCTAGCCTGCCGCAATATCCAGCAAAGGAGAGCGCCATGGCCCTCGATCCCCAGGCCCGGGCAGTGATCGACCTCGTCATCAAATCTGGGCGCCCGGCCTATCACACGCTGTCGCCCAAGGACGCCCGCCAGCTGTTCCGCGAGACGCGTCCGGCCTCGACACCCACGCCGCCGGAGATCGGCGCGGTCCGGAACATCACGGCCGACGGCCCCGGCGGGCCGATTCCGCTGCGCGTCTACCGACCCGCGGGCGCGACGGCCGGCACGCCGCTTCCGGCGCTCGTCTATTTCCACGGCGGCGGGTGGGTGATCGGTGACCTCGACACGCACGACGTGCAATGCCGGCAGCTCACGGCCGAGGCGGGGATCACCGTCGTCGCCGTCGACTACCGCCTGGCACCCGAGCACAAGTTCCCGGCGGCCGTCGACGACGCCTGGGCGGCCACGCGCTGGGTGGTCGCGCACGGAAGCGAGCTCGGCATCGACCCGCGGCGCATCGCGGTCGGCGGCGATAGCGCGGGCGGCAATCTCGCCGCGGTCGTCGCGCTCCTGGCGCGCGACGCGGGCAACGCGCCGGCCATCGCGCTCCAGGTCCTCAGCTACCCGGTCACCGATCTCTCCGGCGAGTCGAAGTCGTACGGCGCCTTCTCGGACGGCTATCTGCTGACGCGCGAGAGCATGCGCTGG
>Ga0137397_10002363_pt1 | contig 13188 bp, 12 predicted proteins | sample czorhiz116metaG_FD_106658 | JGI IMG/M metagenome (GOLD analysis project Ga0137397, IMG submission 106658) | Vadose zone soil microbial communities from Angelo Coast Range Reserve, California, USA - czorhiz1.16 metaG | ecosystem: Environmental > Terrestrial > Soil > Vadose zone | place: USA... | reverse complement strand
GTGGCGCTGCGCGTGGACGAGAACCGCGAGGCCTGGCGGGCCTCGTCGCGGCAGCGGGATGCGCGGCTGATCGCTTCCGCCGAGGGCTTGCTGTCGCTCGCGCGGGACCTCGGGGGCAACGACAAGCTGGTGAGCGCGATCGAGGCGCACCTCGAGGCGCTGCGGCAGCGCTAGGCGCAATGCCAGTAAGTCAAGCGACAGACGTTGACGCTGTCGTCCTACGTCGCCGTCCACGCTCACGACCACGTCGACGTCGACGCAGACCTGTTCGTCTCGGTGCGCTTGAACATTACGGGGCCAGCGCGCGGTCGAAGTCCTCCATCAGATCTTCCGCCGCCTCCAGCCCGATCGACACGCGCACCAGCCCGTCCGAGATCCCGATCCGGGCCCGCTCCTCCGGCGCCAGCCCGACGTGCGAGCTGGCCGCGGGGCGCGTCACCAGCGTTTCGGGGCCTCCCAGGCTGGGCGCGTGCAGCGGCAGCGAGAGCCTGGAGAACATGCGCTCGGCGGCGTCGGCGCCGCCCTTCGGCTCGAAGCTGAGCATCGCCCCGAAATGCGCGAACAGCTCTCTCGCGCGCGCGTGGTTCGGATGGCTCTGCAGACCGGGATGGTTCACCCGCGCAACGGCCCGGTGCTTGTCCAGGAACTGCGCGACCTGGAGCGCCGTCGCGCACTGCTGCCTGAAGCGCACGCCCAGCGTCTTCAGCCCGCGCTGCAAGAGGAAGCAGGCGTGGGGATCGAGCGATCCGCCCAGGTGGTCGAGCAGGTGCTTCGCCTCGCGGATGCGCGCCGAAGGTCCCATCAGCGCGCCGGCGATCAAGTCGTTGTGGCCGTTCAGGTACTTGGTGGCGCTGTGGGCCACCAGGTCGAAGCCGTGGCGCAGCGGCCGGAACGAAAGCGGGGTGGCGAAGGTGTTGTCGACGATGGAGACCAGCTCGCGCTCGCGGGCGAAGGCGGCGGCGGCGGGCAGGTCGGCGATCCGCACCAGCGGGTTGGTCATCGACTCCAGGTAGAAGACGCGGGTCCGCGGCGAGAGCGCCTTGCGCCAGGCAGCGGGATCGTCGCCGGGGACGAAGCGGACCTCGATGCCCAGGCGGGGCAGATCGCGGGTCATGAGATCGTGCGTGCCGCCGTAGAGGCCTTCCTGCGCGAGCACCTCGTCGCCGGCGCGGAGGTTCGAGAGCAGCGCCGCGCTGATCGCGGCCATTCCGCTGGCGGTGGCCAGCGCCGCTTCGGCGCCCTCCAACGCCGCCAGCTTTCCGTGCAAGGCGTCGTGGCTCGGCGTATTGGAGAGCCGGGCGTAGCGGATGTCGTGGTACCCGCGGGCCTCCGTTTCCTCGAACGTGCTGGACTGGAAGATCGGCATCGTCACCGCGCCGCCCGCGCGCGGGCGCGGCTCTCCGGCGTGGACCAGCAAGGTATCCAGGCGCATGCAAGCGAGTCTCGCGCCGGCCCGCAAAGCGGAACAGATGCAGTCGTATGCAAGTGTGACCGGCACAGTTGCGACGCCTTGCCGGCTGTGCCGGTTCCGGCCAGACTGCTCCGCATGCAAACGATCCGGCTGTACGAGCGCGTCAGCGGCAAGCTGGAGGAGGCCATGCGCGTGGGCGCGCTGCGTCCCGGGGATCGCCTGCCTTCCGTGCGCCGCCTCTCGGAGCGCGAGCGCGTGAGCGTCTCCACCGTGCTGCAGGCCTACCTGACGCTGGAGGCGCGCGGGCTGATCGAGGCCCGCCCGCAGTCGGGGCACTACGTCCGCTGGCAGCGGCCGCTGCCGCCGGAGCCTCCTCCGACGCGCCCCGCGCCGGGAGCGACGCCGGTGACGGTGAGCGCGCTGGTGGCCCGGGTGGTGGAGAGCGCGCGCGATCCCGATCTGGTGCCGCTCGGCTGCAGCCAGCCCGACCCCGCGCTGTTTCCCTGGGGCCGGCTGGGCCGGATCGCGGCCGGGATCTTGCGCGACGGCGGCGGGTTCACCTACGAGCTTCCGCCCGGAGCGCGGTCGCTGCGGCGGCAGCTCGCGCGGCGGTCGCTGGACTGGGGCTGCGCGCTCTCGCCGGACGACTTCGTGATCACCTGCGGCGCGATGGAAGCGGTGCAGCTCTCGCTCCTGGCGGTGGCACGGCAGGGCGACGCCGTGGCCATCGAATCGCCCGCGTACTTCGGGTCGCTGCAGCTGATCGAGGCGCTGGGTCTCAAGGCGGTGGAGATCCCCAGCAGCCCGCGGGAAGGCATGGACCTGGACGCGCTGGAGCGCGTGCTCAAGGCCCGGCGGATCGCGGCGGTGCTGGCGGTGACCAACTTCTCCAACCCGCTCGGCTGCGTGATGCCCGACGCGAACAAGGAGCGGCTGGTGGAGATGCTGGCCGCGCAGGAGGTGCCGCTGATCGAGGACGACCTCTACGGCGACCTCTACTACGGCGACACGCGCCCGCGCGCCGCCAAATCCTTCGACCGGCGCGGTCTGGTCCTCCACTGCGGCAGCTTCTCCAAGACGCTGGCGCCAGGGTGGCGCGTGGGCTGGGTGGCGCCGGGGCGGTTTCGCGAGCGGGTCTCCCTGCTCAAGTTCGCCCAGAGCGTGGCCACGGCCTCGCTGCAGCAGCTCGCGCTCGCCGAGTTTCTCGCCGGCGGTCATTACGAACGGCACCTGCGCTCGTTGCGAAAGGCGGTCGCGGCCACGGCCCGCAGCGTCGGCGACGCGGTCTCGGCGCATTTTCCCGCCGGGACCCGGGCGACGCGCCCGGAGGGAGGCGGCGTGCTCTGGGTGGAGCTGCCGGACGGGATCTCCGCGCTCGAGCTTCACGATCGCGCGTTGGAGGCGAAGATCGCGATCGCTCCGGGACCGATCTTCTCGGCGCGGCAGCGCTACGAGAGCTGCATCCGTCTCAGCTGCGGCGTGCTCTGGTCGACCCGGCTCGAGGCGGCGATCGCGACGCTCGGCCGCCTCGCAGGGCAGGTCTAGGCCGGGGCTTCCTCTCTTCGTCCCCGGCCCGGCAGCCGCCCGCCGCCACGCGGGTGGGGCATGCCTCCCCCCGCATCCACGAGGATTGTCTGTTTGCACGAGCGGGCAAACCGTTTCCCGGACACCACCTCCGGGAGAACCCCATGGCCAGAATCCTCGCGTTCGCGCTGGCAGGCCTCGCATTGCCGGCCCTGGCGCAGTCGACAACGACTACCACCACGCAGCAACAGCAGCCGCAGCAACAGCCTCCGCCGCCGCCACCGTCCTCCACCACGACGGTGACGACTCAACAGCAGCCGCAGCCGGCGCCGGCGCCGTCCACGCAGGTGGTGGTGAATCCCCAGGACCCCGGGTACGTGCCGCCGCCGACCACGACCGTGGTTCGCAACGGTGACGAGGCCGGCGTGTCCACGGCCCCGAGCGGGCGCTCCACGGCCGCCATCATCGCCACCGACGCGCTCTTCGGCGGGATTGCCGGAGCGCTGGTAGGCGGCGGGATCGCGCTGATCGACAACGGCAACAACTGGGAGCGCAAGCTGATGATCGGCGGAGGGGTCGGGATCCTGGTCGGCGCCGGCTACGGCGTCTACGAGGCGGTGACGTATACGCCGCCGAGGCGCTCGGTCGCCGATGCCGATCCGGGCACGTCCAACGTGCACCGGTTCGCGCTGAACGCGGCGTCGGGCCACTTCTAGGGAACCGGTGCCGCGCGCAATTCCTCCGGCGTGAGCCGGGGGACGCCGACGTGCTCGACGGCGCGCGCGCCACAAAAGGCGCCGAGGCGCGCGGCTCTCTCGATGGAGAGGCCGCGCGCGAGTCCGGCGGCCAGCCCCGCGGCGAAGCAGTCGCCCGCGCCCGTGGGATCCTTCTCGCGCGCCGGGAACGCCTCGACGCGGATCCGCGCGCCGGCTCGGAGGATGGTGCAGCCGGCCGGTCCGTCCGTGACCACGACGTCGATCTTCCGGCGGAGGGCTGGCAGGTCCAGCACCTCCGCCTCCTTGCGGCTGGCCTTGAGGATGTCGAGGCGCTGCAGCATTTCCAGCGGGGGCGCCCGGAGCAGCACCTGCCCGTCCGGGGAGATCTCCCGCAGCACCGACTGCGCATCCGCGATCAGGACGCGGCAGATGCGGCGCATCCGATCGAGCGTGCGCGGCGGCACCTCGCCGGCGATGCCGCAGGCCAGGCCCACGTCGAAGGTGCCGCTCAAATCGTCAGGCTCGATCGCGGGCGCCACGGCCTCGACGCGCTCCCGCCGCTCGGGTCCGCGGTAGTCGTCGACGAACGCGGTGGTCCGTCCCGGAACCAGGCGCGGAGGATGCGAGACGAGCGCGCCGTGGAGGAAATCGGCGCCCACCTTGGCCACCACCTCGTGGGGCTCGCCCAGGGCCTCGAGGATCGCCGATGCGTACGCCGCGGAGCCGCCCAGCGTATGATGCGTGGAGGCGTTGCCGAGCACGGTGTCGTGGCAATAGTGTCCGGCGACGAGGATCGACACGGGGCGCTTCTCGCACTCCGGGGGCTGGCGTGCAAACCCTTCCCGAGCTGGACGTGCTCTTCGACGCCGCGCGCGCCGGAGTGCAGATCGGGTTGCCCGCGGCGCTGCAGCGGGCTCACGGGGGCGATCTGTGGCTCGCGCGCGAGTGCGTGATCAGCAACTTCGTCGAGTCGGTCGACGGCGTGGTGGCGTTCCCGGAGGCCGGCCGCGAGTCCGGCGCGATCGTGAGCGGCGGCTCGGAGGCCGATCGCCTCCTGATGGGCCTGCTCCGCGGCTGCGCGGACGCCGTGCTGATCGGCGCGGGTACGCTGCGCGCCGCCCCGAAGGATCTCTGGTTCCCCGAGGCGATCTACCCGGCGGCGGCACCGCTCTACGCGGAGCTGCGACGCGCTCTCCGCATCGCGGAGCGGCCCGTCCTCTACGTGGTGAGCGGGTCGGGGCAAGTCGATCGGAGCCATCCCGCGCTGCGCGCCGGCGGCGCGCTGATCGAAGGCAAGCTGACCCCGCAGGAGATCCTGGCCAGGGTGCGCGCGGGTGGCCACCAAAGGATTCTCTGCGAGGGTGGCCCGGGATTGTTCGCCGAAATGCTAGCGGCCCGGCTGATCGATGATCTGTTCATCACCATAGCGCCGCGGCTCTTCGGCCGCTGGGCGGGCGATGGCCGCAAGTCGCTCACCGACAAGCGGGACCTGGGCGGCATTCCGCTGGAGCTGCTCTCGGCGCGCCGCAACGGCGCGCACCTGTTCCTGCGCTACCGGTGCGGGTGACGGTGGTGCGCGTCGGACACGTGCGGGTGGGCGTGCGTCACCGGCTCGTGCCGGTGCGGATGCGCATGGGGCTCCGCCACCTCTCCCGCATGCGCGTGCCGGTGGTGCTCGTCGTGGACATGGACGTGGTCGTGTTCGAGCGCTTCGTGCGTGTGCGGATGCGCGTGGCGCGCCCGCAGGATGACGGCCACTCCCGCGGCCATCAGCGCCGCGGCCAGCAGATCCCGCGGCGCGGGCCGATCGCCGAGCAGGAAGGCCGAAGCCACCGCCCCCGCGAACGGCGCCGCCGCGAACAGCGCCGCCTGCCGGGCCGCGCCCAGGACACGCTGCGCGCGCAGGTAGAAGAGCAGGCTGGCTCCATAGCTCACCGACCCGACCGCGAGCGCTGCGGCGGAGGTGCTCGCGGATGGCAGGCTGGTCCCGGTCGCCACCGCCAGGACCAGGTTGGCGCCTCCGGCGCAGAGAGCCTTGATGCGAAGCACCTGGACCGGATCCTTGAGCGCGAGCCGGGCGGAGAGATTGTTGTCCAGCGCCCAGCAGAAGCAGGCGAGCGCGATCGCCGCCGCTCCCGAAGCGGAGCCCGACCAATCCCCGCGCGCGCCGAGCAGCGCCGCGCCGGTGACCACCACCGCCGCCCCCAACCCTTCGCGGGCGGTCAGGTGCTCGCGGAAGGCGCTCACCGCGAGCGCGATGGTGAAGGCCGACTCAAGATTGAGCAGCAGGGACCCGGCGAGGCCGCTCAGGCGCGAGAGGCCCCAGAGCATCAGCACCGGCGCCACGCCGGCGCCGGCGAGCACGGATCCGAGCAGCCAGGGCGCGTCGGCGCGGGTGAGCGGCGCCTCGGACCGGTTTCTGGGCGCGAGCAGGAACGCGACTCCGGCGCCCAGGTAGAGCAGCGCGGCCAGCGCGAGCGGCTGCGCGCGAGGCAGTAGCAACTTGGACACCGGCGTTCCCAGCCCGAAGAGCAGGGCGGAGGCGAGCCCGAAGAGAGGGCCGCGCAGCCGATGCCCGGATTCCACGGCGGCAGCTTACGCCGACAGGGCCTGCTCCAGATCCGCGATCACGTCCTGCGCGTCCTCCAGGCCGACCGAGAGCCGCACCAGGTCGTCGGTGATCCCGATCGCCTCGCGCTCCTCCGGCGTGAGCTCGAAGTAGGACATGTAGGAAGGCTGCTCGATCAGCGTCTCGGTGGCTCCCAGCGAGGGCGCGATGGTGGCGAGCTTGCACGCGTCGATCACCCGCGAGGTGGCGCGCGCGTCGCCGCGGACCCGGAAGCTCACCACGCCGCCGAATCCGCGCATCTGCCGGGCTGCGATCGCGTGGTCCGGATGGCTGGGCAGCCCGGGGTAGAAGACGCGCTGGACGCGCGGGTGCTGCTCGAGCCACTTCGCGACGGCCAGCGCGGTCTCGTTCTGCCGCTGGATGCGCAAGGGCAGCGTCTTCACGCCGCGGATGAGCAGGAAGGCGCTCAACGGATCGAGCACTCCGCCCAGCACGCCGCGCAGATCCTTGATCGCCTGCACCAGCCCAGTGCGCCCGCAGACGGCGCCGGCGAGCAGATCGTTGTGGCCGCCGAGGTACTTGGTGCAGGAGTGGACCACCAGGTCGGCGCCGAGCGCGAGGGGGCGCTGGTTCACGGGCGTGGCGAACGTGCCGTCGATGATCAGGTTCGAGCCCGGACAGGCGTCGCGCGCGCGCGCGAAGATCGAGAGATCGGCGACCCGCAGATAGGGGTTGGTGGGCGACTCGGCCAGGATCACCTTGGTGCGCCCGGGGCGAAGCGCGTCGCGCAGGGCCGCCTCGTCCCCCGGCTGCACCAGCGTGGAGTCCACGCCCAGGCGCGAGAGGAAGCGGGTGACGAACTGGCGGGTGCGCCGGTAGCAGTCGCTGGTCAGGACGACGTGGTCGCCGGCCTTCAAGAGCTCGAGCAGCGCCGTGGTGGCGGCCGCCATTCCGCTGGAGAAGAGGGCGGCATCGTCCGAGCCCTCCAGCGCGGCCAGCTTCCGCTCGGCCGCGCGGACGGTAGGATTGCCGTAGCGGCCATACTCCTCGCGCTCGATCTCGCCGGTGAAGTACTTCTCGATCTCGGCGGTGTCCGCGAACGCGTAGGTGGCGGAGAAGACGATCGGGGTGGTGACGGAGTCGAACGCCTTCCGGCGCGGCTCGCCGCCGTGCACGGCCAGCGTCGACCGGTTCTGCTCGGGGGATCGGGTGTTGGCCACGCGGGCAACCTTTCCACCCACCGCGATGGCTGAAAAAAAAGCCCAGCCGCTTAGAGTGAGATTTGTTGGGCGCGTCACTCAAGGTGGGCGAAAGTCCGCGCCGTCCGGGGCCTCCGGACAGGGGGCAACCTAGCGGGACCCGGCGCAGCTGTCAAAGCGGCTTTGGCGCCATCAGCACCAGCACCGCCGCGCGCGCTCCTGACCGGTTCTCGATCCCGTGCTCGCTGCCCGCCGGGGCCAGCACCGCCTGGCCTTCGCTCAGCTCCTGCTCCTCGCTGCCGATGCGCGCGTGCACGGCGCCCTCCAGCACCGCGTAGACCTTGTCGCTCCCGGCGTGCGCGTGCGCTTTCTGCGCCTGCCCCGGCTCCAGGCAGTAGACGTCGAGGAAGAACCGATCGGTCTCGAACAGGTTCAGCTTCTGCAGCCTGGCCTGGTCGAACCGGCGCTGGGCGAGGCTGGCCACCTTCATGGCCGCGGCTCCAGCGGGGCGATGCCCGCGGCGTGGAAGAGCGCCATGTCCTGCTCGTACTCGGGATTGCCGGTGGTGAGCAGCTTCTCGCCGAAGAAGAGGCTGTTCGCGCCGGCCATCATGCAGAGAAGCTGCGCTTCCTCCGTCATCTGCTGCCTCCCGGCGGAGAGACGCACCATCGCCCGCGGCATGAGGATGCGCGCGGTCGCGATCATCCGGACCATCTCGATGGTCCCCACCGGCGGCATCTCCGCGAGCGGCGTGCCACGGACGCGGACCAGCATGTTGATGGGCACCGACTCCGGATGGGGATCCTGGGTGGCGAGAGCTCGCAGCATCTCGCAGCGGTCGTCCACGGTCTCGCCCATGCCGATGATTCCGCCGCAGCAGACGGTGATCCCCGCCTGGCGGACATGCTCGAGCGTCCGCAGCCGATCGTCGTAGACGCGGGTGGTGATGATGTCGCCGTACTTCGCGCGGCTGGTGTCGAGGTTGTGGTTGTAGGCGTCGAGCCCCGCCTCCTTGAGGCGGCGCGCCTGTTCCGCGGTCAGCATGCCCAGCGTGCAGCACGCTTCAATCCCCAGCTCCTTCACGCCCCGCACCATCTCCAGCACGCGATCGAACTGGGGACCGTCCTTCACCTCGCGCCAGGCCGCGCCCATGCAGAAGCGGGTGGCGCCGGCGGCCCGGGCCTTGCGCGCGGCGGCCAGGACGTCGGCCGTCTCCATCAACGGTTCGGTGTCCACGCCGGTCTGGTAGCGCGCCGCCTGCGGGCAGTACGCGCAGTCCTCGGGACAGCCGCCGGTCTTCACCGAGAGCAGCGAGCAGAGCTGCACCTTGTTGTCGCCGAAGAGCGAGCGGTGCACGCCCTGCGCCCGGTAGACCAGGTCGAGCAGCGGCAGATCGTGGACCGCGCGGATCTCCGCGAGCGTCCAATCGTGGCGGATCATGCCCCGCTCGATATCACGCGACGGCGTCTTCGACCACGCGGTTGCGTCCCGCCTGCTTCGCTTCGTAGAGCGCGGCGTCGGCGCGCTTGAAGAGGTCCTCGGGGTGGCGGGTCTCCTCGTCCATGGCCGCGACCCCGACGCTGACCGTGATCTTCACCGCCCCGGCGTCGGTCTCGATCGGATCCTCGGCCACTTTGCGGCGGATGCGCTCGGCCAGCACGGTGGCCGCGTTCTGCTGGGTGGTCCCGGGCAGGAGGATGGCGAACTCCTCGCCGCCATAGCGCCCGAGGACGTCGCCGGAGCGCAGCGCCGACTTGCAGCGCTCCGCCAGCGTGCGCAGCACCTGGTCGCCCACATGGTGGCCGTGGCGGTCGTTGACCCGCTTGAAATGGTCCACGTCCAACATCATCGCCGTGAGTGGATGACCCAGCCGGCGGGCGTTGTCGTACTGGATCTGCGCCATCTGCATGAAGTGGCGGCGGTTGAACGTGCCCGTGAGTCCGTCCAGCGTGGCCAGCCGCTGCACCTCGTCGAAGAGGCGCGCGTTCTCCACCGCCATGGCGGCGGGCTGGGTGAGTGAGAGCGCCAGCCGGACCTCGGCGTCCGAGTACGGCCGCTGGGTCTCCAGGCAGACCACGCCGATGGCCGCTCCGCGCTGGATGAGCGGCAGCGCCATCATCTGGCCGCCGTCGTTCAGCGCCGGCTGCTGCGTGTTCAGGGCCTTCACCACGTGGGCGGCGCCCGGGACTAGCCGCTGCGCCTCTTCTTTGCTGCGCGAGCCACGGGTGGTGACCAGCATGTTCATGCCGTCGCGGGTCTTGATCAGCGCCGCGGCTTCCTCGAACCGCACGGCGCGCGCGAGGCTGTCCACCAGCCGATCCAGGACGCCCTTCAGCTCCAGCGTCTCGGAGAGCGCGAGGGTGAGCTTGAGCCCTTCGCGCTCGCGCAGTCCGCGAGTCATGGTGTTGAACGCGTCCGCCAGCTCGCCCAGCTCGTCGTTGCGCCGGACGCTCACGTGCGTCTCCAGCGCGCCCCCCGTCAGCGCCACCGCCGCGTCGCAGAGCTTGCGGATCGGGGCTGTCACGGTCCGGACCGAGGTGAAGCCGAGGATGACGGCCACCAGGAGGCCAAGGGCGAGCCAGAGGTACGCGTCGCGCGCGAGATGGCGCAGCGGGCGCAGGGCCTCGTCGGCCGACTCCTGCACCACCGCCTTCCAGCCGAGCAGCGGCACCGGCGCGTTGGCTCCCAGCCACTCGTCGCTCTGGACGCCGCGAACCAGCGGGTGATCGCGCAGGCTCGTCTGCTTCATCATGAAGTCCCGGTCGGGATGGACGATGACGCGACCCTCGCCGTCCACCAGGAAGGCGGCGCCCGATTCGCCGGGCCGGAAGCGGGCGAAGCTCTCGGCCACGCGCCGGAGCGAGACCTCCACCGCCACCACCCATCGCGCCTTCTCCGGTCCGGGAATCGCCACGGCGAGGACCACGCGGGGAACGGGCGCGCCCTGCGCATCCGGCAGCACGTACACGGGCCCGATGGCGAGGCCGGCCTGGAAGGCCCCCTGCAGGGGCACCTTGTGGGCGTACATGGCCAGCGCGTCGTCGTCCACCGGCTCGTGCTCGGAGGCGAGCGCGCCCTGCAGGCGCGGGAAGCGGATGATGTTCCCGACCGCGTCCGCGCTGGCGTCGAAGAGGCCGACGATGTCGGCGCCGCGCGTCTCCTTGTAGATGAGCAGGAGCGCCGCGTCGCGGGCCTCGGGATCGAGCTCGCTCAGGCGCAATGTCGAGGTCGCGAGCGAGAGCGCATCGAGCTTGTCCACCAGGGTCCGATGCACCTCGGCGGCCAGGGCGCGAGCGTCCTGCAGGTAGATCTCGTCGAGCTGGCTCCGCAGCGCCTCGCGGCCGCGCGGCAGCGTGAAGGCGGTGGCGAGCAGCAACGGGAAGCAGGTGGTCGCGGCGAGGAGGAGCGACAACTTGACCGGTAGGCGCATCAGGCCCCTTGGCAAAGGGTTGACGGCCCCCCCGGGCCGGACGAATGGATGCTAGCATGGTCGCTTTCTCGTAAGAAATTCAGGGATGTACGAGCCTGTGTGCAGCGTGGGCAAGGGCGTCGTCGACCTTCTCCGGCGCGCCGCTGCCCTGCGCGAAGTCGGGTCCGCCACCCCCTTTTCCACCCAGGATTTCCAGGGCCTCCTTGAGGAGCGTGCCCATCGGCGGACCGGCAGCCCCCTTCGGGCGGGCGAAGACCAGGTGCGCCCGCCCGTCCTCGACAGCGGCGAGGAGCGCCGTGCCGCCGCTGCCGGAGATTGCCTGCGCCACCGCGCGCGCGAACGCGGCTCCCCTGCCCAGCTTCGCCACCACCGGATTGGCCTGGCTTTTGAGGCGCGCGGCCTCGATCTGCGCCAACTCCTCCAGCAGCGCGTCGGCGGCCTTGCGGCGCGCCTGCGCTTCCGCCGCCACCCGCGACGCCGCCTGGGCCACGTCGGCGGGCGCGGTCTTCAGCGCATCGGCGGCGCCCGCCAGCACGTCGGTCGCTTCGTGCAGCAAGCGGACCGCGCGCGCGCCGCATGCGAACTCGACCCGCGATTTTCCTTCGCCCCACTTCTGCGCCTTGAGCACCGCGACGCAGCCGACCTCGCCGGTGCGCGCCGGATGCGTCCCGCCGCACGGCGAGGCGTCGACGCCTTCGACCAGCACGACCCGATCTCCCTTCACCGGCTCCTTGCGCAGCGGCAGCCTCGCGCGCTCCTCGCCGCTGAAGTCGCGGGCCACCACGGGTAGGTCGCGCCAGATGCTGTCGTTCGCCAGGGCCTCGGCCTGCGGGAGGTCCAGCTTCCCGAGGGGCGCGTCGAGGTCGATGGTGCAGGTCCGCTCTCCCAGATGGAACGAGACGGTGGGGGCTCCGAGCTTGTCGAACGCCGCGGAGAGCAGGTGCTGGCCGTGGTGCTGCTGCATGTGGTCGAAGCGGCGGCGCCAGTCGATCTGCGCGTCGATCTCGCCGGGCTGCACGGGCTTTTCCAGCAGATGAAGGATCGCGCCGTCGCGCTCCTGCGTGTCGAGTACGCCGGTGCCGCCGAGCGTGCCGCGGTCGCCGGGCTGCCCGCCGCCCTCCGGGTAGAAGGCGGTGCGGTCGAGGATCGCGGCGGGGCGGCCGTCCAGCTCTCGGACCTCGAGCACACGGGCGCGGAACGATCGGAGATAAGGGTCCTGGAGGTAGAGGCGCTCGGTCATGGGGCGCGGAAGGTAGCGCATTCCAGGACCGGGCGTTGCGCGCGCAGCCAGCGTACCCACCAGGAACGCCGCCCCGAGGCGAAACGTCGGCGTATTCCGAGGCATTGTTTTTTTCTTGGCACCTGGGCCGGTGCGGGGTTCATCCCGCACGGGACCCGCAGTACCGATTCGGCTGATTACCCGCAATCCGCAGCGCCCTGGAGGTCGAGAGGGGAAAACCAATGCGACTCTGGCTTCCTATCGGCGCTATTGCGCTGTCCGCGCTCGCCTCGTGCTCTGGGTCGAACGGGGTGGAAGGCCCGCAGGGCTCGCAAGGTCCGCGGGGGGAAACAGGCCTTCCGGGGCCGGCTGGGCTGCAGGGCGCATCCGGATCCCAGGGCGCATCCGGACCCCAGGGCGTTCAGGGTCCCGCTGGAGATGTCGGGCCCGCTGGACCGATGGGCGCGCAGGGCGTTGCTGGCCCGATGGGCCCGGTCGGTCCGATGGGTCTCACCGGCCCACCGGGGCCGATTGGTTTGTCGGGACCCAAGGGAGACCTGGGCCCGATAGGCCCCGCCGGTCCAACCGGGCCCACGGGTTTCACGGGTCCGGTCGGACCGCGCGGCGCGCCCGGCGATCAGGGGCTTGTGGGTCCCCCGGGCCAGCTCTTCGCGCCCCCCGAGTTCGCCGATGCGGGAATGCTGCTGGTCGCGGGCTCGGTGGCCACCGCCTCGACCGACGGCACGCGCATGGTCGCTGGCGGCTCGCGCGCCTGCGGACCGGCTTGCGGCGTGGCCGAGGGACCGTTCGTGCTCACCGACGCGCGCGCTCTGACGGCCACCACCTCGCCATACTCGATCTGGTTCTACACGGTGCCGGCGGGCGCCGACTGCACCGTGAGCTGCAGCTTCAGCGGCGTGTTCTCGGCCACCGTGGACGTGGAGACCTTGATCGGCCTGACGACTGCGCGTAGCAACTCCGACCCGGGCCTGCCCAATCAGATGAGCGGCGCCCGCTATTTCATCCCTGCCGGGCGGCGCCTTTGCGTCTGCCAGTCCTCGGGAAGCGTGAATGCCTCCTGGGCGGGGTTCGTGCCGTATCAGTGAAGCCCGAGATCTCC
>Ga0137397_10002362_pt1 | contig 13189 bp, 9 predicted proteins | sample czorhiz116metaG_FD_106658 | JGI IMG/M metagenome (GOLD analysis project Ga0137397, IMG submission 106658) | Vadose zone soil microbial communities from Angelo Coast Range Reserve, California, USA - czorhiz1.16 metaG | ecosystem: Environmental > Terrestrial > Soil > Vadose zone | place: USA... | reverse complement strand
CGCGACGCACTCGAGCGCCGCCGGCACGGACAGGCGAATGCGGGCGGTCGCGTAATCGCTGACCGGCGCCTGCGGATACCAGTAGCTGCGGCTGCTGTACAGAAAGCTCGCCTCCGCGGCCATCAGCGTCGGCAGATCGTCCCCCGCCCCGCGGCCCTGCTCGACCGCGATCGTTTCACGATCCGCCGCCTGCGGCTCCAGCCGGCCGGCGTAGGCGATGGTCAGCGTCAGATTGGTGTCGCGGGGAAGCGCCGTCGGCAGGTTGATGACGATCGTGTTCTGATGCTTCACGCGAATGCTGAAGAGCCGGCCGTACTCGTAGCTCACGATCGACTGGACCACGAGCGGATCCGCCAGCCGCAGGGTCAGCGTGCCGATCATGTAGGCGCGCACCTTGAGATGGATCCGCGCGAGCCCGTCGATCCACTGGCGGTCGGGCGTCGCCGCGACCTCGATGTCGTAGTCGAGGATGTCGTAGTCGACGAGCTCGTCCTCGTTGTAGAAGCGGCCGCGCGCCGTCTGCTTCTGGCGCGACGGGTACAGCGCGATGTTGCGGTGGCGCTTGCGGTCGAAGAGCGTGATGTCTTCCGCCTCGGCGCCCGACCTGGCGTATGTCAGCGTGTCGAAGCGCCGCGTGCGGATTTCCGCCAGAAAGTCGCCCGATGAGGGCAGCAGCGACCAGGCCTCACGGCTCAAGTCGCCGAGATCGATGACGAACGATTTCTGCGACTCTTCGCGGAACACCTCCTGAGCGCGGCGCAGCTCGCGCGCCTCCACCGCCTTCGGCTGCAGCGCGGACGAGGAAATCACCTCGTCGAAGTCGGCCGGGTTCAGGCGGATGTACACCGCTTCGAACGACGTCTCGAGCGCCTCGCTGCCGCAGAAGATCTTCACCTGGCCCCGTTCGGTCGCGGGCGCCGGATGAAATTTCAGGGTGCCGCGGCCCAGGAGGACCAGGCCGGTGACACCCGGGTCGATCTCGGCGACGAACATCGCGCCGTCCGGGAGCGTCAGATCGAGGTCCTCGGCCGCGATCTTCAGGTTGCGCGCTGCGAACGCCTTCGTGGCGTTCAGCCCGACGTGGTAGATGCTTTCAACCGACGACAGGCGCTCCTGGTCCGCGATCGTCCATTCGCGATCGGTTCCCGCTTCGCCCGTCCGCTTCACGTCGAGGCGCCACGTCGCAATGCGCGCGCGCGAGCCGAACTCGGCGAACACATCGACCATCAGGCGGTAGCCGTCGCCCGGCAGCGTCCCGCTGAGCGGCTGGCGGTCCCGCTCCTGCACCACGGCGCGGTTCGCGCCCGGCGACAGCTCGGTGTCGACGAAGTCGCGGGCGCGCCCGCGGTCGGCGGAATTCGCCAGCGCGGCGATGTACGCCGCCGCGTCGCCCGCCTGGACGATGCGCTCCACGCGCAGGAGGAGCAGGCGCACACCCTCGTCAGCCTGTGCGCGCGGGCCGCTGCCGCCGCAGAGCGTGAGCGCCAGAAGCGCGAGGGCCGTCCGAGATTTCATCGCCTGCAGGGTCTTTGCCGAGATCTGTATTTTAGACACACGGGGCGGCCGGCATGTTCCCGGTCCACTTTCCCTGTTCGGACCACCGCGATCGGGCGCCATCGCGAAGTCCAGGCTCATCCGTGCGCCTCAGAGCGTGTTGCGAAATGAAACGGTAGCCGACGGTTGCCTGTGACTTGCGATGTGCGGCCGGAATTATACGCCCGTCATTGCGGTTCGCCGGAGCAGCAGGATCGTCAGGTCGTCGGCGAACCTGGTGGCGTCGGTGTGCCGCTCCACGGCGCGGACCACCGCCGCGCTGATGTCGGACAAACTGTCGCGCGCGTTGGCTTGCAACGCGGTTTCGAGACCGATTTCGTCGAACGGCTGGCCGGCCGGGTTTTCGGCCTCCGTGATGCCGTCGCTGTACACCGCGATCATGTCGTCGGGGTCGAGAATCGCCCGCCCCGTCGTGTACGTCGAGTGGTCGAACATGCCGAGCGCAATGCCGCCGTCCGCGAGCCGCTCGCAGCGGCCGTCGCGGCGCAGCAGGAGCGGCGGCATGTGGCCGGCGCTGACGTAGGTCAGCTCGCCGGTCAGCGGCTGATACACCGCGTAGAACAGCGTGATGAACCGCGAGCGCGGCGAGTGGCGGCAGACCTGCACGTTGAGCCGCGTGACCAGATCCGCCGGCTCGAGCTTTTCGTCGACGAGCGTGCGCAGCATCGCGAGCAGCAACGCCATCAGGAGCGCCGCCGGACTGCCTTTGCCCGCGACATCGCCGACGGCCACGATCAGGCGCCCGTCGACGAGCGGCAGGATGTCGTAGAAATCGCCGCCGACCGTGTTCGCCGGCCGGCTCGAGCCCACCGTCTCGACGCCCGGCGCGCTGTAGACCCCGCTCGGGAGCATGGCCTGCTGGATGTCGCGCGCGATCTCCAGGTCGTTTTTGAGCGACAGCCGGTCCGCGACCTCGAGGAGCACGAGCAGGTTCATCAGCCCGAACGCGATCAGCAGCGACCATGTGCCCTGGCGGAGCAGCGGTCCGGGCACGCCGATGCCGCCGACCAGCGGCAGCCGCGCGACCTCGATGATGCCCACGCCGCGGAACAGATTGGCGACGCCGATGAGCGCGAGGAGGATCGCGCCGGCGAACACCGCCCGCCGCGCGGGCGAGAGCTTCATCGAGAACGCGAAGAACAGGATTCGCGCTTCCGCGACGATGCGCCTGTGCCAGGGGAGGCGGGCCAGCTTGTCGGCATCCGCGCCGCGCGTGAAGAATCTGTACGCGTCGCGCGCGTCGCGCGTGAACAGCCGCTGCAGATCTTCGGCCGTCAGATCTCGCGTGTAGGTGTCGAAGAAATCAGAGAGCCGGGACGAACGGGGCATGGGGTTCAGGCTTCACGGTTCAGGGTTCAAGGTTCAAGGTTCAAGGTTCAAGGTTCAAGGTTCGTTCTCGTTCGACAGGCATCATCGTATCCCCAGCTCGCGGCCGACCGTGGCGAATACGTCCAGCGCGAACTGCAGCTCGTCGCGGGTGTGCGTGGCCGTGACGATCGTGCGCACGCGCGCCTTGTCGCGCGCGACGGTCGGAAACGCGATGCCCTGCGCGAACACGCCTTCCTGGAACAGGCGATCCGACAGCTTCATCGCCAGCGCGCCGTCCCCGGCGATTACCGGCGTGATCGGGCTCTCGCTGAGACCGGTGTTGAAGCCGAGCGCCTTCAGCCCCGCCTTGAAGAACCGCGTGTTCTCCCAGAGCCGGTCGATGATCTCCGGCTCCTGCTCGAGGACGTCGATTGCCGCAATGCACGCCGCGGCGACCGCCGGCGGATGCGACGTCGAGAACAGGAACGGCCGCGCGCGGTGATAGAGAAACTCGATCAACGTCCGGCTGCCGGCCACGTAGCCGCCGAGCGCGCCGATCGCCTTCGACAGCGTGCCGACCTGGATGTCGACGCGCCCGTGCGCACCGAAATGATCGACCGTGCCGCGCCCGTTCGTCCCGAACACCCCGCTCGCATGCGCATCGTCGACCATCATGATGCACCCGAACTCCTCGGCGAGCGCGCACAACTCCGGCAGCGCGCCGAGGTCGCCGTCCATGCTGAAGACCCCGTCCGTGATCAGCAGCTTGCGCTGGCCGGCGGGCAGCTCCTTCAGGATCTTGCGTGCGGCGTCGGCGTCCTTGTGCGGGAACACCTTGATCGCCGCGCGGCTGAGGCGGGAGCCGTCGATGATGCTTGCGTGATTCAGCTCGTCGGACACCACCACGTCATCCTTGGATAAGACGGCGGCGACCGTGCCCGCGTTCGCCGCGAAACCGCTCTGGAACACCACGACGGCTTCTGTCTTCTTGAACGCGGCGAGCCGGCGCTCCAGCTCCATGTGGATGTCCATGGTGCCGGCGATGCTGCGGACCGAGCCGGACCCGACGCCGAGCTGGCGCAGGGCCTCCGCCGCGCGCTCGCGCAGCTTCGGATGCGTGGTCAGCCCGAGGTAGTTGTTCGAGGACAGGTTGACGACCTGGCGGTGATCGAACGTGGCCTTCGGCTTCTGCTCGCCTTCGAGGACACGGAGATGACGGTAAAGCCCCTGCTCCTTGAGCGAATCGAGCTCGCTGGCCAGGTAATTCAGCGGGTCGCGACGCATATTTTGTCGATGGTCCTCAGGCGTTGATCGCTGGTCCGTAACGACGCTTCGGTTGAAACCGACGAGTAAAGAAAGCGGTCGCGACGCGAATCTTCGTTACTAGACGTGCTTCAGCTTCAGTATATGACCCACCGCGGCCAGCGACTATCGACTGTGTACTATTTGACTGGCGACCAGCGACTGACTAGCGCGCCAGGAAGAGTGCCGTCCACGGCAGGATGGCGGCCGTGAAGTAGATCGCGGTCAGCAGGGCGACGAGATTGTGGACGCGACGGAGGTGCAACACCATGCCGAAGACGATCGCGATCGTCTTCGCGCTCGCAACGGCGGCGGCGACACCGACTGCGCCCATGGCCGAGCTGACCAGGGGGTTGGCTTCGATCGCCGGCCCCCAGATGCCCACGCCGAGGTACGTAAACACACCATCAAGGCATTGCATCAAGAGAAAGCCGACGACCATCAAATCGCCGAACGAGCTCCTCGGTTCCTCCCACCGTTTGTATAGAAGTGCCATGCGACTTCCGCCGGATGGTGAAGTGGCTGCGTACCTGCACGTCCACCCGGCTCCTGCAGTAGGAGGTCATCAAGAATGGTGCCTGGGTGATAGCACTGTTGATGAATAATCCGGGCCCTAGTGAAGCTCGAAGACGCGGTCGCCGCGAAAAATCGCGATCTCGCGAGCGCTGTGGGCGCGGAAAAGGTCACTCAGACGCCGGCCGGCGTCCGTCGTGTAGAAGCCTTCGTGGACGATGACGTGCGTCGCGGTGGAGTCAGCGATGGCCTGCCACGCACGGTCGGGTCGGATCGCGGCGTCCTTGAGCGATTCGTTCAGGAATTCGTACGAAGGCGGCTCGCCGCCGCTGTAGCCGTTCACGAGCCGCCTCCAGTGCGTCGTCGAGTAGAACATGTAGCGGACGTCGAACGCCGGCTCGCCGAGCGGCAGCTCGAGGACGATGGCGGACGAGGGCAGCTGCGCCACGAATCGATAGACCGCCGGGGCGGCGGAAACGGATACCGACGCGGGCAGAGGCGCCAACCCGGCGTGTTTGTATTCGACCGAGTTCTGGTTGATGGGAATGGGAACCGCCACCGCCTCGAGCACGATCAGCGCGCCGGCGATGACGCTCGCACGCGTGCGGCGTCGGCGATCGAGCGCAGCGATCCCGATAGACGCCAGCGCCGCGAGCGACAGCGTCACGATCATGGCGAACCGCGCGGGCACGCGAACGCCGTCGAATCCCGGCACGCCGTTGTAGAACCACGCGTAGATGTTCGAACCGGCAACGGTCCGTCCCTTCGCGTGGACGTCTGGCCCGAACGACATCGCGATCGCGAACAGCACGATCAGGGAAAATGCGGCGGCCGGCGATCGCCCCCAATCCGCGACGGCGACGCGCGTGCGCCGCGACGCGATGAGGAGCGTCAGGCTGGTAACGGCGCCGGCGAAAAGCGCGCGCGAGAGGCTGGTGACCTTGAGGCCGGGCAATCGAATCGACCAGCCGAGCAAAAGCGCGACGATGAGGATCGCGAACACCGCACCGATAAGGTGTAGAGCGACCCTGGCGACACCGTGCAGGGCGACCCTTGCGGGGTCGCCGTCGCCTGTTGCAAAGGATCGCGCCACGGCAATCGACGCAAGCGCGACGATCGTCAACCCTGGAAACAGCAGCCCCTCCGCCTTCGGCCAGGCCTGCGCGATCGGACCCCAGAAGCGCAGGTTCGGATCCGCCGTGAAGTACGCGTAGACGTCGGCAGAGAAGCGGCGCGCTTCGGTCAGCGATCGCGGGCGGAAGCCGAGCTGCCGCAGCTCCATGTAAGGCAGCAGGAACAGCCCGGCGACGCCCAGCACCACCGCCGCCGCGATCCCGACGCGCAGCAGCGTCCGCCCGTCAGTCCACAACCGCCGCGTCGTCATCTCCCAGACGATGTAAAAGAGGACGATCGGGCTGAAGAACAGCAGGTAATAGCCGCATGAGAGATTCTGCGCGATCCAGGCGGCAGCGGCACCCGCAAGCGGACGCGTTCGGCCGGTCGCGAAGTACCGCCGCAGGCCAAACAGCACGAAGGGCATCCACGCTGACGAGAGCACCTGCAGATGCGGGATCGACGCGATGCGATAAGGCGCGAACGCGTATGCGAGCCCCGCGACGATGCCCGCTTCGCGGCTGCCGGTCAGCTCGCGGCCGAACAGAAACATCCCGAGGCCCGACAGCACGAACGTCGAGAGGAAAAGCACGTTGTAGCAGAGGATCGGATTGTTCGTCGCGAGGTAGATCGGCAGCACCTGCAGCGCCTGCGGCAGGAAGTGCTCCGAGTAGGCAAGCGCCAGCGGATGCGGCGCGAAGATGTTCGCGTTCCACCAGCCGCGGCCCAGATGCGTCGCGTCCCACGCGATCACCCACGACGTGAAGAGCGGATCGCCGAAATCGCCTGGCACGTCGCGGGTCAGGCCGACCGCCAGCGGCCACGTGAGCGCGAAGGTGAGCGCGGCATACAACACCGTCACGAAGAGGACGTCCAGCGCAGAGCTCGCCGAACCTGCAGAAAGAACAAACCCGCTAAGTGTTCCGCGTGTTCTGCGTTGAACGTGGGCTGTGTTCACGAGGCCTGCGCGATTATAGTGATTCCATGACGCTTCGCACGCTCACGACCTGTGTCGTCGCTGCCGTCTCGATCGTCGCGCCGGTCGCGTCGCAGGAGCCGCCTGCCGCGCAGACCGATCGCCACCGCGCCATCGCCCATGTGCTCGAGACGCTCGACCGCCTGCGCGCCTTTCATCAGACCGCGATCTCGCCGGACGGCCACCGCGTGGCGTGGGTCGAAGACGTGTCGCTCGCCGATTCGACGACGGCGGTGTTCGTCCGCGACGTCGGGACATCGGGATCGCCGGAGCGCGTCACGGCGGCGACCGATGGCAAGGCGCACAAGGAAGACGGCGTGGCCTGGTCGCCCGACAGTCACACGCTGGCGTTCCTCTCCGACGCGGCGACACCGTCGCAGCGACAGGTCTACTTTGTCGACATCGCCGCCGGCGCCGTTCGACAGGATCAGGGCGGGGTGAGCCGGTCGAACGCCGCGCCGCCCAGGCGGGTGACCAATGTGACCGGGCAGCTGGCGCGCCCGCTGTGGTCGCCTGACGGCAAGCAGCTTGCGGTGTTGTTTGTCGCGGGCTCGACGCAGGAACCCGGCGCGCTCGTCGCTTACAAGCCGGACGCGGGGGTCGTCGGCGACGTCGTAGAAGAGCAGCGGATCGCGATCGTGGACCTGGCGACCGGCAATCTCCGGGAGGTGAGCCCGGCGAATATGTACGTGTACGACTACGACTGGTCGCCCGACGGTCAGTCGTTTGCGGCGGAGGCGGTGGAAGGGTCGGGGACGAACAATTACTGGACCGCGCAGCTTTACGTCGTGCGCGCCGGCACTGGTGCGACGAAGTCGATCTGGAAGCCGCCGCTGCAGATTGCCGGCCCGCGGTGGTCGCCCGATGGAAAGTCGATCGCGGTCGTCCACGGCGTCATGAGCGACGAAGGCCAGACCGGTGGCGACATTTACCTCGTCCCCGCCGCGGGTGGGCCGGCGCAAAACGTCACGCCGAACCTCGAAGGGTCCGCGCGCGCGCTCGCCTGGAGGCCCGATGGCCGGCTGCTCTTCGACGAGTACATCGACGGCATGTCAGCGCTGGTCATCATGCCCGGCGCGGGCGGTCCGAAGACGACCGTGTGGTCCGCGCCGCAGCAGGTCAACTGTCTTGCCGTCGCGCAGCAGGCGGACAGTGCCGCCGCTGTCGTGCAATCGTTCAAGCAGGCGGCGGAAGTGTTTGCCGGGCCGTTCGGCCGATGGTCCGCGCAGACGAGCGCGAACGCGGCGGTTGCGCCGACCTGGGGCGAGGCCCGGAGCCTGCATTGGACCAGCGATCGCTACAAGGTGCAGGGCTGGCTGCTGTATCCGGCAGGCTTCGATCCGGCAAAGAAATATCCGCTGGTCGTGTCGGTGCACGGCGGCCCCTCGTCTGCGAACTATCCCGTGTGGCCTACGCGGTGGAACGCCGTGCTGCCAGGCACCGGATACTTCGTGCTGCTGCCGAACCCGCGCGGCAGCTACGGCGGCGGTGAGGCGTTCACACAGGCCAACATCAACGACTTCGGGTACGGGGACCTGCGCGATATCGAGGCCGGCGTCGACGCCGCCGTGAAGGCGGCGCCAATCGATCCGAGCCGCGTCGGGATCATCGGCTGGAGCTATGGCGGCTACATGACGATGTGGGCCGTGACGCAGTCGCCGCGGTTTCGTGCGGCGGTCGCGGGGGCCGGCATCGCGAACTGGCAGAGCTACTACGGCCAGAATCGCATCGACCAGTGGATGCTGCCGTTCTTCGGCGCGTCGGTCTACGACAAGCCCGAGGCGTATGCCCGCTCGTCGCCCATGACGTTCATCAAGAAGGTGAAAGCGCCGACGCTCGTGCTCCACGGCGATCGCGATTCGGAAGTGCCGACGCCGCAGGGGTACGAGTTCTGGCACGCGCTGAAGGCCATTGGGGTGCCGACCGAGCTGGTCATCTACCCGGAGGAAGGACACGCGATCGCGAAGCCGGAACACCAGCGCGACATCCAGCAGCGCGTCGTCGCCTGGTTCGATCGCTATTTGACGCGCTGAACGCGGATTTCACGGTCGGAGGCGATCTCTTCGATGAACACCGACAGAATAGCCGCCGTGGGAATCGCGAGGATGGCGCCGACGAGGCCCCATACGGCGCCGCCGACGAGCAGCGCGATCAGCACCGCCACCGGGCTCACGCCGACGCGGCGCTCCATGATCTTCGGCACGAGGATGTTCGCTTCGAGCTGGTGGAGCACGAGGAAATACAGGCCGACCATCAGCGCGAGCTTCGGCGACACGGTGATGGCCACGGCAACGGCCGTCACACCGCCGATCACCGGCCCCACGATCGGGATCGTTTCGCCGATTGCCGCCACCAGCGCGATCACGTAGAAATACGGCACGCCCATCAGCCCGAGCCCGACGGCCGTGAACACGCCCATCACGCCGGCGAGCACGAACTGCGCGCGCAGCCATGCGCTGACTTTCGAGACCGCCTGGCGCGCGGCGACCCCCACGTCCCCGCGGCGTCCCGCCGGCACGAATCGCACGAGATACTCGAACATCGCGTTGGCTTCGACCAGCAGGTAGAACGTGAGAATCAGAATCGTGATGAGCCCGAAGATGCCGCCGATCAGGCTCGAGATCGCGACGAGCACCGTGCCCACGGCGTTGCCGCCCGCCCCGCTCGGGGCATTCTGCACCGCCTCCTCGAGCGTGACCGGGTGCGTCATCAGCTTGTGACTGACCAGGAAGGTCTGGATCCTGTTGAATTCGGCCGGCATCCTCGCCCACAGCGATTCGGCTTGCGAGACGAGCGGCGGAATCACCATCAGGCCGATGAGGACGAGGACCGCGACCATCGCCGCGTAGATCACCAGGATTGCCAGCCAGCGCGGCACTCGCCGCCGGCCGCCCTGCGCGCCTGGCCGCTCGATCAATTTGACAAGCGGCGCGAAGCCCATTGCGATGAGTGCGCTGACGTAGATGAGCATCAACGCTTCGCGCGCCGCCCAGAGCAGCGCCATGAGGATCGCAGTGCCGGCGACGGTGAGCACGGTCTGAATCATCCGGCGGGCGTAGTCGCGATCAGACAGCATCGGGAGATTGCAGATTGCTGATTGCAGATTGCTGATTGTTTGCAGATTGCTGATTGTTTGCAGATTGGAGGTTCACATGCTCAGATTGCAGATTCAATTCTGTGCCGATCGGCAGTCTGCAGTCCGCAATCACTCTGCACTCTGCACTCTGCATTCTGCAATCTCAGGACAGATACTCCGCCGTAAAGTTGGCCATCAGGTCGTAGATTTCGGTCAGCTCGTCGATCGGTGCGAGGAAAACGATACGCAGGAACCCTGCTTCTGCCGACACGCCGAAGCCGGAGCCGTAGACGCACAGCACTCCGGTCGCGTGGAGCAGCGCCTTGACGTAGTGCTCGTCTGTCCGGCCGGGCGGCAGGGCGATGCGCGGCATCGCGTAGAAGGCCGCGGTCGGTGCAACGCACGAGACGCCCGGCATCGCGCGCAGGCGCGATACCGTCAGGTCGGCGCGCGCTTTCAGCTCTTTTCGGAAAACGATCTGATGCGAGCGGTCGCCCCCGAGCGCGCCCGCGACGGCATACTGCATCGGCACGCTGCTGCACAGCCGTCCGTCCGCAAGCTTCCTCACCGCCGCCACGACATCGTCGAGCCGCGGCGAGCGGCCAATCGCCATCCAGCCCGTTCGCCAGCCGGGCGCGAGATACGCTTTCGACAGGCTCGAGAACGAAATGATGGGTGCGTCCGGATCCAGCAGGCCATAGGGCGGGACGGCGCCGTCGAAGCCGAGATCGCCGTAGACCTCGTCCGCGAGGATCAGCAGTCCGTGCCGTTCTGCGAAATCGATCAGCGCGCGCCGCGTCTCCGTCGGGTACACGGCGCCTGTCGGGTTGTTGGGGTCGATGATCACGAGGACGCGCGTCGCCGGCGTGACGAGGCTCTTCAGATGATCGAGGTCCGGCATCCACCCGTGTGCTGGATCGAGCCGGTAGTACTTCGCCTTAGCGTCGAGCTTCGCAAGCACGGCAGTGTAGAGCGGATAGGTCGGCATCGGCACGAGCACCTCGCCGCCGCTGTCGACGACGGCGCTGAGCGTGAGCTCGATGCCTTCGGACGTGCCGGCCGTGATGAATACCCGATCCGGCGTCACCGGGAATCCGTGGCTCGTGTATTCCGCCGCGACCGCTTCGCGCGCAGCAGGAATGCCCGCCGAGGGCCCGTAGCTGTTGTGACCGTCACGCAGCGCGCGCTCGACCGCCGCGATCAGGTGCGGCGGGGTCTTGAAGCCGAAGGCAACCGGGTCGCCGATGTTCAGATATCGCACGCGCGTGCCAGCCGCCTCCACCTTTTGTGCCTCGGCGACGATGTTGCGGATGGCGTAAGTAAAGCGATGAACACGGGCCGCCGAGGGGATGTGCGACTGGGTTCTGGCGGGAGTCACCAAGAGATCTTACCTGAGAGTATGAGTGTAAAAATGACACCGTGGTAAAACCAGCCGCGTCCATCTTCCAGTGTAATTTTTACACGAAGACCGTAATTTCTCACGCGATCTGCAACCTCATCAAAAGTTATAACAATATGTTTTTCAACGAGTTACGTGTATGGCAGCGATTTCGCACTACGAGGGCCGGATGATAAGGGGAACGCTCGTCACCGGCGCAACAATCATGATCTTGGGCATGGGCCTCAGCGGGGTCCGGGCGCACGGACAGGTTCCCCAGGCTCCGGCGTTCAAGGCCGGGGTCGACATGGTGCGGATTGCCGCGGTCGTACGGGACCACAAAGGGCGATTCGTTCAGGACCTCACCTCGCGCGACTTCGAAGTGCTCGACGATGGGCGGACGCGCAGAATTGCGGATTTGCAGCGCGACGTCGCCCGCGTCAGCGTGGCGGTGCTCTTCGACGTCAGCGGCAGCATGGAAGGACACCTGCCGTACGCGCGCGAAGCGGCGAGACATGTTCTGAGCTGGCTGAACGCGTCGCTCGACGAAGCGGCAATCTACACCTTCGACACGCACCTGGACGAACGGACGCCGTTCACGGCCGGGCTGAAAGCACTGCCCGACTCGATGGGCCACGTCGTGCCGTTCGGCGCCACGTCGCTCCATGACGCGATCGCGGAGACGGCGAGGCGAGTGGGCGCGCGCGAAGGACGGCGGCGCGCGGTCGTCGTCCTGACCGACGGCGCGGACAACGCCAGTCGGATGACGCCGGCCGACGTCTCGGCGGTCGCCAGCGCGATCGACGTGCCGGTTTACATCTTCGGCATCGTCCCGTCGATCGACAACCCCTCGGAAGACACCGCGACGATGTCGGTCGAGCGTTCGGCCTTCACCGGTCCACTTGCGGATCTCGCCGCCTGGACCGGCGGACACGTCTTCGTCGCGAGCACGCCGGGACAGCGCAGCATCGCGGCGCGGCAGATCGTCGACGAGCTGCGCCATCAATATCTCATCGCATTCGAATCGAGCGGAAAACCGGGCTGGCATCCGCTCGTGGTCCGCGCGCGCAACAAGGATCTCACGGTACGAGCCCGGAACGGTTACATCGCGGGGCAATCAAGCCCGACGGCGCATTAGGAGGAACTCGACATGTCTCGCAAATTGTTTGTCGCTATCCCGATCGTGGTGATGGCCATCGGCGGATCAACGGCGTGCGCGACAAAGAAGTTCGTGCGCACGAGCGTCGGCGAAGTCAACGAGAAGGTCGACTCGCAGGGCCGGGCCATCGAGGAAACGCAGGAGCGCACGCGCCGGAACGAGGGGCGCATCTCCGAAGTCGATCAGAAGGCACAGGCGGCCACTCAGTCGGCGCAGACCGCCAACACCGCCGCGAGCGCCGCCAACAGCGCGGCGTCGGCGGCACACTCGGCGGCGACCGAGGTCGGCGGCAGGGTCGAGACGATGGACAGGGCGAACAAGCGCCTCGTGTACGAAGTGGTCCTCAGCGAAGACCAGGGCAACTTCAAGTTCGGTAAGACGGCGCTGCCGGATGAGGCCAAGCAGAAGCTCGACCAGATGGTCGCTCAGATGAAGCAGGATCCGAAGAACATCTTCCTCGAGATCGAAGGGCACACCGACAGCATCGGCGCCGCCAAGACCAACGAGCAGATCGGGCTCGAGCGCGCCGAAGCGGTGAAGCGGTATCTCTACGAGCAGTACCAGATTCCGCTGCACAAGATGAACGTGATCAGCTACGGCAAGGAGAAGCCGATCGCGCCGAACAAGACGAAGGCGGGCCGCGCCCAGAACCGCCGCGTCGTCATCAAAGTGCTCGCGTAACCCGCTGCCCCGCAGCCCCGGGGGATCTCTTCGTCGAGCGGTGCGCCACCACCTTCGACGAAGGGTCCTTCGGGGCACTTTAGTTCCAGGTCTCTCGTTCCAAGTCAGAAGTCTCCCAAGTTCCAAGTT
>Ga0137397_10002361_pt1 | contig 13191 bp, 14 predicted proteins | sample czorhiz116metaG_FD_106658 | JGI IMG/M metagenome (GOLD analysis project Ga0137397, IMG submission 106658) | Vadose zone soil microbial communities from Angelo Coast Range Reserve, California, USA - czorhiz1.16 metaG | ecosystem: Environmental > Terrestrial > Soil > Vadose zone | place: USA... | reverse complement strand
GAGCAGGACAAGCGCTTCAGCAACACGGGAATCGCCGCGCTCGAGGCCGGGGTGACCGGGCTTCTCGTCAACACCGGCATCAAATACGCAGTAGGCCGCGCGCGTCCCGAGGACGGCTTGGGGACGACCGATTTCGATCCGTTCAAGCGGCCGGACGCGTCTTTCCCGTCGAACCACACGACGGTCATGTGGGCGACGGTGACGCCGTTCGCCAAGGAATACGACGCGCCGTGGCTGTACGGCGTGGCCGCCGTGGTCAATGCGGGAAGAATCGCATCGCGCGAGCACTGGCTGTCCGATACGGTGGCGAGCTCGCTCCTCGGCTATGCGCTCGGCGACTTCTTCTGGCAGGAGCGCCGTGCCTCCGGCAAGGGGCCGAAGGTATTGGTCGGTCCCTCCAGCGTGACTTTGAAATGGGAAACCAACTAGCAACGCGCATGTCCCACATCGGGCTCGCTACGCGAGTGCTGGCGGTACTCGCGTTGCTCTTCGGCGGACCTTCGTTTGCGCGGGCGCAAGCGAAGTGCCTCGTGATCGATCCGGAACTGCAAGGTGCCTACGAAGGCGGCTGTGTCGACGGGAAGGCGGAAGGGCAGGGCGCGGCCAGAGGGAGCGCGATGTACACCGGTGAGTTTCATCAAGGTAAGAAGCACGGGCGCGGCGTGAAGACTTGGCCCTGGGGCGATCGCTACGATGGCGATTTCATCGATGACTACAAGGACGGCTGGGGGACTTATGTGTGGGGGGCGCGCACGTTGTTCGCCGGCGATCGCTATGAGGGTGGATTCGCGGGCGACAAGCGAAACGGCTACGGCATTTACATCTGGGCGAGCGGCGACAGCTACGCCGGGCCGTGGAAGGACGATTCGGTATCCGGACGCGTCACGCCCATGATGATCGCGAGATTCCGCGCGACCAAGGCCTCCCTGGAAGCGATGGCGAATCCCGGCGTCAAGGTGTGCCATGAATCGACCGTCGCGGCCGGCGAGGCGCGCACCGAAGCGGAGACGAGGGAGGTGAATCAGGCCGCGCGCCTGGTATCGGTCAGGATTGCGAAGGTGGGCTCGGCGCCTGTGCTCGTGGCCGGGACGGCGGTCGCCGTGGGAGACGTGGTCTGGGACGATCCGCTGCACTGGATTCCGTGCAATTGAAATCCCTTTCGCAGCGCCGCCGTCGTATCTGGCTGCTGTTGGGCTGGGGGATGGTCTTCTCGGTCTTCGTACTGTCGCTCATTCCCCTGAACGTCGACCTGGGGGAAGGCCGCGACAAGGTCGCGCATTTCATCGCTTACGGCAGCATGACATTCTGGTTCGCCATGCTCTTCGAAGGACGCCTCCGCCAGGTCGCCATCGCGATCGCGTTCGCGGCGATGGGCGTGGGAATCGAGTTTCTTCAGGGAATGACCGATTACCGCAGCTTCGAAGTCGCCGACATGGTCGCGGACGGCATCGGCGCGGCGATCGGCTGGGGGCTCGCGCAGACGCCGCTCGGAAACGCGCTCGACTGGGTGGAACGATTGCTGGGAGTGCTGATTCGCGATAGGTAGGTGCGCCGACCGTCGCGGCGTCTAGTCCTTCACGCGGGCGATGCGCACGACTTCGCGAACGCGCCGCAAGACGCGCAGGACTTTGGCCAAGTGCGGGCGATTGGCGACCTGCAGGGTGAAATGCATGGTGGTGTAGAGGCTGCGCTCCTCGTCCATGCTGACGTTGTCGATGTTGGAGCCGCCCTCGGCGATCGCCGTCGCAACCTTGGCGAGCACGCCGCGCTGATTGACGACCGTCACGCGAATTCCCACGTCGAACATCTTGTCGGTCTGGGGCGCCCATTCGACGTCGAGCCATTTTTCCGGATCGCCTCGCGACTTCGAGGCCGTCGGACAATCGTGCGTATGGACCACCAGACCTTGCCCTTTCTTGATGAAACCGATGATGGGATCGCCGGGAATGGGGTTGCAGCATCGCGCGAGCTGGACGGCGAGCCCCTCGGAGCCGTGTATGACGATCGATCCGGCCGGGCCCCGGGGCTCGGGCTGATCGCCCTCGGTCAGGGCGAGGAGCTTCCTCGCGACGATCGCCGCCAGCCGCTTGCCCAGTCCGATGTCCGCGACCACCTCCTGCCGCGATTTCGCGCCGAGGTCTCGAACCAGTCTCTCCCATCGTTCCGCGGTCGCCTCGGAAGATTTCGCACCTAGGGCGCGTACGGCCTGGTCGAGCATGCGCTCGCCCAGAGCCGCGGCCTCCTCGTACTGCATGGTCTTCAGGAAATGGCGGATTTGCGCGCGCGCCTTGCCGGTCTTCACGTACGACAGCCATCCCGGATTGGGATTGGCGTGCGCCGCGGTGATGATCTCGACCCGGTCTCCGTTCTTGAGCTCGGTCCTCAGGGGCGCCAGCTCGTAGTTGACGCGCACAGCGGCGCAGCGGTTGCCGATGTCCGTGTGCACGGCGTAGGCGAAATCCACCGCCGTCGCGCCGCGCGGCATCGCCATGATCTTGCCCTTGGGAGTGAATACATAGACCTCGTCGGGGAAGAGGTCCACCTTGACGTGCTCGAGGAACTCGGCGGGATCGCCCGAGGTGTGCTGGATGTCGAGCAGCGATTGAAGCCACTTGTGGGTGCGCTGCTGCACCTCGTTGAGCTCGGCATCGGATTTATACAGCCAGTGCGAGGCGACGCCGGCCTCGGCGATGCGGCCCATCGCCTGGGTCCGGATCTGCACCTCGACCGGCGTCCCGAAGGGGCCGATCAGGGTCGTATGCAGCGACTGGTAGCCGTTCACCTTCGGGATGGCGATATAGTCCTTGAATTTTCCGGGCACGGGCTTGTACAGGCTGTGCAGGGCGCCGAGCGCGAGATAGCAGGCGGGCACGTCCTCGACGACGACCCTGAAGCCGTAGATATCGAGCACCTGCGAGAACGACAGGTGCTTCTCCTGCATCTTGCTGTAGATCGAGTAGATCTGCTTCTCGCGGCCCGTCACCTGGGCCTCGATCTTCGAGGACTGCAGGCGCTCTTTGAGCGCCTTGAGAACCTTGTTGACCACTTCGCGGCGATTGCCCCGTGCCCCTTTCACCGCCTTGGCGAGCACCTTGAAGCGACCGGGGTAGAGATTCGCGAAGGCGAGCTCCTGCAGTTCGCGGTAGAGGCCGTCCAGGCCGAGCCGGTTCGCAATCGGCGCGTAGATTTCCAGCGTCTCCCGCGCGACCCGCTTGCGCGTCTCCGGCCTGACCGCGCCGAGAGTCCTCATATTGTGCAGCCGGTCTGCGAGCTTGATCAGAATGACGCGGACGTCGCGCGCCATCGCGAGCAGCATCTTGCGGAAGTTCTCCGCTTGCGCGTCCGCTTGCGACTGGAACTCGATGCGGTCGAGCTTCGAGAGGCCGTCCACCAGCTCCGCCACCGGCTTGCCGAAGCGCTCGGTGAGCTGCTGCTTGGAGATCGCGGTGTCCTCCATCACGTCGTGGAGGAGCGCCGCCATCACCGCCTGTACGTCGAGCTGCCAGTCGGCGACGATCTCGGCCACGGCGAGCGGATGCGAGATATAGGGATGGCCGCTCAGCCTGAACTGCCCCTGATGGGCGGCGTCGCTGAACTGATAGGCCTCTTCAATGCGGCCGATATCGCTCGGCTTGAGGTACCCGAGGTGCTGCCTGAGATCGGTGATGGCGACCGCCGCCATGGTCTAGCACTCCCTTCTGCGAGGAAGTGTAGCGCGCGGCGCCGGGGAGGGGGCCCCGCGCGCGAACCTTCGCGCTTGCTGCAGCCCCCTTTTGCAAGGGGGCGTGATGCTCACCCCGTGTGAACCCGGCTCAGATATTCCGCGCCGACCTTGCCCGCGGCGATCTCGCGCAGGGCGATGACCGTCGGCTTGTCGCGCGTCGTTTCGATGTGCGGCGTGCCGCCTTGCGCGAGCTGCCGGGCGCGGTAGGTGGCCGCGAGCGTCAACTGGAAGCGGTTGGGGATTCTCTTTAAGCAATCTTCGACGGTGATGCGCGCCATGGATCTCTCTTTAGTCTAGTCAAACGGTTTGAAGATTTCCGGATGTCGTGCCGCTTGGCTGGACAATTTCAGCCTGATCGCCCGCACGACCGCGGCCAAGTCTCGCCGCGCCTCTTCGAAATCTTTGTTTATTATAACATAATCGAATTCCGCGACGTGGCCGATCTCCTCTTGCGCGTCCCGCAGACGCCGCTGAATGGCCTCCTCGGGATCCTGGCCCCGCCCGCGCAAACGGCGCTCGAGCTCGGTCAGGACCGGCGGCGGCGGAAGAATGAAGATGCTCACTACGTCCGGAAAGGCCTTCCTCACCTGCCGCGCGCCCTGCCAGTCGATCTCCAGCATGATGTCCAGTCCCCGGCCGCGCGCTTCCCCGATCCATTTCTGCGACGTGCCGTAGCGGTTGCCGTGCACTTCCGCCGATTCCAGGAAGTCCCCGCGCGCGAGCATCGCATCGAAGGTCTTGCGATCGACAAAGTGATATTCGCGACCGTTCACCTCCCCGGCGCGCGGAGAGCGCGTCGTGTAGGAGACCGATAGAGTCAGCCGCTTGTCGTCGGCGAGCGCGGCCTTGACCAAGGACGACTTGCCCGCGCCCGAAGGCGCCGAGACGATGAAAAGGCTTCCGGTCATTTGTTCTTTCACGCTATGAGGGATATCTCCCCTCATGCTCCTCTGAGTTGGAGCCGTTGCGAGCAGTCTTGCAACGGCTCGTTCATTCTATGTTTTGAATCTGCTCGCGCATCTGCTCGATCAGCAGCTTGAACTCGAGGCTCGCGTCGGAGAGCTCCTTCGACACCGATTTCGATCCCAGCGTGTTGGCTTCGCGGTTCAGCTCCTGCATGAGAAAGTCGAGGCGCTTGCCGACGGCGCCCCCGGCCGTCACGACACGCGATACCTCCTCGAGATGCGCGGCCAGCCGAGTCAGCTCCTCGGCGACGTCGGCCTTCACGCCGAACAGCGCGATCTCCTGGCGGATGCGCTCCTCGTCCGCGCTGCCGAGCACCTCGCGCAGGCGTGCGGAGAGCTTGTCCTGGTAGGCGGCGATCGCCTCGGGCAGCTTCGGCTGTATCGAGCCGAGGAGGTCCTTCATGCGCTGGGTGCGCCCGATGAGCATTTGTGCGAGCTTGCCGCCCTCGCGGGAGCGAGTCGCGGAAAAATCCTCCAGGACCTCGTGCACAAGCGTGACGCAGGCCTCGCGCAAGGCCGCGGACCGGTCGTCGCCGAGCACTCCCGGCCAGCCGAGCACTTCGCCCACGCTCAAGGGGCGCGCATCGGGAACCGCCGCTCGCACCTTCCGCGACACCTCGGCGAGCTCGAGCAGCAATCCCTCGTTGACGCTGATCCGCGGAGCGACGTTAGCCGGCGGAGTGACCGAGATGCGGCATTCCACCTTGCCGCGCCCCACGCGAGTCTGGATGAGCTCCCGAAGCGCCGGCTCCACCGGACGAAGCTCGTCGGGCAGCCTGAATTGCACGTCGAGAAAACGGCTATTGACGCTCTTGACTTCGGCCGCGAGCGACGCGATCGGCAACTCCCGGGTTGCGGCGGCGTAGCCGGTCATGCTGGAGATCATGGATGGCGATCAATCACGCCTTATAATGCCGGCGGGAATTTTGGAAAACGTCGCTATGATAACGGTTACAAACGCCGCGCCGCTACCCCTTTAATGCCGCAGCAGGCCAATCAGCCGCTGGCCGAAGGCTATCAGCTCGAGAATTACCGCATTGCGAGCGTCCTGTCCTGCGGGGGGTTTTCCATCGTCTACCTCGCCTACGACGAAAACGATCAGCCCGTGGCGATCAAGGAATACCTTCCGAGCCAGCTCGCTCTGCGGAACGAAGGCGACGCCCTGCCCTCGATCGCCGACGAGAACCTCGCGACGTTCCGCTACGGCATGCGGTGCTTCTTCGAGGAGGGCCGGTCGCTCGCACGGCTGTCGCACCCCAACGTGGTGCGGGTGCTGAATTTCTTCCGCGCCAACGAGACCGTGTACATGGTCATGCGCTACGAACGGGGCCGGACCCTGCAGGAGCACATTCAACTGCGCCGCGGGACGATCAAGGAGAAGTTCATCCGCAACGTGTTCGCGCTGCTGCTGAACGGCCTGCGGGAGGTGCACTCGAACAAGCTGCTCCACCTCGACATCAAGCCCGCCAATATTTACATCCGCAACGACGGCACGCCTGTGCTGATCGATTTCGGCGCTGCGCGGCAGACCCTCGCCGAGGAGGGCCAGCGTCTGACGCCGATGTACACGCCCGGCTTCGCACCGCCGGAGCAGTACAACAACCGCAATCTGCTCGGGCCCTGGAGCGACTGCTACGCCATCGGCGCGAGCATTTTCGCCTGCCTCGCCGGAGCGGCGCCTCAGGCGGCCGATCAGCGCGCCGAAAAGGACCGCTACGTCTCGGCCACGAAAGTGTGGGGCGACAAGTACTCGCGGCAGCTCCTGGAGACGATCGACTGGTGCCTCGAGCTCGATCATCTGAAACGGCCCCAAAGCGTGTTCGCCCTTCAGAAGGTCTTGCTGCGCGAGAAGGATCCCGAGGTGCATCGCAAGGGCACCCTGATGGAGAATCTGCGCAAGGTCTGGAAGAAACGGCGGACAGGATGAGATTCTCGATCTTTCAGGAAAGTCGCAAAGGCGGACGCAAGGCCAACGAGGACCGCACGAGCTACGCTTACACCCGCGACGCGCTGCTGATGGTGATCGCCGACGGCATGGGCGGGCATCTTCACGGGGAGGTGGCCTCGCAGATCGCGGTGCAGCTGCTCACCGAGGCCTTTCAGCGCGAAGCCAAGCCCATGCTCGCCGACCCTCTGGGCTTTCTCCAGAAGAGCATCCTCGATGCGCACTTCGCGCTCGGCGACTATGCCAAGGCCCGCAACCTGGTCGAGTCCCCGCGAACGACCTGCGTCGCCTGCGTGGTGCAGGACTCGATGGCCTACTGGGCGCACGCGGGCGACTCGCGGCTCTACCACGTGCGCGAAGGGCGCATCCAGGCGCAGACTCGCGATCACTCGCGGGTGCAGATGCTGGTCGATCAGGGGCGCGTCCGCGAGGAAGCCGTCGCGGCCCACCCGGATCGCAACAAGATCTTCAATTGCGTCGGCGCGTCGGCGCGCCCGCAGGTCGAGCTCTCCAAACCCACGCCGCTGCGCCAGGACGATACCCTGATGCTGTGCACGGACGGCTTGTGGGGACCCCTGACGGGCAAGCTCATCACCGCGATCTTGATGAAGGGCAATCTCATGAAGACGATCCCGGATCTTCTCGATCTGGCGGAGCTCAGGGCCGGGGCCGATTGCGACAATCTTTCCGTCGTCGCGCTGAGCTGGGAGGGTACGCACAAGGCTCCGGGCGGCGAGGTGTCGACGCAGACGCTCGCCCTGGACGGCGTGAGCACGCAGCTCGGCGATTTCAGCAAGGCCGACAACAGCGACCTTTCCGACGAAGAGATCGAGCGCGCCATTCAGGAGATACGCGCGGCGATCCGCAAACACATGCCGCAGAAGCCGTGATGAGACCATCGCAGCGCAAGCCCGACGAGCTGCGCCCGATCGCGATCGAGCGCGGGTATACGCGCCACGCCGAAGGCTCGGTCCTGATCGGCTTCGGCGACACGCGCGTGATCTGCACCGCGAGCGTCGAGGAGGGGGTGCCGGCATTCCTGAAGGGCCGCGGACAGGGCTGGGTCACCGCGGAATACGGCATGCTGCCCCGTTCGACGCACACGCGTACCGATCGCGAGGCTGCAAGGGGCAAGCAGTCCGGACGCACCCAGGAGATCCAGCGCTTGATCGGTCGCTCGTTGCGCGCGGTGATCGACCTTGAGGCGCTAGGGGAGCGCACCGTGAAGCTCGACTGCGATGTGATCCAGGCGGATGGCGGCACCCGTACCGCGAGCGTCACCGGAGCGTTCGTCGCGCTCTACGATGCCGTCGCGAGGCTGCGGGAGCACGGTACGCTCGCCGCCTCGCCGATCCGCGACTTCGTCGCCGCCGTGTCGGTGGGTCTCTACGAAGGTGAGCCCGTCCTCGATCTGGACTACGCCGAGGATTCGCGCTGCGACACCGACATGAACGCGGTGATGACGGGTTCGAACGGCTTCGTCGAGCTGCAGGCCACCGCGGAAGGCGATCCATTCTCGGCGGCGCAGCTGCAGGCGCTGATCGCGCTCGCGCAGCGAGGCATCGCCCAGCTCGTCGCGAAACAGAAGGAAGCGCTCGGGCTGATCTAATGGCTCGCGTGCGCATACCCGGGCAGGGGCGGTCGTGAAAAGGCTAGTGCTCGCCTCCTCCAATCCGGGTAAGTTGCGCGAATTCGAATCCTTGCTCGCCCCGCTCGGCATCGAGATCGTTCCGCAGGCGGCCTTGAGCGTTGCCGACGCCGAGGAGCCGCACGCCACCTTCGTCGAGAACGCGCTCGCCAAGGCGCGCCATGCGAGCCGGCGATCCGGCTTGCCCGCGCTCGCCGACGATTCCGGGATTTGCGTGAGCGCGCTCGACGGCAGGCCCGGCGTGCTTTCGGCGAGGTTCGCCGGCGCGGCGCCGCCCGGCGCAACACCCGGGCGCGAGGCGCAGGACGCACGCAACAACGACAAGCTCGTCGCGATGCTCGCCGGCAAGGACGACCGGCGAGCGCACTATTACTGCGTGGTCGTGCTCGTGCGTCATGCGGAAGATCCCGAGCCGATCATCGCCGAAGGCAGCTGGGCGGGGGAGATCGTGGCGCAGCCGCGCGGCGCGAAAGGGTTCGGCTACGACCCGCATTTTTTCCTGCGCGATCTCGGCAAGACGGCCGCGGAGATCGATCAGGAGCAGAAAAACGTCATCAGCCATCGCGGCAAGGCGATGCGGCGCCTGCTCGCGAAACTGAAGGAGGGCGTTTGACCACCGGCGTCGCCTTCGCAGCCTCCGCTCCGGGCGTGCGGCTCACCCAGCTCCCGCCTCTGGCGCTCTACGTTCATATCCCCTGGTGCGTGAAGAAGTGCCCGTATTGCGATTTCAATTCTCATCAGGCGAAGGGAGAGGTTCCCGAGAAGGCCTACGTCGACGCGCTGGTCAGCGATCTCGAGCAGGCGTTGCCCGAGGTGTGGGGGCGGCGGGTGGCAAGCGTGTTCTTCGGCGGCGGCACGCCCAGCCTCTTTTCCGCCGCCGCGATCGAGACCCTGATCTCGGCGTTTCGCGCGCGCCTCACGCTGACGCCGGATTGCGAAATCACCCTTGAAGCGAACCCCGGGACTTTCGAAGCCGAGAAATTCCGCGGCTATCGCGACGCCGGGGTCAGCCGGCTCTCGATCGGCATCCAGAGCTTCGATCCCGAGCGCCTCAAGGCCCTCGGCCGCGTCCACGACGACCGCGAGGCGCGGCGCGCGATCGAGATCGCCCAGGAGAACTTCGACAACATCAATCTCGATCTGATGTACGCGCTGCCCGCTCAGACGCCGGCCGAGGCGCTGTCCGACGCCGAGGCGGCGATCGGCGCCGGCGTCGAGCACCTGTCGTTCTACCACCTGACGATCGAGCCGAACACCCATTTCTACCGGCATCCGCCGGTTCTGCCCGACGAGGACGCCGCCGCCGCGATGCAGGACGCGATCGGCGCCGTGCTCGTGCAAAGCGGTTACGTCCACTATGAGACCTCGGCCTGGGCGAGACCGCGCCGGGAGTGCCGCCACAATCTCAACTACTGGCGCTTCGGGGACTATCTCGGCATCGGTGCGGGCGCGCACAGCAAGCTGAGCTTTCCCGACCGCATCACGCGCAGCGCCCGCTGGAAGCAGCCCAAGGAGTACCTCGAGCGCGTGCACGAGGGCCGTCCTGCGCAGGAGACGCACGAGGTCGAACGCGGCGACCTGGTGTTCGAGTTCATGATGAACGCCTTGCGCCTGACGGAGGGATTTCCCGTGGGCCTGCTTGCCGAGCGCACCGGCCTGCAGATCGCGGTCGCGGAAAAGGCGCTGCGCGAGGCGGAAAGGCGTGGCTTGATCGTGCGCGACCACGAGCGCATCGTCCCGAGCGCCTTGGGTCAGCGTTTCCTGAACGATCTCCTGCAGTTGTTCCTGCCGGTCAAGTCTTCCTGAACACGAGATCCCAGACGCGGTGGCCGAGTGCAAGCCCGCGGCGCTCGAACTTGGTTTGCGGGCGCGCCTCGGGTCGGTCTGCGTAGTCCGAAGCGGTATTGACGAGCGCCGCCTCGGCGGAAAGCACCTCGAGCATCTGTCTCGCGTAGTCCTCCCAGTCGGTGCACGCGTGAAGAACGGCGCCGCGTTTCATCTTCGACGCCAGCAATGCTACGAAAGGGGCTTGGATCAGGCGCCGCTTGTGGTGCCGCTTTTTCGGCCACGGGTCGGGGAAGAAGACGTGCACGCCGCCGAGGGTTCCCGGACCGATCATATCCCGCAGCACCTCGACCGCGTCGTGCTGCACGACGCGGACGTTCTCGAGGCGCAGCTCGACGATGCGCGCGAGGAGGCCGCCCACGCCGGGGGTGTGCACTTCGACGCCGAGGTAGTCGGATTCCGGGTGCTGCTGCGCGATCGCAGCGGTCGTCTCGCCCATCCCGAACCCGATCTCGAGGATCTTCGGGGCCGCGCGGCCGAACGCGGCGTCGAGGTCGAGGGGCGTTGGCGAGAACGCGATCCCGAATACGGGAAGGAGCTCGGTATGCGCTCGGCGCTGGGCGTTCGAGATGCGCCCCTGGCGCAACACGTAGCTGCGGATCGAGCGCCGTTCCTGCAAGAAGTGGGTGCTACGCGGTCTTCGGGGAAATCAGGCCCGTGGCCGGCGAGCTGGAAGCTATGACGCCCTCGCCCGGGGAGCTCGGGGTGGCCGAGTAGAGCTTCTTCGGCATGCGGCCGGCGAGAAAAGCCTCGCGGCCGGCCTCGACCGCCTTCTTCATCGCCTGCGCCATGAGGATCGGGTTCCGCGCCTTGGCGACCGCCGTGTTCATGAGCACGGCGTGGCAGCCGAGCTCCATCGCGACGGCGGCGTCCGAGGCGGTGCCCACACCCGCGTCGACCACCACCGGCACCTTGGCGCTCTCGATGATGAGCTGCAGGTTCCAGGGATTGAGAATGCCCATGCCCGAGCCGATGAGCGAGGCGAGCGGCATCACCGCGACGCAGCCGATCTCTTCGAGCTGCTTGGCGACGATCGGGTCGTCGCTGGTGTAGACCATGACCTTGAAGCCGTCGCGCACCAGGGTGTCGGCGGCCTTCAGCGTCTCGATCACGTTGGGGTAGAGCGTGTTCGGGTCGCCGAGCACCTCGAGCTTGACCAGGTCGTGGCCGTCGAGCAGCTCGCGCGCGAGGCGCAGGGTGCGCACCGCGTCCTCGGCGTTGTAGCAGCCGGCGGTATTCGGGAGAATCGTGTAACGGCTCGGCGGCAGCGCGTCGAGCAGCGACGGTTCGTTCGCGTTCTGCCCGATATTGGTCCTGCGGATGGCGACGGTGACGATCTCGGCGCCGCTCGCTTCCACCGCGCGCCGCGTCTCGTCGAAATCCTTGTATTTGCCGGTGCCGATCAGGAGGCGCGAGCGATAGGCCCGTCCTGCGATGAGGAGCGGGTCGGCGACTCCTTCGCCCAAGCGCGTCGGGGCGTTCACCGCTAGCCCCCGCCGACCGCGACGACGATCTCGAGCGCATCGCCGTCCGCAAGCCGGGTGTTCAGGTACTGGCTGCGTGGGACGATTTCCCCGTTCTTCTCCACGGCGACGCGCTTGCCTGACAGCTCGAGCGCGTCGAGGAGACGCGCGACGTTCGCGCCGGGCTCCAGACGCCGGGCTTGACCGTTTACCGAAAGTTGAATCACGTTGAAACCTGGGGGCAGACCGGTAGAATTATCTTACCACGCCATGCTTTCCAGCGATTTTTCCGAAGTCAAGAAACTGCGCTCCGCCGGGAACTTCGCTTCCGCCTTGCCGCTCGTCAATTCGAGCAAGATCGTATCGGACGAAGACGCGTTTGAAGCGATGATTTGCCTGTTCGTCTCGGGGAATCTCGAGGCGGTTCTCGGACAGGTCGGCAGGCACGAATGGAAGAGCAAATGGTCGCGCAACGCAAGCCAGGCCTTGGTCGGCCTGATCGCCCATAAGGACACCCGCGAGGCGCTGTCGCTGGCGAGAAGCGCGGTAAGCGAGTCCGGCATCCCCTACGATGCTGTCGCGCTGTACCTGATTCTGCTGCACGCCAACCGGTTGATAGACGAGGCTCAGGCCTACATCCGGGCGAGGTTGCAAGCCCCTCCGCCCGACGAGGTCCTTCTTCATATCGTGATGGCCGAAATCGCCGCCGCGACGGGCAACTCGGCCGGCGCTTACTCGCTCGCCTTGTCGGTTCTGTCGCGGGACATGAACAATTTCCGCGCGCTCGTGATTTCCAGCCTCGCCAGCCATGATCTGAACAATATCCACGAATCGCTGGGATACGCAATCAGGGCCCATCGGATCGCGCCGGGAGTACCGGCCGTGACGCTGCAGTTGATGCGCTGTCAGAACACGATCGGGGACCACTATGCCGCGATAGCGGCGTTCAACGGACTCGGAGGTGCGGAAAACGTCCCCGCGGAGTTTCACGCGGAACTGGGTGTCGCCTATTCCGGGCTGGGCGATCGGGACAAAGCAGTCGATGCCTATAAGAAAGCGCTCTCCACGGAACGCAAGTCGATCCTCGCCTTGCGCAAATTGCTGGAACTCTACGTGAATTCACGGGAGGGCGAAGACCTGCGCAGGCTCGTCGAGGAGCACGAAGCCGATATCCACGGCAGCGGCGATTGCGTGATGTTGCTCGGGCTGGATTGTCTGAAGCGGGGAGACCTGAACGGGAGCTTCGACATGTTCAGGAAGTCCTTTTCACTGGTGAAGACGGTCGAGTCCTTTCCCGGATGGCCGGTTTCCGAGCCGCGTATCCGCCACGACTACGAACAGCTCGAGCTGCTGCAGCAGCGAGGCAGACTCACTGAAAGTGCGGCGCTTGCCCTTCCCGGATTGAAGCGCTACTACGACCGGACCGGGGATGTCGGAAAAGCTTTCTCTCCGGAGGGCAACGACGCGGAGGCACTGAAAGAGGCATTGGGGAAGTTTCACTATTGGCCGGACGCTTCCTTTTCGGGCAAGGCGTTGGGTGAAACCGACTACGGCGCCGTAGAGGCGTCGTTTTTCAACAACGCGCCATCGCTGGTCGTTAT
>Ga0137397_10002360_pt1 | contig 13194 bp, 13 predicted proteins | sample czorhiz116metaG_FD_106658 | JGI IMG/M metagenome (GOLD analysis project Ga0137397, IMG submission 106658) | Vadose zone soil microbial communities from Angelo Coast Range Reserve, California, USA - czorhiz1.16 metaG | ecosystem: Environmental > Terrestrial > Soil > Vadose zone | place: USA... | reverse complement strand
GCGCTTCTACCGCGTGGACAAGGCGCGCTCGCGCGAGCTGGGCGGCACCGGCCTCGGGCTGGCCATCGTCAAGCACCTGGTGCTGGCGCACGGCGGCGAGCTGGCCATCGACAGCGACGAGGGGCGCGGGACGACCGTCCGCTTCACGCTTCCGGCGTAACCAAGACTTCACGTTCCCGTCGCGCGGTGGAAACCTCCGCCGGCGAGCATGGGCCCAGGAGGGTGCCCCCATGAGCGCCGACGAGCGGATCGGCAGCGGCGCGCGACAGCAGCTCGCGGCGGACCTCGCGGTCCACGGTGGGCGCATCGCGCTCGAGTACTTCCATCGCGGCCGGCGTGACGATGAGCGCGACGACACCGCCGGCGCGGACATCCGCCAGCGCCTCGCCGCCAGGATCGCGGCGTCGTTTCCCGACGACGCGGTAGTCGGCGCCGAGCCGGGCCAGCCCGGCGGCCGCTCGCACGCGCTCCACTCCTGGGTGGTGGCGTCCGGGGACGCGGCGCGCAGCTTCGGCCTGGGCCTGCCCGGCTTCGCCGTCTCGATCGGCGTGCTGCGCAGCGGGACGCCGTTCGTGGGCGCCGTCTACGACCCGGTCGCGCGCTGGCTCTTCACCTCGTGCGCCGGCCGCGGGGCCTGGCTCAACGAGCGGCCGCTGCACGCGCTGCCCGCGCCGCTCACGCGCGCGTCCCTGGTCGCCATCGGCAGCCCCGTCGAGCCGGGCCTGCCGCCGTTCACCGAGGAGTGGGTGCGGCGCTACCGGCTGCGCAACTTCGGCTCCACCGCGCTGCACCTCTGCTACGTGGCGATGGGCGCTCTCGACTTCGTCCACGACCACCGCGCGCAGCTGACGGACATCGCCGGCGCCGCCGCGGTCGTGCTGGAGGCGGGTGGCGTGCTGACCGGGGTCGACCGGCGCCCCGGTGTTCCCCGCCGGCCGCGAGCACCTCGGCGGAGCCCCCATGGCCATCCTGGCCGGCAACCGCGCCAGCCACGCCGAGGCGCTCGCCGACGTGCCCTACCTCCTGCGCGCTTGACGCGCGACCGCCGGCTGCGGCGTCGCCCAGGATTTACCCCAGCGTCATCGTCCCGTAACGGGGGGAGAGGACACTCCGGCTCGTGATGAGCGCTGCCGCGCCTCGACGCTCCGCCGGCCGCGTCCTCGTCGTCGAGGACGAGCGCGACGTGGCCGAGCTCCTCCGCTACAACCTGGCCAAGGACGGCTACGACGTGCTGGTCGCCGCCACCGGGGCCGACGCGGTCAAGCAGGCCCACGAGGCCCACCCCGACGTCGTGTTGCTCGACATCATGGTGCCGCAGCTCAACGGGTGGGAGATCTGTCGCCGGTTGAAGCAGGACGCCGAGACGCGCGCCATTCCCGTGATCATGGTGACCGGCCGCGTCGAGGAAGGCGACAAGGTCCTCGGCTTCGAGGTCGGCGCCGACGACTACGTGACCAAGCCCTTCTCGCCCCGCGAGCTGCTGGCGCGCATCCGCGCCGTGGCCCGCCGCGGCCGCCTCGATGCCCCCTGTCGCAAGGCCCAGCTCAAGGTGGGCGATCTCGAGATCGACCGCCAGCGCTTCGAGGTCCGCATGAAGGGCCGCGCGATCACGCTCACGCCGAAGGAGTTCGAGCTGCTGGCCCTGCTGGCCAACGCGCCCGGGCGCGTCTTCGGACGCGACGAGCTGCTGGACGCCGTGTGGGGCCGCGATGGCTTCGTCGAGCCCCGCACCGTGGACGTCCACATGGCGCGGCTGCGGCGCAAGTTCACCACCGCCCGCGTGCCGGCGCCCGGCGTCGAGACGGTGCGGGGCGTCGGCTACCGCTTCCGCGACCCGATCACCCCTGGAGGAGGACACGCATGAGGACCTGGCTCACGGCGCTGGCGTTGCTCGTCACCGCGGGGATGGCGGCGCCGGCCGCGGCGCAGACGCTCATCAACGGGGCGGGCGCCACGTTCCCGTACCCCATCTACTCCAAGTGGTTCGACGCGTACACGAAGGTCGACCCGGAAGTCCGGTTCAACTACCAGTCGATCGGCAGCGGCGGCGGCATCAAGCAGGTGACCTCGCGCACGGTCGACTTCGGCGCCACCGACGGGCCGATGAGCGACGAGCAGATGAAGGGGGCGCCCGCCGAGCTGATCCACATTCCCACGGTGCTCGGCGCGGTGGTGGCCACCTACAACCTGCCCGGCAATCCGCGCCTGCAGTTCACCTCCGACGTCCTCGCCGACATCTTCCTCGGCAAGATCACGAAGTGGAACGACGCGCGGCTCGCGGCGATCAACCCGGGTGTGACGCTGCCCAACCAGCCGATCGCCGTCGTGCATCGCTCCGACGGCAGCGGCACCACCTACATCTGGGTGGACTATCTCGCCAAGGTGAGCCCGGAGTGGCAGCAGAAGGTCGGCAAGGGCACATCGGTGAACTGGCCGGTGGGGCTCGGCGGCAAGGGCAACGAGGGCGTGGCGGGGCAGGTGAAGAACACCCCGGGCGCGCTGGGCTACGTCGAGCTCGCCTACGCCGTGAAGAACAAGCTGCCGGTGGGCCTCGTGAAGAACGCCGCCGGCAAGTTCATCGAGCCGACGATCGAGTCGACGACGGCCGCCGCCGCCGGCGCCGCCAAGGGCATGCCCGACGACTTCCGCGTCTCGCTGACCAACGCCCAGGGCGAAGCCGCCTATCCGATCGCCAGCTTCACGTGGCTGCTCATCTACAAGGAGCAGCCGGATCAGCTCAAGGGGCGCGCGATCGTGAACTTCCTGTGGTGGATGAGCCACGACGGCCAGAAGTACGCCGCCGATCTGCTGTACGCGCCGCTGCCCGCGCCGGTCGTCAAGCAGATCGAGGCGAAGATCAAGCAGATCAACTACCAGGGCAAGCCGCTGCTCGCGGCGCGCTGAGCGCGGATGGAGTCGACCGTCCACGGGCTGTCCCTGCCTCCGCTCGTCGAGGCGCGGGCGGCGCGCGTCAATGTCGGCGACCGCCTCTTCCGCGTCGTGCTGCGGCTGGCCGCCGGCGCCCTGCTGCTGCTGGTGGTCGCGCTGGCGGCCGAGATGCTCCGCGCCGCGATCCCCGCGATCCAGCGCTTCGGCTGGCGCTTCCTCGTCACCTCGGTCTGGGATCCGGTCGCCGAGCAGTTCGGCGCGCTGCCGTTCGTGTACGGCACGCTCCTGTCTTCGTTCCTGGCCATGCTCATCGCGGTGCCGCTCGGCATCGGCGCCGCGGTCTATCTCGCCGAGCTGGCGCCCCCGTGGGTGAGACCGCCGGTGGCGTTCCTCGTGGAGCTGGTGGCCGCGGTGCCGAGCGTCGTGTACGGACTCTGGGGCATCTTCGTGCTGGCGCCGCTGCTGCGCCAGTGGGTCCAGCCCGCGCTCGGCTCGACGCTCGGCTTCCTGCCGCTGTTCCAGGGACCGCCGTACGGCGTGGGCATGCTGGCCGCCGGCATCATCCTGGCCATCATGGTGGTGCCGTTCATCACGGCCGTGAGCCGCGAGGTGCTGCTCGCGGTACCCACCAGCCAGCGTGAAGCCGCCCTCGCGCTCGGCGCCACGCGCTGGGAGACGACGCGGCTGGCGGTGCTGAGCTACGGCCGCTCGGGATTGATCGGCGCCGGCCTGCTCGGTCTCGGCCGCGCGCTCGGCGAGACGATGGCCGTCACCATGGTGATCGGTAACCGGCCGGAGATCGCGCTGTCGCTGTTCGCGCCGGGCTACACGATGGCGAGCGTCATCGCCAACGAGTTCACCGAGGCGACGTCCGATCTCTATCTCGCCGCGCTGATCGAGGTGGGGCTGCTGCTCTTCCTGGTAACGATCGCGGTGAACGGGCTCGCCCGCCTGCTGGTGTGGTCGGTGGGCGGCGCCGTGAAGGTGGTGCGCGAGTGACCGCCGGCGGCCGGCGCGTGGTGAACCACGTGATGGGCGGGCTCACCGCGCTGGCCGCGGGCCTCGTCATCCTCCCGCTCGTGCTGATCTTCGCCTTCCTGCTCTTCCAGGGAGCCTCGGCGATCAACGTCGAGTTCTTCACGCACCTGCCGAAGCCGGTGGGCGAGGAGGGCGGCGGCATGGCCAACGCCATCGTGGGCAGCCTGATCCTCGTCGGGATGGCCGCAGGGCTTGGGCTGCCGCTGGGTATCCTCGGCGGCGTCTACCTCGCCGAGTCGCGCGACCGGCGGCTGCCGTGGATCGTGCGCTTTCTGGCCGACGTGCTCAACGGCGTCCCGTCGATCGTCATCGGCATCTTCGCCTACGCACTGGTCGTGCTGCCCATGCGACGGTTCTCGGCGCTGGCCGGCGCCGTCGCGCTGGCGGTGATCATGCTGCCGATCGTCGTGCGGACCAGCGAGGAGCTGGTACGGCTGGTGCCCTCCTCGCTGCGCGAGGCCGCGCTGGCGCTGGGGATTCCGGAGTGGAAAGTCATCCTGCGCGTCGTGCTGCCCACCGCGCGCGCCGGCATCATCACCGGCGTCATGGTGGCCATCGCCCGCGTCGCCGGCGAGACCGCGCCGCTGCTGTTCACCGCGTTCGGCAATCGCTTCTGGCACCAGCGGCTCGATGAGCCGATCGCCGCCCTGCCGCTGCAGATCTTCGCGTACGCGATCGCGCCCTACGACGACTGGCATCGCCAGGCGTGGGCCGGCGCGCTCGTGCTCATCGGGATGGTGTTCATCGTCAGCCTGGCGGCGCGCGTGGCCACGCGCGGGCGCTTCAGCGGAGTGAGGTGAGGGATGGTGGATGGCATCCAGGTGACCGGCGTCAACGCGTGGTTCGGCAGCGTGCACGTGCTGCGCGGGATCGACCTCACGATGGCGCCCAAGGCGGTGACGGCCATCATCGGGCCGTCGGGCTGCGGCAAGTCCACGTTCATCCGGTGCATCAACCGAATGCACGAGGTCGTGCCGGGCGCGCGCGTGAGCGGCACGGTGCTGGTGGAGGGCGAGGACGTCTACGCGCCCGGTGTCGATCCCGTCCAGGTGCGGCGGCGGATCGGGATGGTCTTCCAGCGGCCCAACCCCTTCCCCACGATGTCGGTGTTCGACAACGTCGCGGCCGGCCTGCGGCTGGCCGGCGTCCGCCGGCGCGCTGACCTGCAGGAAGCCGTCGAGCGCGCGCTGCGGCAGGCCGCGCTCTGGGACGAGGTGAAGGACCAGATGGACAAGCCGGGCACCAGCCTCTCGGGCGGCCAGCAGCAGCGCCTCTGCATCGCCCGCGCGCTGGCCGTCGATCCCGCGGTGCTCCTGATGGACGAGCCGTGCTCGGCGCTCGATCCGATCGCCACGGGGCGCATCGAGGAGCTGCTCCTCGAGCTACGCGGCGCGCTGACCATCGTCATCGTCACGCACAACATGCAGCAGGCCGCGCGAGTGTCGGAGGCGACGGGCTTCTTCCTGATGGGAGAGATGGTGGAGTTCGGCATCACGCGGGAGCTCTTCACGAATCCGCGCGACAAGCGCACCGAAGACTACATCACCGGCCGGTTCGGTTAACGGAGGGGAAGGGGGGAACCCTGCTAGGGTGCCCCCACCCAAGAGGCGCGGGCCATGCAACGACATTTCCACGAAGAGCTGGAAGCGCTGAAGCAGACCCTGCTCGCCATGGGCGGGCTGGTCGAAGACCAGATTCGCCGCGTCATGCGGGCATTGCTCGAGCGCGACGGTGTCCTCGCCCAGGAGGTCATCGATCGCGACGCGCGGGTGAACGCCTACGACGTCGAGGTGGACGAGAAGTGCGTGGAGCTGCTGGCGCTCCACCAGCCGGCCGCCGGCGACCTGCGCTTCATCACGACGGCCATGAAGATCGTGACCGACCTCGAGCGCATCGGCGACCAGGCGGTCAACATCGCCCAGCGCTCGCTCGAGCTGAACGCGGAGCCGCAGCTCAAGCCCTACATCGACCTGCCGGTCATGGCCGACCGGGCGCAGCGCATGGTCAAGGAGAGCCTCGACGCCTTCGTGGCCCGCGACACCGAGCTGGCCCGCCGGGTCTGCAGCGAGGACGCCGCCGTGGATGCCCTCAAGGAGCAGATCTTCCGCGAGCTGCTGACGTTCATGATGGCGGATCCTCGTACCATCCCGCGCGCGATCCGCCTCATTCTCATCTCGCGGTTCCTGGAGCGCGTGGCCGACCACGCGACCAACATCGCCGAGATGGTGATCTACATGGTCGACAGCAAGATGGTGCGCCACACGCTGGCCTGATTCGATAAGGTAGGCCGGGTGCGCACGGCCTACCTCGTCCTCCTCGTCACCAATCTCGTCTACGCGACGTCCTACGTGGCCACGCGCCTCGTGCTCGACGACGTGCCGCCGGCGCTGCTCGCGCTGATCCGGCTCGTGATCGGCGCGGTCGTCTTGGTGCCGCTCAGCCGCGCGCGAGCGCGGACGGCTCCACCGCCGCGCGGCGGCGAAGCCTGGCGTATCGTCTGGATGGGAGTCTTCGGCTTCGCGGGCGCGTTCGCTTTCACCCACTGGGGCATCGCGCGCTCCACGGCCACGAACGCCTCGCTGCTCATCATCGTCGAGCCGCTGGCCATCATGCTCCTCGGACCGGCGGTGCTGGGCGAGCGGCTGACCCGGCGGGAGAAGGTGGGGGCGGGTATCGCGCTGCTGGGCACGATCGTCGTCGTGATCAACGGGATTCCTGGCGTCACCCACGCGCTGGTGCCGCACTGGCGGGGCGATCTGCTGCTCGTGCTCTCGGGGCTCGGCTACGCCTCGTATTCGCTGATCGGCCGCGAGGTGCTCCTGCGCCGGGACGCGCTGGACGTGACCGCCCGCTCGATCATCTGGGGTGGCCTGGCCATGGCGCCGCTGGCGCTGCTGGAGTGGCAGGGCGGCGCCCGGCCCGTGCTGACGGCGGCCGGCGCCGCCGGCACCATCTATCTCGCCGTCGTGATCACCGCGCTCGGCTATCTGGCGTGGAACTGGGCGCTCGCACAGGTCGAGGCGTCACGCGCCGCCGTGTTCCTCACCGTGCAGCCGATCGCCGGCGCCCTGCTGGGCGTGGCGTTCTTACACGAGCCGCTCACCGTGTTCACGCTGGCCGGCGGCGTCCTCATCGTGATCGGCCTTTGGTTGACGGCCACCGGGCCGGGGTGACGGTATACTCGAATCGTGGCTGACAGAAGTCGTTATCAACTGCAGAACGAGGCCGCCAACCGCCTGATCGCCGAGCTGGTCGAGATCGCCGGCATCCCGGCGGACCGTCGCGGCTACTTCCAGCACCTGCTCACCACCGTGCTCAAGCTGCACGAGGACGGCACGCCGACCGGCGACATCAAGGTCACGAACACCGCGCTCAAGGAGCTGCGTTACGCCTACAAGGTGTTCGCGCCCTACCGCAACGTGCGCAAGATCACCGTGTTCGGCTCCGCCCGCACCCCCGTCACCGAGGACGCCGCGGTGGCCGCGCGCGAGTTTGGCGCGCGCATGGTGCAGAGCGGCTGGATGGTGGTGACGGGCGCCGGCGCCGGCATCATGGGCGCCGCCCAGGAGGGTGCGGGCGGCGAGCAGAGCTTCGGCCTCAACATCCGGCTGCCCTTCGAGCAGGAAGCCAATCCGTGGATCGCCTCGGATCCCAAGCTCATCACGTTCAAGTACTTCTTCACGCGCAAGCTGTTCCTGGTGAAGGAGGCGAGCGCGGTCGCGCTGTTCCCCGGCGGCTTCGGCACCATGGACGAGTGCTTCGAGCTGCTCACGCTGATGCAGACCGGCAAGACGGGGATCGTCCCGGTCGTGCTCGTGGAGGCGGGTCCCAAGCCCTACTGGCGCATCTGGGACCGCTTCGTGCAGGGCGCGCTGATCGACCGGCGGCTCATCGACGCCCAGGACGTGGCGTTCTACCGGATCGTCGATCGGATGGAGGACGCGGTGGCCGAGGTCACCAACTTCTACCGCGTCTACCACTCCTCGCGCATCGTCGGCGACAACCTGGTCTTCCGGCTGCGGCGCGCGCTGAGCGACGCGGGTCTCGAGCAGATCCAGCGTGAGTTCGAGGACATCCTGAAGGGCCCCGTGGTGCAGGCGCCGGGCCCGGTGCCCCAGGAGCTCAACGAGTTCCCCGAGCGCCCGCGGCTCATCGTGCCGTTCAACCGCTCGTCCTACTCGCGCCTGCGCCGCTTCATCGACCGGCTGAACACGCTCGACTAGCTATTCCGGCTCGGGGCGCTCCTGCAGGGTCTGGCACTCGACGCACACCCACGTGCGCATCACCGTCTTGGTGCGGTCGTCGCGCCGCAGCGTCCACGGGATGAACGCGGCCTTGCCGCAGCGCGGGCACCGCTCGGGCCGCGCGCCGGCCGGCAATCTCGAAGGCAACCACGGGACCTTGGCTGTCATGCCGAGGATAGTAGCACTCAGACGCGGGGATCGAGCGCGTCACGCAGGCGGTCGCCCACGAGGTTGATGGCCAGAACGGTGACGAGAATCGCCAGGCCCGGGAAGGTCGCCAGCCACCACGCCACGCTCACGAAGTCGCGCCCGAGCGCGATCATCTGGCCCCACGTGGGATAGGTGCGGCCGGAGCCCACGCCGAGGAAGGACAGCGCCGCCTCGGCCAGGATGGCCTGCGCCACCTGCAGCGTGGAGAGCACGACGATCGACGAGAACGTGTTGGGCAGGATGTGGAAGGCGAGGATGCGCAGCGAGCCCATGCCCATCGCCCGCGCGGCCTCGACGAAGTCCTTCTCGCGCAGGGCCAGCACCTCGGCCCGCACGACGCGCGCGTAGCGCTCCCAGCCGGTGAAGCCGAGCACCAGGATGATCGTGACCAGGCTCGGCCCGAGCGCGGCCACGAACGCCAGCGCCAGGAGCAGCTGGGGAAACGACCACGTGACGTCGACGACCGTCATGAGAACCGTGTCCATGCGACCGCCCACGAAGCCGCTCACCAGCCCGAGCGTCACGCCGACCAGCACGCTGACCACCATGGCCAGCACGCCGACCAGCAGCGAGATGCGCGCGCCGTGGATCATGCGGCTGAGGACGTCGCGGCCGACCTGGTCCGTGCCGAGCGGGTAGGCGGGGTTGCCGCCCGCCGTCCACACCGGCGGAGTGAATCGCCGCAGCAGGCTCTGCTTGGCCGGGTCGTGAGGCGCGATCCACGGCGCGGCCAGCGCGGTGCCTACCACGACGAGCAGGATGAGCGTGCCGAGGATGGCGGCCGGGTTGTGCGCCAGCTTGCGCCAGGCGCGCGAGCGAGCGGCGGGCGCGGCCTCGGCGTAGGCCAGCGTGGCGGTGGGCAGCGAGCCGACGGCCATCAGCGCAGCCGGATGCGGGGGTCGAGGTAGACGTACAGCAGGTCCACCACGAAGTTCAGCGAGACGACCACCATGGCCAGCATGAACACGCCGGCCTGCACCACCGGGAAGTCGAGCTGACGGATGGCGGTCACGATCAGCCGGCCGACGCCGGGAATCGCGAATACCGTCTCGGTGATGATGGCGCCGCCGAGCAGGAGCCCGAACTGCAAGCCGGTGACGGTGACCAGCGGGAGGGCGGCGTTCTTCAGCGCGTGCCGGCAGATCACCAGCCATTCCGACACGCCCTTGGCGCGGGCCGTGCGCACGTAGTCGAGATTGATCACCTCCAGCATGCTGGAGCGCACGATGCGCAGGAGCAGCGGCGCGGTGAAGGTGCCGAGCGTGAGCGTGGGCAGGACCACCGATGCCCACGACTCCCAGCCCGAGACCGGCAGCAGCCGCCACTGCACCGCGAACAACAGGATCAGCATGATGCCGGTCCAGAACGGCGGCATCGACTGGCCGAGGAAGACGGTGCCGGTCGCCACCTGGTCGACCGCCCGCCCTCGTCGCACGGCGCTGTAGATGCCGACGGGCAGCGCGATGAGCAGGGCCAGCCCCATGGCAAGCACGGTGAGGATCAGCGTGGTGGGCATGCGCTCCATGACGAGGCCGAAGGCGGGCGCCCGATGGAAGAACGAGTTACCGAAGTTGCCGGTGACCGCCCGCCCGAAGAAGCGCCCGAACTGCACGAGCAGGGGCTCGTGCAGGCCGAGCGCCTGCCGCAGCACTGCGCGGTCGGACTCGGGCGCCTCCGGCATCATGAGGGCGACGGGGTCGCCGCTGGCCTGCAGGATGGCGAACGTGACCAGCGAGACCCCGACGCACACGACCATCAGTCGCACGATCCGGCGGACGACGAACCTCGTCACGACGCGCCCGCTGACGCGCGGCTCAGCGCTTCGGCTTGGCGTCGAAGAGCCAGAGCCACTCGTCGCCGCGGGCCGCGTACTCGACGCGCTTGTTGATGGCCAGCGTGTCGTACTGCGTGAACAGGTAGATCGCCGGCGCCTCCTCGCGGATCAGGTTCTGGATCTGCGAGTAGATGCGCCTGCGCCGCGGCTGGTCCACCATCGACCGCGCCTCGTCGATCATCTTGTCGAGCCCTTCCACGCGCGTGTAGTGCTTGCCGATCCAGCCGCCGGGCTCGGTGTGGAATAGCGGGTGCAGCACCGCGTCGGCATCGAAGACGGAGTAGTTGCCCCAGGAGCCGTAGGCCGCGTTGCTGGCCTTGCCCTCGGTCTGGAAGAACTTGTTCCAGGCGGGACCCGGGTCCCACATGCGGGCGTTCGTGCGCAGCCCGACCTCGGTGAGCATCTGCGTGATGGCCTCGAAGACCGGGCGGAACTCGATGAAGGCGCTGTGCGCGGAGATGTCGACGCCATTGGCATACCCGGCCTGGGCCAGCAGCGTCTTGGCCTTGGCGGGATCGTACGGGTAGGGCTTGAGGTCGCCGTCGAAGCCGAACGCCTTGGGCTGCACGACGGTGGCCACCTGCTGGCCCAGCCCGCCCATCAGCTTGCTGATGATGGCCTGCTTGTCGATGGCGTAGTTGGCGGCCTGCCGTACCAGCTTCTTGTCGAAGGGCGCCGAGCGCATGTCGAGCTCGACGTAGTGCACGCGCAGGATCGGCGACGAGGACACGTACGTCTGCGGGTGCGACTTCAGCTCGGGCACGAGGTCGGCCGACACGTTGCGGATGAGGTCGACGCCGCCCGTCTTCATCTCGGCGATCTGGGTGGCCACCTCGGGGATGGCGCGGATCACCAGGTGCTTGAAGGCCGGCTTGCCGCGCCAGTGACCGTCGAAGGCCTCCAGGCGGATGTACTGGTCGCGCTTCCACTCCACGAACTTCCAGGGGCCGGTGCCGACGGGCGCGGTCGTGCCGAAGGCGTCGTCGCCGACCTTCTCCATGTGCTTTCTGGGCACGATCGGGAAGAACACCAGCCGCTCCAGCAGCAGCGGGAACGGCTTGTCGGTGACGATGTGGATGGTCTCGGCATCCACGATCCGCACGTCCTTGATCGCGCGGATGTTGCCGTACTGCGGCGACTTCTTCTTCTCCTTGCCGGGCTCGGTCACGCGCTCGATCGAGAACTTCACGTCTTCGGCGGTGAGCGGATCGCCGTTGTGGAACTTGACGCCCTTGCGCAGCTTGAACTCCCACTGGGTGTCGCTGAGCGGCTTCCAGGAGGTGGCCAGCGAGGGCTCGTACTCGAGCTTGGTGTTGCGGTGCAGCAGCGAGTCGAACATGTTGATGTTGACCAGGATGCCGACCCGCTCGAAGTGCATGTGCGGATCGAGCGTGGGCGCGTGAGAGACGAGGGCGACGGTCAGCGTGTCCTTGGGCTGGGCCTGCGCCGAGGGCGCCAGCGCCAGCACGCAGACGGCGACGAGCAGCGACAGCAAGCGATGTCTCATCGGGGCCTCCTTCATGTGCAGGAAGATAGGGAACCGCCTCAGGCAACGCTGCCGGAGCTTGTGAAATTCGATCGTATATCACGACGGGCGCGTGCTTGACAATGCGCCGCCCGCCGGGCCCGGCGGGTACAATACCGCCATGCGACGCTTCCGGGTGGGCCTGGCCCAGATCAATCCGACGGTGGGCGATCTCGAGGCCAACGTGGCCAAGATTGGCGCCGGGCTCGAGCGCGCCCGCGCGCTCGGCTGCCGCCTGGTGGCGTTTCCCGAGCTGGCCGTCACCGGCTACCCGCCCGAGGACCTGCTGTTCAAGTCCGCCTTCATCGAAGCCAACCTGCGCGCGCTCCAGGACGTGACGAAGCTCACGCGGGGGCTCACGGCGATCGTCGGCTTCGTGGACAAGCGCGACGACATCTTCAACGCCGCGGCGGTGCTCCACGACGGCGCGGTGGCCGGCATCTATCACAAGCAGTACCTGCCGAACTACGGCGTCTTCGACGAGGACCGGTACTTCCAGGCGGGCGACGCGGCGCCGGTGTTCACGCTCGGAGAGACGACGTTCGCCGTGAACGTGTGCGAGGACATCTGGTATCCGACGGGGCCGACCACGCGCCAGGCGCTGGCCGGCGCCGAGCTGGTGGTGTCCATCAACGCCTCGCCCTACCACGCCGGCAAGGGTCACCAGCGCGACCGGCTCATTGCCACCCGCGCCGCCGACGACCTCGTGTGCGTGGCCTTCGTCAACACCGTGGGCGGCCAGGACGAGCTCGTTTTCGACGGCGCCAGCCTCATCGTCAACGAGCGCGGCGAGATCGTCGCGCGCGGCCGGCAGTTCGTGGAGGACTTCGTGGCGGCCGACCTCGACCTCGACGCCGTCTTCCACGCGCGCCTGCACGACTCGCGGCGCCGCAAGGAGAAGCGCGGCAAGGAGGACGTGCCGCGCTTCGCGCTGGGCGCCTTGCCCGAGCCCGCCGCGCCGCCGCCGCTGCCCGAGCGCGTGGTGACGGCGCTGGCGCCGGTCGCGGAGGTGTTCGAGGCGCTGGTGCTGGGCACGCGCGACTACGTGCGCAAGATCGGCTTCCAGCACGTCGTCATCGGCCTGTCCGGGGGCATCGACTCGGCCCTGGTGGCGGCCATCGCGGTGGAGGCCCTCGGGCGGGAGAACGTGACCGGCGTGACGATGCCGTCGCCCTATTCCTCCAGCGGCACGCGCGGCGACGCCGAGCGGCTGGCCAGGAGCCTCGCCATCGACTTCCAGACGCTGCCGATCACGCCGACCTTCGAGACCTTCAAGAAGACGCTGGAGCCGGCGTTCAAGGGCCGCAAGGAGGACGTCGCCGAGGAGAACATCCAGGCGCGCATCCGCGGCACGCTGCTGATGGCGCTCTCCAACAAGTTCGGCTGGCTGGTGCTGACCACCGGCAACAAGAGCGAGATCGCCGTCGGCTACTCCACGCTCTACGGCGACATGG
>Ga0137397_10002358_pt1 | contig 13200 bp, 10 predicted proteins | sample czorhiz116metaG_FD_106658 | JGI IMG/M metagenome (GOLD analysis project Ga0137397, IMG submission 106658) | Vadose zone soil microbial communities from Angelo Coast Range Reserve, California, USA - czorhiz1.16 metaG | ecosystem: Environmental > Terrestrial > Soil > Vadose zone | place: USA... | reverse complement strand
TCACCGAGACCGGTGTGGCGGTCCAGGCGGAATAGTTGGGGACGGCGTCGGCGGCGCTCACGCGGTAGTTGTAAGTGGTCCCTGCGGCAAGGCCGGAGTGGGTGAACGATGTCGCCGTCGTGTTGGCGATCATGACATTGTTGAGGTAGACCTGGTAGCTGGTCACGGCGACGTTATCGGTTGAGGCATTCCAGGTCAGATTGATCTGGGTCGATGAGGCCGCGGTGCCCGCCAGGCCGGTGGGGACGGAGGGGGCGGTGGTGTCGGTGGGAGCGGGCGTGCCAGCCGGCGGGAAGCCGTCCCAGATTTCCAGGTCATCGATCCATTGGTAAACCGGCATGCGGCTGCCGGTGTAGACCGTGGGCATCGAGATGCGATTGATAGGAAGGTTCCAGGCGCCCATGTTGGGCCCATTGTGGTCGGCGATTACGTTCCCGTTGACAGCCACCCAGACGCGGCCATCGGCGCCGTTACTGCGGTGCCAGAAGATCTCGAACTTGAACCATTCACCCACCGGCACCGGAACGGTGCGATTCTGCACCACCCAGTTGTTGACCAGGGGAGCACCGCCGCCGGCATTGTTGTCGGCAAGGACCTGCCAGTAAGGCGTGCCACCGCCAAACGTCAGCACGTAGACCTCGACGCGATAGTCACCGTTGTTCATGGGATCGTTGAGAGGACCTGTGACGGCCTTTTGACCGCCGGTCTTGAACGCGAAGAATGCGCGCCACGTTCCCCCGTTATCGATGCCCGGTCCCGCAGGCAGGTTGTTCATCTTTTCCACCAGGTCCGGCTGGAACTTGACCCAATAGCTGATGTACAGATCGCTCGTTTCGCCACTCGGGAGGATGTTGAATAGATTGGTGGTGGGCGATGTCCCCATCGGCTCCGTGCCGTTTACATTCTGCGAGATTTGCTGGTAAAGGGCCTGGGTCGGGTTCCCCTTGGGGCCGGTCACGGTCTGGATTTGGTTGAACATATAACTGCCGATGTTGGCGGCGTCCACTACCAGAGGGTCGGTGAGAAACAGGAACCTCCCGCCTCCCCCCCCCCAAATATTGGGCGGCCAGGTGAAGCCCGTGGTGCTGTCGGTGCCGGTGATGTCCGTCCAGCCGCCTGTTCCCCAAAAGTTAGCCTGATTGGGAGGCACTATCGTGGTCGTGCCCTCGAAACCGGAGGCGAACAGGCGTTGAGCCGTCGCGGGCGCAGTCTGGGCTGCAATCAGCAAAGCGACGCCCAAGAGAGCCGCGACCACGGCGGCGCGCATCGCAACAGCGGCGCGCCTGGAACCCGTGCTGATTGAGGAAATCCCCAATTTGCTCGCGACACGACAGATCCGCTGCGAGCTCTGGGAAAGCGGCTTAACCCCCATCGGGTCGCGCGCCAGCGACGGCGTGCGCTTGACCACAACGGTCCGGACCGTCCCGTCCCGGTCTTCTCCGTCCGGTCCCCCCCGGCGGATCGCCGCGAGCATTCCTCTAGCCACGTCAGCCGAAATCGGCGCGGAATTCTCAGGACGCAACCTCAGGTAACCAGCAGTCCCGCACATGCCATTACTCCGTTTCCGCCGCGCGAGACAAGTCAAGGGCTACCGGTCGCGCGTCAGGCCGTCGGGTGGGGCGACTGTTAGCCTCCCCGAACCCCGTACTCACAGCGATGATAGATTTAGTCATGCCGAATCTTCTTTCCTCGATGATTCTTGCCCCGTCGAATAACTGGGACAACTCCTTTTTATTCAACAGATAGAAATCTGGATTGGCGGTCTTGACCCAGAATAGATTCGTGAAACGCAATGTCGGTATCAACAGCCACCGTGGCAGCCATGCAATGAATGGCAGCCAGGTATGACTTTCTATTAGAAAGTGCTTATAGGGTGTCTGTACGAAATAGCGTTTGCCTACCCTTCTGATTTCATCTGCAAACGCCTTCTGTCTCCTGCGGGATTCATCGTGGAATTTGCGCCCGGAGCGTAATTCCCACATGATTGTTTTTGGAACAGTCACATGCTCGATTACCGATGAACAATATACGATGTCGAAAAACCCGTCCGGAAAGGGCAGGGTTTCCGCTTCGCCAATGACGACAGACGTGAATCCAAACTCTCTGCCGCCTTGCGTAACAGCCTCGGCAACGATATCGGCGATATAGACATTTTGCGGCTGTACCGGCGTGCCTTCGAGCACGGCCTTGATGTTAGCTCCGGTTTCCGATCCCAGGTCCAGTATTTTCGTATCTTGATTGAGTGAGAAAAGATCTCTGAATATCGCCGCGCGTCTCTCCCTCGAACGTCTGGAGAACTGTCGTTCCAGCAGCGTGATCGGATCCATCCCGCGAGCTTCCCGCTGACTCATCGGCGCCCGCCTGGATGCCCGTTGTTTCTCTTATGCGTTCCCGCCATTACACATTGCATACGACACCTTTAAACTTGCCGTTCCTGGTTCGGGGAATCGCGTCGACCAGCCGTATTTCCAGGGCTATCCCGTCGCCCAAGCGGTAGCGAGCGTTATTCTGCAAAGTTTCCCGCGTGCGGTCGTTGAACGTCGCAGAAGGCACCACTAGGATCGTTAGAGCATCGAGATGATCCTGGCGGATCTGCGCTTCGAGTATTCCTTCCACGCCCTTGAAAAGATGGTCGAGGCGGCCTATGGAGCGGCCGTCGGCCAGCTTGATGGAATCGTCGACGCGGCCGATCACTTCTTCGATAAGCGGAAAAGACCGTCCGCAAGCGCAACGCTCTGTTGCGGGTGCGGGACGCACGAGATCGCCGCAACGATAACGGATCAACGGCATCGACAGATTGTTGAACCCGGTGCCCACCAGCTCGAACAGGCCGTCATCGGCGGGTAGCATCTCGACATACGAATAATCGGACAGGAGGTGATGGCGGCCTTGCTCACAAGTGCCGATGGCGGCGACGCGCTCGAACTGCCCGTACCAATCGAACACCCGGCAGCCGAAGGCGCTTTCGATTTCCCGGCGCCGGACATCCGAAAGCGTCTCGGATGAAGTCACGATGCCGCGCAGTGCGCTCCCGCCGTAGCGAAATCCGGTGCTCAGCATCCAGGTAGCGAGAAATCGGATGGAAGACGGATAGGCCTGAATCACCACCGGATCGAAACCGGCGAGCGAATCGAGGTATGCGGGCGCCGCCGACTCGGACAGGTGATAGGAAGAGAGCATCAGCATGTTCTCGGCGTGATTCACCCGCCAGTAAGGCGGTTTCTCCTGGGTCGCGGGGACGATCATGTCGCCTCGCATCCACGCGCGCCGGTCGCCCCGGAGCAGGCCCGCCCAGGTGAGCTGCCGCCAGATAAAGGCGTTTTCCCGGTTGATTGCGGCCAGATCCTGATAGAGGTTAAGAGGCGCTCCCGTCGTGCCGCTGGTGCTTCCCGAGAAGAGCGGCCCCTGCTTTCTCTCCGAGATGAGTGATTTGCCGCCTTCGCGCACGTCGGCTTTGGTTATCAAGGGCAGCTTCGCAATGACTTCCGGAAATTTCAGTTTCTCGAAATCCAAATCCAGCGGCCGGTACTTGTCCCGATAATAGGGAACGTCACGCGCCGCGGATTCCACGAACATCCGCGACCTCCGAGACTGATATTCGCGCAACTCTTGCTCCGACCACCATTGGCTTTGGTGAACTTGTGCGGCCACGGCTTCGAACGCGCGGCCTTCCCGAACCACGTTGCGCAGAGAGGATTGAGCCGAGGTAAGCAACTCCTGCGCCCAGATCGGACTGTGGCGATATGCGAAAGAAGTGAACATGAGAACGATCTCTATTTCCGCCCTGCCTAAGCGCGAAGCAAGGGACACCCGTAGAAACGGCGCCCGAACTCCAGACGCTGAACAGGCATCCGGCGCCTGCCGCGGCGCTTACGCGGCATACCTTTCACCAAATCGCGTGGCTTAAGGGCCTGTAACAAGACGAGGGGATCGCTCCCCCCGTGCTCGCCTAAATCAGGGCTGCCACAATCCATCTTGTGACAGCCCCTCAAGCTCACGGACGGACATCAAAAGCGTCCACCACTACAACGTTGAACTGTGAGGCCGGGTTCTTCTGGCCGGTCGCCTCGACCGCCAGCGTATGCGTGCCGTTGGCCAGCCCATCCGCTCTGAAGACGGTATTCTGGTATCCCTCAATCGGGGGCGGTTCAAACGTATCGATCTGTTTCACAAAGACTCCATCCAGGTATACGTTAGCGATCCCCATGTTGAGCTTGCGGCAGCCGATCCAGCTGACCGAGGTCCCGGTGAAGGTGAACGTAGCCCGCGCGCCTGGCGTGTTGGATTCGGAAATGGTCCCTTCGCTCCAGCTTCTGTTCAGGTTGCCGTGAACCCAATCGCCGCTGTAGACGACCGCCGGATCCTCCTCCTGGAAGCGCGTCCCCGGCGTCGTCACATCGAACGCATCCAACCAGATTGCCGTGCCCGTCGAGGCGCCGTTCCTGGAGCCCGTCACCTGGATTGTCAACGTATGGTTCGCGTCGGCCAGTCCCGTTGCCGTGAACACAGGGCCCTGGATTTTTAGCGTCGGAAAATACATATCGATATCACCGGCAAAGTTGCCATCGACGAATACGCGAGCGATGCCGGTATCGGGCCCGCGGACGCCGATCCAGCCGATCGCCGTTCCCCTGAATGTCAACGTAGCTTGCGCGCCCGGGGTCGTCGAGAAAGTGGCCGACCCGCCGCTCCAGGGTTTGCTGACATCTCCCCCGGTCCAACCGGCGCTGTAGCTGATGTCGGGGTCCGTATCCTGCAAATGCGAGACGACCGGCGCGGGTATGTCGAATGCATCGACCACGACAACGTTTCCTTGCGACTCCGCGTTCTTCAGGCCGGTCACTTGGATCGTCAACGTATGGCTGCTGTTGCTCAGGCCCTTCACCGTGTAGATGCGCGCGCTGCTTTCGTCCCTCCTTGCAAACAGATCGATGTCGGATACAAAGGTCCCATCCACGATTACGTGAGCAATGCCGCTGTCGACGCTGCGGTAGCCGATCCAGGTGACCGAGGTTCCGGTGAAGCTGAACGTGGCTTGCGCGCCCGGCGCTACGGAACTCACGGAGCTGCCGCCGCTCCAGGCGAACCAATCATTGGGATTACTCTGAACCCAACCGGCGCTCAGGCTCACAGATGCGTCCGTTTCTTCAAAACGTTTTGTCGCCGACGGCGGCGGGGGCGGCGGAGCAGTGTTGGAAACGGTGATCGTGACCGGGTTGGAGGTCGTCCGGTTGCCGGCGGCATCGCGCGCGACGGCGGTGAGGGTATGCGAGCCGTTACTAGCGGAGGTCGTGTTCCAAGAAATCGAATACGGCGCGGTGGTGTCTTCACCGCCGCCGTTGACACCGTCCAGCTGGAACTGAACACCCGCGACCCCTTGGTTGTCGGAGGCGCTGGCCGTCACGTTGATTGTGCCGGAAACCGTGGCCCCGGAGGCAGGAGAGGTAATGCTGACCGTCGGGGGAGTGTTGTCCGGGCTCGGGCACGTCAAGCCTGGAATACACAGCGATATCTGTGCGAAAGCCTGGGATGGAATCCACGCCAAGCCGAAAATTGCAAATAGAGCCGCCGCGTGAGCACGCTTCACGATGTTCAGCATGGGTAGTCCCCTTCGCCGATAGGTAGGAAAGCAAGCCGGAGTATCACCGCCGAGTATTGAGAGTTTGTGATCCCCGGTAGGCCGATTGAGCTATGATCCATATACGGCCTCCTTGGCGCCCGAACGGACCCCACAGACCTCCAGAAGCGTTTGTTCGTAGCGCTCCACCATGGTCTTTTCCGAAAAGAGAGCTTCAACCGTCGCGCGCGCGTTATGTCCCATTCTTCTGGAAACCGTGCGGTCCGCCAGGATCGCCAGCTTGTCGACAAAGGCTCTCGTATCACCCACCGGAAAAAGAAAACCGTTCCGGCCCGGTACGATCATCTCTGCAGCGCCCCCGACATCGGAATGGACAACGGGTTTCCGCAGTGCCATGGCCTCGATCGCCGCCAGAGAAAACGCCTCGGTAAAACTGCACAACGCCATGACATCGCAGGCTGCAATATAGGGGCGAACCTCCTGCTGGAGGCCCGTGATCACGACATCGCTTTCGACATTGAGGTCGCGCGCGCGGGCCTCGATCGCCTCACGCATCCCACCGTCCCCTATCATCAACGCCCGGGCCGGAATGCCCATTTTGCGGAGCACGGCGATCGCTTCGACCAACTGCGCATGGTTTTTTTCCGGGCGCAGAAGCGCCGACATGCCTACCACATAGTCCGTATCGCGAAAGCCGAGCGTACTGCGCAATATCACTCGTTCCTCGGCATTCCAACTGTCGCAAAACTCATCTGTGTCCACGCCGTTGTAGATCACTTCGTTTCTTCGCGAGAATACGCCGCGGCGCAACCAGTACCGCCTTTGCTTTTCACAAACGAAGACCGAACAATCCGCCGTCCAGAAGAACAGACGATAGAGGATCATCTGGAGATGCTCTTTTACGCAGAGCAGCCGGTTCGAGTGATAGGTGACAACCAGAGGCGCCCGCAGACGCGAAAGACGCAGCGCGAGCGAGGAATACATCAGCGCGTACGGGTTCGCCGCGACGATCACTGAAGGCCTGATGCGGGAAATATGCGCGGCGAAATCGGCCAAGGCGCGCCCATCGAAATAGCGGGCCGCATTGAGGCACCGCATGGACCCGCCGTCACGCAGTCGAATGCGATCGAGCAGGTCGCCGATGTCTTTGATGTAAACCGCGTGGCACTCGTGCCCACGTTCCGCCAGGCGATTTATGACGGCGATCGCGTGGCGCTCGGCTCCGCCGTGGTTCAGCGAGGGCGTGACAGAAATTATTCTAAGCACGGCTGCCGCGTCAGTCCGTGTTCTGGACGGGGGCCGGAGCCAGCCTCGACCCATGCCGAACAACGCCGCCATCGAAGACTCCAGCCATGGTCATTGTCATGCAGAATCTGACGTCTGATCCGAGGAAAGCTAGGACCCGAGCAGTCTGTGAACGTCGCCTTGCCGCATCCCTTCAAGCAGCGCGCTGATGAATTCCTCGTGCCCCTTGAACGCCCGCGCCGGGTCGCTGGAAATGTTCGACACCCTGACCAGCATGCCGTCGGGGATGCGGCCGGAGAATCCGAACTCCAGCTGCACCATGAGCCGCTCGAGGCGACCGAGCACCACGCGGTCCCCCATGGTGAACCAGTAGGTGACGGGCTCAGATCGCAAGCCCCGCACGGCGAACAGGCGCGTCACCGGAATCGTTTTGTCCCCCAAGCGCATATTTTGGTGCACAACGTCCCTGATCTCGAATCCCTGCGCCGCATAGCACACCTCCTGCCGGTGCGCTTTCAACGCGTCGCTCTGATCGCCCCCGTAGGCGACCGTCAACATCATGCGTTCGCCCCGAGTGTTGATATAAGTGCGGCTCACAATTTGCGCGTAGATCTTTTCAAGGTTGGCCTGGATATCGGGTGTAGGGGGGATCGGGATAACGCTCGGGTCGACGATCCAGTCTCCGAACGAGCGTGAAATGCTCTTTTCGAGATCAAAGACCGCAGCGTCCTGCTGAGCGCGCGAGGGCTTGAGCGCGAGCGCAGCGCCGGCGGCGAGAACCATGATCGCACCGACCAGCAGGGATTTCCGGCCGAAATATTTCATGTCGATGCCCCCGCTCCGCGCAAAGCCGGCACGCGGCGCAACAATGCGTCGAATCCGAGCAGCAGCAGCAGAGCAGCGGCAAACAGCGTCATCCCCGCGAATCCGTGCAGGAAGCTCTGTCCCGCCTCGTCCCCGAGGTGGAACGTCACGAGGATCAGGACCAATACCCGCACGATGTTCGCCGCGAGCGCGATCGGAATAATGCTGGCGAGCAGAAACGCTGCGCGCAAGAAGTTGCCGGATGCCGCAAGGCGGAGGTAGAGGAGCCCCAGCGCAGCGAGGCTGTAGATCGAGTTCAGCCCGGAACAGGCGTCGGCCACCAGCAGCTGATATTGACCGATGCTCAACATGACGCCGGTTCGGGCAATGGGGTAATCCAGGCCGTAGAGGACCAACTCGACGACCTGGGAAACAATGTTCTTGAGCGGCCCGGTAATGGATTCGACGACGAAGCCCGGAAGCGGCACGAGGAACGACAGGAAGACCAGCGGAAACCACAGCCGCGCCAAGGCACGCCAGCCCAGGAAAAGCAGGACCGTGCCCGCGAACACCGGAATGTGAGAGCCGACCTCGAACAGGGCTACGCGTTGCGAGCGCCCGATGATGTAGAGAGCCAGCCCCAGCGCCAGCGCCGCACTTCCTGCCAGCGTGGCGCTGCGCGTTGGCGCGCCGACGAGTGCGGCACGCTCCCGCCACACGAGCCACGCCACCGCTGCGAGAATGATCGGCCCGTGGGCGTGGGCTTCGTTCTGCCACAGACCGTGCGCCAGGTCGACGTAGGTCGGCACATACATCACGGCCAAACCCAGCATCACGGGCAGCCAGAGGCGCAAGCCTGCTACGTCCGACCCGGGGAGAATCCGCTGCTCCAGAACCGAGGACATTCCAGCCGGCCCGGTTCAAAATGCGTTGAATACGGTACCCACGATGCGAGCGCCCGTATCGTTCAACTCCCGGATAATGCGGGTTGTATCGGCGAGACGGGTGTGGTCTTTGCGGGCGAGCATCATCGCACTGCCTGCGCGGAAAGCCACGCTCTGCGCATCCGCGAAGAGCATTGCCGGAGGCGTATCGATGAGGATGACGTCGAACTCCGTCCAGACTTCCTGCAGGAAAGCGCCGAGTGCGGGACGCGACAGCAACTCCTGTGGATTGGGCGGGGGCGCGCCAGCCGGCAGAAGCGAAAGTCTCCCGAATTCCAGGATCTGCGTGACCGCGCTGCGGTCGGCGCGGCCGGAGAGAACCGCCGAAAGGCCGATCCGGTCCGGGACGTTGAAGATTCGGTGCTGTCGCGGCGTGCGCAGGTCGGCATCGATCAGCAGCGTGCGTTCGCCGAGCTGCGAAAAAACTACGGCAAGGTTGGCGGCTACGTAGCTGCGCCCTTCGCTGGGGCCCGGACTGACGACCGCCAGTACCCGGTGGCTGACCCCGGCGTTCGACCAGCGCATCAACAACTGGGTCCGCAGCGCCCGCAGCTCCTCTGCGCGGGGGTGGAACGGCTCGTAGGCAACGACGAGTTCGCTGCTGATGCTTTCGCTGCCGGGCAGCAAGAGGGGAAGATCATACTGTTTCGCAACCGCGCAACGCAGGTCATCTTCGGTGATCAGGCCCAGGCGAAGCGCCCCTTCGCCGAACCTCAATCCCTCCGCCTGCTGCAACTCCATGACCCGCTCGATGTCTCCAGCACCGAGCTTTCCCTCTTCCGCGAGAATGCTGCCGATGCGACGGTCGGGGCGCGCAAGAACGCGGCTCGATCCTTCGATCGGCAGGACATTTTCCGGGGCATTCATCGGCGTTGCTCAGGCAGGATTTGGCAAAGCTCGTCGGCCGCCCTCTGCCCCGCCGAGCCGACGGTCGCGAGCGGGCTGCCAGGTGTTGAGCACGGCAAGCAGCGGCACCTCGAGGTCCAGGTCGCGGAGCGAACGCACCCGGCGGTCGAACATCTCCATCAGCATCACGATCCCGACGCCGAGCATCGTTCCGACCAGCACCGCTAGGATGATGTTGAGGAAGATCTTGGGATGGGAAGGCCTGCGCGGCGCGACCGCCGGGTCGAGCAAGGCGACGGTGCCCTGGCTGGCGCGGCTTTCGACCTTGCTGATGACGGAGCGCTGCATGGCGGCCTCGTAGGTCCGCTGGGCGGTTTCCGCATTGCGCGTCAGCACCGTCAGCTCATTGCGATCCCCCTTGATCTCAAGCAACCGTTCACGCTGCGCCGCCAGCGCTCTCCTAAGCTCTGCCTCGCGCTGGCGGCTCTGCTGCTTCGAATTCTCCATCCCCGCCACGACCGCTTTCATTTCGACTTCGAGTTTCTCGCGCAGGCTCCGGTTCTCGGAGACTTGACGCTGGTATTGGGGATGGTTGACTCCGTACTCAGTGGACAGTTCCTGGAGTTTCGCTTCTCCGCGCACCAAGTCAGCTTTCAGCTTCTGGATGTACGCATTGGAGAGAACATCGGGCAGCTTGTCCGGGGACGCGCCGCGTTTGAGAAAATCACGCGCTTGCCGCTCCCGGGTTTCCAAATCGAACGCCTGCTCCTGCGCTTTCACCAGCTGGCTCGACAACTCCCCCAACCGGGCATTTTCGACGTCATAGCGCTCGTCGGCCGAGATGATTCCCTGCTTCCTTTGATAATCCGTCAGCCTGGCTTGCGTGTCCTCCAAGTTCGCCCGAAGGCCCTTTAGCTGTTCTTCGAACCATGCCGCCGCCTCCCGCGTGGGCTCTACGCGCAGCTCGAGCATCGTATCGATATAGGCCTTGGCGAACGCGTTGGCGACCAGCGCCGAGAGCCGGGGATCGGTGGAAGAGAAGCTCACCTGGATGACGTCGCTCCGCGAGGTCTCCACCTTGAGCTTTTTGAGGAGGGTCTCGACCAGCCAGTCCTCAATGGACCCCGTGCCTCCCGTTTCTTTCTCGAAGGCCGCCCGCGTCGATGGGCTCTCCGCGAGCTTGAGGTCTTGCACCACTTTGCGCGCCACTTTCTCGCTGGTGATGATATCCATCTGTGTCTGCATGTAGCTGAGCCTCTCCTGCGGGAGAACGAGCGGATGGAGAACATTGCTCAGCGACTGCTCGTCCTTGTTGGGGTTCACCAGCAGCGACGCCGTCGCCTTGTAGGATTTGGGGAGCAGCAAGCTCACCGCGGCGGCGGCGAGCACGGTGGCGGCAAACACCATGAAAAACACGCCGAAGCGGGCGCGTAATGCAAGTAGAAACTGCTGGAGGTTCATGATGTGTACGATCTAAATGTGCACGATGTAAAGGTGTGTACGATGTAAAGGCGTCGATTTCGCCGATCGCGCGGGCGCGTTTCCTAGAACAGGCTCTCCCTGACATAAATGACGTCATCGGGCTGCACCGGATCAGGCAGCTGCGCGTCGAGTTTCGCCAATGCCCCGTCCGGCATCCGGCGGTGGATCTTGAGTCCGCGGTCTGTGCCGCGCGAGGTCACGCCGCCTCCGACGGAGAGCGCTTGCATCACGGTCATGGCCGGCTCCAGCCGATACGTACCCGCGCGCTGGACTTCCCCGTATATGTAGAAAACGGGCGCGCGTTGCACGAAAATCGCGTCGCCGCTCTCCAACTGGAGGTTCCGTGATAAATCGCCGGTGCGGTACATGGAGGGCACATTGATTTCCAGTTTCGCGGTCTTGCCATTGCGCGTGATCATCACGGTGACGTTATCGTCGCCGGTCGGGCTGATCCCGCCGGCGAGCGCCAATATGTCGGTCAGATTCGAACTGGTGTCATCGAGCGCATATCGCCCCGGGCGGGCAACCTGACCGAGCACCGAAACTTGCCTGCTACGCACCCGGACCACGTTGAGGCTGACTTGCGGCTTCAGCACGAACTTTCCATCAATCAACTGCTTGGCGATCCGCACCTCTGCCCCCGCAGGCGTAAGCCCTGCAAGCGAAATTTCGCCGATCAAGGGAAAGGTGATGGTGCCCCGCTCGGAGATGCGCGTCTCGGTCGTGAGATCCGGGTTCTGGAATACCGTAATGCGCACGGAATCGCCTTCCCCCAGCACTTCGCGTGAGTGGCTCTCGCGTGATTGGCCGTACGCTCCTCCTGACAACGTCATAACTGCGATACAAAGCAAGGCGGCGAGCGCCGCACTGGACGGCACAGTGGACGGATGTGTGTACAGACGCATCGTCTCAGCAGCTATGTTGCGTGCAATCTATCGCGGCGCACTGGACGGATCCCGTGCGATATTCCCGTCATCTTTGGCCGCGCCCGCGCTTGCGCTCGAGGAACCGGCTTGGGCCGGCGCTTGCGGATGGAGGGTTCCGAAATCGCCTACGTACTCAATGCTCGCCTTTTCACGCAGCTTCCGGACTTCGGCTTGCGCCAGCTCGGTCCGCTTTCGACTGGCGAGGATTTGCTCGATGATCGGCGCGGCCCGCTTTTCGCTCAAAGGCGCCTCCTGGGACTGCAGCAACTGCACGACCGACGCCCCGTGCGGCGTCGGGAATACGGCGATTTGCCCGTCTTTCATCTGGGATACTTGAGGCAAGATCTCCAGCGGAACTTGCTCCGAGGGTTTGGTCGATGTCGCGACATTGAACGACAGCTTCTGCGACTTGAGCCAGCCCGCGACATCATTGAGGTTTTTCGCCCTGGCCGCTTCCCCATTCAGCGCCTCGAGCTTTTCCCGCGGCGCGGCCACTGCAAGCTCATGAAATCGATAGACGCGCCGCCGCTCGAACAAGGCGGGGTTCTGTCTGTAAAACTCCTTGATTTCTTCGGGTCTCTCTTTCGGTTCGGCGGAAACAGCCCTCTCCAGGTAAGCCTGTGCAAGTATCTGGCGCTTCGCGCCCTCGATCTCCTGCATGACTTGCGGGTCGCGGTCCAGTTTTGCTTCGCGCGCTTTCTGCACCAGCAGCTCCTGATCGATGATCCGCTCGAGGATCTGAGCTGACGTCTGCTTGACCTGATCAAGCGCAACATTGTTGGCGCGCGCGATGACGCTATTGATCTGGTGCACCGAGATTTCGTCGCCGTTCACTTTTGCTGCGATCTGGCTCGAAACCTTCTTGACATCGGCCTTGCCGCACGAGGCGAGCGCAACTACGACTGAAAACATCACCACCGGGTGGAGAAGTCTGTCGGCCATCCTGAGTCACCCCTCGTCATGGAGAAAGTGTGATGGAGAAGGATTCGTCGATCTTCAAAGCGAGTCCGATTCGTTCCCGCCGGCGAATTGACTTGAATCGCACCACACGGAACGCCACGATAGTCGCGCGACGTTTATGCATGATTTCCCGAACTGGTCCGATCGGACTATGCAGGACACGAGCGCCTTCGCTCAATCGATCGGCGCCTGAAAAGAACGGGCGACTTCCGCGGGAATTGTTCTCGTTTTTCTTGCGAGTAAGCTGCGGCTCGCGAATCCGTAGCTCTTCCAGATGGTCGTAGTTGCAACACTACAACAACGAATTGTTCCCGCTGGTCCTTTAACTCAATTGCCGCTCTCGCATCGGAGTGAATTCCCTAGAGGAATCTAAGGTTTTTCGAAGCCAGTTTAGCGAGCGATGTGTATTCCGGCC
>Ga0137397_10002357_pt1 | contig 13204 bp, 15 predicted proteins | sample czorhiz116metaG_FD_106658 | JGI IMG/M metagenome (GOLD analysis project Ga0137397, IMG submission 106658) | Vadose zone soil microbial communities from Angelo Coast Range Reserve, California, USA - czorhiz1.16 metaG | ecosystem: Environmental > Terrestrial > Soil > Vadose zone | place: USA... | reverse complement strand
CGCCTCGGGCTCGCCTCCCGCCGCGAAGTGGCCATCCGCGACGGCGACGCGGAGCCCGCCGCTTCCCTCCGCGAGTCGCGGGAGGCACGGCTCCGCCGGGCGCTCCGCGCACACGGGATCGGCGGGGTCCGGCCCCTGCATCACGTCGTAGGCCACGGCCAGATCCCGCACGGAGGTCGCGAGCGGACCCACGTGGTCGAAGCTGATGCCGAAGAGGGCGGTGCCGGCCCGGGAGAGTCGCCCATAGGTGGGCTTGAGCCCGAAGATGCCGCAGAGGGCGGCGGGGACGCGGATGGAGCCATTCGTGTCCGAGCCCAGGGCGAAGGGAACGAGCCCGGCCCCCACCGCGGCGCCCGAGCCTCCCGACGACCCGCCCGCCACCCTGGCGGTGTCATGGGGATTGTGAGTCGGGCCATAGTGCGTGTTCTCGGTGGTGAAGCCGAACGCGTACTCGTCCATGTTCAGCGCGCCCACGAGGACGGCGCCCGCCCTGCGCAGCCGGGCGACCACGGTCGCGTCCTTGGCCGCCCGCGGGCGCTCGGCATTGATCCTGGATCCCGCCAGGGTCGTCAGTCCCGCGACGTCGAAGAGATTCTTGACGGCGAAGGGAACTCCCGCGAGCGGGCCCACAGCCTTGCCCGCTCCCATGTCGGCGTCCACGGCCTCGGCCTCGCGCATGGCGCTCTCGGCCACGACGGCCGTGAAGCAGTTGAGCTCCGCGTCGCGCGCCCGTATGCGCTCGAGGGTCGCGGCCACGAGCTCCCGCGCCGTCACGCGGCGGGCGCGGACCTCGGCGGCCATGCCGAGCGCGTCGAGGCGGCTCACGGCTCGAATACCGGCGCGGTCTCCGCGTCGCCCACGGGAAAATCACGAACGAGGGCGCCCGCGGCAAAGAGCATGGCCAGATTGCGCGCCACCCCATCCCGACACTCCGCGGGAATCGCCAGACCGAGAAGCGGGGCGACCTCGTCGACGTACCGAGCGACTTCCGTGAGGTCGGCCTTGGGCGTGGGCGCGCCGCTCATGCCAGGTGGCAGGCGGCGAAGTGATCGCCGCTCGTGACCTTGAGCATCGGCATCTCCTCGGTACAACGAGCCAGGCCATCCGGACAGCGACCATAGAATCGGCAGACCCGGGGATCGGGGTCGATGGGGCTCCGGGGCTCGCCCGTGAGCCTGATGCGTCGCCCCGCGCCTCCCTCCCCCGGCGCCGGCACCGAGGACAGCAGCGCGCGGGTGTAAGGATGACGGGGGCTCGCGAAGACGTCCTCCACGCCTCCCATTTCCACGATGCGGCCAAGATACATGACGAGCACCCGATCAGCCAGGAGGCGCACGACGTTGAGGTCATGGGAGACGAAGAGGTAGCTCATCCCGAGGCGCCGGCGGAGGTCTTCCAGGAGCTTGAGGATGACCGCCTGCACCGAGACGTCGAGCGCGGAGGTCGGCTCGTCGAGCACGAGCAGGGCGGGCTCGAGGGCCACCGCCCGCGCGATGCCCACGCGCTGCTTCTGACCGCCCGAGAGCTGGTGCGGGTAGCGGCGCAGCAGCTCGCGGGGCAGCCCGACGAGGTCGGCGACCTCGCGCACCCGGAGGGCCACCGCCTCCGGCCCAGCATGGGCGCCGAGGCGCCGGACGGGATCGGCGATCGTGTCGAAGGCCGTGAAGCGCGGGTTGAGGCTGTCCGTCGGGTCCTGGAAGACCATCTGGATCTGCGCCCGCTGGGTCACCCTCGCGAAGTGCGCCGCGGGCACCCCGCCGATATCGTGTCCGTCGAACCATATGCGGCCGTCCGTCGCGTCGAGCAGGCGAGTGATGAGCTTGACCAGCGTGGACTTGCCACACCCTGATTCGCCCACGAGCCCCACGCACTCGCCGCGGCCGACGGAGAAGGAGACGTCGTCCACGGCGTGCAGGAAGTGCTCGGCGCCGCGGGCCGCTCCCCGCACGGCCACGGGAAAGCGCTTGCCGACGCTCGCGACCTCGAGGAGCGTGGCCACTAGAGAGGCTTCCAGCATGCCACGAGGTGGCCGGGCACCGGCTCGCTGCGCGGCAGCGGGCCATCGCAGAGGGGCGCGTAGCGCTCGCAGCGCGCGCGATAGCGGCAGGGGGGGAGGTCGCCTCGGAGATCCGGCAGCCCTCCGGGAATGGCCGCGAGGTCGTCGGAAGAGGAAACGGGACGCGGGGTGGCACCGATGAGCTTAGCCGTGTACGTGTGGCGCGGACTACTGAAGAGCTCCGCGGTGGGCGCGCACTCGACGACGTGGCCCGCGTGCATGACCACGATGCGCTCGCAGTGCTCGGCGGCGAGGCCGAGATCGTGGGTGATGAGCATGGTCGCCATGTGGCTCTGCAGGGCCAGCTCGTCGATGAGATCCATGATGGCGGCCTGGGTCGTCACGTCGAGCCCGGTGGTGGGCTCGTCGGCGATGAGGAGCGCGGGGCCGCAGGCGAGCGCGAGGGCGATCATCACGCGCTGGCACATCCCTCCCGAGAGCTCGAAGGGATAGGCCCAGTACCGGCGCTCGGGATCCGGAATCTGCACCTGGACCAGGAGCTGCACGGCGCGCGCGCGCGCCTGGGCTCGTGGCACCCCCGCGTGGCGGAGGAGAACGTCGCCGATCTGTCGGCCGATCTGGCGAATGGGGTTCAGCGCCGTGCGGGGATTCTGGAAGATCATCGCGAGGTCGCGCCCGCGCCGGAGCCCCAGCTCCCGCTCGCTCGCCGCGATCAGGTCGAGCCCGCCGAAGGTCGCTCTCCCCTGCGTGATCCGCGCGGCGGGGTCGAGGATGCGCATGAGGGAAAAGGCCATCACCGACTTCCCCGACCCACTCTCCCCAACCACGCCTACCGTCTCGCCCCGGTGGATCCCGAAGCCCACACAGTCCAGGGCCCTGACCACGCCGTCACGTGTGCGGAACTCCACCGACAAGTCTTCCACGGACAAGAGCGGCGCCGCGTCCCGCCTCACGTCCGCCTCCGCGGATCCATGATGTCGCGCAGCCCGTCGCCCATCAGGTTGAAGCAGAACACCGTGGACATGAGGGCGAGTCCCGGAAACAGCGCGATCCACCATTCTCCCGAGAGGATGAACGAGGCGCCTTCGGCGACCAGGATGCCCCACTCCGGCGTGGGCGGCCTCACCCCGAGGCCGATGAAGGCCAGACCCGCCGCGTTCAGCATCGCCCAGCCGAGGTTGAGCGAGGCCTGGACCATCATGGGGGGCAGGCAGTTCGGATAGATGTGCATGGCGAGCACGCGCATCGTGCTGTTGCCGGAGAGCCGTGCCGCCTCCACGAAGCCCGCTTCCCGCCTGACGTTGGCCTCCGCGCGCGCCATGCGGGCGTAGAAGGGCAGGTTGATGATGGCCGTGGCCAGGATGACGTTGAACACGGAGTTGCCCAGGGCCGCCACGATGCCCATGGCGAGCACGAAGAGCGGGAAGGCCATGATCGTGTCGCTGATGCGCGACACGAGGCGCTCCGTCCAGCCGCCGAAGACCCCCGCGCAGGCGCCGGCCAGGCTGCCCACCGCGAAGGACAGGACGACGGCCGAGAAGGCGATGACCATGTCCAGCCGCGTGGCGACCATGACCCGGCTCAGCATGTCGCGGCCGAGCTGGTCCGTGCCGAACCAGTGCCGCGCCGAGGGCGGCTTGAGCGTGTTCGCGGTGTCGCTCTTGAGCGGATCGTAGGGCGCCACGAGGGGGCCGAGGAGGGCCAGGAGGAGGAGCCCGAGCAGCATGGAAAAGGCCACGAGGGTGATGGGGTTCTCCGTCACCACGTAGCGCGCATGCCGGAGCGCCGCCGTGGTCACGCCTCGATCCTCACCCTCGGATCGATGAGCCCGTACAGGATGTCGATCCCGAGATTGAGCAGGACGTACAGGGTGGCCATGGTCAGGATGAACCCCTGCACGGGGGCGTAGTCCGAGGCGAGGAGCGCCTCGAGGGCGAACGACCCGATGCCTGGCCACGCGAAGACCTTCTCGACGAGGACGTTGGCGCCCAGCATGAAGGAGAAGATCATGCCGAGGGTGGTGACCACGGGCAGCATGGCGTTGCGAAAGGCGTAGGTCCAGAGGACCGTCCCCCCCGCGAGCCCGCTCGCCCGGGCGGTGCGGATGAAATCGCTCCCGAGGACGCCCAGCATGGAGGCGCGCGTCATCCGCGCGAGGGGGGCCATCACGAAGAGGGCCATGGTCACGGCGGGGAGGGCGATCTGCTTGAGGCAGGCGCGGAAGATCTCGAGATCGCGCGCGAGCAGCGAGTCCGCCAGATAGAAGCCCGTGAGCTTGGGCGGCGTGGGAAACAGTGAGTCCAGCCGGCCCGTGGGCGACGGCGCCCACCCGAGCAGGTAGTAGAAGACGTAGACGAGGAGCAGTCCCGTGAAAAAGGTCGGCAGGGAGACGCCGGCCGTGGTGAGCACACGCACCGCCTGGTCCACCACCGAGCCCGGCCGCGTGGCCGCGAGCACGCCCGCGGGCAAGGCGACGGCGACGGCGAGGAGGAGCGCGGTCAGGGTCAGCTCGAGGGAGGCGGGGAGCCGCGCCAGCATCTCGGCGCGGACGGGCTGGCCCGTGGTGACGGACTGGCCGAGATCGCCGCGCGCGAGATCGCGGACGTAGACCACGAACTGCTCGGGCAGGCTCTTGTCGAGGCCGAGCTTGGCGCGGACCTGCTCGATCGCTTCCTTGCTCGCGGCATTGCCGGCGAAGTAGGCGGCGGGATCGCCGGGGAGCGCCCGCATGAGGAAGAAGGTCACCACCACCACGCCGACCAGGCCCGGGGCGGCCGCGCCGAGGCGGCGCGCCATCAGGTGCAGGAATGGGCGATGCGCGCTCACGCTCACGGGTCGGGTCGTCGGCGAAGCCAGGCTGGCCGGGCCGCTCCCGCCTCCGCCCCGCTCAGCTCTTGGCCAGCTGGCGGAAGTCCAGCTGGATGTGGAACCAGTACTGGTAGCCCGTGACGTTCTTCTGCATGGCCACGTCCAGGTAGAGCTGGACATAAGGAAGGCGGGGAATGTCGCGCATGGCGACCTTCTGCATCTCCCGCACCTCGTCGGCGTACTTCTTCTGGTCCGTCTCGAAGCGCGCCGCGTCGATCCACTTGTCCATCTCCGGATTGACGTAGGAGCTGACATTGAAGGTGGCGTTCTGGCCGTGGTAGTTCCAGAGGAAGAAGTACTCGGGGTAGTTGAGCCACCCCCCGAACTGGTCCACGAAGAGCGGCATCTCCTTCTTGCCCTGGTTCGCGCGCCAGTTGGCGGCCGGGATCTTCTCGATGGTGGTCTTGATCCCGATCTGGGCCAGCGCCTCCTGGATGAGCGCCGCGGAGGGCTCGTCGGTGGTCGCCCGCCCCGCGTCGAGGAAGAGCGGGGTCTCGAAGCCGCTCGGATACCCCGCCTCGGCCATGAGCCGCTTGGCCCGGGCGAGATCGCCCATCTTGTACGGGTAGAGCTTGGGGTCATAGCCGAAGGTGTTGCTGGCCACGGGCGTGGGCAGGAGGATGCCCCGGCCGAAGAAGGCCGTGGAGAAGATCTTCTCGTAGGGCAGGACGTGGGCCACGGCTTGCCGGACCTTGAGGTTGCTGAAGGGCGGCTTGATCACGTTCATCCCGAGGTAGCGATGGGAGTTCTCGATGGGGATGCCCGTGACCTTGAGCTTGTCCTCCTTGGCGATCTCTGCGAAGTCCTTGGGCGGGAGGTCGAAGGAGATGTCGGCATCCCCCTTCTCGAGCATGGCCCGGCGCGTGCCCGCGGAGGGGATCTCGCGCACGATCACCCGGCGGATCTTGGGCGCCGGGCCCGACTTCCAGTCGTCGAAGCGCGCGTAGACCGTCTCCTGCCCCGGCTTCCACGATTCGATCTTGTAGGCTCCGCCGCCCGCATCGTTCTGCTTGACCCACTCGACGGCCCACGGATCCTGCGCCGTCGCGTGCTGCTTGGCGAGCTTGGCGTTGATGATCACGGCCACGGGGACGCCCATGTCGGGGAGGGTGAGCTTGTCCTTGCGCAGGAGCTTGACGCGGAAGGTGAAGTCGTCCACGACCTCGAACTGCTCCGGCTTCTCGAGCGACCCCGCTTTCATCTGGAACGTGGGGAAGCCGCCCACGGTGACCGCCCGATCGTAAGACCACTTGACGTCATGGGCGGTGACCGGGCCGCCGTCGTGGAACTTGGCGTCCTTGCGCAGCTTGAAGACGACCGAGGCGCCGTCGGGAGCGATCTGCCAGCTCTCGGCCAGCTCGGGCTTGAGCGAGGCGTAGTCGTACATCTTGCTACCGTCCTTCAGCGTCTTGTTGCCGAAGGTGATGAGCCGATCGTAGACGTTCCAGGACGCCTGGTAGCTCGGCCGGTTGGCGCCGGGCGCATGGATGTCGAGCATGTTCGGGCCGACCTCGGTGACCACGACGAGGGTGTCGGCGCGACCCTGGGCGATGGCGGCCACCGGCAGGGCGACCAGCCCCATGGCCAAGAGCAGCAGAAGGGGCCTGATCCAGCGCATGCACGTCCTCCCGGCGTAGTGATCGCGACCTATTTGGATCTATTTAAAGGAGGCGGCCGATGCAGCCGCTCGCGCAGGGAATAGCAAGGCCGGGGCCAGGCATACCGATCAATGAAATCAGTCTATTGGCATTTGCCCGCGTGCCTCCCGCGCGCTCGCCTGCCCGGGAAGTGAGCAGGCCAGCCTACATCTTGCGCAGGGCGAGCGGGCCGAGGCTCCAGAGGCCGCCCCGACAACCCGTCCAGGCGAGATCGATGGCCCGCTGAATCGCGGGGGCCGAGCGAGCGAGGAGACGGACGACCAGCCCGCCGCGAGCGAGAACGGCGACTCCCGCCCTCGCCTCGAGCCCGCTCCCTTCGAGCGCCCTCGACAGACTGGACGCGAGGTCATCGAGGCGCGTATGCGTTGGCGAGAGACAGACGACCGTGGCGACGTAGGCCATGCCCTCGGCGGCGCCGAGCCCACCCCACCCCTCGGCACCGCTCAGGATCAGCCGGTCCTTGAAGAGCAGTCCCTCCGAGTCGCGCGCGATCGTGCCGCTGTCGAGCAGACCGAAGCGCCAGGCTTCGCCGCGCGCCGCGCGTCCGACCGCCCAGGCCTCGCAGAGCACGGCGGAGGCGCCCGGAGCCAGATCGACCTCCACGCTCTGGACGAGGCGAGCCCCCGGTGAGGGAATGACATGATCGGGCAGGTATTCGAGCCGGGCGCCTTCACCCACGCGAAAGATCGCGCGCTGGACGGACGTCTCCCCCGCGCTGCGATAGACGCGCGTCGCGCTCGGCGTCGAGAGACAGACGTGGCTCCCCGGGCCGAGCTCCACGCGCGTCTCGAGGTGGTCGCCCCCGAGCAGGCCGCCCGTCGGGTTCAGGAGAAGCAGCGTGGCCGCCCCCGTACCGTCGAGGTCCACGGGCTCGAGCGCCTGGAGGGGCAGCGTGAAGCGCCGGCCCGTCAGGACCGTGCGGCCCGCGCGGCGCTCGAAGGCGAGACCGAGGAAGCCGTCGCGCCCCGTGCGCGGGGGCGACGGCGCCTCAGGGCTCGAAGAGGAGCTCGCGGCGGATCCAGTCCACCACGCGGTCGGCGCCCGTCCCATCGCGAAGATTGGTGAAGACAAAGGGGCGATCGCCCCGCATCCGCTTGGAGTCCCGCTCCATCACGGAGAGATCGGCGCCGACGTAGGGCGCGAGGTCGATCTTGTTGATGACGAGGAGGTCGGAGCGGGTGATGCCGGGCCCGCCCTTGCGCGGGATCTTGTCCCCTTCCGCCACGTCGATGACGTAGATGGTCGCGTCCACGAGCTCCGGGCTGAAGGTGGCGGCGAGGTTGTCGCCCCCGCTCTCCACGAAGAGCATCTCGAGGGCCGGGAAGCGGCTGAGGAGCTGGTGTGCCGCTTCGAGGTTGACGGAGGCGTCCTCGCGAATGGCGGTGTGCGGGCACCCGCCGGTCTCCACGCCCATCACGCGCTCCGACGGCAGGGTGCCGCGTCGGATCAGGAACTGCGCGTCCTCCTGCGTATAGATGTCGTTGGTGATCACCGCCACGTCGTAGCGGTCGCGCAGACGCAGGCAGAGCGACTCGACGAGGGCCGTCTTGCCCGAGCCCACCGGTCCGCCGATGCCGATGCGAAGCGGCCGGGGAATCCTGGGGTCGGCGCTCACGAGCGGAAGAGCCTCATCTCGAGGGTGGCGTGCCGGATACCGGCCAGCTCGATGCCGGGAGCGAAGCTCCATAGCTCATGGGGGCCACGGCCGGCCGCCTCGCGCGCCACGCGCGCGATGACGGGATGGAGCGCCCACAGCACGCGCTGCCCCTCCAACTGCCCCATGGAGAGGAGCCGTAGCGCCGCGCCGATCAGAAGCGCCGTGGTCGAATAGAGATAGGCGGCGGCCGCCGTCTCCGCCTCCCAGCCGAGCGCGGCGGCCGTGAGGCCATAGCCGACGGCGTGATGGCCGGGCACGAGGGCCTTGTCGACGTCCGCCGAATAGGTCGCGAGCCGCGGATCGCCGGTGAGGGCGGCGGCCACCCGGAGGGTCTGACGCCCCATCTGGCGGCTGCCCTCGCGGAACTCCTTCACGGGCTTCATGGCCTCGAGGGTGGCGTCGATCTCGCGGCACGCGTCGAGATCATCGCGGGCGGCGGCACGGAGCGTCGCCACGGCCGCGGTGGCGTCACAGGGCCCGATCGCCCCTTCGAGCTGCGCCAGGAGAAAGCGCTCGAGCTCCTCGCGCCCTTTGACGAGGCCCTGCTGGCAGTATGTCTCGAGGCCGAAGGAGTGCGCATAGCCTCCCGTGGGGAAGGCGCTGTCGGCGAAGTGCAGCAGGGAAAGCAATCTCCGGTCGTTCATCCGGGATGCCTTGCTGCGGTGGGGGGGCCTGGGGGAGGAGCGGCGTCGCTCCCCCCCAGTTCCGGATGAGTATGACCGTCGAGGGGGCTGTGGCCGTGCTCATGCGATTGGCCGGCGCCCAGGGGAGCGAAGACGGCCGCCGAGCGCTTCCAGGCCGCGCCGAGCCGGGTCAGGAGCTGCGTCATCGCGGTGTCGTCGGGCACGAGAAGATCGTCGCCCGCGATGGCGAGGGGGAAATGGCGGTTGCCGACGTCGAAAGCGATGCGGATGGCCTCGTTTCTATCTCTTGGCGTCACGGCGAGCACGGGCTCGGGCCTGCCCTCGATCTCGAGATACCAGTCCGCCTCGACGGCCACGATGTCCCCCGGATGGAGCAGGCTCCCCGTCGGCAGCGCGAGGGCGACCTCTCTCCCGCCCGTGGTGGTCGCGCGCTTGCGCGTCCAGCGCCGCTCCTCCCAGGTCAGGCAAAGCGTGTCGCGCTGCTTGCCCGCCAGCGTCGGCCCGTCCACGTGTACGTGCGTCTCCGTGATCAGGAGCACGGTCGCGTGGCCCTAAACGAAGCGCACTCGTGAGCACAGGAGGACGAGCGCGACGAGCCCGAGAAGGCTTCGCACCCAGTGCAGATGGCCCCACCGGGCCAGCAGCATGGCCGTCTCGGGCTCGGACGGCGCGCCGTGGAGGAGCCGCCGGTTCGTGGGCATGATGACGAGCAGCGTGAACGGGATGGCCAGCCCGACCGTCACGCCGCTCACGGCCCAGATCCGCTCCGAGGTCATCAACGAGACGATGACGCCGGAGACGAGTGAGATCGCCGCCGCCCCCGCCTGCCACGGCGCGGCCCGGCGATAGCTCTCGCGGAACTCGGCCACGCCCGCCCCGACCCCCGCGCGCCGCCGAGCGGGGTGCTCCACGAGCGATACGTACAGGGCCCAGAGCGCGAAGAGACCGGCCGACGCGATCGTCAGCGACTTGAGCGTGATCGCTGCCGTGGGCCAGGAAGCCACGCTGGAGGAGCCCACGCTAGAAGAGATAGTAGCGCTGGGCCATGGGGAGGACCCGCGCGGGCTCGCACGTCAGGAGCTGGCCGTCAGCGCGCACCTCGTAGGTCTCCGCGTCCACTTCCATGCGCGGGCAGTACGAGTTGTTGACCATCTGGGCCTTGGTCAGCCCGCGGCAACCCTTCGCCGTGGAGACCATCTTGCGCAGGCCGAGACGCGCGGGCACCCCGTCATCGAGCGCGGCCTTCGACACGAAGGTCATCGACGTGGAGTACACAGCCCCGCCGTAGGAGGCGAACATGGGCCGGTAGCGAACGGGCTGGGGCGTGGGGATGGACGCGCTCGGGTCGCCCATGGCGGCGGTGACGATGAGACCGCTCTTCAGCACGAGCTCCGGCTTCACCCCGAAGAAGGCGGGCTTCCAGATCACGAGATCGGCGAGCTTGCCCGCCTCGATGGAGCCGACCTCGTGGGCGATGCCGTGGGAGATGGCGGGATTGATCGTGTACTTGGCGACATAGCGCTTGGCGCGGGCATTGTCGTGGCGCCCGTCGCCCGGAAGGGCGCCGCGCTGGCGCTTCATCTTGTCCGCCGTCTGCCAGGTGCGCGTGATCACCTCCGCGATGCGGCCCATGGCCTGCGAGTCCGAGGAAAGCATGCTGATGGCGCCCAGGTCGTGCAGCACGTCCTCCGCGGCGATCGTCTCGGCGCGGATGCGCGACTCCGCGAAGGCGAGGTCCTCGGGAATCTTGGGATTCAGGTGGTGGCAGACCATGAGCATGTCGAGATGCTCGTCCATGGTGTTCACGGTGAACGGCATGGTCGGGTTGGTGGACGAGGGCAGGCAGTTGGCCTCGCCGCACACGCGGATGATGTCGGGGGCGTGGCCGCCCCCCGCGCCTTCCGTGTGATACGTGTGGATGGTTCGGTTCTTGAAGGCCCTGATGGAGTCCTCGACGAAGCCCGCCTCGTTGAGCGTGTCCGTGTGGATGGCCACCTGCACGTCCATCTCCTCGGCCACGGAGAGGCATGCGTCGATGGCCGCCGGGGTCGTGCCCCAGTCCTCGTGAAGCTTGAGGCCGATGGCGCCGGCCGCCACCTGCTCGCGCAGGGGGTCGGGCCGGGAGGCATTGCCCTTGCCGAGAAAGCCCAGGTTGATGGGAAGGCCGTCCGCGGCCTCGAGCATGCGGTGGATGTTCCACGCCCCCGCCGAGCACGTCGTGGCATTGGTGCCGGTGGCGGGGCCCGTGCCGCCCCCGATGAGCGTGGTCAGTCCCGCCGAGAGGGCCTCCTCGACGAGCTGGGGGCAGATGAAGTGGATGTGCGAATCGATGCCGCCCGCGGTGACGATGCGCCCTTCGCCCGCGATGACCTCCGTGGAGGCTCCCACGACCATCCCCGGAGTGACGCCCGCCTGGATGTCCGGATTGCCCGCCTTGCCCACGCCGACGATGCGGCCGCCGCGCACACCGATATCGCCCTTGACGACGCCCCAGTGGTCGAGCACGACGGCGTTGGTGATCACGAGGTCGAGGACGCCCTCGCCCGCGGTGGCGCGGGCGGACTGGCCCATGCCGTCGCGAATCACCTTGCCGCCCCCGAACTTGACCTCGTCGCCGTAGACGGTGAAATCTCGCTCGACCTCGATGAGGAGCTCGGTGTCGGCCAGCCGCACCCGGTCGCCGACGGTGGGGCCGAAGAGATCGGCATACTGCCGCCTGGGCAGTCTCAGGCTCATGTCGTCACGCTCCCTGGAATCCGGCCTGGGCGGCCTTCCTCACCGCGGCCTCCCGTCGCGTGTCGTCCACCTTGCCGTCGGCGAGCCCATTCAGGCCGTGCACTTCTCGCGCGCCGGCCAGCTCCACGAGCGTCACGATCTTCTCGTCGCCCGGCTCGAAGCGCACGGCGGTGCCCGCGGGGATGTTGAGCCTCATGCCCCACGCCTTGCCTCGCTCGAACCTCAGCGCGCGGTTGGCTTCGAAGAAGTGGAAATGCGAGCCCACCTGGATCGGCCGATCGGCGGTGTTCGCCACGGTCAGCTCGACGGTCCGGCGACCCTCATTGGCGACGATGTCGCCTTCCCCCAGGATGTACTCGCCCGGAATCATCAGGCAGACTCCCACGGTTGACTGCCATGTGGCGGAGTGCGGCGGCCGGGTCGAGGCCCCGCGCCGACAAACGGTTGACTGCCGTGTGGGGGAGTGCGGGGGCCATTTCTGGGCCCCCGCTGATAAATGAATGAGTGAGGCCCGTGTCCACTCATCGTATTGGATGATGTATCGTCACAAGCTTCGTACCGTCGGGAAAGGTGCCCTCGACCTGGACCTCGTCGAGCATCTCCGGCACGCCCTCCATCACGTCACCGCGGTTCAGTATGGTGACGCCGAAGGCCATGAGGTCGGAGACGCTCCTGCCGTCGCGTATGCCCTCGAGCACGTCGGCGGTGATGAGGGCCAGGGCTTCCGGGTAGTTGAGCTTGAGTCCCCTCCCGCGCCGCCGGCGCGCGACTTCCGCCGCGGTGAAGATCAGCAGCTTGTCCTGCTCTCGGGGGGTCAGGTGCATGGTCGGGGAGATTCTACTTCAGACGGTCAGGTGCTGTCTCACCACGTCATGGCGCAGGTCGGCCGTGAGGCCGCTCGAGACGATGGCGCCCTTGCGCATGATGGCGTAGGAGTTCGCGAGTCGCCAGGCGAACTCGAGGTATTGCTCCACGAGGAGCACGGCGATGCCCCGCTCCTTGATGCGCCCGATGGCGTCCTCGATCTGGAGGATGACGTTGGGCTGGATGCCCTCGGTGGGCTCGTCCATGAGGAGAAGCTTGGGCCGCGCGAGGAGGACGCGGGCGATGGCGAGCTGCTGCTGCTCGCCGCCCGAGAGCACGCCGCCCTTGCGCGACAGGAGCTGCTCGAGTCGGGGAAAGAGGCCGAACACTTCCTCGAAGTCGCCCGCGCCGCGGACGTGGCCCGCGGACCGGGGCCGACCGAGGAGGCCGATGCGGAGATTTTCCGCCACGGACAGGTTCGGGAAGATCTCGCGCCCCTGGGGAACATAGCCGATGCCGTGGGCCGCGCGCTCTTCCGGGCGCAGGCCGCCCAGGTCGGCGCCGTCGAACGTGATGCGGCCGGCCCGCACGGGCAGCAGGCCCATGATCGACTTGAGCAGCGTGGTCTTGCCGACGCCGTTGCGTCCCATCAGACAGACGACGTCGCCGTCCGGGACCTGGAGGGAGACGTCCCAGAGGACCTGGCTCTCCCCGTAGGCGACGTCGAGGCCCTGAATCTCAAGCATCTTCATCACACATCGGGGTCACACATCGGTGTCGCGGCTCCGGCCCAGATAGACCTCCATCACCCGGTCGTCCT
>Ga0137397_10002356_pt1 | contig 13212 bp, 20 predicted proteins | sample czorhiz116metaG_FD_106658 | JGI IMG/M metagenome (GOLD analysis project Ga0137397, IMG submission 106658) | Vadose zone soil microbial communities from Angelo Coast Range Reserve, California, USA - czorhiz1.16 metaG | ecosystem: Environmental > Terrestrial > Soil > Vadose zone | place: USA... | reverse complement strand
TCCGTTCCACGCCGTTGTGCAACTCGTCGTCTTCCTGAAAATGTACGAATGGCGCGAACGACGGCCGGGCTTTGTGCAATGCGCCGAATGCAAGATCGAGTTCCAAGCGACGCCGATCACCGGCCGGCACCATCGCCGCGAATGTCGATACGGAGATCTTCTCGGTTTTCTTCAGGCCATAGTTAAAACGTCCGAAGGGAGTAAACACCATGCCATTTCCGACCACACGTGAATCACTCGAAGCAAGCGGATATAAGTTCAATCACTCAAAAGTCTGCCCATCGTGCGACATCTCGATCGAGATGTGGGATACGCCGAAGGGGAACATCATGCCGCTCGATTTCAAGATCAAAGAGGGCGCCGAAGTTTGTGAGCCGCACTTTGCGACTTGCAAAAATCCTGTGCAGTACAGTCGACGGCTTCAGGAAAAAGAGAAAAAGAAAAAAGAGGAAGCCGCGGCCGTCGGCCCGGTGATTCCGGATGCCTGAACTTTTTCTCACAATTCCGTGCGAGCCAGGAAAACGTGGCGATCACCTGAACGGGCCGCGGTACATCTACGACGGCCGCGATTCGATGCGCGCTTATCAGTGCCCGCACTGTGGAAGAACCGGCCCGCGGATCCGGCCGCTTCGCGATCACATGGGAATGACGATGAACAAACACGCTGGCTGCCCGATTCTGAAAGCACAAGATGCAGCACGCCGGCAAAGTGAGGATCCGAATGACGATCGCTGACGACAATAAATTCTGCAACTCATGCAAAAAAGTCGGGCTGCAGCGCAAGGCGCATCGTATCATGCCAGGCGAAGGCGGCGCGCAATGTGATGAACACTTCCGCGATATCTCCGGACTCCCGCAACTGAACGAAGAAGCGAAGCGATTCATCGCGCAGTGCAAAGAGACACTCGTGAATCCCGCGGCCGGCGTTCCACATCCGCCAGGATCCGCGGCACCGGCGCCGAAAGGCGTGCGCAAAAGACTCGACTTCGCGGCGATGCAGAAAGATCGCGACGCCGGCATGAAGATCGCTGAAGTCGCGAAGAAGTACGACTGCAGTTACGCTTCAGTGTCGACGAACACAAAACAACGCACGGATCCGATCCCGGCGATCACGATCTCGGGACTGCCGAATAAAAAAAAAGAACCGCCGGCCGGCGTGATCGGGCAGTATTCTCGTGTGATCGCTGATCTGAAAGAGAAACGGATGTATTTACAAGCGGAGATCGAGAAGCTCGACATCGCGATCCGCACACTAGGAGAGCTGACTTGATCCCACTGCGAATCTTGCTCGATGTCGAAACGCATCCGATCGTGACGGAAGAAGAACGCGTCAAGACCGACGAACAACTCGGGAAAGTTTCCGCCGTCGGCATCTTGACGAGAGGAACGGATGCTGGCCGGCCAGTAGTGATCGTGCGGATCGATCGCGAAGATGGAAGCTTCGTACTCGGGCAGACGACGCTGCGACTTTTGCAGATGGCGATGCGAGCATTCAAAGCCAGGCACGGAGATCTCGTGTCGTGAGCTTTCACTGGCGACGACATTCGGCCGAGAACAAAGCGGAGAACTTTCGAACGAAAGCGACGCTCGGGCCGCGGGCTCATGTCTCGATCGATCCGCCGACGTGCACGTTCTGCGCGATGAAGAGCATCACTCGCTGCGACATCCCGAACTGCAATCTTCCGCTGTGCGAACGGCACCGGATCCGGAGATCTGGAGGAAGTCTCTGCAGGAAGCACGAAGGCGCCGTGCTCGTGCAGTACGACGGAATACCGACGGAACGATTCGGCGACAAAGGCGAAGCCCATGCTCAGAAGATCCGACTTGTGTTACCGCGCCGCTCGCTCAATGTGGATTGAGATCCTGAAGATGAACAGCGCCGGCAGTTACCGCGGGCTCGCCAAGAAAATTCTCGAAGCGAATCCGGATCTCGATCATGCTAGAGTCGAAGATATGTGCTGGATGATCCGGATCGCAGACGACTGATGATCACACCTGAACAGATGGGCTTCGCGCGCACTCTTTCGAACTCCGCGGATGCGTTCGGAATCTTCAAACAACTCCCGGGCACAATCGGGCCGATCGACGGGAGCGATGCCTGCGCTATTGCGAAGTTTTCCGCGACGCTGATCATCGAATTCGCACAGCATGGCTTCATCATCGCCGACAAAGCGGCGACGTGGATCCAGCTCTTCGGGAAACTGCCGGAATTCAGTTTGTTGACACAAGACGTTCATACCGTGTAACTTCCGAGCTGCCAACTTGCACGCGCGTCAGGTCGCGAGCGGGGCATCCGAGAAGCCCTGAACTCTACTCGGTTCCAAGAGGTGCCGCGATCGGTGCCCATACATGCGGAAAGATCTGCGTTTATACGCCGCTGCAAGTCGACTACTGGCGGAAGTCGCAGATCATTCCGAACTGCTCGACTCACGATCACGTCTCCAAACGACAAGCCGAAGAACTCACGAAGGAATTCCTCTACAGTGAGCGCCGCGGCCGGCGCCTTTACCACTATTTTACCGCGTACTGGCTGACAGAATCGCGACGGCCGAGAGTGATCTTCTTCAACTCCGCGCCGCGGCACTGGCGGCCGGAACGCAGCTCACTCTATCGTGTACTTCAGCTAGTGATCGATTGAATAAAAAGGAGAAATAGAAAATGCGCCGAAACATTTTTCACCTGAACACCCGGCTTGAGAAGCATGCTCCACTCGGAGCGCCGCCGAATCCGGGCGGATCCGTTCCGATCACCGGAAACACTTTTACGGCAGGCGCGACGGGCCCGGCGGTGACGCCGGCGAACGCGCAAGGGCTGCAGGGTGCTTTCGGGCTTCAATATGTAGATGTGCTGGTTTCATCGGCGCAGATCCTCACCTTGCTAGGTACGCCGGTGACACTCGTGCCTGCGCCAGGTGTCGGTTTCGCGATTCAGCCCGTCGCTGTGAAATGTATTTTCTTTGGCGGATCGATTGCGTATACCAACGCAGGCGGCGCCGTGAACGTGAAAGTTGGCGCGACAATGCTGCAGGCGCTGACAGAACAATTCATCACGACAGTTTCACCGAATCGCACCGTTGGCGTGATCGCCTTCGCTGGTACGGAATTGCAATCGAGCGCAGCAAATCCTCCGGACACGGACAACGCTGCGCTGACTCTGAACAAGATCACGAACAACTATGCAGCAGGGAACGGCACTGCTAAGTTCACTGTGTATTACACCATTGAACCAACCTCTTAAAACAACTACAATCCAAACGCATGGAGCGCGGATTGTGTCATTGCGGCTGTGGCGGGACGACCAACGACCATCGTGGTCGTCCCCGTCTGTACTTGCTCAATCATCACACCCGCATCCATCGCCCTCACGGAAGTTTGGCATATGCGAGCTGGCGGGCTATGAAGCAGAGATGCCTTGATTTTAATCATCCGAGTTCAAAGCGTCACGGAAGACGTGGAATAGGGATTTGCAAACGTTGGATGGATTTCAGGAATTTTTTCATTGACATGGGCGAACGACCAAAAGGCAAAACACTAGATCGTTTCCCGGATAACGATGGGAACTATGAACCGGGGAACTGCCGATGGGCTACTCCAAAGCAACAAGCGATGAATCGTAGAAAGGGTGCAAATGTCTAATCCGCAAGCAGGGAATTTCGGTGTAGTCGATGCGACTTTATCGGCTGCGCAAGTCAAGACACTCCACAGTTCACCAGTTACGCTGCTAGATGCACCGGGAAGCGGATTGGTGATAAATGTTTTGCAAGTCATTTACCTTCTCGCATTCGGCAGCGTGTCTTTTGATGGAGGGAATCCATCGCTGGAACTTGGTTCGCTTTCCGTTGGGGGAACTTTCGGAAACTTAGGAGGTTCCACGAATAGGATCGAAACTGATACCGCTGCAATTTCCGGGAACAGTTCTTCGAGTTCATATACAAACCAAGCTCTTAAGATTTTCGCAGCGACCGATTCCACTCAAGGCGATAGCACGTTGCGTGTACGCGTGTACTACACGATCGAGCCGTCGCTGTAAATCCTTCCCCTAACCCCCGCGCCGGCGGATCAATTTTCGCCGCCGGCGCTTCCTTCTTTCTGATCGGAGAAAAATCATGCCGACATACGCCGTTCAATCGCCAACGAATCCGATGCGTGGACTTCAGCGCGGCGGGCTCACCGGCTATTCTTGGGGCGCACTGACACCGATCGGGATCGCTGCATCCCCTACAGGACTCGTGCGCGCAGTCGGCGGCATCGTCACGCTGAACACTCTCGCCGCGGCCGCTCACAATTTTGCGGCCGGCGAAGTCGTCACACTTTCCGATGCCGGGCCAGCGGGCGGCGGATTGATCACGAGCGTCGGCGGCACACGCTTCGGCGGGAATTACATGATCCAGACGGTGCCGAGCGCATCGAGCTTGGTACTTCTTCCGCTCGACGAGATCATTCTGCATCAGGCACCGGACACCGGCGGCGGCGGATCCGCGGTGTCGATCGCATTCGAGTCGCCGGCAATTCTCACCGGCGGCAAAGGGTTTGCGATGCCGCTCGATGCGCAAGGCGGCGGCGTCGGACTCTTCGGGGATGGGCTCTTCTCCGCGGCGCCTGGCGTTTTCGAAGTCGACGTGCAAGGCGCGATGGTGGACGCTGACAGCGAGTATGCGACGTTCACGAACGGCGCGATCAGCGTCGTCGACGCGACGAACTTCAACTTCCGCGTGGATCTCGCATCGATCAGCGCGCGGTTCGTTCGCATGTTCATCAGAGCGCGTGCGAACGCCGTCGGATTCATCGGCCGTCTTCGCGCGTGACACTCGAAAGCAATCGCGCTAGACTTCCGGCTTCAGGTGAGAAAGTTCAGGGACTCCCACTAACTTAGAGACAGATAGTGGGGATCAGGTCATGCCCGCATTCCGCAAAGGTCACAAGAAAACTGGCGGCCGAAAGCCAGGCACGCGCAATCTTGCGAACGGCGAGATCAAAGAAGTTCTCAACGGACTTCTTCCCGCCGTCGAGCTTCGCCGTCGCTGGATCCTCTTTCTGAATCATCGCGACACACAAGTTAAGTGGAAAGCTTTCGAACTCGCGAACGCGTATCTGTTCGGGAAGCCGGTGATGCCGATCCAGGGCGCAGACGATGCGCCGCCGGTGCACATCGACATCAGTTCAATCCCGCGAAAGCGCGAACGTGCCGAATGAGCCGGGCTCAGTTTGCATCGGCGATTACTATCAGCCGTACGAAAAGCAAGCCGCATTCCACAATTCCGAAGCGACGTATCCGCTCATGGAAGGCGGCCGCGGCGGGGGAAAGTCGATCGCGCTTTTGTGGGAAGCGATCTCGGAATGCTTGCTCGTCGCCGGCTGCAACTGTTTGCTTCTTCGACGCACACTGACAGCCGTCGAGAAAGGCGGGATCGAAGATCACTTCGTAAAATACGTGCCGAAGAAGCTGTATCGCACGTTCAATCAGTCGAAGCACATCGTCACATTCCACAATGGCTCGAAGCTTTTCTTCGGGCACATCCGCACCGAAAAAGATCTGATGCAGTATCAGGGTGCCGAGTTCCTTTTCATCGGATGGGAAGAGCTGACGCAGTTCACGTACTCGCAATGGGACTTCATGAAGGGCAGCAATCGATGCCCGATCAAGACGTACACACTCGACGGCGTGAAGTGGAAGACGAAACCGCGGATGGCCGGCGGCACGAATCCGAACGGCCGCGGCTCGGGATGGGTAAAAGCTCTTTGGATCACGAAGCGGCCGCCGGCGGGAATGTTCATCCCCGATTATGACGCGGCCGACTACGAAGCGATCCACTCGACGTACGAAGATAATCCGACGTACGCGAACGACAAGAACTACATCGCGAAACTGCACTCGATCGCGGATCCAGTTCTTCGAGAGGCATGGATCCCGGGATCGTGGGAGATCCTGGCCGGGCAGTTCTTTCAGAATTGGGATGTCGAGACGCACACGATCGGCGGGAAAGATTCGCGATGGGCTCTTTCCGATGTCACGTATCAGGATTGGCAGCCGCGATGGATCTCGATCGATTGGGGATTCCAGCATGCGTGCGTGATCCTATGGTGGACGATCGTACAGGTGCCGGATCCATTCCCTGACGATGAAGGGCACGATCGGAAGAAGTCGATCATCGTCTGCTATCGGCAGCTCGTGTGCCGCAAGCTCAACGAAGAGCTTCTCAGCGAACAGATCGTCAGCGCGAATCACACCGGCGAGATCTTCGACAAGATCTCTCACATTTACCTGTCGCCGGATCGTTTCGTTTCGAAGGGCTCGGGAGAAGACGCCGAGCATTCGATCGCTGACAAGATGGGCGACGTCTTCGTGAAGTACGACATGCCGCGGCCGCAACGAGCGAACAATCGCCGTGTCGACGGTTGGCGGCTTTGCTACACCATGCTCGACATGGAAGGCGTCGCAGTGCTAGCCTCATGCCGCGATGTAGTCGAATCGATCCCGAAGCTCATGCGTTCGGAGAAAGATCCGGAAGACGCCGAAAAAGAAGGCGACGATCTCTTCCTAGACGTATGCGAGAGCTTCCGGTACGGGCTGATGAGTTACGCGTCGACGGCGCCGATCCCGCGCGACGTCGCGAATCAGGAACGGATCAAAGCGATCAAAGATCCGACGGCGAAGTACATGGAGTATCTACGGATCATGTCAAAGCCGGCCGTCAGCGATATCGTGATCCCGATTCCGCCGCGCGGCCCGAGCTGGCGTCGCCGATAATGTGGGGCGAAGATGGCATCGAGTGATCGACGATGGCAGGGGAAAACATCTCGAACAAGTGGGACTTCAAACCTTGGCCGGGAATCTCGTACGTCGTGGATCCTGCTCTTCCGCCTGATCACTTCTATCGAGATCTTGTGACTAACGTCTTCCACATCGGCACCGGCACGGATCTGCAGCTTCGGCTTTTTTATTTGAACCTGACGCACAACGATCTGCAATTCTTGAGAAGCTTGCACGTCTCGCTCGGAACGAAAGGATCACAATGAAACGGAAATTGCTCGTCGCACTGTTCTTTGTTTTGTTTCCCGTGATAGTCGAAGCGCACAGCGTAGGACTTACTTGGGCACCTAGTTCGACACCTGGCGTCAGCTATCACGTACAACGTGCACCGTGTTCGGCGGCGATCGCAGCCAGTTTGTGCCCGACAGCATCAGAAGGCACGTTCGCCGTGATCGCGACTGTAACAACACTGACATTCACCGATTCGACTGTCGTCGGGAATTCAAATTATAGCTATGCGATCTCTGCGTTCTGCCCGACTGCTTCATCTTGCCCGACGAATTTCGAAGTGAACAAAGACAGTGCATTGAGCAATCACGTAGGCGCCGCGATCCCCCCGGATCCCGTCGGATCACCTGGCAACTTGGCGATCACGAACGTCACGAAAAACGCAACCGGCGCGAATGTGACGCTCACTGCGCAGTGGACGGATGCGCCAGGCACGATCACCACGTACACCATTCTTCAAGGATCGACGGTACTCGGCGGCAATTCAGCGTTCAGTTCATCGGGCAGTTACTCCGCGGTGTGGGGCGGCAAAGTCAAGCCAGGCGCGAAGATCACTTTCAAAGTGTGCGATCCGAGCGGGACGTGCGACAGTCGAACATTGTGAAACGCGATCCATATCTCGAAAAGTTCATCAAGCTTCTGGAAGCGACGGCAAGCCGCGCGCACAAGGATCTCGAACGCGAACGGAAGCGCGTCGACTTCATCGAAGGCAAAGTCGAACGGCTCGAACTCGTCGTGATGTCAGCGAAGAGCGACGCTGGCCGTGAATTCGCGGAAAGAACGGACAGAGCTGCAGAGCCGGCACCGCCGCGGAAGACACGCATCACCGAAGTTCCGATTCCCGCTGATGGAAAGATCCCGTTCAAGAAGATCAAAGAGAAGTGGAACAGTCTCACGGCCGAAGAACAAGACGAAGCGATGAAGAAGGCCGATCTAGTCGTCGAAGAAGCTACAAAAGCGAAGGAGAAAACAGCATGAAAGGCGCCAGTTCACGCGACGGAAAACTGCACGGCAACGTGCAGATGATCGAGCGATACGACGAATCGAAGGGCAAGCAAGCACGGCCGAAAAACAAAGGCGGCGAATCCGGCGGCGCGCACGAAATGGGTGGGCACGACGAGATCAAGCAAGTCGTCGCCGAGCACGGGCCGGCGAGCAAAGTCGTGATCGAGCATGATCACGATGCGCAGCACTCGACGGTGACGTCGCATCACGAAGACGGGCACGTTCACACGGCCGAGCACGACGGATCTGATCACGCGGAGATGGCGCACGCTCACGCCGCGCACGCTGGCGGTGTCGCCGACTCCGAAGCTCTGCACGAAGCTCACGCCGGCGATCAAGATGCCGATTCATTCGCCGAAGCCGGGCATCGTCGCTCGATCGAGCGCACTTCGCACAAGGCAACGGCCGGCGGCGGCTTCATGCCCGAGCACGGGATCGGCGACGAAGGCTAATCGGTGCCCGGCAAAGTCACGCTTCCGCCCGATCACCGGCCAGGGATGCGAGTGCCGAAAGGCGGATCGATGTGCAAGAACTGCCGCTTTCTCAAAGACGCGGAGAAAAGAATTTGCGGTGAACCGAACTTCATCGCATGGAATGGTTCGGAAGTGATCCCGAGTCCGATCGACGAATACTGTTCCGATTGGTATCGGCCCGGGAATTCAGGTCACAGGTGGACAAGTCACAATGGAAAATCCGGAACTGCGTGACTTGAGCGTCGAATGGGTGGAGTTGCCGAAAGCTGGCAGCGGGCATTGGTTCCTTCGTATCGTCCAAACACATGGCGATGACTCGAAAACCGAAATGCATTTGACGGGAGCACAAGCCGTCGCCGTTGCTTCGAAGCTCGGAATGCGACCATGCAAATCGCCGCGATAATAGTCGTCGGATTCTACATGCTCACTGGCGGCATCGCTGACGTTTTGAACCGTCGCGGATTGTTGCCGAAGTTTGCAAGAGATTGGTGGCGATAGATGATCATCCAGATCAAAAAGCTGAAAGACGGCAACATCGAACTAAAGAACAAGATAGGCGATACGATCGCCGTTCTCACGCCGAGACAAGCGCAAACGCTCTCCGATGTCATCAAGGCAGCGACACGATAATGCCCTTCAAATCGAAAGCACAACAGCGATTCCTTTACGCGCATCCGGAGAAAGTCGGCGGCAAGAAGAAACTCGCGGAATGGGCAAGCGCGACAAACTTCTCGAAGCTTCCTGAGAAGAAGGGACTCGCGCATTCATATCGCAAGGCTCGGGAATGAACTTCGGACTTCCACCAAAAGCCCTGTACGCACTCGTCGACATCAAAAAGGAACTCTTGTCGCACGCGCAGCATGAGGAAGTGCAGGCGATGCCCGAGAAAAGCCGGGAGAAGGCCGCATCGCCTGCTACTTTCCAGGGCCGGCATGCACGAGCTTCGAATGCTTTTCAGCGCGGATGTCAACGTCGCGCTTCATGGACTCCGGTGCACTAAATGGCTGAAACACTCGACGAAGAATTGCGCGAGACGGGTGAACAGGAAGAAGACGAATTCCTTCCCGGCGAGCTATGCCCGGTGGACGCGACGAACGCACGCGTCGAACTCGAAGACGATCCGCCGGATACACCGAATGGGCTCACGCGGCTTGAGAAGATCGGGCTCTTGCAACGGCTCGCGAGCAAAGCTGCGCAGCGCGATCTGACGTCGAGACGGATGGAGATCCGCGACGCGTGGAAAGCGCGCTACTTTTACCGCGGCAATCAGTATCTTCTTCCCGGCAAAAACGGCGCATGGGTGTTACCGCATCAAGTTCTGATGGGCGGGCAATCGTACGACGAACAGAATCAAGAGACGAACATCTATCTCGCTTTCGCCGATACGATCAACGCCGCGCTCACTGCCGGCGTTCCTTCCGTTCGCTTCGAAGCTGACGATCCTACGAATCCCGCGGACATCTCGGCCGCTCAAAACAGTGAAGGCGCGCGGCGTCTGATCGAGCGCGCGAACGACATGATCGTCGTTCAGGAAGACATCTCGCGTTTTCTGTGGACTGATGCGCGCGCGGCCGTTTATACGCGGTACGTGATCGACGGCCAGCGGTTCGGATACGCGAAAGAAGGCGCATCGGATCTTGACGACGAACTTTCATACTTGCCGGCGCTCGAAGGATCCGAAGAAGACGACGAATCGCTCGGGCCCGAGAAAGGGAAACCGCGCGGGCAGGAAGTGATCGAAGCGTTCGGAGCGATCGAGACGAAAGTGCCGATCCAGGCGAACGACATTCACGGCTGCGATTATCTGCAGCTTCGCCGCGAGTTCGACATCACGCGAATGCGATCGAAGTACCGCGACGTCGCAAACGAGATCCAGGCGATGAAGACGGCGACGGCTGAAAGCGAGTACGAACGCCTGGCGCGCACTTCGATCATGATGGGAATGCGTCCGTCGAACATGACGAACGACGCAATGACGTACAACGCGACGGAAGAGCTTGGATGGTATCGGCCGTCGTTCTTCGCTCAAGACGAATTCGGCAAGGCCGAGAAAAAGTGGCTGTACGAGAACTTCCCACGCGGCGCGATGGTAGCGCAAGTCGGAACGACGTTCTGCGAAGCTCGCAACGAATCGCTCGATGATCACTGGACGATCATCACGCCGCGGCCAGGCGACGGAATGCACCGGCCAGCGAACGGCAATCCGCTGATCCCGCTGCAGGAAAAACTCAACGATTGCATGGATCTTGTGCATGAGAGCTTTATGCACCTGATCCCGATCACGTGGATCGATGCCGAAGGGATCGATGCGCAAGCTCTGAACGAGATGCAGCGTGCGCCAGGCCAGTATCGCAAGCTGAAGCGCCGGCCCGACAAAGAACTCTCGGCGAACTTTTACACTGAACAACAAGTTCAAATCGCCGAAGGTTTACTTGTATATCTCGAAAAACTGTTCGGCGAGTTTGCGCAGTTTCTTGTCGGCGCTTTTCCTGCACTATTCGGCGGGAACACTGGCTCGAACGACACCGCGAGCGGCATCGCATCGCAGCGTGATCAGGCACTCGGCCGCGTCGGGCTCACTTGGCGGAACATGCGCGCCGGCTACGCTCGCATCATTCGGCAAGCCGTGCAGTGCGCCGCGGAATTCCGGAATTCTCCGATGTCGGGCGAAGTTCCCGGCGCCGGCGGCGTGAAGCAAAAGATCAACATCAATCCCGACGATCTGAAGGGGAATATCCGATGCTTCCCTGACAGCGATGAAAACTTCCCCGAGTCGTGGGTCGCACAGCGCGCCGTGTGGACTCAACTGATGCAGTCGGCCGAGAAGAATCCCGTCGTCGGCTTGATCTTCCAAAAAGTTCGCAATCTGATGATCGCGAAAGACAAGATCGGCACTCCCGAGATCGTGATCCCTGGCGCCGATGCCGCGGCGAAACAAGCCGGCGAGACAATGCAACTTCTGGAAGCATCGGCCGTTCCTAATCCCGCGATCGACAAGCTCAAAGAATCTGCGCCGCAACTTCCGCCGGAAGCGCCGCCGGCAGCCGTGCAGCTTCGCGATCAAACTCTGCAACAAGCGATTCAGCAACTTCCGCAGCTTGTGTCGACGGTGAAAGTATTCCGGCTCGACAACGATGCCGCGCACATGGATGAGATCGAGACGTGGGCCGAATCGCCGGAAGGGATCCGCGCGCTCGCCGATAATCCAGACGGCTTTGAGAACGTCATGACGCACTATGACGAACACGTCGCGCAAAAACAGCAGAAAGATCAGGCAAATGCGAAACCGCCGGAAACGAAACCGCCGAACGAATCGATCAATTACAAAGATCTCCCGATCCCCGGGCAAGTGCAGCTCGCCGCGAAAGCCGGGATCCAGCTTGACGCTAAGGCGATGGCGGCAGAAGATGCACAAGACAAGATCGACGAAGCCGCGAAAGCCGCGGCCGCGAAAAATAGTTCAGGTGAGCCCGCACAGGTAGCGGGATAATTCAGGGAGAAAAAATATGGACGGCGAAGGCGAAGAACTCGGATTACTCGACGGCACAGGTGAAGCCGTTGAAACCGGCGGCGGTGACGAAGAAACTTTTATAATCCCCGACGGTGAAGGCGAAGGCGGCGGGGAAGGTGAAGGCGACAAAGGCGGCGAAGGGGAAGGGGATGATAAGGGCGGCGAAGGCGGCGACAAAGGCGAAGGCGGCGGTGAAGGATCCCGCGCGATCGTCAAACTCGAACCGCTCGCGATCCGCAAAGCACTCCGCGAGATCTCGACGTCGAATCCTGACTTCGCGAAAAAGTTCCCGACGATCGAAAAAGCGGTAACGACTGCACTCTACAAGAGCGGGCAGATCGAGAAGTTCGGCGGCGTGCAGGCGATCGCCGAAGCGATGGAAGCGATCGAGCTGCATGGCGGCGCCGAAGGGCTGCAAGAGCTGGCCGATGAAGTCGCCGCAAGCCGCGAGCTGGAAGTCGGCTTCGAGCGCGGCGATCCAAAAGTGATCGACGGATGGGCGAAAGATTATCCGCTCGGTTTCAAAAAGCTGATGGTGCCGGCGCTCGACAAGCTCGAAACTCTCGACAAGACGCACTTCGAAAACGTTGCGAGCTACGTAATCGAAAAAGTCTTCCAGACGTACGGCGTCTTCGGAACGATCGCAGCTCTCGGCGAAGCACTCTCGGGCGGCAAGAGCGACGACGCGATCGGAATGTTCAACAAGCTCGCAAAGTTTCTCGGCGCTTCGAAGGATCTCGCATCGAAGGCACGCATCGGGCAGACGGATCGAGACGCCGAACTCGATCAGCGCGAGACGTCGATCGAAGAGCGCGATCGCAAGGCGTTCTATGGATCCGTACGCCAAGACGTGAACACGATGATGATGTCGGAAATGAATCGGCTTCTTCGTCTTGGGCTGAACGGGAAGAAGATCAAAGTCGACACCGCGAACCGGCTGCGCAAAGAGATCAACGCCGAACTCGCTCGCGTCTCGAATTCTCGCGCCGGCTACGCTGACAGATACAAAGCGGTGATGGCAGCGAAGGACAAAGAGCGCGCCGTTCGCTTCATCACCACGAACGCCAGGCAGAATCTTCCGGCCGTCGTTCGTCAGATGCTCAAAGAATTCAATCTCGTCGGCACGGGCGGATCCGGCAGCGGCGGGAACGCATCCGGAGCGCGTCGCCAGGCAGCTAATCGGGG
>Ga0137397_10002350_pt1 | contig 13229 bp, 14 predicted proteins | sample czorhiz116metaG_FD_106658 | JGI IMG/M metagenome (GOLD analysis project Ga0137397, IMG submission 106658) | Vadose zone soil microbial communities from Angelo Coast Range Reserve, California, USA - czorhiz1.16 metaG | ecosystem: Environmental > Terrestrial > Soil > Vadose zone | place: USA... | reverse complement strand
GCCGCCGCAACGGCAGTGAGCCGCCTGTCGCGCACTTTTGCGATTCTGGTGGAGACGTTGCGTCGGCTTAGAACTGGCGGCTCTCAGGTCATTCGCATTGAGCGGGTTGAGGTCAGTGGTCAGGCAGTGATTGGAAACTTCAAAGATCATCGATCCGAGCCCAATAAGTAGAGGCTTGAGGATTTCGAATATGGCTAGAAACGACTGGCCGACAGATCCGGCCGAAATACGGCGTTCAATTGAGACAGCAATCCAAGAACTCGTCGAACAGGGCCTGCTAGTAGACTCCGGTGAGAGGAGATGGTCTCAACAAACTAAACGCTATGAAATCGTATGGGTGGCGATAGGGGCCGGCAACACCGGGCACTGAGGTTCGGCAGCACTGGGGTTTGAGCGGGCATATATCGCAATCGAGCTTGCTGGCGCGATACAGAGCGTGAGCGCGATCACATCGCGCAGCCTCCACGTCTGGCAACGTGAAAAAGGGAAGGCGCTTCTGCCGACCCCAGTTTAGCAACCACAGACTTGGAGACTACTCATGATCGACAACAGCAAAGTTACCAAGGACGACGCCAACGGTTTCGAGCCTGCGGCTTCGCGGATCCTCGCCCGCCAGCTCGCGCGGCCGCTCACCGACAACGAGATCGAGCACATTGCCGGCGGCATGATTTCGCGCGGCGCGATCGGTGGCGTCACGGTCGCGCGTCGTGCCGATACGTGCTCGGGCACGGGCTGCCCCGAGAACGACAGCGACGCGTGATTTACCTTCTCCCCGCCGACCTATCGCGCTGGTCGGCGGGGATGCCTTGACTCGAACCATATTCAAAGCAAGAAGCGATGTCCGATGACCGTCCTCATTCTCGGCTTTCCCCGCGATATCCATATTCATGCGGTCCGCTGGGCGATCGAGCAGGCGGGGGGACGGCATCACACCGTCTACACGCCGGACCTGCCGCTGGTGCTGCGGTCATCAATGCACATTACGCAAACTTCGCAGGCCGTCTCCGTTCGTGATGGCCGGAGCCATGGAGTAAGCGGCGACTGGAGCACGGTATGGTTCCGCCGCAGCGGGCTGCCGATGCGGCCGCCTGGCATGTCCGACGCGGATTGGGAAGTGGCTTCACGCGAATGCGACTACCACATCCGCAACGTGCGGCGGCTCATCGCGCCTGACGCCTTCTGGGTGAATGATATCGGGGCACGTGAGGTGGTGTTGCTGAAGATGCCTCAACTTATTGCTGCCGTGCAGTGTGGTTTTGCCATCCCGGAGACGCTCTATAGCAACGATCCCGACGAGATCCGACGCTTCTGGGGTGAGCATCGTAAGGCGGGCGTCATCTTCAAGCTACATTTGCAGACGCATTGGCATGCGCAATCGAGCGGCGAGCGCCATGCGCTTTTCACCACCGAGCTGCGCCAAGAGAACCTTCATGACGATGCGCCGCTTGCGGGCTGCCCAGCGATTTATCAGCGCAAGGTCGAGAAGGCCTACGAACTGCGCGTCACCTGCATGGACGAGCGCTGCGTGGCCATCCGTCTCGACTCGCAGTCGCGTGATTCGACGCGGCTCGATTGGCGATCGGATATGGTGGCGCCGCTCAAGCCGACGCTTGTCACATTGCCGCGCACGGTCGAGGAGCGGTGTATCGCGCTCATGCGCAAGCTCGGACTTGCCTTCGGCTGCATCGATCTCATCGTTACGCCCGAGGGGGAACACATCTTCCTCGAGGTCAACGAGATGGGGCAATTTCTGTGGGTGGAGCAGGACGAGCCAAGATCAGAACTGCTCCGCTGCTTTGCGACGCTACTGCTCAATCAGCGGCTTGGGCCGTCGACTCGGCTCGTCGGGGATGAAAGATTGAGTTACGCGGGCTTTCTCGCTTCTGGCGCGTGGGAGCGAGGCTACGCCGAGGACGGCGAGAGCCATGCCAAGTATTCTCCACCGGGCATCATCAGCGAGCCTTGACCGGCGATATTAGGCAAGCCTTGCTGCCGCCAATGCGGAACTGGATTCGCGACTCTTCGGCGCTTTGGTCCGCCATTTTTCTGAACCGCGACCGCGCAAGTCACGGCATGGACGGCGCTCGCGAACTCGACCAGTATACCGTCACCGGTGGTCTTGACGATGCGCCCCCTATGGGCAGCGATTGCCGGATCAACGATCTCGCGCCGTATGCGCTTTCAAAGCTGTGAGCGTGCCGACTTCATCAGCACCCATCAGGCGCGAGTAGCCGCGACATCGGATGCGAGAATGGGTGCAAGGCGGAGTTCGAGCTGCGCCTCGGTCATTTAGGGCGCTCCAATCCAGGGTAGTAAGTTCGGTAACGGGGCAAGTCTATGGGTCGGAACCGGGGTGTGTCCATCGAGTTCGCGACGGCCGCTCTGGATCGGTCTCTCACTGCGAGCAGCGCAGCCCCAAGGTCCGCTTTCCCTTCGATAGTGTTGAAAAAGTCTTTTTGGGGTGACGAACGAAAATTCTTAGAGCCGCTGATGCGTTTCGCGTGCGGCGATATGAGGGGACCACATCGTTTCACACAAAAACGACCACGGAGCTTCGTATCGGCGCTACGGAGTATTGCCGCGGTGTCGGCCAAAAAACAACTTTCGCGAGATTTTCGACGTCGTTCGATTTTCGACTTTTGCAACACTATCCCTTCTGGAGCGGACATCGCCGGCGCTACTCCGGTGTTGGCGGCATAGGCTCGCGGGGTGCCGGACGCCAATGCGCGCTGAGTGCCGTTCAGCAATAAATTGCAGCGTTCACGCCAAAGCGGTTCCTGGGACAATAGCCAACCACTTCCTGCGAATTGTCAGCCGTCACTTTTAAGCCGGCGCATAAGAATGTGACGGGTGTCACACGTCAAAATGGACCGATCCTAAAGTTCTAAAAACGTTCATCATGTGCGGCATGGAAGAGCTCGCTTTCATCGGCGACTTCTTCCTTTCATGATCGGAACGTCCGGCAAGGCTGAGCCGAGCGCCGGTGCGTCAGTCACGCCCTTCGACCAGATACTTACGCATTACTCATTCACAAGCGCACGTGAATCGAATTGAGGAGGTTTGTTGTCGTATCGACGAACTGCAGCGCCTGCTGCATTTTGGCGAGCGCCAGCGGAAAACGCGAACACCGCTCCGACAATTGAGCCAGCCGTTTTCTCTCTCCGGCCAGTACCGCGTTCGACTTTTCAATCGCGAATTTCACGACACCCTGCATCGGGCTTTTGTCGCCAAAATCCGTCAACTCTTTTTCAATGGTGATGAGATACTCGTAGCTCGAAAGTTCGTCGGAGATCTGCAGAAGCTCGCGGATCGTGGACGTAATGCAATCAGCATCGCCGCTGGAAATGTCCGTTCGCTTCGACGTCTGAACCAGATCGCCCATCAAATTCTGGAACAGTGGCTTTATTTCCTCGACCTTCCTGAAATCGCTTTCGCTGAGAACGCCGCCGCTGGAGATGCCTGCCGCGAACACGAGAATGGTCAACGCCAAAGCGGGTGGCGCCATCCAGCCGCGACGCGGTAGCCAGGCGGCAAACCTGACCATCAATTTCAAGACCGCGGTCGCGCCCATCGGATTACCTCGCTCGATCACCATAAGTCGTCGCGGCGCGCTCTGCTAGGGCCGCCGGGTAGGGCCCGCGTTATTTTTGGCGGCGCAGCGCGGCTACGTCCATGTTTGACCGTCCGGCCGGTTTGGTTGTTCCACGTCGCCTTTTGTGTTCTATTTGCGCAGCGAGAGGGAGAGCTGTGCGACATCGGCCAGACCAACGGCTACTCGTGACGGAAGCTTCGATTTCCGGTTCGTTGACGGATTCGAGAAAATGAGCGACGCCTCGCAGTGGACGTTTCGAGCCGTGGCGCTGCAACGGGCTGCGTCGCCTGAACAGCTCGACCACCTCGTTCAGATTACGAAACCGTCTGACTGGATCCTGATATCAGTGATTTGCGTGGCCCTTGTCGCCGCTCTCGTTTGGGGGGTGATCGGACGGGTTCCTACCCGCGCAGCCGGTGAGGGGATATTGATCAGTGGCGGTGGCCGCGTTGTCGAAGCCGTTGCCGATGCGGCAGGCCGACTCGCGTCGATCAATGTGGCGGTTGGCGATCGTGTCGTCCAGGGCCAACCACTGGCCCAGATCGTCCAGACCGACATTCGGCAGCGTCACAGCAGCGCCGTCGAGGTCTTTCGGGAACGCGAGCGCCAGCATGCCGACCTGATCGAAAAAACCGAACGCGAACTCGCCTCAAAGGGCCAAAACTTCGCGAAGCTCGAGGCAGCTTTCAACCAGGTCATCAAGGTTACCGACCAGCGTATCGAGTATCTCACCGTCGACGTCAAAAACCTCCAGGATCTGCTGGCGAAGGGATACACGACACGCCGCAACTTTGACGAACGTCGTCGCGATCTCACCGATGCGCAGCAGCGCAGGGAGGATACACGGAACGAGATCCTGAAATTGCGAGCGCAAAAGACCGACCTAGAAACTCAGCGCGAACGCGAAACCCAGCAATCCGAGTTTTCCCTCAATGACGCCCGCCGGCAGATGGATACGGCGGCAGCACTGTTGACCCAGAATACCCAGGTCCTCAGCCCGGTCGACGGGCGCGTTCTCGAAGTCAAGATTTCGGCCGGCGCGGTGCTTGCTGTCGGTACACCGGTCGTCGCCATCGAAAGCGAAGGGCAAAAGTTGGAGGCCCTGATCTACATGCCGGCGGAACGCGGCAAGAACGTCAAGCCGGGGATGTCGGTCCGCATCGAGCCGAGCACGGCCAAGCGCGAGGAGTTCGGAACCATGGTCGGCACCGTCGTATCGATCTCGGATTTCCCGATCACGCCGCAGGGCATGGCCGCGGTGCTCCACAACGACAATCTGGTCAGTCGCTTCTCAAAGGAAGGGGCGGCCTATGCCGCGACGGTCAGCCTCGAACAGGATCCCGAAACCGTCAGCGGGTATCGTTGGGCCGTTGGTCAGGGCCCACCCATCCGGCTCACGAGCGGAACTCTGACGCGCGCCGAAATCACCACGCGAAGGCAACGGCCGCTTGATCTGGTTGTGCCCCTCCTCAGGCGGTTGACGGGAATTGATGGATAGCCCCCCGCCGCCGCAGCCAATGCCGGAACGGATCCTGCGGCCATCATTGGCGCATCGGATCCGCCGGCTGTTCTGGCATAGGGGCGTAAAGCAGACACCCACCATCCTGCAAATGGAAGCGGTCGAGTGCGGGGCGGCCGCACTCGCCATGGTGCTGGCCCATCATGGCGCATGGATTCCGCTGGAGCAGCTGCGGGTCGCCTGCGGGGTTTCGCGCGACGGCAGCAAGGCGAGCAACATCGTCAGGGCGGCGCGCCGTTTCGGCCTCGATGCCACAGGATTCCGCGCCGAGCCTTGGACGCTGCACCAACTGCCGATGCCCTGCATCATCCACTGGAACTTCAACCATTTCGTGGTGCTGGAAGGGATCGATGGCGATCGCGTCTACATCAACGATCCGGCGATCGGACGCCGGCAAATCGACATGGCCGAACTCGATCTCGCCTTTACCGGAGTGGTGCTGGCGATGGAGCCGGCCGCTTCGTTCCAGAGGTCAGGGAGCAAGCCGCAGGGATTGCGGTTGCTTTTGCGCGAATTGCGCCAATCAAAGGCCGCGGTCGGCATGCTGGTCGTTGTGAGTTTCGCGCTCGTCGTGCCCAGCATCGTCGCCGCGGGCTTTTCAAAGATTTTCATCGACGACATTCTGATCCAGCGCACCAACGGTTGGCTGATTCCGCTGCTGATCGGCATGGGCCTGACCGCGATACTTCGCGCGGGGTTGACGTTCGTGCGCCAATCGCTGCTGCTCAGGCTGCAGACCAAGCTATCCGTGGTCATGGTCAGCCGTTTTCTCTGGCACGTAATGGCGCTCCCGGTCGAGTTCTTCACCCAGCGCCACGCCGGCGATATTGCCAACCGCCTGGCCATCAACGAACAGGTCGGCCGCCTGCTGTCGGGCGGCGTCGCAACCAACGCGCTCAACCTGACCTCGATCTTGTTCTTCGCCGCCGCGATGGCGATTTACGATTGGCCGCTCGCGGTGATCGGCGTCGGCATGTCGCTCGCCAACGTGCTGGCGTTGCAATTCATCGGCCGGCGCCGGCAGGATCTCAGTCGCAGCCTCGCGCTGGAACAAGGCAAGCTGGTCGGCGCCACCGTCAGCGCCGTGCGCAGCATCGAGTCCCTCAAGGCCAGCGGCCTGGAGGATGAGGCCTTCGGCCAATGGGCGGGAATCCAGGCCAAGTCGTTGAACGTCGAGCAGGAGCTCGGCGCATCGGCGGTTTTCCTCGATATGGTGCCGACTCTGCTGTCGGGATTGACCGCCGCAGCGGTGCTCGGCATCGGCGGCTTTCGCGTGATCGAAGGATCGCTGACGCTCGGAAGCCTCGTGGCCTTCCAGTCGCTGCTGGCGAGTTTCTCCGAACCGGTGAAGGATCTGGTCAATTACGCCGGAAGCCTGCAGACCATCAAGGGCGGGCTCGAGCGTCTTGAGGACGTGTACAATTACCCGCTCGGCAGTTCGGCGAAGCCCGCGATCGCGCCGGAACGGTTTCCGCCAAAGCTGACCGGCAGGATCGAACTGGACAAAATTCAGTTTGGCTATTCAATCCTGGAGCCGCCCCTGCTGGATGACATCTCGATCAGCATTCAGCCAGGTTCGAGGGTGGCGCTGGTCGGCCCGTCAGGCAGCGGAAAATCCACGCTCGGAAAGCTGATCTGCGGGCTCTACAAACCGTGGGCGGGGGAAATTCGCATAGACGGATGCAGCCTGCCTGAAATTCCACCGCAGGTGTTTGCCAATTCGATCACCTATGTCGACCAGGACATTTTCCTGTTCGAGGGGACGGCGCGCGACAATCTGACCCTGTGGGACTCGACCGTCACCGAGGCCGACCTTTCACAGGCCCTAAAGGATGCCGCCATCCACGAGGACATCGCGACTCGGGCGGGAAACTACGACTGCTATGTCAACGAAGCCGGCACCAATTTCAGCGGCGGTCAGCGCCAGCGTATCGAGATCGCTCGCGCGCTGGTTTCCAATCCATCCATCGTGGTGCTCGACGAGGCTACCGGCGCGCTGGATCCGATCACCGAAAAGATCATCAACGACAATTTGCGACGTCGCGGTTGCACCTGCATCATCATTGCGCACCGACTGAGCACGATCCGCGATTGCGACGAGATCATTTTGTTGCAGCAGGGCATGATCGTCGAGCGGGGAACCCATGAAACGCTGATGGCCCTGCAGGGCGCATACTCAAAACTTGTGGCCCAAGAATGAGCGAATCTCTCCTTCGGCAAATCGAGGCGGTGGCCGGATCTGCGGGCAACGGTCCTGGCCGGATCGCGTTCGATGGCCGGCACCCAAACCTGCTCGATCACCGTGGGCACGTTCTGCAGATAACCGCAGGCTACGTTGACGTCTTCGCCGTTCGACTTGCCAAAGACAGCACGGAGGGCGCACGGCAGCATCTGTTCCGAGCGGAAGCCGGCGAGATCGTTCTCGACCTTCAGGACAGCTTCAATCATTTGGTTATCGCCATTGAGGTGGTTGCGACGGGAAGTCCCGGCTCGCAAGCGTCGCTGTATAAGCGCAAGAATATTCCTTCCCTCGATCCGCTCACCACCTGGATCAGGCGGCTTGCCGGCCTGATTGCAGGATCAAACCCGAGTTGGGACATGCTCGAGGTGCCTCTTGATGACGCAGCCGGAATCGGCCCTGGCGAACGGCGCCGCGGTCCGGCGCGCAGTATCGTCTGGGTCTCGCTGGAAGCTGGCACCGCGAAGCCGATGGGGCAGGCTCCCATCATCATCGCCGCTGGTCCACCGCTGCCGATGACGTCGGGAATGTGGATTGAGGCGGGCGAAGACGGGTGCAGGGCGCGGGGCAGCGAGACGCTGCCTGATGCAAGTTTGATGTGGCAGGCAATCGATCAATTCCATCTCGGCTTTGCCAGCAGTCTTTCCGAACATCTGGCCCGAGATGCGAACCGCGAGACGCAGCGCCTAGCCCGCCGCAGTGAATTGACGGCGGCGCAGACGCTGGAATCCTTCGATCGTCTTTCCGGCGTCATCGTGCAGCGCCGTCAGGATGTCGGATTGGCGGCGGAAACCGCCGATCCCTTGTTCGCTGCCTGCCGGATGGTGGCCGAAGCGGTTCGGGCGCCGTTCATCATGTCTCCCGGTCTGGCTTTGGGCGGACGAGGACTGTCCGCCGTGTTCGAGATTGCGCGAGCCGCGCGGTTGCGAGTTCGCCGGACCCTGTTGCGCGGCGAATGGTGGAAAGAGGATGTCGGCCCGCTGGTGGCCTGGCACGGCGAGGAGCAAAATCCGGTCGCGCTCATTCGGCGCGGCCATCGCCGCTATGTGATGATCGATCCGAAAGCGGGTACGCAACGCGCGGTCGATCGTCGGCTAGCGCTTGAGATGGCGCCGGAGGCCGCATCGTTCTATCCGCCGCTGCCGTCACACCCGCTTCGATTCCGGGATCTGCTCACTTTCTCTATCCAGCATTCCCTAGGCAATTTCGCTCGCGTCGGGTTTACCGTCGTCGCGATCGGCTTGCTGTCACTCGTGATTCCCCTGATCACCAATGTGCTGGTGAATTCCGTCATCCCCCGCTCCGAGCTCGACCAGCTGGCATTTTGCGCGCTCGCGCTTGCCGTGACCGCCAGCGCCATCGCCAGTGTCCAGGCCGTGGAGGGGCTTGCAATGCTTAGGATCGAAGGCCTGATCGACTGGAAGTTGCAAGCGGCGGTTATCGATCGTGTACTGCGGCTGCCGACCTCGCTCTTTCGAGATTATACCGTGGGCGACTTCGTCGATCGGTCGATGGGCATCGACGCGGCACGCCAGATATTTACCGGGCGCGGGCTGCGCGGGATAATGGCCGGCCTGTTCTGCTGGTTCAGCATCGGTTTGTTGCTCTATTACGATCTTAAGCTTGGGCTGGTCGCGGTTGGACTGACGCTGCTCAGGGCGCTGCTGATTGTCGCCACCAGCGCGATACGCCTCTATCACGAGAACAAGTACTCCGCGTTGCAGGGCAAGGTGGGGGGCCTTGTGCTGCAACTGATCTCCGGAATCGGCAAGCTTCGCGTCGCGGACGCGACCGCGCGCGCGCTTGCGGTGTGGTCCAAACAGTTCGCCGCGCAAAAAAGCAATTTCCTCGCCTCGCAGCGAGCATCCAATGCGCTCGGCGTTTTCGAAGCGGCCTTTCCCTTGATTGCGACGCTGGTGATATTCGGCGTGGCGTCCTATCTCAACAGCGATTTGTTGCGGGATCTCGGCGGCTTTCTCGCCTTCTTCGCCGCATTCGGACAATCGATGGCGTCCGTCGGGTCATGGGCCTCGGGCGTCGGTGAATTGCTGATAGCGATTCCCCATATCACCCGCCTTCGGCCGCTGATTTCGGGCCCAGTTGAGATGTCCGACGGGCGGAAATCCCCGGGCGAGTTGTCCGGAACGGTTGAGCTGTCCCGCGTGACCTTCCGCTATGCTTCGGGAGGCCCGCCGGTGCTCGACAGCGTCTCGCTGCGGATCGCGCGAGGCGAATACGTTGCCGTCGTGGGCCCGTCCGGCAGTGGCAAGTCAACGCTGTTCCGGCTGCTGCTCGGCTTCGAGAAGCCGGAGAGCGGGACGGTGTTCCTCGACGGCAAGGCGATCGACACGCTCGATATCAGCGCGGTGCGCCGTCAGCTCGGCGTGGTGCTGCAGAACGGAAAATTGTCGACGGGCAGCCTCTACGACAATATCTGCGGCGGCGTGCAGCTGCCGCTCGAGCAGGCCTGGGAAGCCGCACGGCTCGCCGGTATCGAGGACGACATCCGGGCGATGCCGATGGCTATGAACACGGTGGTCGCGGAAGGCGTCAATACGCTGTCCGGCGGCCAGCGACAGCGCATCATGATCGCGCGCGCCATCGCGCGCCGTCCGCGCATCCTGCTGTTCGACGAGGCCACCAGCGCGCTCGACAACCAGTCCCAGGCCATCGTCAGCACCTCACTCGGAAACCTCAATGTCACAAGAATCGTCATCGCGCATCGGCTGAGCACGGTTCGGCAGGCGGATCGTCTTATCGTTCTCGTCGACGGCAAAGTGGTGCAGAGCGGAAGCTTTACGGAACTGAGCAACACGCCCGGGATGTTTGCTTCCTTCGCCAAGCGGCAATTGCTCTAGAACGTCCTTGCGCAAACGGGGCCCCGGGCTTGATCCGGAAGAAGCCGGCCGCGCACAAAAAATGAGAGCCCCCAGTTCAATTTGATCGGACGGGGCCCTCCGAATCGGCGGCGGAAGACATGTCGCGGGTGGGCGATACGCTCATCCGCAGACAGCGACCCCTGTGCCGCCGATCCAGCCACCGATAGAGCCGACGCCGATAAGATGCCTACGAGGCGACGAATGCTATCGCGGGAATAGCGGCTTCGTAGGCAATCGGGAAGCCTCCTGCAACACCGCCAATTAGCGAAGAAAGATCCCGCCTCCTGCTGCTGTAAGAGAGCATTGTCATGCTCCAGCTGGATTATCGCGGGTTAGGCAAATGGCCGGTGGCGCCGACGAGGGTCCACTCGCGGTTGAAGGCACCGCCAGACCAAGGCGAGATATTGATGTTGGTGCCCAATGCTAGTCCCGGATACCCTTCGGTGCCGCCGATAACGAAGTCCAGATGCTCATCGGGGAGCAGGTCGGCGACAAGATCAGTCAAATTGAGACGTTCGCTCATAGCGGATCTCCATTGTTAGGTTTTCGGTTCGCAAGCCTTGTGGATAGTAACCGCGGAAGGGCCGGGTCACCGTGATTGTCATCACGCTTAGGCAAAGCAGAGGCGTAACGCGGTTTCAGATCAACGAAGGTCCAGCGTGCCCAGCCGGGTCTGATTGAATAAGGCGTTCAGCCAACGACAACCTCACGATGATGTACGGGGCGTCCGCGGGGTCTTGGCAACGGACCACGCGCTAGGGCGAAGGGTGGAGAAAGCAAACTTCGCGTTCGTGAAACGCCTGACTGGAAAAGCACGCGGCTGATCTGGAGGCCAAAATGCGCCGGGGTGGGATGACATTCGAGGCCATCGACTGGCCGGAGATCAGGGAAGGTTACTCTTTGAGTGACAGCCCGCCGCTTAAATATCACCCTGTTCGTCTGCGGAGGTTTAACCGGGTAAATCCGTCAAGTTTGCTTGACCCCGATTGCGCGTCGTAATGGGCGTGCGGTTTGCCGCGCTACCCCGGAGCCGCACTTCTTTCATCACGTTGTCAACGGGTCTATGTCCGTTTCGGGGCTCATAGCGGAACAAACTCGGGCATCACTTCCTGTCCGGTAAGTGTCAGACGCTGGCTCAACGAACTAACGAGGCCGCCAACTGAGGCGGCCTCGCAATCCCGCTTTGCCGACCACCATTATCGCATGTGCAGGCTCATGGTCGGCTTCGATACCACCGGTTGATGCACGGCGGCATCCAGACGGTTACCCAAACCTTGCAAATACTTTTCGGCGGCAGCGATTGCCATGTTCAGCATATCGCCGCCGCTGACGACGTCGAGCTCGTCGATGCTCAGCTCACGAGCTTCACCGATAAACTTGGTCATTTCCATCTCCTTCATTACCTTGCATTATTTATGGACGGGGTCACTCGGACGGTCGGTCGAACGGCGGAGGTCGCCGGGCCCGGAGAAGAGGTCACGGACGAAGTGCGCAATCCTGCCAAGGATGCTCCCGCCGTTGATTTCATCGAGCTCTGCATCCGTCAACACGCGATTTTCCAACTTCTTATGCTCCATGTTCTGCATTGTAACCCTCCTTTTTAGATCGGGCGGACCATTCCGCCCTCGATGGGGGGATGATGCAGCAGGACCCCTCGCGTCGCTGTGACGGGTGTCACATGGTGCCGCGTGGGCGCCGCCGAGATGCGAAAGCGCCGTGATGGACTCACAGCCCGTTGCGGTCAGCCTTCTCGGCCAACTCTCGCCAGCGGCGAGCTAAATCAAACTTGGGGAGTTCATACCGACTATCGGGGCGCCTTTGGGTATCGGCTGCGTCATGGACAATTTGCTTGGGATGTACCGAAATTAAGCGCCTCAGCTTGCCGATTCAAAATCGAAATGTCTGATTTGTTCGCTCAACGTCCGTTACGCGTCCGGACTGCGCGCCGTTAGGGGCAATCTGAACCAAGCGTGCTGAGTGTCACGTCAGCCCCAAGAATGACAATCGTTGCCGCGGCTCATGTGCACTGGCGCGTGCCGAGTGACGCTCATCACAGCTCTACCATACACGCTAGGTGTAGATCACGAACAAGGACGGATGGGACCGCCCAGCAAATAGGGGACTATCAGCTATGACAACATGCTCCGACGACCAATACAGAGACTTCGGCAGGGATACTGACCATAATTTGCGTCGCGCGCGCGTAGCCGGATATGTGCTGCTTGCGGGTCTTTTTCTTGAGGTTGTGAGCTACATAATTTGGTTTCATGGCATAGAGACCTTGGCTTCGATGGTATGCGTCGCGTTGGTGGCCGGAGGTGTGGCGGGAGAGATCTTCTTTGAGTATAGAGCCAGACTGGCCGACAACGGCACGCCCAACGTCACCGCGCCCCCGATCAGCAGGGTTCAGCATCCGGAGCCGGACTACAGCTATTCGGGCAGCAGCGTGAACAGGACGGGCGTGCACCTCAGCATCGGGCCCGGAGAACTCCTTAGCCATCGAAACACGTCGCTGTCGCCAAACAGCTCGAAGCTACCGCCGTCATTTCCTGAACGAGCTCGCCGAAACCTGCCATCACGCCGCCAGCAAGAGCGCTTTGCGTTGAGGTAGGCAGGCTTGTACGTAAGAAGCTTCAGCTGCCAATAGCCTGCTGAATGACACTGATATAAGTCCGCTGGTGGGTCGGTCAGTTTCGGAAGTCGACGCCCGCATCGGCCAAGGCTGCTTTGCCGTAATAAACGGACTTCGTCAGTCCGGCCTGTCAGGTCCGAAAAGTGCCAAACTCGGAAGTGTCCCTGCTCGTACGGCACGTCCGTTGTACCTTCAAGAGCGGACGTCGTCAGGCCGCCCCGGCAGGTCCGTTTCGTGCCAAGGCGTCAGAGTCTCCCACGGAGGCCGGTGCGCGAACGCTCGTCAAACGTCGTGACCTATTACCGGGTCGCACAGAGGGCCGTGGCTGGCGGCGCCCTCGGCCACGTTTCAACACCTCGCGGCCGAGG
>Ga0137397_10002349_pt1 | contig 13234 bp, 11 predicted proteins | sample czorhiz116metaG_FD_106658 | JGI IMG/M metagenome (GOLD analysis project Ga0137397, IMG submission 106658) | Vadose zone soil microbial communities from Angelo Coast Range Reserve, California, USA - czorhiz1.16 metaG | ecosystem: Environmental > Terrestrial > Soil > Vadose zone | place: USA... | reverse complement strand
CTGTTTCACCCCCTTTGCCACTCGTGTGAACACTCGGTCCCGCTCTCGGTCTGAATTCGCGCCGCAGTACAGTACTGCATTCTGTACGCTTATTATGCACGAGATTCAACGGCAGAGTACGTTTCACATAAGGTAGCGCTGGTAATGATTAATGAAGGACAGAGGTTGAACCGTGGTTTCAAGTTGACTGGACTATACCGCTGTTTTGCTCCCGCATAGGACTCTACTCCTTCAGAGACGCATGCTGGCATCTAGCATGGTAAAACTACTGATCTCCATTAAGCTAGGACTATTCGTACGCGTTTGTAATTCAGCTAATATACAAAGAATTTGAACATCAAGGAACAGCTACAGGGGTGCCTGGGTAACCAAACGACGAAAAGAACTCGGAGCAAAAGTACGGAGAATCACTGTATAGAGGAATCCTCTTGGGAAACGACAAGTTTGAGAGTCACCCCCGAATCGCTGCCTACGATCTGTGCAAGCGTGGAATGCGAATCGAGGGGCTCTGGCGGAGCACCGGCTGTCACCTTGTAGAAAGTGCCTGCGTTGCGCGCTCTCTTGATTACATCGGGCTTGAGCGTGGGCACACCAGCGACATTCCACCGCACCGCGAGTAGACGCGTCGAGGTTTCCTCCTCAACTAGAGGAAGATATAACTTCAGCATGAAATTTCAAAAGGCACAAAGTAACGTACCAGAAATGTCGCCCAACACCTTTCCGTCTGGCAATTTGTCATGTATGGTAACTCTGACCTTCGCAGTCTTGGAACTGGGCTTCTGTGGCTTCTAATCACCGTGAGCGATTCTGCCTCTTTGAGGTTGTATAAGCTTACTCTGTCAAATATTTTATTCAACTTCTCCATTTGTTTCTTGTCATCTATTACTGCCGCGTCCAGCACCGACTGCTGCTTTGTCCATTCGTCGTTGAGCTGCGCAAGAGTTCGTCGCTAAGAAAATACGTCACGTAAAAGGCAGGGCTCACGTCAACAGATTCAAAGATTATGCCGATGAGACTTTGTGCCTCCATGAATGCTTGAGCAGTAGCGTTACTTCCGAAGTCCGTCAAGTCAAAAGACTCGAGCTTAGAAACAGCCTCAGCAGCGGTCTGAAGCGCAACCGAAGCCTTGCCGAATGCCCTAATGGAAACATCTAGTTCAAGGGAGATCGACGAAGGGACTCGGGGGCAAAACTTACTCTTCGAGGGCGTTGACAGTCTCGACGGTAACCACAGATTTCCCAAGTTTGTCGAGTTTCTTTGCCAGGTAGCTACAGAGAGCGACGAGGGCAAAAGCGCGTGCCTGGAACGGCCGGCGAATGCGGCCGGCTTCCTTCAAGAGTTTTATATAAGTTCTTGGCAGCACGAGCTTGCTCAGCGACTGTGGTGGCAGGTAAGCAATCTGTTCAAAGACGGACACACCGAGCCGTACCTGGAGCTTCTCAACGAACGCGTCATATTTCGTCTGAGCACTGTCCGTCAAGGTCCATTGTGTCGTGACTGCAGCCTCCAAGACTTGTATGAGCCTAGGAACCGTCAGGCTCTAACGAGGTGAACAAATGCGAAGTGGATACACACGCTGAAGCAGTCTCCCACACTTGCTTTGACTTGAGATGGTTCAGACAATCCATGTCCAAGCCCGGAATCTGCACCATCTTCAGTACGCCCCCGACAACCATACTTGTTCGGATTAAGACAACCGTGAACCACTGTGTCCTATATGTCAATAGAAGTGCGCTGTTCAGGTAAATGCGAACCTACGTCTGCAGGAGACTGGCCCAGGACGCTGCTCTGCAACGTGATCAAGGTGGTCGCCACCTTTTTCACGTAGGAAGGATATCTATGAACAAAGTTAATAACAAAGAAAACGGGACACATTAATACGTGCCTGCCCGGATCTTCGGAGATGAGTGCGCTGATACCGTCCCTTATCTCCCTAAGCAGTGTCCTGTCATCATGGATTTGCGCCTGCCGACGCTCATCTTCCTGAGAGTCGGTATCGGGTTCGTCGAACAAATCCTGAACGACTGTAAGTGCATGCCGGATAGCATACGCGACGCGGCGTGCATACCACAAGCGCTTCACGTGTATGGAAACCTTCCAAAGCTCCCGACAGCTTCTCTCTGTTGGTGGCCCAGCGCTCGGCTGATGATATGCACTCAAGGACAGAAGCGGTGCCAGCGAAGTATTGTTCTTTCTCGCCCTCCGTGAAGTCGAGTAGCTCGAGCAAGATCCTGAGAAACGGGGCTAGGTCAGCGAACGATTCGCAACAACTACAGGGGTGGGCGCACTCCTCCAAGGGCTTGATAGCCTTCGAATACTTAAAAAAGCTTGTCCAATCCCCGTCTTCACTGTCATCGTCATCCACTTTGGCGATGTACCCGTTAATCGCTTTGACCATATCTCGTGCACGTTCCACTACCATGTAGGAGACTTGTGTGTTTCTGCGGAAGGACAGAACATCACGCCCCACAGCCTGAACGAGATACCTGACCCATTCAGTAGCGGCGGGGTCTTCACTCCCAAGATTGGTAAGACCAGGGAGCGACGTAGGTTGAACGTGACAGGCTGGATGTTCGCCGGTACCGTCGCTGGTCTCCGTCACGGGAGTGGAGGCTCCACTGGGGGTGTCCTCATCGTCACTAAGATCAGACGATCCAGAGGAACTCTCCCCAGAGGTGACCCCATCGTCTGCGTCTGGAGTTTCGGGAGGGTAATCACCTGCCGCGGCGATGTCTTCAGTCGCTGGTGTGGGTGCAAGTAAACCGTTCTCCTGAGAACCGGGTGAAATATCGCCTTGAGATTGCGACATCATGAAGCTCGAGAGGAATATACGGCGATGGGGGTTGGCGAGCCAGAAGGTCCATATTGCAAGGAACTTATAATGGACCGAGGCTAAGCACGCAGGATGGCAAACTCGAACCCCGCCCGTGGAAGGAATAGTTAGTGCGGGAAAAGTGCGGAGGACACCACGTGCTTGAAGTAATAATGAAGGTGCAATGCGGCAATTGTGAACTACATGAGCAGGTCATCCAGCCCAAAGAAGGAATCAAAGACCCAAAAGCAAATTTGGATCGAGAGCAGACACATTCCATGACTAAGCTCATCAAAGATGTTAGGATGAACAGAACGTGTAAGTTGAATATGCACCTACAGCGGGTCTCAAGATCGAGTGTTACCATGACCCATGCAGGCCATGGGTCGATAACAAGGTGAGGCAAAGGGACCATGTTTACGCAGCTACAGCCGGCAGAATATTGCGAGGTGGCACAATTAAAACATCCAAAGATGGCAAGTCATCGCTCCCACAGCCGTCCATGTCCGAGTCCCGAGTGCCCTTACCATTAGCGAGCCGAAGATTTTCTTAAATAAAATAATAAGCTGTTACACAGAGAACTTCGGTAGAACGCCAAGACAGCGCGGTGTATTAGCAAAGGTCCGATTAAATTCAATTGGGTCAAGGTCCAATCGAGTAAAGCTTCAAGGCAGCCGCATGTTGTGAAGATAAAATTCTCGGGCGCGCTCCGAAAGGCCGCAAGGAGAGAATCCGCCCAACAAGTCGAGCATGATTAGTCCGGAACAAGGTCGGAATAAGAGTACGAGGGTGCAGGGAGCCTCACTCTCTGTTTTCACGTTCGAGGGGATTGATGGTGAATGAAAACACGTTCTTTTTGAGCGCAAGAGCGGCAATTCCCTCTGGCCGCCCGTGTGAACACTCATGTGACCATAGTGTGTGAGCCGGAAACTGCCGGAATGAGGGCGACTTCAACTCATGGTCGCGCTTCAGCAACTCAGGTTGTTTCGCCAATGGGTCAGTCATCAAACACCCGGCATGTAAGCGCGACGCGCTGTACCTTTTTCCGTATGGTTCGTTCCTCGACGTTTAGTCGATCCTATGGACTTACTGTCTCGTGAATCACGGTGAATGAGGCACTCAGTACCCGAGTGTCGACCATAGTGAGTGTGACAAAGATGATTTGGACTCGTTACACTTGCATATTAACGCTTTCATCTTCAATCTTCTCCGTATCCCTGTACCTAAACGTCCAAATGACAAAGGGCATCGCGAGATTGATTGTGAACTACTCCTGCACCATATCCTCAAGCAGGTGTGGCACCGTGCTGAAATACAGGACTGGATGTGTCACAGCCAAGGAAATTAATCGTTCATCAGAAAGAGGCGCGGCTACGAGCCAACATGAAGGCCAGATTGATGGGAGAATCTTCTATAGGAAGGCGATGGACCCTTCTCCGGACGTAGCCAATTTAATGGTCGGACGACGTGTCGGCTAGAGGGCTGCAGCTTGTACAATGCACAGGTGTACTAAATCGGGTGAGGTTGGACCAGTGACTCGGATCTTACAGACCTCATTTCGCGTCACCGAGTCAGAAAAATCAAATAGTACCCTCCTTATCAATATTCTTCACTCTCTTATTCCCAGAGCACCCACCACTACACCCACCACATACAGGCGAGGATCGAGGATAGGGGCCCCGAGAAGGTTTCGGAATGAGGATGGATTCGCGACTTGACGAGCTCGAGAATTCCGGATCACGCCACTGGGACAGATCGCCCGCGCCAGTTTTACATTCGGCCAAAGGTCGCTGAGCGATCAGATACGATCACATTCTCGGACGCTACAGTATGCTGACAAACAGCAGAACGACTCGTAATCGACGTATCTCAACGACAGAGACTAAACCTTCATGAGACCCTTTCCCCCCGCTACTGACCCCGAGATGTAGCACCTACGTTCTGTCTAGAATGAGCCTCCAACTTACAGGTCAACGAGGTTGATCATCGGAGGGAGGATGACAGTGTTCAGCACTGCAGACTGCACAGCGGGCTGTCGCCGACCAATCACATTTGATTTGATGAAGACGTCGCAAGTGGTGTGTCATAGCGGCGTGGAAGAAGACGTGGTGGTGCCTCGATGTGCGCCGTGTGCTCGACCAGACTCTATCAACTGAGCCAAGACACTGTACGGATGAACAACGAGTTATAGGCACGTCGACGCAGAAACCGACGACTCCTCGCAGGGTCCGGTATCGCCCAACGCGTGATTCGCTGGACGCTTTCGGGACTGTCGTCTCGAACGGGAGGCCAAGAACTCCGTTGCTTGAATACCAAACCACAGCATGCTAGGTCCGATCCCGACAATTGGATCTGAAAAAAAATTCTCAAAACGTATTCTAAATTCATGACGAGAAGGAAAGCATGGCGTTGGCGGGTGGTCCAGGGGTGGTAAAGTTGCAGTGGCGCAGTAGAGTAGCGAGTTGAGACGTAGCGGGCGGGAGTTATCTCACATTACCCTGGTCAGAGTACGGCCTCAAGACCATACCCCCACCAAACGAGACACTTGTGTGCAATACCACGCGTCTATGTTGTACACGTGGTCAAACCGATGTCCTGTACTAATTGACGTTGGGACGATCGTTGGGCTCGGGTGCCGAAATAGTGTTCCGATCAAGCCTTGTGGTTGATAGGTATGCTGCGAGTCAGGAGTACTGTACACCATCAGTGCGCTCTCCTTCATGACAAACGGGTGAACTTCGTGAAGTCAGTGAACAAGGGACGATCTCCGTCGCGCACTTTCTGAGACTGAAAAGATGTAATCAAATGATGGCACAACGTCTTCAGTTGTGCGCCCAAGGGCATGATATCGGTGACTGCATTCTACGGAATATTAAATAAGATTAAGATTTCGTCGGGTTCTGATGGAATTTACAGCAAAGGCAAGTGGGCTGAGAATTGAGATCGAGGACGCAGGCACATAGTATTCGATCTTTCTTCGACCTGAAGTTGGGGTCCTATGATCCTTCCGGTCCCGCAAATTGGGCAACGGAGCAAAGGCCCATAATGGCGGTGAGAGCGCCGAGCGAGGTCGCACGGTAGGAACGCGTTTAACATGCGGCCGGTTAGCTGGCGGGCGGAGTTCAACGGACTCGGAGCCAACGAGGAGTCTTCATTTGGCCAAGGAATATAAAGTCCCCGTGTGCAAGAAAACAGTGACGGCAGTTCGGCGCAGCCGCGAGATCGTGAAAGTCGTTGATGAAACGGAGGGTACTAAGAGAGAGAGGATGTGAAGGAATGTGTCACGGAAATAGGCCCCTAAACCATGCCGCGTCAATATTCTGTAAAATGGCACACGCGTCACGTTACACTGACCACATGTAAAGCGGCAAGGCAGACAACTACATGGAACTGAAGGCACTGGCAGGTTAGCAGGGGGAACGGTAGTTCATAGGCAAAGAGACGGGTCGACCTGCAATGAAGAATTTAATAGCATGACGTATGAGCCAAAGGAAACAAATCCAGAAATGGGCATCTGGTTGAGAAACACGTCATTGGGTCAATCCATAAGACAGTGACAAAGATATGCCAGACGCTCTCCTTGTAAATGGAAATCACCGGACGCAGTGTACTGTAATGTGAAAGGGCGCAGGAAAATGCAAAACGTTAAATTTGGGATTCAACCAATCATGATAAGGATTGTATGAAATGTCGTGGTCATGGTCGTTGCAGACCCGGACTTCGGAAATTGCTGTGAGATGCGGGGCCGCACCGGCGCGGCGGTCCGGCCTCCTCCAACTGAGCCAATGGTCCGACATTCCAGAAATCAGAATCAATCGTCCATCAAGTTCAACGTTGGAATATTTTTTTTTTGAAGGCGTCCGTCGACGTCGTATGCTCGTCCCCCATGTTGAGACAACTCTTTGACATGAGCCCTGTACCGAGAAAATTGAATGGTACAGTATGGTGTCTCGCGGGGCAAAAAAAAACGAAAGTTCGATCAGAGAAGACTGCGCACAAGTGCTCGTTCTGTAATCCCCTTTGCACATATAGGAAACCTGACGATGACGCTTGGCCAGCTCGAGACAAGTACATCGGATCAGGACTGCGGAGAAGGAGGTATGGCTATACACGCCATCAGTACGCCAACATGTTTTAACGCCTCAAAGCCTCAAACTTCAAATTGTGCACATTACGACTTCTATCTAGGGCTGCCACCTGTCGCAATCCTCGATGCAATGCCCGTGCAAGAACCGCGTTGAAAGTTGCCTCACTTTTGTGAACGTGACGCCTGATTTCAAACATAGTTTATCAAGGTGACTAGCTGAGGCAGCTGCTTCGCTCCTGCACAGGATGTTACGCCTTCAAACACATATGCTCGTATTTAAGATAGTAAAACAATCTGATCTGCATTAAGTTAGGGTTATAGTGACGGGTATGTGGTCCGGCTAATATACGAAGAGTCTGAACGTCAAGGAACAACTAAGACAACTACAGGACGTGCCAGTGTGAAGTATAGAATATCACGTTGTAGATGAATTCTACGGCACCTCGGCAATGACAAGTTTAAGTGTCGTATTCGGATCGCTACCTGCAATCTCTCCAAGTGTTGAATGCAATTCGAGGGGCTGATCACTGGCACCGGGCATCTTGTAGAGAGTACCAATATCGCGCGCTCTCTTGGTTTGGTCCTCCGTGAGCCCGGGCGCACCAGCGACATTCCACCGCAGCGCAAGTAAGCGCGTCGAGCTTTCCTCCTCAACTAGAGGGATATATGACGTTAGCATGAAATTTCAAATGAGACAAAATAGCGTACCAGAAATGTTGCTCAACTCCGTTCCACCTTGTAATTTGTCGTATATAGAGACTTTGACGGTGATCTTCGCAGAACTAGAACTAGAACTCTGTAGCTTCTCATCATCATGAGTGATTCATCTACTCTGGGATTATATGGCTTACTTTTTCGAACCTTTCATTCAACTCCTTCATGCGGCTCTCGTCGCGTTTGAACGCCTTGTTTAGGTTCTCCTGCTTCGTAGTCCATTCGTTCGCGAGCTACGCAAGGGTTCGACGCTGAGAAATTCTGTCATGTAAAGAGCGCGACTCACGTTCAAGTCGGGGGATTTGAAGATTTTTTCGATGAACTCATGCGCGGCCTTAAACGCTTGGACCGTGGTGTTTGCGTCAAATTGTTCAATGTTGAAAGACTTGAGCTTCTCTGCAGCGTTGGCAGCTGCCTGCAGTACCTCCAGAGCTTTTTTGTATGCCCTGGTGAAAGTGTCTAGTTCGAAGGAGATCGTTGCGAGACTCGGAGGGAAAACTTACGCCTGCAGATCGTCGATATTCTCGACGGTAACCACAGCTTTCTTCTCGGGTTTACCAAATTCATCTGCCAAGTCGCAACAGAGATTGGTGAGGGCAAAGGCCTGTGCCTGGAATGGTCGGCGAATTCTTCCGGCTGCCTTCAAGAGTTCTATGTAAGCTGGCAGCTTGAGCTCGCTCGTTTGCTGCGGTCGCATGTAAGAATTCTGTTCAAAGAGAAAACAGGCAGAGCCATACCCCGAGCACCAGAAGGAAGGCTTCATATTTCTTCCCAGCCAAAGTCTCATCTTCTTTCGCTGTCAAGGCTTCTATGAGTCTAGGAAAAGTCAGACTCGAACAAGGTCAAGAAACTCGGAAGAGGATACACACTCTGAAGCAGCATCCCACACGGACTTCGACTTCAGATGATTCCGAGTAGCTGTGTCCAAGCTCGCGGCCCCCATCATCTTTAGTACACTCCCGACAAGCATACTTGTTCGGATTGTAGTATCCATCCACCACTGTGTCCGGTAGGTCAATAGAAGAGCGACATTCATGCGAACGTGGACCTACGCCAGCCCGAGACGCGCTTATGACATTGTCTTGCAGCGTGTTCAAAGAGTTTGCTACCGTTATTATGTAGCGAAGGGACCTATGAACACAGTAAATTACAAAGAAAACGGGGCACATTAGGACGTACCTAGCCTTGATCGAATCTTTGGAGGTGCTAATACTGTCCCTCATCTCTTTGAGAAGTGCCTTGTCATCATTGATTTGAGCCTCCCGACGCTCATCCTCTCCGGGTTTGGTGTCAGTGTCATTAAATAGTCCCTGAATATTTGTGAGTGCGTGCGGGATATCATACATAACGCGGTGTGCATACCTTAAGCTCGGTACACGTATTGAAACCTTCTAATGCCTTTGATAGTCCCTCTCTGTTGGTGGCCCACCGAGTGACTGAGGATATGCAATCCTTGATGGCAGTGGTGCCGGCGAAGTATTCATCTCTCTCGTCTTCCGTGAAGAGGAGCAGTTTGAGCAATATCCTGGGAAACGGGCGGGGGCTAGGTCAGCGAACAATTCCAAACCCGACAGAGGTGAGCTCACTCCTCCAAGGGATCGATGGCCACTGTATACTTCATAAAGCTTGACCGATCTCCACTCTTATCCACATCGTCGATGTACCCGTTAATCGCCTTGACAGTATCTCGTGCACGTTCCAGCACCATGTAAGAGACGCGTGTGTTGCGGCGGAAGGACATAACATCGTGTCCCACGGCCTGAACGAGATACTTGGCCCATTCACTGGCGACGGGGTCCTCAATCCCGCAATTGGTGAGACTAGGGAGTGCCGTAGGGCTTTGAACATTAGGTATGTCTCCATTGTCAGGCATGATGAAGCTCGAGAGGAATGTACGTTGATGAGGAGGGTTGACGAACGACAAGGGCTATTCCAAGAGCTATATATAACGGACGGAGGATACGCACACGGGATGGGGATGGTAAACTCGAACTCTGCCTCTGGAACGAATAGATGGGGGTGGGGACCGTGGGCCCGGGGCTGCAGAAGGCATCACGTGCCTAGGCCATTGTACTTAGGAAGGTGTCTTGCCCAAGCATGGAAACAGACGCAAGCGCGACTATGGATCGAGACCAGATCAATTCCATGTTTACGCTAACTGGTGACGTTACTGTAGGACGAACGGACGTGTAAATTGGATACGCACCTCCAGCGAGTTTCAACATCGAGGAGAGCCATCACAACCAATATGAGGGGTTTTCTCAGGCTGGTGTCAGGGCAAAGGGGCCCGTATTCACGAGGCTATGGTGGGAGGAATATTACGAAATGACGCAACCACAGAATCCAACTGAAAGTCGGCAAGTGACGCAAGCAAAGTGACGCAAGCATTGGACGAGCGTACACACTTGTCCCAACTTCCCCCATGATCAAGCGAGCCGAAGGTTCTCTTAGAGAAAAACAATAGACTGCTAAACGAGGATTTGAGTAGAACGTCAGGAGAGTGTTGTTTAAAGGTCCCGATGAAAATCAACCCATTTGCGAAAAGCGTCACGGCAACCACGTGTTGCGGACTTCTAAACTCTCGGGTGTACGTTCCGCGAGGCTGCAACTCGCGCAACACGTTTGAGTGTGATGAGGCCAGAAGAGGGTTGGAATCATGATAAGGGTACGAGGGAGCCTCCGGAGTCTAGCTTCACGGTCGAGGATCAACCCAGCAATGCGATCGAGAGAACCAATTCCCAATATCCAGGGGATCGTGTCTCCGTCAACACGCACTGGCAAGCCCCGGTGGACCACAGTGTGAAGCCTATGGTTGTGTGCACACGAGTGAGGCGCCTTGATTTCGTTCTTCAGAAAGGGTTTGCTCTCAGGTTATTTCGTCCCGATTGCGGCCAGTGGTCAATCATCGAACATCCAGCACCGTTCACAATCATGCGACGCTTACCTTTCAAGTCCGACTGGTCGGTAGGTTTCCTTGATGTTGAGTCAATCGCTTCATAACTAACGGTAAGGTATACACGCTATTAATGAGATACCATCACTGTATAGGTAGGACGCCGCAATCGGGGGACGGCCTGATGGCTCCCGGATTTCGGAATGAGGACGGATAATGCCTCTAGGATAGATCGCCAATTTATTGACAACTAGAAGAATACAATTCTACATTTGGCCAAAGGCCCGGTGAGCGCTGAGTGATCCGATACGGCTACGCTTCTCAGACGATACAGTATTCTGACGAGCAGAAGAACTCTTCGTACTCTATTGGCATGTCTGAATGTCTAAAACTAAATGATCAGTCTTCGTCATTCGTGCATCAGAGACAGACACCGGCAGTTCTAAACCTTCGTGAGACACTTTCCTCCCACATTTCCTAAGAACCGACCCCGACATGCCGCACCTTCGTTCCGTCTGTAATGAGTCTCTAGATTACGGACCAACTAGATTGGCCATCGAGGGGAAGACGACAGTGTTCAGAAATGCAGGTCCGCACATGTAAGCCGCAGCGAGGCCCAGTGTGGAAGTGAACGTATGGTGCCTCGATGTGCGCTGTGTGCTCGACCAGACTTTGTCAGCTGAGCCAAGACACACTGATGGACAGCAAATTGCGAGGCACATTGACGCAGAAACCGCCAACTCCACGGAGGGTCCGGTAACGCCCAACGCATGATCCACCCGACGCTTCCGGGATGTTGCCTCAGATGGGGAAGCCAAGAACTCCCTTGACATAATACCCAACTACTGCTTGGCTTGACTCGATCCCGACGAGTAATCCAGAGGAACTCAAAGTGTATTCTAAACTTGTGATGAGAAGGAAAGAAATGACGTCGGCGAGGGACCAGGGACGGGGGTGTCGCAATGACGCATTGGAACAGCGAAATGAAACACGGGGGGATGGAGTCGCCCCACGCAGTTACAGTAAGGCATTAGGATCACGATCCACCAGTGGGATACGGTGCTCTAGGTTGTGCACGTAGCCGTTTGAGACGGTGTGTTAATTGCTCATCATGGGACGTTGTGGCGATCGTTGGGCTCGGGTGTCGGGATAGTGTTTCGATCAAGCCTTATTGCTTTCACGCACGCTGAAAACCAGGAGTACTGAGTGCCATCAGCGCGCTCTCATTTATGATGAGTTAGTGAACTTCGTGAAGAGGAGACGGACAACAGCGTTGCGCGCTTTCTGAGACCGAAAAGATGCAATCAAGTGATGCCACAAATTAACCTTTCGTCGGGCTATGATGTATTTCACGAGCCCAGGGCAAGAGGGCTGAAGATTGACGTCGAGGACACAGGGACACAATATGTAAGCAATTCTAATGACCCTTCCGGTCCACAAGCTGGGCAACGGAGTAAAGGGCCCAGGATTTCGATGAGGGCGCCGAGCTAGATCACTTGGTAGGAAGTTAGGGAGGAGTTCTACATACGGCCGGTTGGAGTTCCACGGACATCAGAGTTCTTCATTTGGCCAAGGAATACAATTCCCCCGTGTGCAAGATGGCAGTGACGGTAGTTCTGTGCGGCGGCGGCGAGATTGTGAAAGGCCGTGAAGAAAGCCCTGATAAGGAGGGTGTGGGAATTGTGAAACGGCCAAAGACGCGGGCCGCACCGGAGCGGAGCGGAGGTCTAGCCCCCCTACACGTACATACCATATTTGGAGAGTAGATCGCATGATTTGCACCCATCGCACCCAGCGGCCTCATTACTGCTCTGGATGTTTTCCAGCATCAAACCCCCTTCCTCTGATGTGGCCGGCGTCATTATCTCCACGTGGTGATGTGTCAAGATGTGACAGTTTTCAGCTCCATGAAATTCAATGTTAGAAATTTTCGTTGAAAGTGTCCGTCGTCGTCCTGATGCCCATTGGGACAACCCTTTGACATCGAAAATTACTCCGACACTCCCCTTATGTCACGGTCTTTCAAGCGTGAGGTGAGTCGCTGCTTCTCCCAATATCGGTGTCAAGCAGCCGAACACGAGCTCATTTAAGAGAGGACTGCGCACAATCCCTTGGGTGCTCGAGGGTTGTTCGATCTGTGATGCCCTTTGCCCATACCACGTGAAGAGGACAGCCGTGATTCTCGCAAACTCGACACGCGCACGTGGGATTGGAGAGTGCGGATGAGAGTTCCTTGATACAATATCTTTTAATGCCTTGAACTGCGAACAGGTGAACATAAACGCGCTGATAATTCGTTGCACTACGGACAGGCCACATTTTCTTGAAACTCTCCGCATTAGTAACACGTATCATGGATCGACTGATGGTTTGACAGATGATATGGTCAAACAGACTCGATTTGCTTTTCGAGCTCTACATCATGAAAAGGGTTTTCACGATAACAGGTGACTTGGCAATACACTATTTGAGCTTCTCCCTTCACATATGGTCTGAGGGGCGTTACTGACCCATTGTTTCACCAAGAGACGGTTTCATTGGTATTCACTGAGGTATATGCTGCAATGCGGCAAGCCCGGACCGATCCCGGCGCCAAATGCATACGCACGCAAATCGTCATCGCGCACAAGCGCATGCACCAATAAATTATAGGGAAAATAGGTTTTAAGTTCAGAAGAGGAGCAATTTTTATTTCCGCATTTTTCGAGCATTTTCCCGGGTCATCATT
>Ga0137397_10002347_pt1 | contig 13238 bp, 4 predicted proteins | sample czorhiz116metaG_FD_106658 | JGI IMG/M metagenome (GOLD analysis project Ga0137397, IMG submission 106658) | Vadose zone soil microbial communities from Angelo Coast Range Reserve, California, USA - czorhiz1.16 metaG | ecosystem: Environmental > Terrestrial > Soil > Vadose zone | place: USA... | reverse complement strand
GGCCCTGGCCCAGTTGCGGCTGCCGAGGTCCGTGGAGAATTCGTTGGAAGACTATGTGCTGCATCCGAGTTTGACGGACAGCGCTCTGCAATCCTGCATCGGCCTGATCGACGATGGGTCTGAACTTCTCAGCCGGCCAAGACTTCCTTTTGCGCTGGACTCATTGCGCATTCTGGCGCCCTGCACGCAGGCGATGTTTGCCTGGGTGCGTTACGCGCCCGGCAGTCAGGCGGGGGACAAGGTCGTCAGGATGGACATCGATCTGGGCGATGAACACGGGAATGTCTGTGTGCAGATGCGCGGCCTGTCATCCCGCGTGCTGACCCAGGAAATCGGAATAGGATCCGCGCAGAGTCGGGGAATGGGAAGCCTGCTGGCGGTCCCCGCGTGGCAGCCGAGCGAAGCCGGGGCGGGCGGCATCGAATACGCGGAACACCACATCATTCTGTGCGGGTTACCGGCTGTCGGCGCCGAGGAACTGGAGTCTCTGGTTCCGCACAGTCACTGCCTGTCACTGCGTGCGCAGGAAGAGAAGCCCGTTGCGGAACGCTACGAGGAGTGTGCGCTGGCGTGCTTTGAACGACTGCAAACCATTCTCCAGGACAAGAGCCATGCCAGAGTGCTGGTGCAGATTGTTATCACCGGCCGTCAGGAACAAGCTCTGCTCGCCGGCCTTTCGGGACTCTTGAAGACCGCTGCGCTGGAAAATCCCCGGATTGCCGGTCAGCTTATTCTCGTCACGCCGGAAACCACCGCTGAAGAACTGGGTCGGCAACTGCAGGCGGAGAAGAGCGCCGGGTCCGATACGCTGATCAGATATGAGCAGGGTGCGCGCCAGGTGTTGCGCTGGCAGGAAGTGACCGCCGAGGCCGTCAATCCGCCGGTCGCGTTCAAAGATCACGGCGTCTACCTGATCACCGGAGGTCTGGGAGGTCTGGGTCTTCTCTTTGCGCAGGAAATTCTGGAGCAGAGTCGCCACGCTAAAGTGGTCTTAACCGGACGTTCGGCGCTCAGCGCGGAAAAACAGGCCTGCCTGGACAAATTGCCGGGGCAAGCCGGTCGGCTGAGCTATCGTCAGGTGAATCTGGCCAGTGTGGACCAGGTTTGGGAACTGATTGTTTCCATCAAAGATGAGTATGGTCGGCTCAACGGTATTCTGCACAGCGCCGGGATGATTGCGGACAACTTCATTCTGAAAAAGTCCCGCGCTGAATTCAGCGCGGTGCTGGGACCCAAAGTTATGGCCACCTGTAACCTGGACCAGGCCAGCCAGGATGTGGAACTGGATTTCTTTGTGCTGTTTTCATCCCTTGCCGGGGCCGTGGGAAATCCCGGGCAGGCCGATTATGCGACGGCGAATGCTTTCATGGACCAGTTTGCGGCGTATCGCAATGGACTGGTGGCTGCGAAACAACGGCACGGGCGCACACGGTCGATCAACTGGCCGTTGTGGCAGGCCGGCGGAATGGGCGTCGATCAGGCAAGTCAGGAACTGCTGCTGCAAACGACGGGCATGCAGCCCATGAGGACCGCGACAGGAATGCAGGTGTTCTATCGCAGCCTGGCGCTGCCCTACGATCAGGTTCTGGTGGTGGAAGGCAATCTCGCGCAGATACGCCGCGCCCTGCCTGGTGTCTCCGCGCCGGCGCCTGAAACGCCGGTGAAATTGCCGGCGGAGGTCATCGAAATCGATTCCGAAATTCTCGCCGGGAAGGCGCAGGAGTTCCTGCGCAGGGAATTCTCGGAGCTGTTAAAGCTGCCGTCCCAAAAGATCGATCCGCACGCCGCGCTGGAAAACTATGGGATCGACTCCGTCCTGGCGATGAAACTGACGAACCGCCTGGAAAAGACATTCGGTCCTCTTTCCAGGACGTTATTTTTCGAATATCAGACCATCTCCGCGCTTGCCCGGTATTTCGTGAAGACGCAAGCGGCAGTTCTGCGGGAAGAAGTCGGACTGTCGCATCCGGCGCCCAAAACGAAAGATGCCGGGCCGCCGGCCATCGAAAAGAAACGGACGGCCCGGACCGCGGGGAACCGGACCCGTTTCCGCGGCCCGAAAGCGGACCGTCAGCAGGACATCGCGATCGTGGGTCTGAGCGGCAGGTATCCACAGGCCGAAAACCTGCTGGAATTCTGGACGAACCTCAGGGAAGGTCGTGATTGCATCTCGGAAATTCCCCTGGAACGGTGGGATTACAAACTGCACTTTAATGCCGACCGGAACATGCCGGGAAAAAGTTACAGCAACTGGGGCGGATTTATCGCCGACGTGGATAAATTCGACCCGCTATTCTTCAACATATCGCCGAAAGAAGCTTCTCTGATCGACCCACAGGAACGCTTGTTTCTTGAAACAGCATGGGAGACCATCGAGGACGCCGGCTACACCAGGGAAAGCATCTCGGGAAGCCGGGTGGGCGTTTATGTCGGGGTCATGTGGTCGCACTATGAACTCTTCGGGGCCGAATCGCTTTTGAGCGGCGAGGCCTCCCTCCCGTCTTCGTCCCATGCTTCCATCGCCAACCGGGTTTCGTATTTCTTCGACTTTCATGGTCCCAGCATCGCCGTGGATTCCATGTGTTCTTCTTCGCTGACGGCAATTCATCTGGCCTGTGAAGAACTTCGGAAAGGCGAGATCGATGCCGCCATCGCGGGCGGCGTCAATGTCACCATCCATCCATATAAGTATCTGAGCCTCAGCCAGGGAAAATTTGTGGCGAGCGACGGCAGATGCAGAAGCTTTGGCGAAGGTGGAGACGGATATGTTCCGGGCGAGGGAGTAGGGGCCGTTCTGCTCAAGACCCTGGAAAGCGCTCTTTCTGACGGAGACCCGATCTATGCGGTAATCAAATCAAGCACCGTGAATCATGGGGGAAAAACCAACGGCTATACCGTTCCGAATCCTAATGCTCAGGCCGATCTAATTCTTAAAGCGCTTGCGAAAGCCGGTATCGACCCTGGAACTCTGAGTTATATGGAAACCCATGGGACCGGCACTTCCCTGGGCGACCCCATCGAGATTGCGGGACTGTCGAAGGCGTTTGAAGGCCATACCCAGGAGAAACAGTTCTGCCCCATCGGGTCGGTCAAATCCAATATCGGACATCTGGAGTCGGCGGCCGGGATTGCGGCCCTTACCAAAGTGTTGCTGCAAATCAGATACAAACAACTGGTCCCGTCGTTGCATGCCGAACCTGTCAATCCCAACATCAACTTTAAAGATTCACCGTTTTACGTAAACACCGGCCTGACGGAATGGAAGCACGCCGCCGATCGCCCCAGGCGCGTTGGTGTGAGCTCCTTTGGCGCCGGTGGGGCTAACGCCCATATCATTCTTGAAGAACACCTCGGCCCGCGGGAGGCGGTGAGAGATTCGCGGCGGCCGTTGCCCGAAGCATTTGTTCTTTCGGCCAGGGACCCACAGGCGCTTTACCGTTACGCCGAAAAGGTCGTCAGATTCCTGGACAGCGCGCCGGAGATCTCTCTGGCGGACATGGCCTACACCTCACAGGTGGGACGCACGCCATTGTCCGCGCGACTTGTCGTCACGGCCTCGAGTGTGGACGACCTCAAAGACAAATTAACCCAATGGATGACCTCGCGGAAGAACATAGAGATCACTCACGAATCAACCCTGCCTGAACCGGAGGCCGTTTTCTACGGTGACCTCAGACAGGGACAAATTGCAGGCAGTCTGATTGCAGGGCAGGCCGGGAAGGCCTTTCTTCAGGACCTTTTGGCAAACAGAGATTTGGAAAAGCTCGCCCAACTCTGGGTTCTGGGCGTCGAGATCGACTGGTCTTTCATGTACGGGGACACGAAGCCCATGAGAATCTCTCTTCCGACCTATCCATTTGCAAAGGAAAAATGCTGGATCGAACAGAGGCTGCCGCTTCGCGTCCTAAGTCCCGCGCCGGCAAAGCTGACGGCTTTTGAGCGCGCGTCCGACAAAGACAGAACATACTACCGGTCTCAGTGGATGTCGAAAGACCTTGCGCCAGGGAAAGAGGAACGGTCGGCGACCGCTTCAATCCTCATTCTGGACACGTCCGATGGCCTTTATCGAACGATGGTGGAGCAACTCGGGAACGCCCCCGGAAGCGATCTGATCGTGCTGGTGAAACCTGGCAGAGCATTCAGGCAGGTCGAGCCGAATATCTACGTCATCGATCCGGAACAGGAAGAGCAGTTCCATCAATTGCTGGAGGCCCTTAAAGGCAAGACCGGAATTCCCGAGGTGATTATTCATCATTCTCCGGAGACCTGCGATTTAGAGGACAGGCAGCAGGTAACTCAGCAGCTAAATCAGGGGGTCTATTTGCTTTGCTCTCTTTGCAAGGCCCTGATGAAAGATGGGCACCAGGCGCCGCTCAGAATGATGTCGGTGTTCTCCGGCCATTCGGATGCGGCGTCTCCGCTGGGGACCGCCATGGGCGGATTTTTCAAGACCCTCACGCTGGAAAAACCGAAATATCTCGCAAAAGTCGTGGAAATTCAAAACGGACCTCTCGCCAATGGAAAGCTGTCTCTCGAAAAAAAGGCCGCCCTCATTTGGGAGGAAATTCACGACCAAAACCGGACGACGGAAGAGGTCCTTTATCATGCGCAACCGCGTCCCGATGCGCAAAGGCCTGGGCGATTCGTCCGGCAGTTGGTGGAGCACGCGCCGGTGGAGAAAGAGTTGTCGGCGCTGCCACTCAGAAAAAACGGCGTCTATCTGATTACCGGCGGCCTGGGCGGCCTGGGCCTGATCTTTAGCGAGTATCTGGCCAAAAAGTTCCAGTCGAGACTGGTGCTCATCGGTCGTTCCGCGCCAGGCGCAAGGCAGCAGGAGGCGATCGGTCGGCTCAAAAGTTTCGGCGCCGAGATCGTGTGCCTTCAGGCCGATGTCTCAAAACCGGAAGACATGGAAATGGCGGTGCGGACGGCGAAAGAGCGCTTCTCGCAAATCAATGGGGTGATTCACAGCGCGGGCGTGAATCGCGACGCCTTCATTCTCAACAAGACAAGAGAGGAAATGGACGAGGTGCTGGCGCCAAAAATCTATGGCGCGATCAACCTGGATTTAGCGACCCGTGACGAGAAACTGGACTGGTTTGTCCTGTTTTCTTCCGTTACCGGCGTGTTGGGCAATGTTGGCCAGGCCGATTATGCCTACGCCAACCATTTCCTCGATTCTTTCGCTGAAAATCGGGAGAACCTCAGGAAAGCGCAGACGCGTTCGGGGCGGACACTTTCGATCAACTGGCCCTTGTGGGAAGAAGGTGGAATGAGCATCTCCGGGGAGGACGTCGCCCTCCTGGAGAAGCAGACCGGGATATCTTCCCTGCCGACGCTGGATGGCCTTCGCTCTTGGGAAGAATTCCTGCGGTCCGAGACCCTGCAAGGCGTCGCTCTTTATGGCGTCCCTTCCAGGATCGCGGCCTTCATCGCGCGTAAGTTCGGAACGGCTGCGCAGGAAATCGATGTCGCGACGCTTTTTGCCAGAACGGAGGCGTATTTGAAGCATCTGGTGGGCGAGGAACTCAGACTCGCGCCGGAGCGCATCGGTTCCTCCGATCGTTTAGAGTCCTTCGGCATCGATTCGGTCATGATCAATCGGGTCAACACGGTCCTGGAAAGGGATTTGGGCGACCTTCCGAAGACCATGCTCTACGAGCACGAGACCATCAGGGAAGTTACGGGCTTTCTGCTGCAGGAGGCGGGAGAAGCGCTGAAGGCGCTGTTCGGATTCGGTGAGTGGACCGCCGACGCGGAAGTTCCGGCGAGAGACGAGGAAGAAATAATCCAGGACGAGAGGCCGGCGCCCAGGGCGCCGAGGGTTCCCAGGGCGTCCACTGCGGACGGCCTCGAAGCGATCGCCATCATCGGTATCCATGGACATTATCCTCATTCCGCGGACCTGGATGAATATTGGGAAAATCTGAAACAAGGGAAAGACCTGATCGATTTAGTGCCGGCCAGTCGCTGGAACTACGAGGAGTTCTATGATGCGGATCCGGCGGCCGCTTCGGAGGGGAAGATCTACTGCAAATGGGGCGGCTTCCTGGAGCACCACGACAAGTTCGATCCGAGGTTCTTCAATATTTCAGCGGAAGAAGCCATCGTCATGGACCCTCAGGAGCGCCTGTTTCTGCAATCCGTATGGGCCGCGATTGAGGACGCCGGATACACCAGAGACAGCCTGAAGAAGCGCTTCCCCAGGGCCAGAAGCGCGGATGTCGGGGTCTTTGTCGGCGTCACCACCAATTCCTATCATTTGTGGGCGCCGGAAGAGAGGTTGCGTGGAAACATCGCCGGTCCCGCCAGTCTGCCCTGGTCCATCGCAAATCGCGTTTCTTATTTCTTCGATTTCAACGGTCCCAGCCTGCCCATTGATACGGCCTGCTCCTCGGCGCTGGTTGCCGTCCATCTCGCGTGCGAGAGCCTCAGGAACCGCCAATGCCAGGTTGCCGTCGCGGGTGGAGTGAACCTGTATCTGCATCCTTCGAAATATCAGGCCCTGTGCCGCAAACGTGCGCTCTCCATCGGCGGGAAATGCCACAGCTACGGGGCCGGTGACGACGGATTTGTTCCTGGAGAGGGCGTGGGAACGCTGATATTGAAACCGCTCAGCCGGGCGGTGGCCGATCGCGATCGCATCCACGCTGTGATACGGGCGAGCGTCTTCGATCACAGCGGACGGTCGAATGGATACTCTGCTCCCAATCCAAACTCACAGGCAAATCTCATCGGCAGGGTCCTGGAGAGGGCGGCCATTCATCCTGACTCCATTGGCTATGTCGAAGGTCATGGCACCGGCACGCAGTTGGGCGACAGCATTGAGATCGGCGCGCTGACGCATGCGTTCCGGAAACAGACCGAGAAAAAGCAGTTCTGCCCGATCGGGTCCGTCAAGGCCAATATGGGGCATTCGGAATCTGCATCCGGAATTGCCGGCCTGTCCCGGATCATTTTGCAGATGAAGCATCGGCAACTCGCTCCCTCCATCCATTCCGATGAAGCGAACCCCGATATCGAATTCAGTGAATCGCCGTTTTATCTGCAACATGGGCTGTCGGAGTGGAAGTCGTCTCCCGATCATCCGCGGCGCGCTCTCATCAACTCCTTCGGGGCCGGCGGAGTGAATGCGTGCGCTGTCCTGGAGGAATTCGACAATCCGACCTTGTCGGATGACCGCTGGAAGTCCGCTCCCTGTTTGTTCGCACTTTCCGCCAAAGACGAAGACCGACTTCGGGAATACGCCGACCGGTTGCTGATGTATTTGAGCAATCGGCCGGATACCGATCTTGCGGGCCTGTGCTATACGCTTCAGGTCGGCAGGGAAGCGATGGAAGAGAGGCTGGCGATTGTCGTTTCGGAAGTGAACGAACTCATCGACCGGCTGACGGATTTCAGCGCGCATCGTCCCTCCGCTCATATCCACCGGGGCAGTTCCGGTCCGCGCCGGGGGGCCAGGCGGGCACCGCGGATTGAAGAGAAATCCGCGGGGGCGCAAAACCTGGCCGGCCTGGCTTCCAGGTGGGTTGCAGGCGAAGAAGCGGACTGGGAGGGTCTCTACAGCGGGAACCGGCCTCGGCGCATCAGTCTGCCGACCTATCCGTTTGCCCGGGAAAGATACTGGATTTCGGGTTCGCCGGTCCCGGAACCGCGGACGTCCTCTGTGGCCCAACTGCATCCCCTGATCTCCTGCAACTCTTCCACCCTGAAGGAAATCGGTTTTAGTTCATCGCTTTCGAGCGGCGCATTTTATGCCGTGGACCATAAGGTGAACGGGGAAAGAATTTTTCCGGGCGCGGGATTCCTGGAGATGGCGTGCATCTGCGGAAATATTGCCGGCGAGCAAAGGGTCCGCAAAATCACGGACGTTGTCTGGATGCAGCCGTTGATTTTCCGCGAAGGCGCTCGGACGCTGCGCACTCGTTTGAGAAATATCGGAGACATCGTCGAGTATGTAATTTCGTCACTCGACGATGAGAACGCAACCGTCGTCCATTCCGAAGGCAGCCTGGTTTTCGAAAACGACCGGGCAGGCACGGCGGACGCGGAAGACCGGATTTCGATTCCTGCGCTGAAAGCAAAATGCGCGGGACCTGCGGATGCCAATGTCTGGTACGAAGAGCTCAGGAAACATGGTATCCATTATGGTACTTCTTTCCGGCCCATCCAGGAGATCTACAGCAATGGCTCCTTTGCTCTCTCGAAACTGAAAATTCCCGATCATCTGAAGGGCGAGTTCGGTCAATTCATGCTTCATCCCGTCATGATTGACGGCGCTCTGCAGACTGCCGCCGGCCTGATTCAGGGTCCGGGACCGGCGGCCCCCCACGTGCCCTTTGCGCTGGATGAACTGGAAATCCTGCATCCCGTGCGTCAGACATGCTATGCATACGCGGAGTTCGCCGACTCGCGCGATCAAAGTCAGACCGGGGTCCGGAAGTTCAATATTCAACTGCTGAACGAAAGCGGCGACGTATTGGTTCGGATGGGAAACCTGTTTGTAAGGCCGCTCACCGCGGTCCGGATGGTCCCGCGCTCTTCGGTGGAAACGCCGCTGGCGCTGGCCGGCGATGATTAAGACGCACAAACCCAACCTTCAGATCGTTTGCGACCCGCGCTTTCGCATTTGTTAAAGCGATGCGCAGTCGGAACCCGTCACAGAGAAACCCGGTGGGTCTTTTGCGCCGCAGCCGGCGCGCGGGAGCACCCGGGACATGAGAAAGGAACGAGTGATCAATCATGCCTGTCAGCCATCAGATGAATCAGATGTGTACAGATGCAGGACGCAATGGCGTGGCGCCGAAAGTCATTGTGTTGAAAACTCAGTATGAATTCATGAAGAACTACAACTATCTGGTGGTTGACCCGGGCAGCCGCCAGGCGATTGTCGTGGATCCGGCCTGGCAGGTGGAGATCATCGAGCAGGCCCTGATGGAGTCGGAAGCGCGGCTAAGCGGCATCTTAATCACCCACTCCCATCCGGACCATGTCCATCTGGCCACGCCGTTGGCGGAAACGTATGACTGCCCGATCTGGATGTCGAAGGAGGAGATCTCCGCTTCCGGGTTCAGTGCCCGTCGCCTGGTTGGAATCGGTGCGACCCCATGGAATGTCGGGCGGATCGCGATCGAGCCCATATTTACGCCCGGCCATACTCCAGGCAGCACCTGTTACCTGATCGGGGACAACCTGTTTACGGGAGATGTTCTGTTTGCGGAGGGATGCGGCATATGTCCCGATATTGAGGCCGCGCACGCGATGTTTGCCAGCCTGGAGTATCTGAAAGCCCGGCTCAAACCGCAAACGCGCATCTTTCCCGGCCATTCTTACGGAAAACCGCCAGGTCAGATACTTTCTCGGCTGCTGAGAGAAAATATTTATCTGCAGTTTCCCGATAAACGTTCATTCGCGGCCTTTCGCCTGAGAAACGGCCAAAACACCGCCCGGATGTTCAATTTCAGCTGAGCGTCCGCGCAAAACTCAACGACTTTATCATCGGAGGACAAATATATGAGCGTAGTTGGAATAGAGGCAGTGAATGTATTTGCGGGCAGCGCCTGCGTAAACGTGGAAAAGCTTGCCAGACATCGCAAACTGGATGTGACGCGATTTGCGAACCTGCTGATGAAGGAAAAGAGCGTCGGTCTGCCCTATGAGGACCCGATCACCTTTGGTGTGAACGCGGCCCGGCCGCTCATCGACGCCATGAGTTCCGCCGAGAGAGACCGCATCGAGATGGTGATCACCTGCACGGAATCGGCCTTCGATTTTGGCAAATCGATGAGCACTTATTTCCACAAGCTGCTGGGGTTGAACCGCAATTGCCGTCTGTTCGAGCTGAAAAATGCCTGTTACTCCGGTGTGGCCGGATTTCAGATGGCGGTCAATTTCATTTTGTCTCAGGTTTCGCCCGGAGCCAAGGTCCTCGTGATCGCGACCGATATGGCCCGGTTCATGGCCGTGGCGGGCGGCGAAGGGCTGACACAGGACTGGTCGTTTGCCGAGCCGAGCGGCGGGGCCGGCGCGGTGGCGATGATTGTCAGCGAGCAGCCCCATGTGTTTCAGGTCGATGTCGGAGCGAACGGCTACTATGGCTATGAAGTCATGGACACGTGTCGTCCCGTACCGGACAGCGAGGCCGGAGACGCCGATTTGTCCCTGCTTTCGTACCTGGATTGCTGCGAAAACGCATTTCTGGAGTACAAAAAGCGGGTGGAAGGCGCGGACTTTGCCCGCGCCTTCAGCTACCTGGCCATGCACGCTCCTTTCGGAGGCATGGTCAGGGGCGCGCATCGCGACATGATGCGCAAGATGGTGAAGGCCGGCCCGAAAGAAATTGAGGCGGATTTTGAGCGTCGCGTGCTTCCGGGACTCCTTTATTGCCAGCGTGTGGGCAACATCATGGGCGCGACCACCATGCTTTCACTGGTCAGCACGATCGCGCACGGCGATTTCAGCGCGCCGCAGAGAATTGGTTGCTTTTCCTACGGGTCCGGCTGCTGTTCCGAGTTCTTCAGCGGTGTCGTCACCGCGGAAGGCCAGGAGCGCGTTCGCGCGATGCGAATCGACGACGGGCTGGACAAGAGATATGAACTGTCGATGGACGAATACGACCAGCTGCTCGTGAGCAGCCAGGCGGTCAGGTTCGGCACTCGCAATCTTGTGTCAGACACCAGCTTCATACCTCAGGCGAGACGCGCGCAGGAAAAGAACACATTTTTCCTGACGGCGATCACAGAATTTCAACGGCAATATGCGCCGATCTCCTGAACGGTTTCGATATGGCGGTATCCGGAAGTTGGTCCCATTCGGCAAAGGGCGGGTCCGCGGCCCTGTGGCCCCGAACTTTCACAAAGAAGCTTTTGGTTCCGGCAACCCTGCCGCTCGTGGCTGCGGCCCTATACGCCGTCGCGAGGCTGTGGCGGACGCGGCCCCGCACGGCGCAAAGACAGTTTGAATGATCTTCGTTCGTCTGAAGCCATCCTGACCCTGCTAGTACAGGTCGCCTGTGTCATTTTTGTTTCCATGGGTACAGTTGTTTTTTAGTTGGAAACAGGGTTTTATGGAGATGCACGAACTGCAACTTCCACGGCGGTCCCGGCGGGGACTGAGAGGGCGGCAGCGCAGCCGGCCCTTCAAATTGAAAGCCATCGACCCCGCGGCCTCGCGGGGCTTCTGATGCCCACATACAAACCAGGAGAGTAAATATGAAATCCATTCGTATCGCGTTGTCGATTGCCTTGATATTGCTGACCACGGTCGCATTTCCCCTGACTGACGTATCGTCTTCCGCTGCCGACGCACGGAAGCTGTTCAAGAAACTGAAGACCCTGGCGGGCTCCTGGGAGAGCGACAATCCAAAACAGCCCCTGTCGGTCTCATTCCGTGTGACTTCCAACGGGCACTCGATCCTGAGTGAGATGGAAGCTCCTCCCGACAACATGGTGACCATGTACCATCTTGATGGCGACCGTTTGCTTATGACCCACTACTGTGCCGCCGGCAATCAGCCCCGCATGGTGGGCAAACTGCTGCCCGACGACAAGACCGTGGAATTCGATTTTGTCGACGCCACGAACCTGAACGACGTACAAGACGGCCATATGCACCGCCTGCGAATCACCATGACCGACGAGGGCCATCATTCAGAAGACCTGATCTTTCAGACCAAGGATGGCAAGCAGTTGGTGCCCGTTCATTTCAATATGCATCGCACGAAATAGCGCGGTCCTGTGTTTCCGCGTTTCGTCGCCCGGCAGGCTGCATGCGGGCGCGGACTTCATCCTGAGCGGCGAACCTGCCGCGGAGGATGGAGCGTGAATGAGCAACGGAAGCCGCGGCGAACCTTCCGCGTCCTCCGTTGCGCAAACGAGACAAATCCCTCAAACCGGCGAGAGGTACTGACGGCACGGGCGGAATCCCCCGGGTTGAAAGCGGTCCGGCGGGCGATTGCTCCGGGCGAAGTTTGTGTTTTTAGATTTTTCGAGGAACCTCATGGACCAGAACAAGCCGGACGTTTTTCATCGCTTATATGAAAAAAGCAAGCCAAGGGTGGTTTATTACAAGAAAGATTTCCCCGACTACCTTCTGATGCTTTTCTTCAGCGCGCTTGTGATCGGCTTTTCCTATGGTTTTGGCCGCGCAATGTCGGTCGCCGGCATTGCTCTGTGTTTCCTGATGCTGGCCACCTTCATCGTCCGCCACGGCATCGGACTCGCGGTCCCGGTGGTCCTGAGAAAACCGCAGGAAGTTCTTTATACGTTCGTGTATAAGCTCAGGAACCTGAAGCCCGCATATTGTTTTGCTCTTGGACTGCTTCTGCTGGAGAACTTCCTGATCGGCGCCACGCCGAATTTTCCGCATCATGTCGAATGGATGCGCAAAGCGGCGCTTTACCTGTTCTACATACATTTTCTGTCCATTACGATATTCAGGACCGCGATCCTGGCGGCCCATCTGGCGAAGAAGGAACTGGTCCGCGAGGTGCTGATGCAGACCCCATGGAAGAGGGTCGTCCGGGAAGATACGAACATCGTCCTGGAAATCGTACATGCCTATTGCACCGGGGTCCTGACGCACATCATCACGATAGCGCCATGGTATCTGGTGATTGTTTATTCCAGGTTCTCGGCGATTTTTCTGCCGGTTGCGGCCCTGCTGAATATCGTCATTCATCGCAGATGGTTCAAGACGCTGAATGCATGGTTCTACCGGGACCACTGGCTGGGGCACAATTCGGAGTTTGAGTTCATTTTCCTCCATGGGACGCACCATGACGCCATTCCGTCGGGAATGATTGCGGTGGCCGAAAATGGACTGCTGGAAGGGTTTATGCGCTATACCATCGGGGCGCCGAACGCCTTCTATCATCCCGTCATCGCCTTTGCGATTTTTACAATTGAAGTCACCGGCGATATCGCAACTCATCAGTACATTCCCGGAGTTTTCCCAAAATTGCCGAAGGAAGAAATTCAGATACTCTATCATTCGACGCACCACTACGGTCCGCTTGAGCCTTACAGTATCGGTATCGGCGCGAAAGCGCAGCCGGTCGACCTTCCTCCGGGCCGAAAAAAACCCTTTAGCTGGGTTCCTGGCGAGATGAGCAACTCGATCAGACTGGACGAGGAACTGACCGGCTTCCGACCTGACAATCCAACCAGCCGCGGCATTCACAGCCTTTACGACAAGTATCAAAACTGAAGATCGATTCATGAGACAGTCCCTGCGGCATG